>Ga0208080_1000261_pt1 | contig 26467 bp, 22 predicted proteins | sample NGESurdeep092012_3_FD_184476 | JGI IMG/M metagenome (GOLD analysis project Ga0208080, IMG submission 184476) | Arctic peat soil microbial communities from Barrow, Alaska - NGEE Surface sample 210-3 deep-092012 (SPAdes) | ecosystem: Environmental > Terrestrial > Soil > Wetlands > Peat ...
AGCACAACCCGTCCCTCCAGCCGGGCCAGGGCGGCTCCTATGCAGAAGTGAGCACCGAACCCGAACGCCAGGTGCGGATTGGGATCCCGGGCAGCGTCGAAACGCTCTCCGGTCGACCCGAACACCTCCTCGTCGCGGTTGGCCGAGGCGTACAACATCAAGACCGGATCACCGCCGGAGATCTGCTGGTCACCCAGGATGGTGTCCCGGGTGGCGGTCCGCATAAACGACACCACCGGGGTCGTCCACCGCAGCATCTCCTCGACGGCAATGGCCAACGCCCGCGGGGCGGAACCCGCCACCCGGGTGCGGAGCGCGCCCCACTCCCCCGGTGTCTCGGCGAACCCCACCAGCCCACCCGACATCATGTTGCGGGTGGTCTCATTGCCGGCCACCAGTAGCTGCACCAGAAACATGGCCAACTCGGCATCGGACAGACGTTCGCCCTCGATCTCGGCAGCCGCCAACTCCGAGATGATGTCGTCGCCCGGTGACAGTCGCTGGTCAGCGGCCGCCGCCAGCAGATAGTTGACCATCTCTGCGCTCAAGGCCTGACGTTCCTCTTCGGGCCAGTCGGTGGCACCGGGGATGACCGCCTCGGACCACCGGAACAGGCGAGGCCATTCGGACTCGGGAACGCCGAGGAGATCACTGATGACCTGCAGGGGCAGGGGAACTGCCAACTCGGACACCACGTCAACCGGTACACCCGGCTCCAATCGGTCCACCAGAGTGCGGGCCCGGGCCCGCACTCCGTCTTCCAACCCTCGGATGAACGGCGGGCGGAAGCCTGGTTGCACCAGAGCTCGATACCGGGTGTGATCGGGTGGATCGGTGTGCATGATGGACGGCGGCGTCGGGTATTCGCTTCCGATCTCGAAGACCATGACCCCTTTCCCCGAGCAGAAGGTGTCGGGGTCCCGCGAGATGGCGGTCACCTCGGCGTGGCGGCTGGCCACCCTGAAGCCGAGGGTGGGGTTGCGGGTCACCGGGGCTTCCGCCCGTAGACGGGCATAGAGCGGGAACGGGTCACCGGCGTAGAACGTCGGATCGAGGAGCGGGGCCGTGAGGTCGTCGGCTCCGTGATCAGTGCTGTGATCCGACGCCGGTGACGTCACTGACCTCGCTGACTCCGCGGGGGTGACGGACGTCACCCGGGCTACTTCGTCATCCGATGAGAACGCCGGTTGGCCGGTCGAACCCCTGGGCCACCGCCATCGCTTCATAAGCCGCCAGGGTGCCGGCTCCGTCGGTAACGCTCTCGACCGAACCATCGGCCGCCAAGTTGAGATTGACCCCCTCCATCACGAACAGCACGTCGGTAATCTCCTCATTGTCTTCCGGAACATCAAGGGTATGTACAGACCCGGCGGGTTCCCGGATGTACGACCCAGAGGTATTGAAAAAGTCATATTCGAGGTAGTGCCATCGCCCCGAGATGGTGAAACCGTCCACCGGTCCGGTGTGCCGGTGGGTCTGGAGCCGGGCTCCGGGCTCGAACCGGTTGCGCACCACCCAGATGCCATTGGCGGAGTCCACTCGCAATACTTTCAACCAGATTCCCCCGGTGGCATCCACCCACGGCAGGTCATCCTCGGCGGCATGGCGGACCGCATCGTCAGCGTCGACAATTGTCATCTCGTTTTCCTCCCCGCATCCGTCTCCGGAGGCGATCAACCCACGTCCCTGGTTGTTTCAGTACTGGCCAATCCGCTGGTCCGGATTGGTGTCGATCAGATGTTGTCCGCTCACCGAAACTTGGGTGGTCCACACCGATCCGTCCCACCAGCGATAGTGGAATCTCCCACTGGGATCAGGATGCCATCCCGGCGGTGGCAAGGCTTGCCGGGGCGCCTGGGACTCGACACCCTGTGGCGGCTCGAGAGCGAGTGCCGGTTTCGGCTCAGGTGATGGTGGGGACGCCGGTGATGTGGGCGGTTGCGGCAGGTGCGAATGACCTGGGGCACCCGGATCGGGTGAATTGGCCGGGCGTGGGTAGGCCGGAAATTGCGAACCAGGGCGCACCCGCTTCGCCTCGGAAGCTTTCGGCTTGGGCCGGAGCGCCTGCCCATGGGAACCGAACTGCTCAGCACCCATGCGGACCGCCCTCCTGGCGTCGGTGTACTTGGCAATGAGGTAAAGCACCAGACCCAACAGCACTGACAAGAACCACAACAATGCCCAAATCGGTGAGGGGAGGCCCCATGGGGTGCGCCCCGTCGCTTTGCGGGCCCCTTCCGACAGGCGATACCCGATACCTGCCCAGATGAAGGCAAGTACGACCAGCACTACCAGTTCGGGTGTCGACGCATGAATCACCACCACGACTCTAGGTCGGCGCACGGTATCGGGATGGTGGCGGGGCCGTGTGGGTAGTTTTCGCGGCTCATCGCGGCCACCGACCCGAGCCGGAGCAGGTCCGAGGCGGTAGAATGAGCCTGTGCCCGCACTCCCCAATCTTCCCTGGTTGGATCGCCTAAATGGCTGGCGACGCGAGATCACTGCGGAGATGGCGGCGCTCCCGTCCACGCTCCAACAGTTCCGGGAGGGTGTGAGCAACTTCCAGCGCATCACCACCCGGCTGCTCGACGCTACCGACACGCTCGAACAGTTCACCAAGCTCTACATCGGTGGCCTAGCCGATACCCGCCGGCAGGTCGAAGAGGTCAATCGGGTGTTGAAGGAGCAGGTGGCGTCTCCGGCCAGCGATCTGGTCCTCGGTGCGGTGAGCGAGTTGACCGACGTGTTGACTTCCGTGGCCAGACTGAATCCCCTATTGAGGCGCCCTCCATCAGCGGGTACCGGCCAACCCCCGCCGGCGGCGAACGACGACTGAACCGAACCCAGAAAAGGTTCAGCTTGAGACAATCGTCACCGTGTGTGCGCCGTGATCCTGCGCCAGCTGGGCGGGGGTGTATGGGATTCCGACCCACTTCTTCTGCGAGTACAACTTCGTCATGTTGGCAAACCACGGAGAGGTCGGGTCGCTCGCCTGCGAATAGGTGAGAATGCCCTGTGACACCGGACCGTTCGGGGTCAGCTCGGTGGTCATCACCAACGAGGAACCGTCGTAGACCTCGCCGTAGGGCGCGGCCCTGAGGGGTCCCCCCTGACCGTCATCGGCATAGATGGCATTGAAGCATCCGGTATCGCATCCGGGGATCGGGACCTTCGTGCCGTTACGGGTGGCGTGCTGCACCTGACCGTAGGTGGCGTTGAGCGGAATGTGGTTGGTCTGGAGATTCACCACGGCATCGGCCAACGCTTGGAGTATGGCCGGGTTGCCTGTATCGAGCTGCGATGGCGTGGTCAGGGGTTGAGCAGGGTCGAACGAGTCGGACCAGAAGTTGCTCGACGGGGCGTAGGCCGCCCACTCCGAGAAGAGCCACCCTCCACTGGCGTCGAGGTTTCCTGTCTTGTTGTATCCGGCCAGCGCGTCGCACGCCTCACTCAGGCTCACCGTCGTCCCGTTGGACGCTTTCGCGGCCGGAGTGGCCTTGCAGGCTTGAACCAGCGAACTGAGTACCAGTTGCGCCTGCAAGGATTGGTCGCTCTGCCACATCTGCTGCAGCGAGGAAATGGTGAACTTCGGCGGCCCGAATCCGTCGGTACCTGCCACTCGCTGGGCGATCATCTGGTTTCCCAGACGGGTCCGCAATCCCTGGACGGTATTGATGGTGCCAATGACCGGGGAAAAGGAGGGAAACGGTGCACTGGGGTTGGCCAACCAGTACGAGTCGTTGGAGTTCTCGACGTAGTCGGTTCGAATGGTGTGGGGAAGGTTGGCGGCGCTGAAGATGCCCGGCACCGGGGTGCCCGGGTCGTTGCCCCAGGCGCACGACGAACGCGAGCCATCCAGGGTCACCACCCCGCCCACCTTGAAGACGAGCTGCGCGGCACCTGCCGGCATGCAAGTGTCGATGAGGGACTGGGGAACGTTCGGGGTGTTACCGACATCTCCGTAGTAGGCATGGCCGGTGTCGTCGGAGGCGACGGTGTTGAACGTCGGGATGGCCAGGAACTGCGATTCGACGGATAGTAGGTCTTGCACCGAGGTGGACTGTCCCATCCGTAGGTACTGGTCGGCTGCTCGGAAGCTGTCGTTGACCATCGAATCATCCATGGCGTAGGCGGTAGACGTAGTCCAGTGATACCCCGCTTTAGGCACGTCGACCAGGGCGCCCCAACGGGTTGTATAGAACGTGTGACTGGTGGTCCCATTTCCGGTCTTGACCTTGACCGTCACCTGCCCCATCTTTTGGGGCTGCCCGTCCACGTAGTAGCTGGTCGGGTTCCCCGGAACCAGCTTGAGTTGATAGAAGGTGAAGCGAAAGCTGGTCGACACGGTGTGGGTCCAGGCCAAGTGTTGATTGAATCCGATACCGATCAATGGGAAGCCCTCGAGGGTGCCACCCTCCACGTTGTATTGGCCGGGCACGGTGAGTTGGGCCATCCAGAATCGTTCGGTACCCCGCCATGGGAAGTGGGGGTTTGCCAACACCATGCCGTCTCCGGCGACCGTGTCTTGGGAGCCGATCCCTAGGCCGTTCGAACCGAGGGTGTCGTTTCCGTTGGATCCGAATTCAGCCGCCAATACGGCAGGGTCCGGTGCGCTGCTCTGCACCGAGGAGGTGGTGGATGCCGCTGAGGTGGTGGATGAAGTGGTACCTGAGGTCGGTGACGCTGTTGGTGGTATGGCGTTGGCCTCGTACGAGATGAACTGGGCGCTCGAAGCCTCAGTGACTATCTGATATCCCCGAAGGAACATGTCGGTGAGAGTGATGGGACGGACCCAGGCCTTGCCGGCACACGTCGGGTCCTTGAGGTTCCCCGACTTCAGGTAGGCGTTGTAACCCGAGACGAACCCGTTGTAGACGGACAAGACTTGGGGAAGAGGGCCGAGGGGGGGCGGTTGATGTATCTGACTCGCAATGGTGTTGCTCGCCTTGACCGACTGCCAGAAGAAGTCGGAGTTGAGGTTGGTGTCGTTGGTGCCCGCCGAATAGTTGAGGCTCATCCCACTGGGGCCGAAGTACTGCGACCGTTCTCCATCGACGGTGACGAAATCTTGGGCCAGGGTACAGAAGTTGTCTTGCGAGAACGCCTCTGCCTCGCCGTAGCCGAGTGCCTGAAAGTTGTTGGCAGTGATATGGGGGATGCCGGCGCTGTCCCGGGTAATAGTGACTTTGTTGGCCGCGGTGATGGTGCCCGACGTGGACGTTCCCGAGCATCCGGCTAGGCCGAGTGCCGCCACTGCAGTCGCCAGTAGGGCCAGACAAGTTCGCGATGTGTTCTTGCTCATCGGTGCAGAGTACCCCGACTGTTCACCCTGCTGCCTGGTGAACACTTCTGCCCGACGAGCCCCCAACTCACCGCCTGGACGACGATGTTCTGCCTGCCCGACGAGAAGTGGCGTGCTAAGCGAGGGTTTCAACCATGTTTCCGAACCAATTTCTTGTCCTCCTCGCTGTCGCCATTATCATTCTGATCCCTCTGTGACGGCGGCCGGTCGAGCCGTCGGGGTACCGACCCCGGGCGTCTTGGTCGTCGCCGGCCTTTTCTTCGGCTTCCTGCCGTTCGTGCCGGACGTGACACTGGGTCCCGAAGTGTTGCTCATCGGAGTACTACCGCTCCTCGTCTACCAGACCGCTTTTGTGTCTTCGCCCGGCGCGCTCTATCAGAACGCGGGGCCAATCGGTCTCTTGGCGTGGGTCTGGTCCTTGTCACCGCGGGCGTCACGTCCGTCGTCGGTCGCGGGGTCGCCCATCTCAGATGGCCGATGGCATTCGTTCTCGGAACCGCTGTCGGAGCACCGATACCGTTGCTGCGACGAGCATCGGCCGTCGCCTCGGCGTCTCATCACGGCTCCTCACGATCATTGAAGGCGAGGGACTGTTCAACGACGGGGTCGCCTGGTGCTGTATGCCACCGCGGTGGCTGCGGCCGAGGCGCTGGGAACGTGGCCGATCCGGATCTCAAGACTCGAACGAGGCCTCGACTTTGACCGGGACCTCGCCGACAAGTACCAGGCGTGGCTCAGAGCCCAGGAGGCCGCTTGACAACCATAGGAGCATCGGAAGCGAACCGGGGGAAGGCCGCCCCGAGTTGAACCAACGGGGGCACAGGTGACCGGCTCGTTGCTTTCGTGAACTCTGAGTTCATCGAGTTCTGTCTGCGGCCGTCTGCCGTTTGAGCCTCAGGGCCACATGTTGAGGGTGTCGCCGACACCCTCAACATGTGGTTTACACCAGTCAGTACCCACTGCAACCATTCTGGTCAGGAGCGGCATTCGGATTACCCCAGTAATGCGTTGCGAATGCGACCGCTACCCGAATCTGTTGGTCAGGTGTGGCGCCGGCAGCGTCAGCCGGGTACCCAAAGCTGTTGAACTGGTTCCAGTTGGCATGGCTGAAGCCGAGGCCACCGCTGTATTCGGACCCCTCCACATTCCACGCTCCACCTTCTTCACACATGTTGACTTTGTCCCAAGCCGAACGTTGGTAGTCGGTGACACCGTCGCCAGTTGAGGCCGTGGCATGTGACGTGGCAGGTGCGGGCGGGCTGTAGACCGTGCTCCCACCGAGCGAGCCATAGAACCCGGCCCCGCCGAAGGTGAAGATGCCGCCATCCGATGCGACCGTGAGGTAGCCGCCCGTGGTCGATGCCATGCCGATGATGGGTTTATTGAGGTGCTGGCCTCCCATCGAGCCATAGAATTCGGCCCCGCCGAAGGTGAAGATGCCGCCATCCGATGCGACCGTTCGGTGACCCGTGCCTTTGGCGCTTATCCCGACGACTGGCTGTCCATTAGGGGCGTTCCCGGCAAACTTGGCATCCCCGAATGCGAATACTGAACCATCGGTAGCAGTCTCCCAGTACCCAAGGCCATCTGAGGTCGAAGCCAGGCCGACGACCGGACTGTTGGGAGCCATGGCACTGGCCGAACCTTGGAATTTGGCGTCACCGAAGGCGAAGACCCCGCCGTCGGATGCGACGATCCAATAGCCCCCACCGTCCGGGGTGGACTCCATACTGACAATGGGCTGGTTCAGATGGATCGCTCCGGTGGACCCGTAGAACTGGGCATCACCGAAAGAGAAGATTCCGCCGTCACTGGCTACCTCCCAGTAGCCCCCCCCGTCTGGGGTGGACTTCATTGCCACGATGGGCTGGTTCAGATGGATCGCTCCGGTGGACCCGTAGAACTGGGCATCACCGAAAGAGAAGATTCCGCCGTCAGAAGCACCCTCCCAGTATCCGTGACCGTCGGGAGTGGACGCTACGTCCACGATTGGTGCGTTGAGTACGACTCCAGCGCCCGAAGGCAGGGCTGCTGAGGCTGCCCCAACATGACCATTCAGACCAGCGACAGCAGTGAGAACGGACACGGCAGTTGCCGCAACCCCGACCTTCGTTGTGTTGCGAGTCTGTTTGAGTCGTGAGTGGACGTGGACTTTGGGTGTAATGAGGCTACGAACGTGGGCACGGCGAATAGGGGTAGACGAAAGCATGGTGGGTGACCTTTCCGTGGTCGGTCAGAGCCACTTCGCCTAGCGAAGGTGGTCCGACTCTCTTCTGGTTGGGTGGACCCCACATCAATGCATTCAATGCCCCAGCCGAGCACCGGAAAGGGTGGTACGGCCTAGCTACAAAAGCCGGGTGTGCTAGCGGGTATATGTCCGGTAGTCAGTGGTGATGGTTACGTCGCTGTCTCCTGGTTGGGTGGTCCGCACCAATCACCATGCGGCGATTCAAGAGGTGTTCCTCATATCTCTATGAGTGCGGGCCAACGGATACCCCCGCTTTCAGACCAAGACACTCTACCAGTCCTGGGCGGTAATTGGTGCTGATACTGCCTCTGGGACAGATAACCGCCCCGGCACCTCTGGTGGGCCGTGCGAGTCTCCATCTCGCCATCGGGTGATACAAGAGCAGGTCAAAAGGGTCTTCGGAGTGCGTCGGACATGGCGGCGCGGAAGGCCGCGCGCATGGCAAGCGCCTTCGCCGCGCGCTCATGTCCATCACCGCGCGCGTCACACGCCACGCCAAGCGCACTGAGGTCCACCCCTCCGAGGACCACCACGGAGCGTTCGGCGACGCGTGGCGCGCGCTTGACGCGCTGCTCGCCAACGCCGGCCCGTAGTCAAGCGAGGGACAACCGGCCGCGCCTCAACGGTGTCCGCCCGCGGCCGGCAGCGCGAATGACAAGAATCCATCGGCTTGGTCGAACGCGTCCGCACTTCATGCGGTGGCCGTCACCGCCGGCTCAACGCTGGAGCGCCTCCTTCCGGCGCTCCAGAACCAGGGCGTCAGTGGCCTACTCGCGGATGTAGGTCAGAGGGTATAACCCCTTCGCCGTTTATGCGGTACCGGCAGATCTCGTCCAATGGTTGGGAACGTCTGTCTCCGATGGTTTGAAACATCGCTCGGTGGGGACGGAGGGATTCGAACCCTCACTGGAGGCGGTTTAAGCGCCCTGCCTCTACCGGTTGGGCTACGTCCCCCGGACTATGTCGAAATGCAAGAGGAAACTCAAGCACCTCAAGACGAGCACTCTAACTGGGAAATCGAAGCGGTAGACGTGTGCTTGTCCGAGGCTGCCCGAGTCACATACCCGATTGACTCCAGCACCGATGCCTCACGATCGCCGAACCGCGTGTGGCGGATTTCATTGAGCGTCGTCGACTCGCCGGTAGGGCGGAAGGAACCCATCGGGTGGGATCCGCCCCGGGACCGGATACATGGGCCTCCCACACCGCCACTACCTCACCGGCACTACCTCACCGGCACCGCCGGAACTATCGCCGGGGCCAGCGCCTGAAGCTCGCCGTCGCGGGGCCCCGATAGCGAGCGCCACATCCCCTCGTTGCCGGGCCACGGGCCAAATACCATGGTCGGGCGCTGATCCGATCCCCAGGCCGGCCATTCTCCCGCGGTGTCATTGGACGGAATTCCTGAGCGCGCGAATGCGGCCCACGATCGACGCATCCCCTCCGACAGCCCGAATGCATCGTCTCCTCCACCTGAGAACAGTTGCACGCTTGGGTTCTGGACAGTACCGAAGACGAACGGCATCTCGAGGCCGTGACACGAGCCCAGCAATCCCCCTAACGCGGGCGTCTCCCAGGTAAAGAGATAGACGTAGGTTCCGATTCCCGAATGAGCGGCGGCGGCGGCGTGGCTGTCGGCCACGCGGACCGACGGCAATCGAAAGATGACATCGCTGGCAATTGCCACCCACAGGTCAGGAGGTTGTACCGACTCACCCCGTCCGGCTCGGATGTCACGGTAGGCGGCGATCACCGCCGACGCCTCGTTTGATGTCGGCGCCACCCGATCCACCCAACGAAGCAAGCCATCATCATCGAGATTGGTGATCTGCGGAATCCCGACGGCGAAGAAGGCGGCCTCGTCGCGGTTGGTCCCGATCAAAAGTGGAATGTCCGAAGCCGAACCCGCGGCAACGGCCTCTTCAGGAGTCATTGACAACAACCCCCCGTCGACCGTCGGCAGGACCGGGAGCGGCAGCCCGTCTCCGACATGCAAGGTCTTGCCCATCTCGCCCAGGGCTCGGACAAGATCATCGGCTGACACCTTTTCCATGGCGTCACGATTCATGGGAACACCAAGAAGCGCGGCCAGGGTCTCCGCCCGGTCGGCTGCCTGGTCGATGCCATGCGTGTAGGGAGGACCGCTCTCGATGATCGCCCGATGGAAGAGACCCTTTGCCGCTGGGACTCCGAGCAACGCCGAAACGCTCATACCGCCGGCAGACTCACCGAAGATGGTTACGTTGCCCGGGTCGCCGCCGAAGGAGGCGATGTGGTCCCTGACCCAGATCAAGGCCGCCACCTGATCAGCGAGGCCCCAGTTACCGGTTCCTGACCACGAGTCTCCGCCCAACCACGGTTGCCCAGGGTCCGCCAATGCAGAATGAGCCAGGAAACCCAAGGCGCCCAGCCGGTAGTTGATGGTCACCACCACCACATCACAGTCACGGGCCAGCACCCCTCCCCGATAGAGGCCGCTGGAACCAGAACCGGTGGTGAAGCCGCCACCGTGGATCCACACCATCACCGGCCGCCGGGCCCCATCGATACCGGGGGTCCACACGTTGAGGTACAGGCAGTCTTCCGAGTGCTGTTCCGGCTCGGCAGCAAGGGTCCCGGCCACCATCGGCGCCTGAGGGGCACTTGGCGAGAAAGCGTCGCACTCCCTGGTCCCAGCCCAGGGCTCGCCCTCTACCGGAGGTCGCCACCGATGGTGGCCCTCCGGAGACGCTGCGTAAGGGATGCCAGAAAAGGACCACACGCCCTTGCGTTCCACCCCGCGAAGCCGACCACCTTGGACTTCGACGATGCCGTCCATGAGCCCTACCTCCAAATTTGTGTCGCGACCTGGGGTGCAACCTATAGGGTGTCCACCAAAGAAACCTGGCTCCTTGGGGCAGAGGGGACTATTGTTTCTAAAGTGGCTGATGTGATTGTCGGACAATCGGCCGGTACGGAACGCGCACCCCGGCGGCGCTCGTTCCGTAAGCGGCACTCTGGGGTGACCATTGTCACCACGGCCATGGCGTTGGCGGCAAGCCTAGTGACCATGAGCACTGGCGGGGTTGCATCAGCAGCGCCAGGTTCCTCGGGGAATAGCGCGACATCGAGCCAGACCCAGATCAGCGCCACCCAGACCCAGATATCCGCCATCGAGAATCAGATCGCGCAGCAACAAAGGACCCTCGATCAGGCTGATGAGGAATACAACCAGTCAGTCGTCACTCTCACCACCACCCAGGCTTCGCTGCAAAGCACCGCCACCGCACTCGACGCCTATAAGACAAAACTGACCGCCGATCGGGCCCGCCTCGGGGCCGACGCGATCAACTCGTATATCTCGAATTCCTCGGCCGGTGCCATTGCCGACCTGTTTTCCGCTCCGGGAGACGCAAACGAGACTCGCGCTACCTACGACAAGGTCGCGGTGGGGAAAGTCATGCGTGACGTCAACGCCGTCAAAGACGGTCAGCGACTAATGAAGAAAACCCAGACGAAGCTGCTCGCTGAACAGCAGGCCCAATCCAGCCAGGTGGCGCGAGAAAGCCAGACCAAGCAGACAGCCACCCAGGCTGCGGGGCAGGCCGAGGCCACGCTGACGCAGGTGCAAGGCACACTGGCCCAGCAGATTGCCCAACAAGCGGCCGCCCAGGCCGTTGCTGCTGCCGCAGCTGCCGCGGCCGCCAAGACCCCCAGCGCGGCTCAGTCGGCCGCGGCCCAAGCCTCCCAGGCGGCCCAGGTAGCGAGTTCTGTGGGAGGTGGTTCTGCCGCCGCCACCGCTGCCAACAATTCGGCCAACCAGGCGAACGAGTCTGCCGCCTCGAGTAGTTCGTCGGGCCCCGGGGCCGTGGCCAGCGGAGATGCACCCCAGGCGGCGGGTCTGGCCGCCGTGCACGGAGCCATGAAGTACCTCGGCGTGCCCTATCAATGGGGAGGCGCCAGTAGCTCCGGTGTCGATTGCTCTGGCCTCACCATGCTGGCGTGGGCTCATGCCGGGGTCTCGATGGATCACTCGGCTGCTGACCAATATGCGTCCTTCCCGCACGTGAGTCTCTCGTCCCTGGAACCGGGTGACCTCATCTTCTATGACCTCGACGGCCTCGGGATCGACCATGTCGTGATGTACGTGGGGCCTGAACTCGATGGCCGTTCGACCCAGTACGGGTCGAGGACCGTCATCCAAGCCGCCCATGCCGGAACCGTCGTCTCGTTCGATCCCCTTTGGTACGGCGGGCTGGTTGGCGCCGCCCGCCCTTAGGCCGTACCGAGGCCGGAACCGGGCCGCCAACCGGGCGGTAGCATCAACTCGTGACCTCGGACACCCCGGACACTTCCCACACCTCTGAACGCAACCTTCGGAATACCAGGAACACCCGGTCCAGTGAGGCGGAGGTGATCCGCCAGTCCAACTCCAAAGGCTCCTCGTCACGATCAGCGTCGGCGTCAGCCTCGGCAGAGACCCGATCCGGCAGAACACCGTCGTCCAACCTGCCGGTGGCGGTACCTCGAGTCGACAGTACGCCGGTCCATGACCCCCGGCGGTCGGATGTGGACGAATGGGGGCGCTCCGAGCACTTTCGATCCATCGCCCGCCGTCTCTACGACCCGATGTACCGCCACTGGTTCCGGGTGGAGTGGGAGGGGCTCGACAAGATCCCCATGACCGGAGGTGCCCTACTGGTGTCCAACCACGCCGGGGCCATCCCTTCCGATGCGCCGGCCATCATGCACGGGATCGAGGAGGAACTGGGTCGACCGGTCTATGGAATGGCCGACTACTTCTTCCGCAAAGTTCCGGTAGTGGGCACACTGTGGTCGCGGGCCGGTGGCGTTGCCGCCCATCCTGATAATGCCTACCGGCTCCTTCACGATCAGGGCCAACTCTCCCTGGTGTTTCCCGAAGGTACCAAAGGGCCATCCAAGACCTACGCGGACCGATACCGACTCCGCCGGTTCGGCCGCGGCGGCTTCGTCGAGATTGCCATGCGTTCGGGCGTCCCGGTGATACCCATCGCGGTGGTCGGCGCCGAGGAGTCGATGCCCATCTTGTTCCGCATAAACGGCTTGGCCAAAGCCCTGAAGTTGCCTTACTTCCCGGTAACTGCCAACGATCTGGCCTTCGGCCCCCTTTTGGGGAAAGTGGCCTACTTCCCCGCCAAGATCAAAATCCATGTGCTTGATCCGGTGACGTTCGACGTAGACCCGGGACTCGAACGTTACTCCAAGAGCCGGGTCATGGATGAGGCAGAACGCATCAGAGCCATGCTCCAGGACACCCTCCATGACATGTTGCGCGAGCGCCGAAGTGTCTGGTTCGGCTGACAGTGGGACGACGCGTACTGATCACCGGCCTGGACACCTTCTGGGGAGGCCGCATGGCCCAGGCCCTCGAAGCCGATCCGAACGTGGAGATGATCCTCGGTTTGGGTACCGACGAGCCGAAGGTGCCCCTCGAACGTACCGAATTCGTGCGCGCCGACCAGACATACTCCATCTTGAATCGCATCGTGAGGGCCACCCAGGTGGACACCATCGTCCACACCTTCCTCAAGACCAACTCGGTCGGAATCTCTAGCCGGGTACTCCACGAGATCAACGTCATCGGAACGCTGAACCTGCTTGCCGCCGCTGGAGCACCGGGCACTTCCGTACGCCAGGTGGTGGTGAAATCATCCACCCACATCTATGGCGCCTCGGAAAAGGATCCGGCTTGGTTCCGGGAGGAGACCGGTCGCAATGCTCCGGTTCGTACTCGGCTGGAACGCTCGCTCATCGAAGTAGAAGCATTGGTGCGCGACTTCATCATGGACAATCCTCGGTTGGTCGTTTCGGTCCTGCGGTTTGCCCATGTCCTGGGTACCGACATCCTGACTCCGATCAGCGCTGATCTGCGTCGCCGACTGCTCCCGTGCATCGCCGGGTTTGACCCGCTGGTCCAGTTTGTCGAAGAGGATGACGTGGTCCGTTCGTTGGAGCACGTCACCCGTCACCGAATTCCGGGAACGTTCAACGTGGCCGGCGCGGGCAAACTCCCATGGAGCGAAGTGGCCTCGATCGCCGGTGCGTTCCTGTTCCCACTCCCTCCGATCAACCCCCGCTCGTTCGCCTCCCCCTTTCGTCTTCTTGGGTTGATCCAGTTTCCGGTAGAGATGGAAACCCTGTTGCGTTTCGGACGAGGCGTCGATACCTCCCGCCTGATAGAGACCGGGTTCGCCTACCGTTACTCGAGTGCCGGAGCGGTCGAGAGCTTGGCCCGGGCCAACAATCTGCGCCGAGCGGTCGGGGATGATGAGCCGGCCTACCGATACGAACAAGACGTGGAGCAGTTCTTCCAACATTCTCCGGCGGTAGTGCGGGAAATCGATGGCTGACGACGTGAACTGAGTACTCCGGCCGCTCACATACTTTTGCCACGGTCGATCACATCCATCCGGAGCAGCAGCCTCAGTAACGGCGGAAGAGCCTCAGTTCCGAGGGTCACGGCGGAACGTGACCCGGAGCCAGGTGGCCCCGATCACCCGGGCGTACTGCAACCCGAAGATGAAATTGCCACCCTTTTTGGATTGTCCCGACGCCCGCGGATGCCAAATGGTGGGACGTTGCGCAATTCTCCATCCCCGGTGGGCGGCGGTGATCACGACTTCTGCAGTCTGATACTGGTCTTGACGCAGGTAGGGGGTGATATCGCGGAGGAGTTCGGCGCGGAATGCTCGGAATCCATTTGAGCTGTCCGTCATTTCCTGGTGTGTGATGGCATTCAAGATCCGGGCGTAGAGCCTGACTCCAGCCCGCCGGAACTGGTCGGTGGTGTGGTCGACCCCCAGTCGGCGTGAAGCGATGACAAAGTCGGCTTCATCGGCCATCAGAGGCTCGATGATGGTACTCAGCTCCGACGGATCGTTCTGCCCATCGGCATCAAGGGTAACGACGAAGCGTGCCCCGTGCGCCAAGGCAAGTTCATAACCAAGTCGGAGGGCGGCACCCTGCCCGAGATTGACCGGAAGAACGCAAGTGAACACGCCAGCTTCAATTGCTACCCGATCGGTACCGTCACTCCCCCCGTCGACCATTACCAATGTCGACACCTCAAGGTCGCCGGCCATGGTCGGCACTTCCTTCAAAACGTCCCCGAGGTTCGCCTCTTCTTGGTAGGCCGCAATCAGCACGAGCACCGGTCCAAATCTGGCCCCTGGGTGTCGTTCCGCGAAATCAGACCGAGCTCCGTTCAGTGCCAGTCGCTGCAGATCGGCTCGTCGTCTTTCGCCCGCGTTACCACCAACCACGCGGGTCATCAATTCGGTCTAATTCTCGACTGTCGCGCCGACCACTGACGATGCCTCGCCAGGTAAGTTGGCAGTAACCTTGAATTCCCCGTCGGTCGGAAGATGGCTGTTTGTACTTCTCCACTCGACTCTCGACTGAATCACTTCCGCGTCCACGTTCCCCTTGTGGCGATCTGCGACGTCAATCAAGTGCCGGAGCACCGAGCGCTCCAACAGGTGCGGCACCAGTCCGAGGTCGAGCAACTTGGTGTGGGCGGCGCGGTAGTAGTGCTCTTCCTGTTCCACCCTCGGGTCGGTGACGTGGTCGATGACCGTCTTGCCCGAGTATTCACCTGCCACCAACGTTGCCATCTCCCTGACGGAAAGGGACTCGGTGAACTGATTGAACACCCGGTACTCGCCGGCCTCGGCGGGATTGACAAGAGCCAGTTCCACGCACGCCAGCGTGTCGAGGACATTGAGCACTCCCCGAGTTTGACCTCCACTGCCGTAGACGGTCAGCGGGTGGCCGGTTACCGCCTGTACGCAGAACCTGTTGAGGACGGTTCCAAACACCCCGTCGTAGTCAAACCTGGTGGCAAGTTCAGGGTGCAGGCCTGTCTCTTCGGTCTCATGCCCGTAGACGATCCCCTGATTGAGATCAGTAGCGCTCACGCCCCATGTCCGACAGGCGAACATGATGTTGTGGCTGTCATGAACCTTGGACAGGTGGTAAAAGGAACCAGGTTGTTTGGGGTAGGGAAGAATGTCGGTCCGCCCGCGATGGGTGATCTCGAGGAAACCTTCTTCAATATCGATATTGGGGGTCCCGTACTCACCCATCGTCCCCAGCTTGACCAGATGGATGTTCCGGTCCTGTTCGGCGATGGCGTACAGCAGGTTGAGAGTACCCACCACGTTATTGACCTGGGTATAGACGGCGTGGCTTCGGTCGATCATCGAATACGGGGCCGAACGCTGTTCGGCAAAGTGCACCACGGCGTCGGGTCGGAAGGAAGCAAGGGTCTCTGACGCGAATTGCGGGTCCGTGAGGTCGCCGATGAACGTGTCGATGACCAGGCCGGAAATGTCCCGCCATCGACGAACCCGCTGGTGGAGATCGGCGATGGGGACGAGGCTGCTGACGCCTAATTCTATGTCGTACCGCCGTCTGGCAAAGTTGTCGACGACACCAACCTGGTGTCCGCGACGCGACAGGTAGAGGGCCGTCGGCCATCCCAGATAGCCATCACCTCCAAGGACAAGTACCTTCACGCGTTCATTCTCCTCAGCGAGTCGGTTTCACCACACTATGGGCTCTCCCCACTATGGGGAGCGTAACCAATGGGTCTGAATGGCAGTAAGGGTACCTTGGGATCATTGGTTCCTGAGCCCGAACAGAGCATTCTCTGGGCGAATTCCAAGGTTCAATCGACATTCATTGCGTTTTGATCGACAATCGCACTTTCGATGCTTCCGGCCGAACCGTCAGGAGGAGTCCGCCAATCTGCGAGAGGGTACCCTCCGACGATATGCCGGAGCCATGCACCGTACGCCACCAGGACCACGACAAACGCCAACGAGATTGCGACTGTACCGAACGGCGGATGCCATTTACCCCCGAAGGGACTGAACGGTCCGCTCGATCCGACAGTATACCGGCGCAGGGCATCGAAGAAGAGGGCCAGCTCAGAAATGACCAGGATCGCCGGAAAAATGACCGCGGCACGCCGGTGCGTCCGATCTGAGAGATATCCCTTGGCCACCGCTCCGGCGGCGACGATGGGTATCCCGGCAGCCAGGGGCAGCATGTAACGCCCCTGCCATACGAATCCCAAGTTCCGCGCGTTCGTCGCGTCGAACACAATTGGCAATGCCACGGTCAGTACCACCAGACAGACCAGCACCCCTACGAACAGCCTCCTGCCAAACAACAGACCAAATCCCAGAAGCATGAAGACCATGGCGATCCATCCGTAATACGTCACAGACGGAGGCGACACATCGAGCCAGCCCAGTACCCCGATCATTTCGCGGATGAATCCGTCGGAGAATCCGACGCTCGTCGATATCAGACTGGAGACGGGAACATGTTTGGGCAGCACGAGACCTGGCGATAACGCCAGCGGGTTATAACGAATCAGCCACCACGCGGTAAAGGCGCAGCTGGCCGCCAGTACTGCGACCCACAGCCTCGCCACTCGATCCCGGGACAGTTCGATGATCTTGTTCTTCCCGGCCAGGACGACAAGGGCGAGCGCAATGAGTAGCAGCCACAGGGGTGAGAGCCCCCGTACCTGGACGAGTACCGATGCAGAGATGCCGACGCGGGCCAACAACCTTCGGTCCGATACGACCGCGTGGTCGGATAACAAAGCAAACCCGGATGCCCACAGACAAATCGCCGAACTCGCTTCCAACCCGTTGGGGTTGATGGTTCCTGCCATGAACATCACCATTGGTGTGGCGGCGACAGCCACACCCCACACCAACAGTCGACGTCTCTTGCAAGCGGCGCCCGATTCAAGCGCCGAAGCCAAAAACAGCGCCGACAGGAGACCGCTCACCAATCGCATGAGCCAGATTCCCGTGGATGACGGAAACACAAGACTGGGCAGTCCGACGATGGCGTAATACAAGGGCTCGTACCGGCCGGCTGCGGTGGCTACCTTTACTTCCCGGGTAGACGGCCCGGGGGTCGGCGCGCAAGACGCTGGCACCGTTGGATGAGTTGCGAAACAGCTCGGGATAGCTGGCAGTTCGGCGAAGACATCGGGGACGCGGACGATGATCTGCGACGACGGACCCAACCGCGTAGGCCGAGCCGGTGTACCGAAGAACTCACCGCGAACAACCGCGGCCGCCTTGATGGTGTGGACGGGCTCGTCCGGTGAGGCCATCAACGGGGTCGACAGGCTCCACGCCTCGATCAACAGGAACAGAAGAGCGAAACTGGCCATCCATCGAAGTCGGCGACCTGGTGCCGGGGAAGCGATGGTGGCCGGCGATGCGATGACCGATGGTTCACCCAGGACGGAGTGAGAGCCTGCATGGCGGCCTCGTCGAAACAACATGGGCCCCAGTGCTGGCAATCGGACGTGCGACCACAACCCGGGCCTCTGCGAGCCTTCGGGCGCCATTGCCTCAGCTGCAGGTGTTACCGAGGCAGCAACAACGACAACCTCCGACGGTGCTCTTTCGCGTTGTGGCTCCGTGGTGCGTTCGGGCTCCGCTAGCCATTCAGGCTCCGCGGTGTCCGGTCCCTCGTCTCCAGCACTGGACGACGCCCGGGGAGGCTGAGGCGGAGTGGCGGTGAGGATCCCGATCGCTTGGGCCAACTTGGTGTTCTTCTCGTTCAGCTGCGCCTGGCCCATCGAGAGCTGGAAGGTGAATGCGAAGAGAAACAGCACGGCGATGAGCAGAATCAAGTCAGGTGGATAGGCGATACCGACAAAACGGGCCGCCCGGTCGAGTAGATGAAACGGGAGGGTGGCACTCAAAAAGACCATGACGAGACTGACACCCAGCCACAACATCCCCGTGTGCTCACTCAGTCGATGACGCCGGATGGCCCGCACCGAAAGGGCCAGAAACGCGATGCTCACGACGAGGGACAGCGCGAAGAGCCTCATGTCACACTCCGGTGATCGGCGCTGTCAATGAGCAGGTCAACGATCACCCGGATCATGTAATACGCCGAGCGAAGCCCAGCGATGCTTGACCTGCCGTGCTGGCGCTTCTCCATCTGTACCGGAACTTCTTCGATTCTCAGGCCGCTGCGGTACGCCAGGACAATGGTCCCGACCTCGGGAAAGTCGGTGGGATAGCTCTCCGCGAACAGTTCGAGACCCCGACGTCCGACCGCCCTGAAGCCGGAGGTTGTATCAGTAAACGATCCCCCGGTCTTCCAGCGCACCAGCATTGCTAAGACCCGCATTCCGAATCGACGGCCAGACGGTGACTCGAAGGCGCCCCGGCCAAGCCAACGCGAACCGACCGTCACATCTGCCGTTCCGTCGATGAGGGGCTTCAGGAGGCGTGCTGCTTCTGTTGGGTCATGTTGCCCATCGCCATCAATCTGCATGGCGAACTCGAATCCGTGCCGCAACGCATATTGATATCCGGTCTGAACCGCGCCACCGATTCCCAAATTGATGGGAAGAGAGACGACGGCGGCTCCAGCCAGGTATGCCTGGATGGCGGTGTCGTCAGTGGAACCGTCATTCACCACCACAACGTGGGCGTCAGGCATCGACTTGTAGGCTGTTTTCACCACATCGAAAACGGATCTTCCTTCGTTGAATGCCGGAACGACGATACAGAGCTGGCGTTCCTGTTGCAGCGTGGTGGCATCAAGACCTACGGCATTCATCGCCACCATGCCATCGGGGGGTATCCCTCTCGAGCCGAGTCGAGTGTTGTCGTCCGACCGGACCCGGCCTGTTCGGTACCAGCTCCGTCTTCCCGTGGCAACCGCATCCGGTGAGACTAGTCCTCCAGCGATTTAGGGACGCGTTTACCTGGGTTTCGGTTGATCTGCGGGGGGCCGGGCTGAACCTGGGTGATCCGCCCGACCCGGCACACTCGCCTGACCGGAGGTGCTTCGCCTGACCAGCCTGATTCGTCAAGCCAGCCTGATTCGTCAAGCCAGCCTGATTCGCCAGGCCCGGCTGCCCAAGCCGAGGGTGACGCCGGCCAGTTCAGGCTTTCTTGAGCCAGTTGGTGAGTAATTCAGTCCGACGGTCGGCCCATTCCTCGGCGGTCATGGCGTAGCGGATGTGGTCCTCCCACTCGCCGTTGATCTCGAGGAATCCAAGCGCCACGCCCTCGACCCGAAGTCCCAGCTTCTCCACTACCCGTCGGCTCGAACTGTTGCGGGGGATGATCGCCACTTCAATCCGGTGAAGACCGAGAGTCTCAAATGCGTATTGCAAGACGACGACGACAGCCTCAGGGATCAAACCCAACCCGGCCAAGTCCTGATCGATCCAGTAACCCACCGATCCGTTCTGGAACGGACCTCTCTGAATGGAAGAAAGGGTGATCTCTCCCGCGAAACGTCCCTCCACGAAGAGACCGAAGCCAAAGCCGGTACCGAGCTGACGTTCTCGTTCACGCATAAGGCAACGGCTGGCAAAGCTGGCAGCGTCTTCAGGCGCCAGCGGTGCGCCCTTGGGTCGCGGCTCCCAGGGAACCAGCCACGAGCGACATCGGTCACGTACCTGGTACCAGGCCTCGTAATCCTTTTCGACCAGGGTGGCCAACCGAACCCTCCACCCTGGCAGCTCGAGGGATCGAACGAGCGAGGCCGAAGCGCGCGCGCTCAACGCACGACCATTCCGGCCATCTCGGGCATCCGCTCTGGCGCTGTCGCCGGCAAAAATGAGACAGCGATCCTGGGAGTAATATGTCCGTGTTCAAACAACGCCACCGGCGCATCGTAGGCCGATACGCTGTGCCTCACGCCAAACCCAGTAGGGACAATCACTACTCGGGGTCACCGGAGACGAACACGCGGCATGCAGGTACAGAACATGGCTCCGGTATTCACCTCTGCCCGTTTGCGGCTCGTCCGAGAGTTGAATCGAAGATCACACGAGATTTTTCCGGTCGCCTGCATCTTTGTCGCCGTGGTGGCTGCCAATCTTCCGGCCCTCCTTCACCTGGTCACCAGCAATCCCCTGGCCGTCGACGCGTATCTGTCCCCGGGCAAAAGCGCCTGGCTGCCGGGCCGACCGTACATCGACCCCAATTCGGCCTTCACCACCCAGGCACTGGGCCACCTGGCCACCCTGGATTGGCTCCATGGGCACATCCCGTGGTGGAACCCGTTCGAAGGGATCGGGTCTCCACTCGCCGGGGAGATGCAAAGCGGTGCCTTCTTTCTTCCGGCCTTCCTCCTGGTGTTCCACCAGGGGATGCTGTTTCTCCAAATATTCCTCGAAACCACCACGGGTTGGGCGACCTACCTCCTGGTGCGGAAGCTCGGCGTCGGGCGCACATTCTCGATTGCCGGCGGTGTCGCCTTCGGAATGTGCGGAACGTACGCGTGGCTCACCCATGCACCAATCCGACCGATCGTCCTGCTTCCCCTTTCGATATTGGGTGTGGAACGTGCGCTATCTGCCGCCCGGGAACAGCGACCCGGTGGATGGCGGCTCCTGGGGGTCGCACTGGCATTTTCGATTTTGGCCGGCTTCCCCGAGACCACCTTCATCGACGGGATTTTCGTGGCGTGGTGGACGTTATTTCGGCTTGCCGGCCCGGGCCGAGCCTGCTGGCGGGCCATGGTCGCCAAGCTGGCGGCCGGGATCCTCGTCGGGGTCGCATTGGCCGCGCCCCTGATTGTGGCATTTGTCACCTATCTGCCTTCGGCGAACGTGGGGAGGCACGGCCACACCTTGGCCCACGCCGGACTTCGCGCCACCGGTCTCTCTCAACTCATCCTCCCCTACTCATTGGGCCCAATCTCCGGTTTCCGGGCCGCGGGAGGAGGCACCGACGTCATCTCCGGCCTATGGGGAAGCGTCGGTGGTTATCTGTCAGTGACTCTCATTGCGGCCGCACTGGTCGGCCTGATCGGCCGACACAACCGGATGTTGAGAGTGGGGCTCGGAGTATGGGTACTCCTCTGCCTGCTCCGCACCTACGGCTTTTCACCGATGGTCCACCTGTTGGCTGTTGTGCCGGTTATCAACGCCACCGCCTTCTTCCGTTACGCGGATCCTTCCTGGGAGTTGGCGGTGGTGATCCTGGCGGTGTTCGGCCTGGACGACATTGCCCGTCGCGTCACCAGCCGAGGTGTGTTGGTAGGCAGCGCAGCACTGACCGGGGCCATGGTGGTGTGGGCCGCAATGACGGCCTGGCCGGTCATGGCCCACGCCGGCACGACCACCCCGGGGCGCGGGAACCGCCAGGTGTACGTGATCTGGAGCATGGCGTTCGCCGGGCTGGTCCTTATTCTCCTGGTTGTCGGCGGCTGGCGGGCGGCACGGCGCTCCCGGGCGGTGCCCACACGACGTACCAAGCGGATCAAACGCCAGGGGCGCATCCTTGCCGCAGCCGCGATCTGCGTGGAGTCCACGCTTCTCCTCGGCTTCACCTATGCGTCCGCTCCTCCGCCACCACCGTTGCATCTGGGGTCGGTCACCTGGCTTCAGGCTCACCTCGGTACCTACCGGTTCGCCACCCTGGGGCCGATACAGCCCAACTATGGCTCCTACTTCGGCATTGCCGAAGTCAACACCACCGATCTGCCCATTCCCAAGGATTGGGTGATCTACGTCAACTCAGAGCTCGATACCAACTCCCCCACCCTGTTGTTCACTGGTGCCGCCACCATCGACCGCCAGGCCCAATCACCCGCCGACGAATTCACATCGCACCTGGCCAACTTCGAAGCCGTCGGCGTGCGTTACATCGTCACCAACGCCAATGGCCTTGACGTCTTCGGCACCCGCTTTCCGACCGCCGGGACCGACCCCTGGCCCGGCGGCCCACGGGTTGTCTACCACGACAGTTTCGCCGAGATATGGGAGCTCCCGACCCCTGCGCCCCTCTTCTCCCTTGTCGCCGGGTCGCCGGAGAACTCCGTGGACACCAACTTCGTAGGTGCCGGATGTTCGGTCACCGGTCAAGGGTGGGACCAGGCCACCGTCACCTGCTCCCGTCCGTCCGTGCTAATCCGACAGGTCCAGTTCATGCCCGGTTGGTCGGCGAACATCAACGGAAAGACCGTCGCGGTCAAAAAGGTCCCGTTCGGGCCGACTGGGCTCTTTCAGGAAGTGTCGGTGCCCGCCGGAAGATCGATCGTGAGTTTCAACTTCCTGCCACCCCACGAGACGGCCGCGATTCTGGTCGCCTTTCTCGCCATGGTCGCACTGGTCGGATCGTTCCCACGCGTACGGAGATATCGACCCCGGCGAAGCCACCGAACCCACGGACAACACTCCGCTCGTCGGGGCTGAGGTGGTCGAATTCAGAGGTTGAGGATCACGACCCAGGGTTGGGTCGCTGCCGTCTCGATTATGCCGTCTCGATTACGCCGTCTCCATGAGGCCGCCAACTAACGAAAGCCACCTCTCGTCTTCGTCTGGTGGCCGAAGGGGGCAGTGCGGTTCAAGCCGTCCGAGGTTTCGGTTGTAGAACGGGTCGTCCACACGCAACACCCCGATCCAACGGGCCAGAAACTGTTGGTAATCGTGCTGATACCCCGAGAGCCCGCGGCTGACCGATTCATAGTGGATCAGTTTGGCGTGGGGAGTGTAGAGCACCCGATATCCCGCTCGTCCCAATCGGATACAGAAATCGATGTCGTTGAAGCCGACGGCAAAGGTTTCGTCGAATCCATTGAGCTCCTCAAAGACCTCTCGTCGGACCAACATGCACGCCGCAGTCACCGCACTGTATTCCCGAACGATGAGATCCCAGCCGAAGTACCCCATCTCACCCGGGGGCATTCCGGCAAACAGATGTCCGGCGACACCGCCAAGTCCGAGGACTACACCCGCATGTTGCACAGCACCATCGGGATATAGCAGACGGGCGCCCACCGCACCTACATCGGACCGCTGACCCAACTCAACCAAGGCATGCAGCCATCCTTCCGACGACGCCTCGATGTCGTTGTTGAGAAATAACAACATGTCGGTATCGCAGGTCTTGGCGGCCATGTTGTTGATGGCCGACCAGTTGAACGGGCCGGGATACTCGAGAACCCGGGTGGCGGGTCGACCTTCCAGCTGACGGCGGAGAGCTCGCGTCTCCGGTTCCGTGCTGCCGTTGTCGATCAGCACGACTTCGGTTATCGGATAGCCCGGCGCCACTTCCAACGAAGCGAGACACGCAACCGTCAGGGCTGCCTGGTCCCGGAACGGCATGATGATGCTGACAGTGGGAGATCCCTCGATCCGGCGCCGGACGTGATACGCGCCCTGAAACGGTCCGCCATCGACTGCCCCGTTGATTCCCTGGCGAATCACCGCATCCTCCACCGCTCGACGGCTTGCCAGGTGGGCCCACGGCTTGGCTTCGGAATCACCGGCGGCAGAACCCGCCACCACCCGCCAGTGATAGAGCACTCTCGGGATGTGAACCACCTGTCGCGACTGCTCGGTCGCCCGCAGCATGAGATCAAAATCTTGGCTGCCGTCGAACTCGGGGCGGAAACCGCCGATGCGTTGTATCAGTTCATGGCGGATCGCCGTGACGTGCCCCAGGTAGGGGAACGACAGCAGCATGTCCGGATCCCAGTCGGGTTTGAAGTGGGGCTGGCAGGGACGATCCAACTCGTCGAGTTTGTCTTCGTCAGAGTAGATGACGTCAGCGTCGGCTTCGGAGAGCACCACGGCGGCGATCTCCGCTAATGCCTCGAGGTCGAGCAGGTCGTCGTGATCGAGCAGCACGATGAATTCACCCGTCGCCGCTTCCAGCGCCTTGTTGGTGGCCCGGGAAATCCCCCCGTTCTGTTCAAGTGCCATCACTTTGATGCGGGTGTCACCAGCCGCCATGGTTTCCATGGCTTCCGTCAACTCGGGATCACCGGAACCGTCATCACAGAGACAGAGCTCCCAGTGTTGGTACGTCTGGTCGATCACCGACCGCACACACTCACGGAAGTACCAGAGAGATGGCCGATAGACCGGAACCACCAGGCTGAGCAAGGGCCCGTCGGTGGGGAGCTGCCGAACATCGACACCCTCGACGCGCTGCTGGTTGTGCAGGTGGATCCAGTGCCAATATGCCGGGGCAAAGAGCGCGGCATGGAGACCCCAGGGGTCGGGCACCTTTGCGCTGACCGCGGGAAGGGGCGCCGACTCGGCGAATTTGTCCGACATCCACCCGAGGGCTGCCACCAATTCCCCCTCCACCGCCGCTGATGCTGACTCGTCGTCCAGGGATCGGTGAGGGTCGGGTGTCGACATGGCGTTTGTTTGGCTCACGTGGAATAGGTTCGAAAGAATCGTCGGTGGCTCTTCGTCGCATTCCCCGAAGCAGCAGATCCACTGGGAGCCGGGGCCAATATCAGATCCAGAAGGACCGCTCGAAGACCACTAAAGGCTACCATGAGCTTCCCCCACCCACATGGCCCATCCCCGGCGACTTTCGACAGTGACCGGTCCCACCTGGGCCATTCTGAACAAGGCCGCGCAGCGCCGGGTGTCCCCCCGTTGCCTCATGTCAATACCTCCGCCTAGGACCGGTGAAGGCTGATTCATTGCCTCACGTAAAACCTCCGCCTGGAGCTACTGGTTGAAAGCCCTGTTCACCTGTGGTTTGACCGGAGCGGGAGCCTTGCTCAGGGCCATGCGCTCCAGCTGCGTTGTGAGGTCCTGGATCCTCCGGAAAAGGTCTCCGGGTCGGACGGCGTCCATGACCTTCTGCATCGCATTGCGGTCCGCTCCGGTGATTGTGGTTCTGTCCATGGCTCGTGCGAACGGGGTGACCGCACGGTCGTAGCGCTTGGTGACTTTGGAACCGTTGCGCTGCTTGAAGACGATCTTTTGTTGGGCCAAGAGGTAGTTCGTGTAGGTCCGGTCGATCTCCCAGATCTGGTTGAGGACGCCGAGCTCGGCGTCGGTGTCGAAGCGCAGATAGCCGACCAGCTCTCGGACGTGGGTCCAGTTCTTCTGCTCGACGTGGCACCCGTCGTTCTTGTTGCCCGAACGGGACCGGGTGAAGGTGATCTGGCGCTCGGTGCAGTAGGCCAACAGATGGGCATTGATGAACTCCGAGCCGTTGTCGGAGTCGATGCCCAAGATCGGGAACGGGAACTGTGCGGCAACGTGGTCGATGGCCTCGCAGACCCAGATGGCCGCCTTGTTCTTGACCGACCGGTTGATGGTCCAACCCGTGGCGATGTCAGTAACGGTAAGGGTAAAGCAGAACTCCCCGCTCGAGTTGCCGCCCTCGTGGCCGACCAGGTCGATCTCCACGAACCCAGGTAGATCCTCGCTCCACTCGGCCCAGGTCCTGATCGGGATCTGGGACTTGAGCAATGTGCCCGGCTTGGTGTGGGAACGTCCCTTGAACGCCAGCCTGGCCCGTTCTGGTGCCAGCTGACGGTCGATGGTGGCCGCGCTCATGGACATCAGCAGGGCCGCGTCTACGTCGTCCAGATCGAGGTCGCCATCCCGACGCAGCAGGGGCACGATGGTGGCCAGCATCGGGGCCAGCCGCTTGCCGGCCGGAGCGCGGGTCAGCGTCCAGCACGTCACCAAACAGGCGATCACCTGGGGGCCGAACTTTGGCGTCCGGGCCACCCGGGGCCGGACCACCTTGATGGTCCCGGCACCCCGCAGAGCGGCCCTGGTGTAATCACGGTGCCACCCGGTGAGCTCGACCAGCTCATCGAGGATCCTCGATTTCTCGGCCCTCGATCCCCGTTTGTAAGTGGTCGCCAACTTCTTGGTCACTGCCTTGCGTTGTCCCATCGAAAGCTCCATGACGTGAGGGCGTAACCCATGCCGCCGCTGGCACCTGGGACCCCCGCCAGGCGGAGATTCTTAGTTGAGGCAACGTATAGGGCTACGCGGAGGTTTCTGATGAGTCAATGCGGGGTCCCCGGAGGGCGATGCCAATAACGGGTACAATCCGCGTGGCGATCGGATGGCAAATCCACAAGCCGTCCCTCGGGAACCACCGCCAGCCGACAGA
>Ga0208080_1000262_pt1 | contig 26443 bp, 21 predicted proteins | sample NGESurdeep092012_3_FD_184476 | JGI IMG/M metagenome (GOLD analysis project Ga0208080, IMG submission 184476) | Arctic peat soil microbial communities from Barrow, Alaska - NGEE Surface sample 210-3 deep-092012 (SPAdes) | ecosystem: Environmental > Terrestrial > Soil > Wetlands > Peat ...
GCCGCTCGCGTCCTTGCCGATGGCCGTAAACTGCTGCGTGAGATTGACATTCAGCGAGACCGGGTTCGGCGTCACCGTGATCGTCGCCAGCGGCCCGGCCGCGATGTCGAACGCGGACGACACGCCGCTCGTATAACCCGCCGCGCTCGCCACCACGGTGTATCCCGTGCCGGCCTTGTCGATCGAGAACGCATTGAATGTCGCGACACCAGCCACGGCGCTCACGCTCGTCGTTCCACTCAGCGTTCCGCCGCCCGGATTGGTGCCGATCGCGAGCGACACGGTGCCGGTGAACGTGGAGATCGGATTGTTCGACGCGTCTTGCGCCTGGACGACGAAGCCCGGCGTGACCGTCACACCCGCCACCTGAGCCACCGCCGGCGAAGTAGTGCCGGTGAAATGGAGGAGCGTCGAGGTCCCCGTCGCGTTGATCGTCAGCGGCGAACCCCCGAGCCCCCCGCTCGTCGCCGATATCGACTGGCTACCCACGAACGCGCCGAGCGTCCAGGCCGTCGAGACGTTTCCGGACGCGTCGCTCACGCCGCTCGGAACCGACAGCGAGCCGCCGCCGGTCACCACGGCGAATGTGACGGTGGTGCCGGCAACGCCGTTGCCGACGATATCCGTCACCCGCACGCTGATCGGAGTCGGAAGCGCGGAGTTGATGTTTGCCGACTGCGCGTCGCCCGCCGTCACCTGCAGCTTCGCCGCTGGTCCCGCGACCACGTCAAAACCGATGCTCGTCGCAGATGTGAGTCCGGTGGCGGTGGCCGACAGCGAGTAGCCGGAACCCGGTCTGTTCACCGTGAGTGAACTGAACGTCGCCACGCCGGCGACGGCGGTCACGCTCGTCGTTCCGCCGAGAATCGCGGCGCCCGGATTCGCCGCAAGCCCGATGGTAACGGTGCCGGTGAAGCTCGTGACGACGTTGCCCAGCAGGTCCTCGGCCGTCACCGTCAGCGGGCTGCCGGTGATCGCTGCTCCGGCCGCGCTCGCTCCGGGCTGTGCCGTGAAGGCGAGCTTGTTCGCCGCACCGCCCGTGATGTCGAACGAGTTCGACGTCGCACCCGTGAGCCCGGTGCTCGACGCGGCCAGCGTGTAGCCGGTTCCGCTCCGGTTCACCGTGAGATTCGAGAAGGTCGCGACGCCGCCGACCGCGTTCACCGTCGTCGTGCCGCCGAGCGTGGCGCCCGACGTGCCGCCCGCGAGCGTGAGCGTCACCGCGCCGGTGAACGCGCTCGCCGTGTCGCCCGCAGCGGTCTGCGCGACGATCGTGACCGGTGTGAGCGTCGCGCCGGCCGTCGCGTTGCCGGGCTGCGCGGTGACCGCGAGCCTCGCGGCCGCGAGCGATCTCGCCGTCGCCGTGAACGTCACTGGCGATCCGGAAAGCGTTCCGGCGGACGCAGTGACGGTCTGCGTGCCGACCGTGTTGCCGAGCCGAAAGGTTGTCTGTGCGAGACCAGCGTCATTGGTCACGGCGACGGCACTGCCCACGGAACCGCCGCCGCTCGTGACGGCGAACGTCACGGTCACGCCACCCACTCCCAGCCCGTCGCTCGCGGCGACGAATGCGACGAGCGGGTTCGCGAGCGTGCTCCCCACGAGGCTGGTCTGACCGGAGCCGGACTGCAGCGCGATGGTCGTCGGCAGCGGCAGCACGTTCAGCGTGACCTGGTCGATCGGCCCGGTCAGCAGTTGCGCGACGATGCGCGCGGTCCCGCGCACACTTCCCGCGAGCGCGGTGCCCGACGCGGCCGAAGGAATGCTCGCGATCGACGGATCGAGCGTGTTCCACACGATCGGTGTGTTCGGTATCGCGACCCCGTTGTGATCCACGGCGACCGCGGTGAAGTTGAACGAATTGCCACTGAGCACGGTGCCGGATCGCGGCGTGATCTGCACGCCGACGGCACCCGCGCCCGGCCCTGTGTACGTGACCGGAATCGTCACCGCGGGCGGCGCCGGCGAGCCGGGCGACGACGGCGTCGCTGTCACGCCAACGGGGCCGCCCTTGAACACCGTGTCGCCCGCGGCATTGATGTATGCGAGATTGAGGCTCAGCGGCTCGCCGCTCGGCGGCGCGCTCGCCAAGAGCGTCACGTCGAGCGTCACCGTGATCGAATCGACGCCCGCGGGGAAATCGATGACCGTGTCGAGCGCGATGCTGCCGTCGGCGTGATGCAGCACGACATGCACGCGATTGAAATCCACCACACCCGCCGCTGCGCTTCCCGCAAGTTGGTACGCCGGCGGAAACTCCGCTCGCCACGAGATCCCGCGCGCGACTCGGACGTTCGCGCCCGGAGACGTGACGTCGCGGCCGCAGCTCAGCAGCGCGAGTCCAAACGCGAAGCCAAGCAGCGCCAGACGAACCAGCGGCGTGTTACCCCGGGAGGTGGCGGACAGGTGGGCTCCCAATGGTGGCGAAGTGTCCGGCTAACTTGAGACATAAGGCGGCCGGTGACAAGGGAGGGGGTCGCGTTATGATTGTGACGTGGGTCACATGGAATAGATTGAGGGCAGACGGTAGACGGCAGACGGCGGACGGCAGACCGAAGACGGAAGACCGAAACCGAAGAGGGCATACCGTGCGAATGCGCCCGTTCCTCACCATCGCCGTTCCCCTCGCGTGCGCCGCGCTGTTCGTCAGGCTCGGCGTCTGGCAGCTCTCGCGGCTGAAGGAAAAACGCGCCTTCAACGCGATCCTCTCGGAGCGCCTCGCTTCGCCGCCCGCGGAGGTGACCACGCTGCCGGCAGACACGGCGCTGGGCCACTACAGGCGCGTGTCGGCGGGCGGCACGCTGCTCTACGACCGTGAGGTGGTATACGCGGGCAGGTCGCACGAGGGCTCGCCCGGGGTGGATCTTCTCACGCCGATGAAGATCGCCGGACGCGACACCGTCGTGATGGTCAATCGCGGCTGGGCGTATTCGGCCGATGCGGGATCGATCGACAACTCGCGCTGGAAGGAGAAGGATTCTTCACTGGCCGCGGGATATGCGGAGACCTTCGCCGGAACGGAGCGCGGCACCGCGGCACCCGCGCTGCGGCGCGTGCACGCGCTCGACCGCGCGGCGATCCAGGCGCTGGTGGGACTCCCGGTCGCGCCGTACATGATCGTGCAAACCTCGGACAGCACCGCGCACGCGGATTCCATCCCCGTGCGCCTCACCATTCCGGTGCCCGATGAGGGTCCGCACCAGAGCTACGCGATCCAGTGGTTCAGCTTCGCCCTCGTGGCCGTCGTCGGGGGCGTGGCGCTCTCGCGCCGTTCACGCTAGGTATCAGACATGGCCGACCAAATCCAGAATGCCCACGCCTCCGAGGCGGAAGCGCGTGACGTCGCCGAGCAGGCGCGTGAGACCGAGTGGACGCACCCGAGCTTCGTGCGCGAACTCTTCCTCGGACGGTTCCGCGCGGAGCTGATCCATCCGCACCCGCTCGAAGATCCGGCGGAGGCGGAACGGGCGAAGCCGTTCATGGACACGCTGCGCGCGTTCCTCGACACGTACGACGCCGACGAGGTGGACCGCACCGGCACCATCAAGGAATCCGACGTGCAGGCGCTGCGCGAGATGGGCGCGATGGGCATCAAGATTCCCAAGGAATACGGCGGGCTCGGCCTCTCGCAGATGACTTACGTGAAGGCCATGGAGCTGGTGACGTCGAAGTGCGGATCGCTCGTCGCGCTGATCTCGGCGTCGCAGTCGATCGGCGTGCCGCAGCCGCTCGCGCTCTTCGGGACCGAGGAGCAGAAGCGGAAGTATTTCCCGCGCATCGCGAAGGGCGCGATCACGGCGTTCGCGCTGACCGAGGTGAACGCGGGATCCGATCCGGCGAACATGACGACGTCCGCGACGCTCTCCGAGGACGGCAGCCACTGGATCATCAACGGCGAGAAGCTCTGGTGCACGAACGGCACGCGCGCCGAACTGTTCGTGGTGATGGCGCGCACGCCGGACAAGATCGTGAACGGCAAGCCGCGCAGGCAGATCACGGCGTTCATCGTCGAGGCCGACACGCCGGGCTTCGCGGTGAAGATGCGCCTGCATTTCATGGGACTGAAGGCGATCGAGAACGGCTGGCTGTCGTTCACGAACGTGAAGGTTCCCGTGGAGAACGTGCTCTGGGGCGAGGGGAAGGGACTCAAGCTCGCGCTCATCACGCTGAACACGGGGAGGCTCACGATTCCCGCGAGCGTCCTCGGCGGGGCGAAGGCGCTGATCAAGGCGATTCGCGCATGGGCGATGGAGCGGGTGCAGTGGGGCCAGCCGATCGGGAAGCACGAGGCGGTCGCGCAGAAGATCGCGCGCATGGTGTCGAATACGTTCGCGATGGAGGCTGTTGCGCTGCTGTCCACTGCACTCTATGAGAAGGGCGGCTACGACATCCGCCTCGAGGCCGCGATCGCGAAGATGTGGAACACGGAGGCCGCCTGGCGTGGCGTGGACGACGCGCTGCAGATCCGCGGCGGCCGCGGCTACGAGACCGCGGATTCGCTGCGCGCGCGCGGCGAGAAGGCGATCCCGGTGGAGCGCATGATGCGCGACTCGCGCATCAACCTGATCTTCGAGGGCTCGAGCGAGATCATGCGGCTGTTCATCGCGCGCGAGGCGGTGGACGTGCACTTCTCGCTCGCGTTCCCGATCGTCGCGCCCGAGTCGTCGTTCTCGACGCGCATCAAGGCGGCGGTGAAGGCGGCGCCGTTCTACCTCACGTGGTATCCGGCGCGATGGATCCCGAGCTTCAAGTCGTACGGCGATTTCGGGAAGCTCGCGGGACACATGCGCTTCGCCGATCGCACCACGCGCAGGCTCGGGCGCTCGCTGTTCCACGCGATGGTACGCTTCGGCCCGAAGCTCGAGCGCAAGCAGATGGTGCTCTTCCGCGCGGTGGACATCGGCGCGGAGTTGTTTGCGATGGCCGCGAGCTGTGCCCGCGCGCAGATGCTGGCGACGAAACTCAACCAGCCCGAAGCCATTCAACTGGCCGATGCCTTCTGCGTCGAGGCGCGCGAGCGAATCGCCGTGCTGTTCGGGTCACTGTACGGCCCACACGACGAGCAGCTGTACAAGCTCGCGATGAGCGTGCTGAAGGGCGAGCACGCCTGGCTGGAGCAGGGGATCGTGGATGAGGCGTACTATCACGATGATGCCGAGCCGAGAACCGACGATGGAAGATCGAAGATGGAAGATCGAAAACTCGTCTCGGTCTAGGCCACTCGCTGGCGACGGAACTGAAGCACCACGACGGCGGCGACGATCATCGCACCGCCGGTCAGGATGTTCATCGTGATGGCCTGCCGCAGCACGAGCGCGCCGAGGATCGCCGTGAGGAACGGCTCGACCGTGGAAACGATCGCGGTGCGAACCGGCCCGAGCCGCATCAGCCCCATCAGGAAGAACACCGACGGCAGCACCGTGCTGAAGAGCGCCAGTGCGACGATGGCCATCCACGCCGTCGACGAAATGTTCGCCGTCAGCGTTTGATCCTTCACGGCGAGCAGCAGGAAACAAAAGGCCGACCCGATCTTTCCGTACGCGCTGGTGACCGACACCGGGTGCGACTTCTGCATCCATTGCATCAGCGGGATGTACATGCCGTAGACCACCGCGGCGCCGAGCGCGAGCGCGATCCCGGTCCAGGGCAGCGAGGCCGCGCCGCCTCCGCCGGCGAGCGGCGCGCCGACGATCACGACGATCCCGCCGAAGCTCAGGGCGAGCGCCGCGAGCCGGCGCACGGTCACCGGTTCCGCGCCGCGGATCGTCTGCACGAGCGTCACCCAGGCCGGATATGTGTAGAAGAGGAAGGCGAGCGTCGCGACGCCGATGTACTTCAGGCTCGAGAGCGCCATTCCCACGAGCAGCGCCTGTCCGCCACCGCCGAGCGTGATGAAGCGCATAGCCTCGCGCCACGGCATGCGCGGATAGTGCCGCGTGGCGACGAACGACACCATCACCACCGCGCCGATCACGTAGCGCCACATCAGCACCACGGGGAGCGGTACGCCTTGGCCCGTCGCGATGCTCGTGAGCGTACTGACCGCGGCGAACCCGAGCGCCGCGAGCAGGGTAAACATCGTGCCGGCGCCCGTTTCGGCCGGCGAGGCCGTGATTCGTGCCTTCGCGTCGCTCATGGGGAAGCAGTGTAACCCATGCTAAAGTCCTGGACCATCCGATACGAAACTTTGACAATCGGGACGCGTACTGAATGCAACCTTTCGGAACTCCGGGTGTTCTAACTCATTGAACGAAAGGACGGGCGACGGGCAGTTGGTATTGGGGTGATGGCCGGTGCTGGTGGGGGGCCGGCCTCCCTCATGCCAACTGTCCGTCGCCATTCCTTATTAAAGCAGGGGCGAGGGGCGAGACCAGATGGGAGTGGCGAGTTTGAGGGGGGAGCGGGGAGAACCTAGAGGCGAGGGGCGAGTTTGAGTGGCGAGACCTGCGCGAGGGGTAGCAATCGCCTCGGAAGGCGATGACCTTACTCTTCATGCCCTCTATCGCATTTCTCGGCCTCGGCGCCATTGGCGCTCCGATGGCGAAGCATCTGACGCCGCCCGGATTCACACTTTCAGTTTGGAACCGCACGGCCTCCAAGGCCGCCGCCTTCGCGGCGGCCAACAATGTGCGCCACGCAAAGACTCCTGCCGACGCCGCGCGCGGCGCGGAGATCGTGATCACCTGTCTCCCCACCTCGCGCGAAGTCGCCGCCCTGCTGGACGGTGCCGACGGCCTCTTCGCGACCATGGCGAAGGGTTCGCTCCTCATCGACTGCACCTCCGGCGACCCTGCCACATCGCGCCAGACCGCCGCGCGCCTGGCTGAAAAAGGAATCGGCTTTCTCGACGCGCCCGTGAGCGGCGGAGTCTCCGGCGCCGAGGCGGGGAAACTCACGGTCATGGTCGGCGGCGACGCCGCGCTTCTCGAGCGCGCGCAGCCCGCCCTGCAGGCATTCGGCGAGAAGATCGTGCACTGCGGGCCCGTCGGCGCGGGTCACGCGATCAAGGCGATTAATCAAGCACTTCTTGCGGTTGCGATCTGGAGCCTCGGCGAAGGCATGCTCGCGCTCTCGAAGGCCGGCGTGAAACCGGAAGTCGCGCTCGACGTGATCAACGCGTCGAGCGGACGGTCGAACACATCGATGAACCTCTTTCCGCAGCGCGTCATCGGCCGCGCGTTTCCGCGCACCTTCAAGCTCGCGCTGATCGACAAGGACGTGCGCATCGGCGCGCAGTTCCTGCGCGAGCAGAACGTTCCGTCGCCGATGATCCAGCTCGCGGCGGAACTCTTCGCCGCCGCGCACGCCGAGCTCGGCGACGACGCGGACCACGTCGAAGCGGTGAAAGTCATCGAGCGCACCGGCGGGGCGGAGATCAGGTGAGCACGGGTGCCGTCAGCCGCGGCGTGCACGGCGCGCGCGTGGCGCCGCTCGAACAGATTCGCGCACGCTTTCCCGCCCTCGAGCGCGTGCACGAGGACCTGCCCGTCGCCTACTTCGACGGGCCCGGCGGCACGCAGGTGCCGAAGTCGGTCGTCGACGCGGTGCGCGACTACCTGCTGCACCACAACGCAAACACCGACTGGGCCTATGCAACGAGCATTGAAACGGACGCGCTGATCGCCTCCGCGCGATCGGCGCTCGCCGATTTCCTGAACGCCGACGCATCGGAGATCGCGTTCGGCAACAACATGACGACGCTCACCTTTCACCTCGCGCGCTCGCTCGGCGCGGCGTGGGGCCCGGGCGACGAGATCGTCATCACCGACCTCGACCACCACGCGAACGTCGCGCCGTGGCGCCGCCTCGAGCGCGAGCGCGGTGTCACCGTGCGCAGCGTCGGCGTGGACCTCGAGCGCGGCCAGCTCGACTGGGACGACCTCAAGAGCGCGATCGGCCCCCGGACGAAACTGCTCGCGATCGGCGCGGCGTCGAACGCACTCGGCACGATCAACGACGTCACGCACGCGGGCCGCCTCGCGCACGACGTCGGCGCGACCGTGTTCGTCGATGCCGTGCACTACGCGCCGCACGCCCTCGTGGACGTGCGCGCCTTCGACTGCGATTTCCTGGCGTGCAGCCCGTACAAGTTCTACGGGCCGCACACCGGCGTGCTCTTCGGCAAGAAGGAGCGCATCGAGGCCCTCGACGTGCCGCGCCTCGATCCCGCGCACAACAACTCGCCGGACCGCCTCGAGACCGGCACGCTGAATCACGAAGGGATGGCCGGCGCGGCCGCGGCGGTCGATTTCTTCGCGTCGCTCTCGAGCGGCGCCACGCGCCGCAAGCGGCTCGAGACCGCGTTCACCGGACTGCACGCGCGCTCGCAGGAACTGGTCGAGCGTCTCTGGGGCGGGCTCTCCGCCCTCAAGGGCGTGACGATGTACGGCCCGACGCCCGATCAGCCCCGTACGCCGACGGTCTCGTTCACGATGCGCGGCCGCAACTCCAGGGAGATCGCCGAGCATCTCGCGAAGCGCGCGCTGTTCGTTTCACACGGAGATTTCTACGCGGCGACGATCGTCGAACTGCTCGGCCACGCGGCGGACGGACTGCTGCGCGTGGGGTGCGCGTGCTATACGTCGGCGGAGGAAGTCGAGCGGCTCATCGCCGCGGTGGCGGAGCTGCAGACGAGGTAAAACAACTGCCTTGCCACGGATCTACGCGGAGTAGCTGCTGACGGGATTGTAAAACCGGATCAAGCTTTTTGGGGGAACTGCAATAACGGCGCGCCGTAGTTGCAGTTCCCCCAAGTTTTTGCAGTTGACGTATCCGGCCTTCATCCGTCAAATCCGTGATAAAGCAGTGGCAGTGTCAGTTGTCGTATCCGATCCAATCCGTGAAATCCGTGGCAAGCAGTGGCTGTGTCCGTTGCCGTTTCCGATCCAAATCCGCGAGGTCCGTGGCAAAGGCAGAAACGGTGCTAGCGGCCCTTCTTTCCCGAAGCCGCTGGCGACTGCGGCGCCGTGAACGGCTTCTTGTGCGAGATCCGCGTCTTCTCGAGCGCGCTCAGGAACGGCTCGTACTTCGACCCCGGATTCCAGAGCACCCAGCCGTCGTACCCCGCATCGTACACCGCGCGCTTCTGCTCGCGCAGTTGATCGGGCCCATAGGGCGGCTTGCCGAGCGTGAAGGCCTGCAGCCACGGCCGCACGCGTTCGCCGGACAGTCCGAGCTTCGCGTTGCGCTCGTGCGCGCGCAGGACCGCGGCGCGCACGATCGCGTAGGGCTCGGCGTTCGGATGCGCGACGTTGAGCGAGCCCGGCGGATAGTGCGACGGATACGTCATCGGCAGGAGTACGTCGACCACGGGAGCGAGATGCTCCCACTGCTGTCCCACTTCGAGCGCGTTCGGCACGCTCGTGACGAGGCCGAAGATGTCGGCGGTCGTGCGCACGCCGAGCTTCGAGAGGCGCGCGCGCGCCATCGCGAGGAAATTGGCGAGCGCCTGTTCCTTGTTCTGGCCGTTCTGGTCGGGAAAGACCTGCGGCGGCAGCGACTTGTACGGCTCGGGAAAGCGGATGTAGTCGAACTGCACCTCGCCGAATCCGAGCTTCACCGCGTCCTCGGCGACGTGGATGTTGTAGTCCCAGAGTTCGTGATGATACGGGTTCACCCAGAGCGTGCCCTTCTTGTCGCGCCAGGGCGAGCCGTCGGCCCTCCGGATGGTCCATTCGGGGTGGACTCGCGCGGTGACCGAATCCTTGAAGACGACGATTCGCGCGACGGCGAGAATCCTGTGTGCACGCAGCGTGTCGAGGAGTTCCTTGAGTTTGGGGATCGTCCCGGCCTTCCCCGCGTTGCGCTGCAGCGACGGATCGGTGGGCGCGTAATTCAGCCCGAACTCGTCCTTGATGTCGATGATGAGCGCGTTGATTTCCGTTTGATCGGCGATCTGGATGAGCTGATGGATCCGCTTCGTGCTTTGCGCCGCGAACCGGTTCACGTACAGGCCGCGCACGATTTGCGTGTCGGGCGGCGACGCCTTCGCGGGAGGCGCAGCAGTCTGAGCTTGAGCCGTTGCGGCTGAAAGACCCTGCGCGAACGCCGTCGAGCCCAGGAACAGGGCGAGGAGAGTGTATTTCACGGGTGTATATTAGTCGAATCGTGAGGAATCCTTGCATGTTCCCGGCTTTGATCGCGGCGGTGTTCGCCGCGGCGTGCGGCAGAGGCAGCGGCAGCGGCAACACGCCGGCCGCGGTGCCGCACGTCGATCTCATCGTGGCCACGGCCGACTCCTCGTACTGGGTCACGAGCGGAGCGCGGGGGCTGCGCGTGCGCGGCGTGCCGATGCTGCTGGCGCGGGTGGACGGCCGCTTTCGCGAGATCTACGTGGCCGACGACGACCGGTCGTATTACAACGCCGTCCTCGTGGGCCAGCGGCTCTGGTCGCGCGATCTCGTCCGCGGTGACTCCGTCGAGCTGTTCGCCGACACGCTCGTCCCGCGCTTCGCAAAGTCGTACGCGAACGCGCATCCCGACGACGCGCCGCTCGCGAAGGACGAAGAAGCCGCCGAGCATCCGCGCACCACCGTCACGGCCGAACTCGAAGTGCTCGGCGTGCACGGTCCGTACGTGTCGTACGAGTACCGCACCGACATGGACGTGACCGGCGAGCGCACCAACGCCGACCGCCACACTGCGCGCCGCGGCGTGCTCGATGTGCGCACCGGAAAGGCGATGACCGTCGCGGCGCTGTTCGGACACGAGGCAAGCGTACGCGTGGAAGGCGATGCGAACGCGGAGTGGCGGCTGGCGCGCGACTCGCTGCTCGCGCTTCGCGACCGCCGGAGCCGGCGCGCGCAGCAGGCGATCGCCTCGTTCGCGTTCGATCCCGGCAGCTTCACGATCGAGTCCCGCGATGGAACGCCACGCGTGAGGTTCGCGGTGCCCGGTGAGGTGTCGCGGGGATCGCTGAATGCGCTCGAACTCGATCCGCGCGAGGTGCCGGCCATGCCCTGGTGGAGCGGCCTGCGCGACGAGCTGCCCACCGGACCCGACTCGCTGCTCGATTGGGAGCACGGCGGGCTCGAGCTGCAGGCGTCGCTCTCGAACGACGGCGACATCGCGCGGTTGACGCTTCGCGATTCGAGCCGCACGGACTGGCGGGTCGCCGCCGTGACCGCCCCGGTGTGGCGCGTGATCTGGCTCGACGCCAGTGTGAAGGCCGACGAGCGCAAGGCGCTCAACCGCGCGTTCAACGATGCCTCGATGTACTCGGATGATTCACGAATCGTGATGGCGCCGCGGCGTGCGAAGCCGCGCGCCGGATTCGCGCTCGCCTCTTTCCATCGGCCCTGATGCCAAAGCCTCCGGAACGACGTCCATCCCGCACGGTGAGCGAGTCGGCGCACGAGACCTCCGCGCTCATGATGCCGCTCGACGAGAACGCGCGCGGTCATGTGTTCGGCGGCGTGGTGCTCGCGATGATGGACAAGGCCGCGGCGGTGTGCGCGATCCGCCACGCGCGGACGAGCTGCGTCACGGTCTCGGTGGACCGCGTCGATTTCCGCGAACCGATCCTGGTGGGCGACCTCGTGCACATGAAGGCGAGCGTCAACTTCGTGGGCCGCACGTCGATGGAGATCGGGATCCGCATCGAGGCGGAGAACATGCTGCTCGGCACGCGGCGCCACACGAACTCGTGCTACGTCACCTACGTGGCGCTCGATCGCGACGGCAAGCCGACCGAGGTTCCGGCGCTCGTGCTCGAGACCGACGTCGACAAGCGGCGCAGCGACGCGGGGAGGGAGCGTCGCCGCCGGCGCGTGGAAGAGCGCGCCGACGAGCGGGCGAAACTCGATGAAGTCTCCGGGAAGAAAGCGAAGTGAGCGCGGAGAGCGCGGAGAGCGCGGAGAGCGCAGCGCTCGCGCACGGGCCGTACTCCGAGGAGCTCGCGAACCGCGCGCTCCCGCTCGTGCGCCGCATCGTCGACGACCTCGTGAAACGCTATCGCGAGTGGCAGGACGCGGTGAGCCGCTTCGAGTACGCGACTGCCAAGTCCACGGCCGATGCTCCCGATCCCGAGGCGGACGGGCTCCAGGCCGAGGCGGAACGGATGGCCGCTGAAATCGATGCCTGTGTGAACGAACTCGCCGAGCTCGGCGTCGAATGCCGGGCGTTCGACATCGGCCTCGTGATCTTTCCGGGAGAGCGCGACGGCCGGCCGTCGCGTTTCGTGTGGCGGCGCGGCGACGTCGCGGTCAGCGAATGGCGCGACTACGACGCGGGCTCGGCGTCGGCGAACGGCACGTCGAGCTCCATGCCGTCGCGCGCGCAGCCGGTGGCGGGGAACACCTCCCTCGCTTCCCGCTCGAGATCCGACGGATCGCGCGAGTAGCGCGCGGAGAAGTGCGTGAGCACGAGCTTGCGTGCTCCCGCGCGCGCGGCGATGGTCGCCGCTTCGCGCGAGGTCGAGTGTCCCGTTTCCACGGCGCGCGCGGCTTCTTCGTCGCCGAAGGTCGCCTCGTGAACGAGCAGGTCGGCGCCCGCCGCCGCGGCGACGGTTGATTCGCACGGCCGGGTGTCGCCGGTGACGACGACGCGGCGTCCGCTGCGCGTGGGGCCGACGAGCGTCGCGGGATCGATCGTGCGGCCGTCCGGCAGGGTGACGGTTTCGCTCTTGGCAAGTTGGCCCCAGAGCGGGCCCTCGGGGATCCGCATTTCTCGCGCGAGTTCGGGATCGAACCGTCCGCGGCGTTCGTCCTCGATGAGCGCGTATCCCACCGCGGACTGCGCGCGATGCTCCACGGGGAAGGGAAGGATCGAGTAACCCTTCCGCGCGATCGGCGTGCCGGGAGTGATCTCGGTGACTTCGAGCGGGAAGGAGAGGCGCTCGACGCCGAGTCCCTCGGCACGCTTGAGGAACGCGTGGAGTCCGGGCGGCCCCCACACGCGGAGAGGTTCCGCGCGGGCCTGTAGGGTCAGGGTTCGGAGAAGGCCAAGGGTGCCGAGGACGTGATCGGTGTGGTAGTGCGTGAAGAAGAGATCGCCGAGGGCAAAGGAGATGCCGTAGCGCATCATCTGGCGCTGAGTCCCTTCGCCGCAGTCGATGAGCAGCGTTTCGCCCTCGCGGATCAGCGCCAGGGACGCGACGCCGCGCTCGATGGTGGGGCGGGAGGCGGAGGTGCCGAGGAATCTCAGAGAGAGGCTCACTCGGAGAATCTAACTGCAATAGCGGATAATCGGTCGTTGGTCATTGGTCGTTGGTAATTCGCCACTGCCAATTACCAATGACCAACGACCGATTACCCGCTCTTGTAGTTGTCGCTGAGCACAGCCTTGTGCTTTGAGTCATCGATGTTGCCCCCGCTCACCACAACCACCAGGGGAAACTCGAGGTGAGGCACCCGCCCGGCGAGCAGCGCTGCAACTCCCACCGCCCCCGCTCCTTCAACCTTGAACCCTTCCTCGATCCACAAATACGCGATGGCACTGGCGACATCCTCTTCGCTCGCCGCGACGATGTCGTCGAGTGCCGCCTGTCCCTGCGCGAGCATCCCGGCGTCCGCCTGGCCCGAGAGCCCGTCCGCGAGCGTCGGCAGATCCGGGATGTCGGTGGGCCGGCCCTTCGCCATCGCGATCGTCATCGCGTTCGTGCGTTCGCTCTGCGCGCCGACGATGTGTACGCCCGGCGCCTCCGCACGCAACAGTCCCGCGATGCCGCTGGCGAGTCCGACTCCGCCGATGGGCACGATGATCGTTCGCAGCGCGGGAAGCTCCTCGAGGATTTCCAGCGCCACGGTCCCCTGTCCGGCCATCACCTCCCGCCCGGCGTACGCGCTCACGAACGTCGCGCCGGTGCGCTCCGCGTATTCCCGCGCGAGCACTTCGGCGTCGTCGTATTTCGCGGCGGTCGCGTCCACCGTCGCGCCGAACTCCGCTATTCGGTCACGCTTCACAGCGGGTGCGGTGCGCGGAACGAAGACCGTCAGCGTCACCCCGAGTTCCTTCGCGGCTGCCGCGATGCCGAGCCCGTGATTTCCTGCGCTCGCGGTCACCACGCCGCGCGCGCGCTGTTCGTCGGTGAGTGTCGCGAGCGCATTGGTGGCGCCGCGGATCTTGAACGACCCGGTGTTCTGTTCGGACTCGAGCTTGAGCCAGGTGGGGCCGCCGAGGAATGCCGTGAGGGTCTCGGATTTATAGAATGGCGTTTGGCGGATGGCCGGTGCGATGCGGAGCGCGGCGTCCCGGATGTCCTGTGGTGACGGGAGGATCGACGCTGTGGGGTTGACTTCTGGCGTGCTCATGCCTACAATATGGGGAGTGAAGTCGGCCCCGCCCGAAGCTTTACGGCGGGGTTTGTAGTATCGGGACCTGAGTGCGAGCCCGGTTCCGGCAAGTGCAGCGAAGCGCGCCCGAGTGATGTTTGGGGCTGTAGCTCAGCTGGGAGAGCGCTGTCCTCGCACGACAGAGGTCAGGGGTTCGATCCCCCTCAGCTCCACTTGTTTCTTCCGTGACTTTTTCGAGATTTTGGTTGTCCTTGTAGTGAATGCCCGCCGCCGTTCGGTAGGACGTAGAGTTCCAATGACGGTGCGCGTGGCAACTACAGGACAACTTTCAATGATGGCCGCAACCTCTCGGGGATTGCGGCCTTTTTGTTTGCATGGATGGAAGATGGAAGATGGAGAATGACTAAGCATGCTCGGCCGTCGAGCCTCGATCTTCGATCTTCCATCTTCGAGCGTCGATCTTCCATCTTCGATCTTCGATCTTCCATCTTCCATCTTCCATCTTCCATCGTTGTTAATCGCACTAGAATCCGTTTCGCTCGCGAAGCCCCGTCACGTGCGCCACGTGATGCGGCCCGTGCCATGAGTAGATCTCGAGCAGCCCATCGAGCGTGAGCGCGCCGTGCTCCGGGTGGAACATCGTTCGATTGAGCTGGGCCGCGTTCAGCGTCTTCAGCAGGTGCACCCAGCGCGCGTGCATCGCCTCGAGGATCGCGAGCGAGCCTTCGATCGGCATCGTCTTCGCGTCGGGAAGCTCCGCCCATTTCGCCTCGTCGTACGGTTTCACGGGCGGATTCTCTTCCGTCAGCGTGAGGCGTGTGCGCACGTACGCGTTCATGTGCGAGTCGGCAACGTGATGCACGAGCTGGCGCACGGTCCATCCGCCCGGACGGTAGGGCGTGTCGAGCTGCGCATCCGTGAGACCGGTCACGGCGCGGCGAAGATTCGCGGGCGTCTCCGCGATCGTCTTGAGCGCGGCCGCACGCGATGCATCGGTGAACGAAGTGCGCGGAACGCGCTTGCCGATCGGGTACCGCAGGTCGGGTGCTTCGGACGTGGAAGTCATGCGACACAATCTGCACAAATATCCGCGCAAATGAGCGGGTATCAGGGTTGCTGGGGGGTGCGGTGCCGACTAGAATTCCTTTCCCGCGCCGATACTTCTCACGGATGCGGGATGCGGGAGAGGAATGCGGGATGAGGGAACTACAACATTGCCCCTTGGTGTAACTGGCAACACGCCTGCCTCTGGAGCAGGAGAGTCCTGGTTCGATCCCAGGAGGGGCAACTGAGCAGGACGATGGCTTGCGAGGCAAAAGGCGCCGATTTCTCGGTGCCTTTTGTCGTTCAATCCGGGTGCGAAATGGACATCGACCGCATTGCGTGCGTGCTGCACGACGGCATCTTACACTGTGTGGAACGACCGACCAGCGGCACCAAGCGCGTCAGCACCGCGATCGCCGAGCGTCTGCCGCCGGATCATCTGGCGTGGCTGAAGGAGTTCTCGGTGGTCATGCACCGGCGGTATGCCTATCCGTCGGGGCATCCGTCGCGAGTTGCCGCGGAGAGAGTGGCGTTTGCCGCGCTCGATCACGCGCTCGAACGGTACCCTGAGATCGCGATTGCCGTATCACGGAACCAACTCGCCATCGGTGGCGGGTTCAGCGACCCGAAGAATCCGGCCATTTGCGAACTCGCCGAGCGGTTTCACCGCCAGGGGATCGGCGCGATCACCGTGCGCACCGGAATGTCGCCCGAGGAGTTCGATGCGCTCCTATCGCGCATTGTCGAAGCGAAGTCCACGGACGGTGGTGAGTCCGGCGATGCCGACCGGACACTGGGTCCCCACGTCGCCGTCGAAATGCTCAGGTACGAAGGGCTCGCGCTCTCCGATGAAGTGGACGACGAGGATGGAAGCGCGTCGGATGTCACCAGTGACCGGCTCTGGCGCGAGCTTGCGCAGGTGGCGCTGACGGGATGGGACGGAGAAGACGGCCGGGGAAGCGGCGGCGGCGGGACGGCCGCGGTCGCCAGGGAATCGAATCCGGGCGCGAGCGATGCCGGGGCGCCGGCGCCGGCGGACGGTGCACCGGATACCGCGCCGCCCGAGTCTCGGCACCGCGGATCCGCGGCGATGCTCCCGGGCGTGGAGCAGGAGGGAATCGAGACTGTGGACCGGCTGGCCAGAGTCATCAACGCGCGGGCGGGCGACAAGCAGGTCGCCGCCGAGGTGCTCAAATCGATCATTCGCGTTGGCCGGCATTCGCGGCGGCGGGGCCGCGCCGGAAGCGGTGCCGTCGCGGCGCGTCTTCGCGACGTGATGAAGAAGCTGGATCCGGGTACGCTCAGATCTCTGATCGGCTCCGAGCCGAACCCCGAACGGAAGCGCCTTCTGTTCCTCCAGGGTGTGGACGCGCTTCCCGTGTCCGTGGTGCTCGACTGGATCGAGGCCGCGGCGGCGAATTCGGGGCGTTCCATCTCGCCGTACCTGTTACGGCTGATGAAGAAACTCTCCGCTCAGGCCAGGCGCCGCCGTGACGGCGGACCGGACGAGGGCGGAGAATCGCTGAGGCAGGCCGCGAGACAGCTGATCGAAGGATGGACGCTCGAAACTCGGGAGACCGAAGCTCACTCGGGGCTGCTCGAGCAGATCTCCAATTACGAAAAGGCCGAGCAGGCATTGGACGTCGAAGCATCCGCGGGAGCCGACCGAATCGTCCAGATGGCGCTCGAAACCGACGTCTTCGGCCCCGCCGTCACCGCCGCGGTGGATCACCTCATCGACCACCGGCACCTCACCACGGTGTTCGGATTTCTCGACGAGCTGCCCGACTCGACGACCGCCGTGCCGTCCATTCTCGACTATCTCGAGGCGCCCGAGACATTGCGGCGGGTGTTGCTCGCCGAGCCGCTCGACGCGGATGCCGCGCGAAAGCTCATGGCGCGCTGCGGTCCCGCTAGCCTCGACCCGCTGCTTGACGTGCTCGTCCTCTCGGAATCGCAGGCGACACGCCAGATGATCCTCGATCGCCTGCGCGAATTTGGTGAGGCCGCCCGCGAGCCGATCATGGCGCGGCTCGAAGGCTCGCCTTGGTATGTGTTGCGCAACCTGCTGACGCTCCTCGTCGCGATGCCGGCGACTCCACCGGACCTGCAGGTGGACGCCTACGCGCACCATGAAGAGCCGACCGTCCGCGTCGAAGCGCTCAAACTCCTTGCACGGATTCCGTCGCGACGCGAGGACGCCATCCACGACGCCCTGGCCGACCCCGATATGCGGGTCGTGCGGGCCGCGATAGATGCGGCCCACGCCGGACTGCCGCGCCGCTCCGCGCTGCGCGTCCTGCAAATCGTGCAGAAGGCCGAAGCGGGATCGGAACTGCGCCTGCGGGGCATTGCCCTCCTCGACAACGTTCCGCTCGCGGCCGCGCGCGATTGGCTCTTGCCGATCGTAAGTCGCATGCGCGGCATGTTCTTCTGGCGCCGCCGGGTGCTGCAGCCGCGGTCGCCGGAGATGCTTGCGGCGCTTCGCGTGCTCGCCTCCGAGTGGAGGAAAGACCCGAAGGCGTTCACGGTGTTCCGGCTCGCCGCGCAGTCCGGGGACGAGCAGGTGCGCGAAGCCGCCGGCATGGCGGCGAAATCATGAACCCGGCGGCGGCGTTCCTCATCTCGCTGGGGCAGTGCCTCTCGACCATGTCGCTGTACGCGAGCGGACATCCCGCGCGCGAACGGGTGATCGATGCATCGTTCGCGCGTCTCCTCGAGGTCCTCAACGACATCCAGTTAGCCGAGTTTTCGATTCTTCAGGGCGGCGTCGTTTATCAGGGGCGCGTGCTCGAGGAATTGCGAACGTGGGACTGGACCACCCGGCTCGCCGGCGCGGGCATCGAGCGCATCGAGATCGACGCCGACGTCACGCGCGAAGGATGGGACGTGGCACTCGACGCGATGTTTCAGCAGCTCAACGGGAAGTCGCCGGAGTCGAACGACGTGCGGCAGCAGCTCACGGCCTCCGCCGTGCGTTTCGGTTCGCTCCGCGTGATGGGTGGCAACGGCGAGGTTCGGCCCGGCAACGCGCCCGTGATTACCGGCGAGGCCGATGCCGACGCCGAAGAGGCCGCGTCCAGCCTCGCGCTATCGCTGTCCGACGAAATCGCCACGGTGAACTGGATTCACGAGGAGGTGCTCACCGGCGGGAATATCCCCATGGCGGAGGTCGAGGCGATCATCGGCTCGCTGGCCGTCGCCATGCGCGCCAACGAAAAACTGCTGCTGCCGCTCGTGATGATGAAGGAGTTCGACGAGTACACCACGACACACGCGTGCAACGTGTCGGTGCTCTCGATGGGGCTCGCCGACGCGCTGGGATGCTCGCGTGCCGAGACGCGTGCGTTTGGCGTGGCAGGGCTTCTGCACGACATCGGCAAGGTGAAAGTGCCCAAGGAAATCCTCAACAAGCCCGGCCGCCTCACCGACGACGAGAGGGAGGTGATGGCGTCGCACCCGGCGGAGGGCGCGCGCATCCTGCTCCAGCGCGAAAAGGGGATGCAGATGGCGGCGGTGGTGGCGTTCGAGCACCACATTTGCATTGACGGCAAAGGATATCCCCGCATGCATTTCGAACGCGGCTGCCACCTGGCAAGCCGGCTCGTCCACGTGTGTGACATTTACGACGCGCTCTCCACCAACCGGCCCTACCGCAAGCCGTGGACGACCGAGCAGGTGCTCAACTACATCGAGGAGCGCGCGGGCACCGAGGTCGATCCGGAAATCTCGCGCACCTTCGCCACGATGGTGCGGTCGTCGACCATCGGACACGTCGCCATGCCGCCGCGCGAAGATGTGTCGAGCCCGGAAGTGCACACCGACGCAGTGGCTGGCGCAGGCGCGCCGCCGGCCGTGACTCCACTCGCCATTTAGAGATCGTTGGTGCCGATCCCATCGTTGTGGGGACATCCCGCCGGCGCCGGCGCGAGCCCGGCGGACAAGAAGTTCCTCAACGAGACGATCGCGCGGTTCCTCGCGGGGGAGCGACTCGCGCCGGCTCCATAATCGAACTCGAGCCCGGACTGATCAGGGGAGTCCGGAACGCGGCGCCTCAACCTTCCCGGCGTGCTCGACGTTCAAGGAAGGAAGCTGGACGCGTGCCCGAACGAAACTTCACCGACGACGATGGAGGATTCCATGCGCAACCGTCTACCCCGCCGCTCCGCGCAACGACCCGCGCGGCTGCTCTCCCTCCTCGTACCGTTGTTCCTCGCACTCCTGAGTGTGGCGCCGCTCGTGGCACAGGGCGGGCGCGGCGGCCGCGGGGGATTGCCGCCGGACGACTCGCGGGTACGTGCGTCATACGAGAAACGCGAAGTGCGCATCCCGATGCGCGACGGCGTGACGCTGTTCACATCGATCTACATCCCGCGCGACACGTCGCGAAGCTACCCGATCATGCTGTCGCGCACGCCGTACGGCGTCGCGCCATACGGCGAGGCGTACAAGACGTCGCTCGGTCCGAGCCCGACGTTCGAGCGCGACAGGTTCATCTTCGTGTACCAGGACGTGCGCGGACGGTACATGTCGGAAGGGAAGTTCGAGGACGTGCGACCGGTGAAATGGCAGTACAGCGGCAAGACCGACGTGGACGACGCCACCGACACGTACGACGCGATCGACTGGCTGGTGAAGAACGTGCCGCACAACAACGGACGGGCCGGGATGTGGGGCATCTCCTATCCGGGCGGGTACGCCGAGGTCGGGCTCGTCAACTCGCATCCGGCGCTCAAGGCCGTTTCGCCGCAGGCGCCGGTGTCGGACTGGGGGCACGGGGACGACTGGCACGACAACGGAGCGTTCCGTCTTCCGCACGCCTTCGGCTTCATTGCCGGATTCGACTGGCCGCACGGGGGGCCGATCACCACGTATCCGCCGCGGATGCAGATGCCGACGCAGGACGGCTACGCGTTCTATCTCGAGGCGGGCTCGGTCGGCAACCTCGACGCGAAGTACTTCAACGGCTCGCATCCGTACTGGAACGAACTGCTCAAGCATCCGAACTACGATCAGTTCTGGAAGGACCGCAACCTGCTGCTCCACATGAAGGACGTGAAGCCGGCGGTGATGACCACGGGCGGATGGTTCGACAACCAGAACCTCTTCGGCGCGCTCCAGCTGTTCAAGCACATCGAGGCGCAGAGCCCGGGCACGGTGAACTCGATGGTCTTCGGCCCCTGGGTGCACGGCGGCTGGGCGCGCGGCGAGGGCGAGAACCTCGGCGACGCGCACTTCGGGTCGGCCACGTCGCTCTTCTACCAGGACAGCATCGAGTACCCGTTCTTCGCGTACTACCTGAAGGGGCGCGGAACGGCATCGCCGACCCCGAAGGCGTACGTGTTCCAGACGGGCTCGAACCGCTGGCAGAAACTCGACGCGTGGCCGCCGAAGAGCGCCGCGGCGAAGTCACTCTACCTGCGCGCGGACGGGAAGCTGTCGTTCGACCCGCCGGCGACCGGTGGTGCGGCGTACGACGAATACGTGAGCGACCCGGCCAAGCCCGTGCCGTACACGAAGGAAGTGAACAACGGGATGACGAGCACCTACGCGTCGGAGGACCAGCGTTTCGCCGCGACGCGGCCGGACGTGCTCGTGTACGATTCCGGCGCGCTGGACCACGACGTGTCGATCGCCGGGCCGATGACGGCCAGCCTCTGGGTCTCCACGAGCGGCACCGACTCCGACTGGATCGTGAAGCTGATCGACGTATATCCCGCGGACACACCCGACGCGGTGCCGATGACGTACGGCGAGCACCTGAGCGGATTCGAGCAGCTCGTGCGCGCGAACGCGATGCGCGGCCGTTTCCGCGAAAGCTTCGAGACGCCCAAGCCGATGGTGGCCGGCCAGCCGACGAAGGTCGAGTTCACGATGAACGACATCAACCACACGTTCAAGGCCGGGCACCGGATCATGATCCAGGTGCAGAGCACGTGGTTTCCGATCATGGACCGGAACACGCAGAACTACGTGCCGAACATCGAGCTGGCGAAGGATTCGGACTTCAGGAAGGCGACGGAGCGGGTGTATCACACCACGCAGATGCCGTCGTCCATCAAGGTGATGGTGGTGCCGTAGCCGGTTCGCGAAGTGCGGAGACGAAAGCGGCCTCGCATCGAGTCCCGATGCGAGGCCGCCGTCGTTCGCCTACTGCTCCGAGGGCGGCAGCTTGTCGGAGTGCGAGCTCTTCCCACGCGAGTAGCGGCCCTCGAGATTCTGTCTCTCGGATGACTGTCGCGCGTCCCTCTGGTTGCTCGATTCCTCGGGTCGCGGGCTGGCGATCTCCCGGTTATGCCGCACGACCATTTCGTCGTGCACGCGAGCGTAGTCCCGGTCGAGCGGGCCGGAGTCCCACCGCACGGTGATTTCGGCGCCGCTTTGCGACTGCCGACCATATGGGGCGCACGCGGCGAGCGACGCGAGCGTCGTGAGGGTGATCAGGGTCTTCAGATGGCGGTGAACACGCATGGAGGCCTCCCGGCCGAGAGTGTGGAGTCACGCGCGTCTCGGTGAGTCCGTGTTGGCGTGCCCCATCACTATGCTCGAGGCTATCGGGTCCGGCCATGTCGGACAATCGCTCGTTGTGCCTAGTCTCATCGGCGCACCATCCGCCGCCCCCGCCGCGCAGGCGAGGGCGACCACAGGTCGGATCGTCAGCGCACCGTGAGTTGAAGAGAGTCGAGCAGCGAGCTCCGCGTCGCCACGATCCACGTCGATCCCGATTTGCGCGCGGTCACCGTGGCCGCGCGAATGCCGACGGGTGACACACTCGCGACCGTCGTGTCGCGCGTGACGAACGTCGCGACGGGCGTTCCGGTGGCGGGGTTCGCGGTGCCGCTGGTCAACGCGTAGATCTTCTGGTTGAGAGCGTCCAGGCCGTCGACCCACACGGACCACGCTCCGCCCGCCGACAGGGTATCACACGCGTGCGTGTCGGGACAGCGGAGCTGAATGTGCGTAACTCGCTGCGTGAACACCACGTTCTTGTAGCCTTGGTGGCGCCAGATGTTTGTGTGAATGATGTTGGGGATGGTGGAGTTCACCGCGAACGCGGTGTCGATAGGGCCGATGACCGCCTGTACCGCACTTGTGTAGGTCTCCGGCCAGAGCGGCGGAGTCGCGTTGACGATCGTAAATGTGCGACCGGACGTCAGGTTGCTGCCGGATCCCCAATGGATGGCAGAGTCCGGAAAAGACGGGAGGGTTTGGGCACTGTAGGTTGCGTGCTCATAGGAGCTGAAGAGCGTATCGGGACCCGAGACGGTGATCGTGACGGGGAACGCCGGATCGTACGGATTCGTGTGCTGGTACGGGTCGCCGCAGGCGAAGAACGCCACGAGGAGCGTGGCGGCGAGCAGGCCGGCCAGTCGTCTGCCCACTATCGCACGACGAGCCGCAACGAATCGAGGAGCACGTCCCTCGTCGCGACGATCCACGTCGCTCCCGACTTCCGCGCGGTCACGTTGGCTGCGCGAATGCCGACGGGCGAGACACTCGCGACCGTCGTGTCGCGAGAGACGAACGTCGCGATGGGCGTTCCGGTAAGCGGATTCGTCGTCGCAGCCGTGAGGGCCACGATCTCATGGTTCAGCGCGTCGAAACCGTCGACCCACACCGACCACGTACCGCCGGCCGAGAGCGTATCGCACGCGTGCGTATCGGGGCAGCGGAGCAGGATCCGCACCACCCGCTGGGTCAGGACCACCGTCTTGGATCCGACATGGCGGTACTGGTGGGTTCTGATGGTGACGATGCAGGCGCATGAGTTGTTCCACTGTGTGACCGTGGTGTCGATGGCGCCGATCCCGGCGATCACCGTGACGGTCTTCGTCGCCGGCCAGAGCGGTGGCGGAATTGTCGGGCCGGCCTCGAACGATGCAGCACCTACGGGCATGAACGACAAACTGTCCGACGAGTCGAAGCGCACGGCCGTGTCCGGAAACGCGGGCACGATCACGGCGCCGAAATGTGCTATTTCCGCGTAGCTGAAAAGTGAATCGGGGCCCGTGACCGTGACCGAAACGGCGTGCGCCGGATCGTACGGATTCGTGGCCAGATACGGGTCGCCGCAGGCGAACGACGCCACGAGGATCGCCACGCCGAACGCTGCAACGAATCGCCGTTCGACGGCGGAAGACCGGGGAACTCGCTCACGTGGAGCGCGGGCAACCGGCCTCATCTGAATTCGAACCTCAATCCGCCGGCGAGACCAGGCCCACTTCCGCCCGGTCCAGTCGGGGCCGTGATGATGGGCCGGAACCAGAACTCGTGCACCGCCGCCAACCGGGACGCATGAACTCTCTCCTGCCATTCGGCCTCGATCGCGGCCGCCAGCCAGAGCGCGACGGTCGCCGTCGCGACGGTGCTCGCGTTGTTGCGCTGGCTCACCGCCGTCGTGAAATAGCGCGGCGCGATGCCCGAGCGCTCCGCCTGATAGCGGGCGTACCAGCTGTTCGCCGACTGCAGGAAGCTGTACGAGGTGAACGCGAGCGTCGCCGTGAGGGCGCCGGTCGAGAGCCCGATGAGGTGCGACCACGTCTTGTACTGGCCGTAGCCCGGGATCAGGAGGCCGCGCAGGAAGGTCGCGCCGGGACGGTACGCAAAGCACCGCACCCCGCCTCGCGTGTGGTCCAGCAGCGCGCCCGCCGCGCGCATCCCCGTGTACGCCTGATTCCCCACCGGCGCACCGCCGGGATTCTCGCCCCCGCTGAGCGCGCACGGATCCAGCGCGGTCAGTTCGTTCGCGACGAGCGCCGCGGAGGGCAGATCGTCGTCCGCCTGGAACGTGCTCGCCATCGACATGAGCGCGATGCGCCGGTCGTTCACGGAAATCTTGTCGTCGGTCAGCCGTTCCAGGAATATCCCCGTGGCCTCCGCGTCGCGGCCTTCGCCCTGTCGACGAAGCGCCGTCTTGAGCCCGGTGTCGGACGGCGCCGGCACCCGTACGATCACTCGACGCGCCGAGGCAGGCGCCGCGCTCGTCGCCTTGTCGCGCGTGGCCAGCCGCTCCGCACGCCAGTGCAGGTACTCCCACCACACGGTGTGCAGGATATTGCTCGGCAGCGGGATGTGATCCGGCTCGCCGCCGGCCTTGGTCCAGATCATCAACTCGACCTGTGGCATGTCGCCCGTGGCCGTAGGCGCGATCGCGTCGTACGGGATGTACAGACGGAGCTGGCTGGTGTTCTGCCGCGGCACGCCGCCGCGGCTCATGACCATCACCGGTGCGGTCGCGAGCATGGTCGCCTTCACGATGCGCAGGCGCGAGATGAGCACTGCGCTCACCGGGTCGCGCGTGGGATCGTAGGCGAAGTCCGTCACGAAGCGCATGCCGCGCCGGATCATCGCGGGGCGGCCCAGGTTCTTGAAGCCGCACTCCGTGAAGTTGCGCAGCACCGGCATGATCGAGATCACGAGCACCGGCCGGTCGTCCACGATCGAATCGAACGGGGCCCACGGACGCGCCACCGCGAAGCGCGCGCTGTCCGCCGACGAGATGTTCAGCGGCCTGCGGCAGTTCGCGAGCGTGGTGTCGATGATGCGGCTCGAGTCCATCGCGTCCATCGCCCGCGGCGTGCCCATCAGGAAGTCCCAGTCACCGGCCCGCATCGTCCACGCCGCGGGCGTCTTGTCATGGCGCGGAATCGGGATGCGCCGCCATTTGCCGAATCCCGAATCGGCGGGATCGGGTGGCGTGCGCAGGAACGGCACGCTCGATGGCACGGGTGGAAAAATGGCGGTGTCGGCCACCTGCGCCTTGAGCGCACCGGCTGCGACGGCCAGCACGACGGGGATCATGCACCGACGCATGAAGGCTCCTGGCTGGTGGGGGACGCCAGCGCGAAATCGAGTTACCGGACTCGTGCGGTCTGCGTTCTGCTGCCTTCTACTTGTTATTGATCAGCTTGAGGATCGTGTCTCCGATCTTTTTCTCGAGCTCGCCTTTCGTGGAGCACGGTGTGAGGTCCCGGGTCGAGCCATCCGTCGGGTTTCCCAGCGCCTGAATCCGAGTGAAGATCTGCGCACCGCCATCCGGACCGGGCTGCACGTAACTCAGGAGATTCATGTGGATGTCCCACGTCTCGGCGTTCGGGGTTCCCATCTTGTCTCCGCAGTCCAGCACGTTCTGCATCGGAATTCCGGCGATCCGGCGCCGAATCTTGATCTCGTCGTTCCCGACCGCGCGCTTGACATCCACCGGCGCGACGGGAATCTCGAGCATCGTGTAGACGCGCGTCAGGACCTGATACGCGGAGTCCGGCGACACGGAAACGGACGTGGCGATCGCTGTATACGTGTTGGTCGTCCCGATGTTCATCGTGCTCCTGATCGTGCTGCCCACCACGAGGCTCGTGGTGGATGGCGCCACGGTCGTCTCGGGAGTTCCGGATGTCGCGCTGGCACAGGCTGTTCCGAGCACGAGAAGCAGCACGGACGGCCGAAGGTGACGCATGGCTGGCACTCCGATGGAGGGGGATTGAGTAGTCATACGCCGCGCGCCTGCTCAGGTTCCGAGCGCACGGAATGGCCTCAATCCGTTCAGTATGCGGAGCGACAGCCGGTGCGGCAACCGCTCTGGACCAACGTCAGCGCCTACCGTTCCGCGGGCGGCATGGTCCGCGAGTGCGCGGTTTTTCCTCTCGTATAGCGAAGCTCGAGGCCCTTGCTCTCCGTCTGGTGCCGCTGGTCCCGCTGATTCGACGATTCGCCCGAACGCGGGCTGGCGACTTCCCGAGAGTGACGTGCATCCATATCCTTGCGTTCGCGCTGATACGCGAGGTCCAGCGGCCCGGAGTCCCATCGCAGGTTGATATCGACGGCCGGGGCCGGCTCAGGAGCCGGGGCGGCGACGACGGGCGCCGCGGCAGGGGGCGCGGCAGGGGGCGCGGCATCGGGCTGGGCGTTCGACGACGCACCAGGTGAACTGCACGCGGCGAGTGTCGCGAGAATTGTCAGGAACTGCACGGAGCGGTCGACGCGCATGAGCCCTCCCGGGCCGATAATGTGGCGGCATGCGCGGCGCGGTGAGTCCGTGCCGGGCGTGAGCCATCACTGCCATCGAGGCTAGCACGCGCAACCACGATCGGGCAATCGCTCGATGTGCGTACTCCCGTCGGCATTCCCCGATTTCACCTAGATTGATCCGCACGATGATGTCGAAATTC
>Ga0208080_1000263_pt1 | contig 26382 bp, 20 predicted proteins | sample NGESurdeep092012_3_FD_184476 | JGI IMG/M metagenome (GOLD analysis project Ga0208080, IMG submission 184476) | Arctic peat soil microbial communities from Barrow, Alaska - NGEE Surface sample 210-3 deep-092012 (SPAdes) | ecosystem: Environmental > Terrestrial > Soil > Wetlands > Peat ...
GATCATGACACGGACCGCGCCGATCATGGAACGGACCGCGCCGAACATGGAACGGACCGCGACGAACATGGAACGGACCGCGACGAACATGGAACGGACCGCGACGATGATGGAACGGACCGCGACGATCATGGAACGAACCGCGCCGAACATGGAACGAACCGTGACGATCATGGAACAGACCGCGACGATCATGGAACAGACCGCGACGATCGGGGAACGGACCGCGACGATGATGCAACGGACCGCGACGTTGATGCAACGGACCGCGACGATGCGGTAATTTTTCGCCCGAGCGCCGGAAACGCACACCAGTCCCTCCCGTCTTCGCGCGCAAGCTCCCGGGCTTCCCAAAACGTGCGGGCCGCCAAGGGGGATGGGGGCGGACCGTTCTTGAGAGGCGGCGTCTGAGCGCCGGCGCGAATGGTCCGCCCACAAGACGTCAACGCTTGAAGCCGACCACCCGCCGCCGGCCATCTGGGCAAAATTTGCCTATTGCGAAACCCATGTGGAAAACTGGTTAAGAAAGTATGAGGGTCACTCAACCCCATTTCTGCAGACCCTCATGCCCCAGGGCAAGCCGACCACCGAACGGCTGGCGGGCCTCGCCAACGGAATGGCGGATGCGGCCATTCCGTTCACGGCCACGTTCATCGCCGCCGGTTTGCCGGCGGACTTCGTCCCGCAGCTCAAGAGTGTCGTCGTTCAGATGGTGCAATCACTGAGCGACCGCTCGCTCACGCACGGCAAGCGGAAGGGAGCAACGACCAGCCTGAAGGGCGTACTCACGAGGGGACGGAAGATCGTGAGTGTCCTTGACGCGTTCGTCAGAAAGGACCTGCACCTGCGGTTGCGCCTCGAGGTGCAGGTCCCTCGCTCCGCTCGGGACGACAGCTCTTCTGCTTCCACCAACTCAGTTACGTCCCAATAGGGCCGAGGCGTGGCCCTCGCAAACCAACGTCGCTCGCTCGCACACGAGCGTGGATCGAAACTCGCGCACCGATGAGGAGCGGCCCGAAAACGCCCCGAAAAAGCGCGCCCAGAGAGGCGGCGCGAAGCGCCACCGGCTCGATCTCCTAACACGTTATGGATCAAAGACTTATGGATAATACCAAAGCTTGATTTCTCCCTGCAAAAGCGCTAAGTTACGCAGTCTGTACTCCCCGCCTGCTTCGCGCCTCCAAACGCCGTTCTAAATGACTGCTCCGAACATCCGCGAGCGCATTCTCCCGCGCCTCATTGACGACGAGATCCGCGAGTCGTTCATCAATTATTCGATGAGCGTCATCGTCTCTCGCGCCCTCCCCGATGTGCGCGACGGACTCAAGCCGGTGCACCGTCGCGTGCTGTACGCGATGGATCAGCTCGGCCTCGTGCCCGGCCGGCCGTACAAGAAGTGCGCAACCGTCGTCGGCGACGTGCTCGGCAAGTATCATCCGCACGGCGACCAGAGCGTGTACGACGCGCTCGTCCGCATGGTGCAGCACTTCTCGCTCCGCTATCCGCTCATCGACGGGCAGGGAAACTTCGGCTCCATCGAAGGCGATCCGGCGGCGGCGTACCGGTATACCGAGGCGAAGCTCGCGCCCATTGCGATGGAGCTGCTCTCGGACATCGACAAGAACACCGTCGACTTCGTTCCCAACTTCGACGACCGGCTCACGGAGCCGGCCGTCATGCCGGCCGGCATTCCGAACCTCGTCGTCAACGGGTCGTCGGGCATCGCGGTCGGCATGGCAACGAACATCCCGCCGCACAATCTGCGCGAGACGATCGCCGCGCTCATCCATCTGATCGACAACCCCGGCATGGACAAGTCGGAGGTCCGGAAGTTCATCAAGGGTCCCGACTTTCCGACGGCCGGCTACATCTACGGTCGCGAGGGAATCAAGGATTATCAGGAGACCGGTCGCGGGCGCATCGTCATTCGCGCCCGCGCGGTGATCGAGGAGAAGGAGAGCTCGAACAAGTCGCAGATCGTCGTCACCGAGATTCCCTATCAGGTGAACAGCGCCAAGCTGCTCGAGAACATCGCCGAGCTGGTGCGCGACAAGAAGCTCGAGGGGATCAGCGACCTGCGGAACGAGAGCGATCGCGACGGACTGCGCATGGTGATCGAGCTCAAGCGCGACGCGATTCCCCGCGTCGTCCTCAACCAGCTCTACAAGCACACGCAGCTCCAGACGACCTTCGGCGTCATCATGCTCGCGCTCGTGCCGGATCCGTTTACGCGCCGGCTCGTGCCGAAGATCATGCCGCTCAAGGAAGTGCTCGAGCACTATATCACGCACCGTCACGAGGTCATCGTGCGGCGCGCGCAGTTCGAGCTCGACAAGGCGCTGGAGCGCGAGCACATCCTGGAAGGACTCAAGATCGCCGTCGACAACATCGACGAGGTGATCAAGATCATTCGCGCGGCGGCGGACACGCCCCAGGCGAATGAGCAGCTCAAGGCGCGCTTCAAGCTGAGCGACCGGCAGACGGAAGCGATCCTGAACATGCGTCTCGCCAAGCTCACCGGCCTGGAGATCGAGAAGCTCGAGGCTGAGCTCAAGGAAGTGCAGGCGTTCATCGCGGAGATGCGTGCGCTGCTGGCCTCGAAGGAAAAACGTATGACGCTGCTCAAGACGGAGCTGCTGGCCATCTCCGCCAAGTACGGCGACAACCGGCGCAGCGAGATCACGAGCGACGAAGGCGAGTTCACGATCGAGGACCTGATCGCCGATGAGGAGATGGTTGTCACCATCTCGCACACCGGCTACATCAAGCGTACCTCTGTCTCGACGTACAAGAAGCAGCGCCGCGGCGGCCGTGGGCTGAGCGGCCAGTCGGTGAAGGACGAAGATTTCATCGAGCACCTCTTCATCGCCAGCACGCACGAATATCTGCTCGTCTTCACCGACGACGGACGCTGCTTCTGGCTCCGGGTGCACGAAATTCCGCAGGCCGGCCGCGCGGCGAAGGGCAAGCCGGTTGTCAACCTGATCAACGTCACGCCGGACACGACGGTCCAGTCCATCGTGCCGGTGCGCGAGTTCCGCGACGACCAGTTCCTCCTCTTCTCCACCAAGAAGGGTACGGTCAAGAAGACGGCGCTCTCGGCGTACGCGAATCCTCGCTCCAATGGCATCAAGGCCATCAAGATCGAGGACGGCGACGAGTTGATGGACGTGCAGATCACGAGCGGCACGAACGACATCGTGCTCGCGACCCGGCACGGCCTCTCGATCCGCTTCCACGAGCAGAACGTGCGCGAGACGAGCCGCGACACGACCGGCGTGAAAGGCATCCAGCTCGGACCCCGCGATGTAGTCATCGGCATGGTGGTCATCAAGCGCGAGGCGACGCTGCTCGTCGTGGCCGAGAAGGGAATCGGCAAGTGCTCCCCGATCGACGACTACCGCGTCCAGAAGCGCGGCGGCAAGGGCATCATCACAATCCATCGCACCGAGAAGACGGGCGATGCGGTCTCGATCATGGAAGTCCTGCCGGAAGACGAGCTGATGCTGATGACGAAGCATGGCATCCTGATCCGCATGCCCGTCAAGGGCATTCGCGTCGCCGGCCGCAACACGCAGGGGGTCAAGCTCGTCAACCTCGACGAGAAGGACCTCGTGATGGCGGTGGCGCGGGTCGTTCCGGAGGAGGAAGGTGAGGAAGGGGAGGGCGAAGGCGAGCCCGAGCCGGTCGGCGCCGACGGCGAGGAGACGGAGAGCTAGAAGACCGGAAGACCGGAAGACAGGAAGACAGAGTGCTCCTGTCTTCCTGTCATCCCCTCTCGGCGCTACCTTAGCGGACTCCTTGAAACCCTGTGGCATCGAGCACGTGAGCAGGCCTGCCGAGCACGACGAATCGCTTCTGACCACCACCCTGACCGGCACGACGCTCGAGCTTCCCTCGACGACGCCGGAGCTCGTGGAGGCGCTTCGTCACGACCGCGAATTGCTCGTGCGCGAGGCGCTGCTCTGGCAGCGGTGGGTGCGCTACGTCGCACTGCTCGCGGTCGTCACCCTCGCGCTGGCGTTCGGCGATGGCGCGCGCACTGTGCTGCTGCTTCCCATCGTGCTCACTTCGCTGGCGTACGTTCTTTGCGTCGCGATTACCGCCGAGATCATTCGCCGCGCGGCGGTCGTCCACGAACACCGGCTGCCCGCGTTGCTCGTCACGGCCGACATCGCCGCCCTGGCCGCGCTGGTCTGGCTGAGCGGCACGCCGGCCGAGATGGGAAGCATCCTGATTGGCGCGACGCTCGTCGTGCAGCTCGCCGTCTTCTACTTCGGCAGGCGGCTCGGCAGCTACGCCGCGCTCCTGGCCTCGCTCGCCTATCTCTGGACGACTCGCATCGCTCCGAATTCGGCGGTGCTGCCCGATCCATCGCTGCCGCATGTGCTCTACAGCCTGGGAGTCTTCGGCCTCGTGAGCGCGGTGCTCGTCACGGCGTGCGGAAACTTCCGCGCGCGCATGAACCGGCTGCGACTCTTCTGCAAGCTCGTCGAAGAGGGCGATCTCACGCCGTCCTTTGCACTCGGCGTGGACAAGCGTCCGGACGATCTCACCCTGCTCGCGCGCAGCTTCGAGGCGATGCGCTCACGGCTCGCCGAACAGATCGGCACGGATCCGCTCACCGGCTGCCTCAATCGTCGCGCGCTGGAGACGCGGCTGCGCACCGAGTGGCGCCAGGCAAAGCGGCGCACCTCGACTGTGGCCGTGCTCGCGATCGACCTCGATCACTTCAAGCAGATCAACGACACGCGCGGCCATCCCTTCGGCGACATCGTGCTCCAGGAGCTCGCCGGCATCATGAAGGCCACCGCGCGCGACACTGATGCCGTTGCGCGTCAGGGCGGTGACGAGTTCGCGATCGTGCTGCCCGATACTGGATGGCAGGGGGCGCTGACGTTCGCCGAGCGCCTCCGCCGCAAGGTAGACGACTTCGAATTCGGTGCGGCCACCGCGCCGACTCGCATCACGATTTCCGTTGGCGTCGCGCTCGCGCGCGGCACCGATCCCATCTCACCCGAGATGCTGCTGCAGGAGGCCGACCGGTCGCTCTACAAGGCGAAGAGCGGTGGCCGCAACCGTATCTTCGCTTGACCAGAGGCCAGTGACAGAACTCATCTCATTAAACGACCTCACGGCGGCCGCGGCGCGCATCGCGCCGGTCGCCGTGCGCACGCCACTTCTTCCCGTCGACTCCCTGTCGGAACAGCTCGGCGCCGAAGTCTGGATCAAGCCGGAGATGCTGCAGCGCGGTGGCGCCTTCAAGTTTCGCGGGGCGTACAACTTCCTTGCGCAACTCACACCAGAAGAGCGTGCACGCGGCGTGATCGCGCCCTCGTCCGGCAATCACGCACAGGCTGTCGCCCTCGCCGCCAGGCTCTTCGGCTGCAAGGCGGTCGTCGTCATGCCGACGACGGTCACGCAGGCCAAGCGCGGCGGCGCCGAGCGACTCGGCGCGCGCGTCGAGCTCGCCGGAACGACGACGCAGGATCGCTACGAGCGTGCCGTGGAGTTGGTGGAAGCCGAGGGGTTCACGATGGTACCGCCGTACGACCATGAGTGGATCATCGCCGGACAGGGAACAGCGGGACTCGAGATCGTCGAGGATCTCGCGGACGTCGGCACGGTGCTCGTGCCCGTCGGCGGCGGCGGACTCAGCGCCGGTGTGTCTGCCGCGATCAAGCTGCGTGCACCGAACGCGAGAGTCATCGGTGTCGAGCCGTCGAATGCGCCAAAGCTCTCGAAGGCGCGTGAGGCGGGGCGGCCTGTGCGCATTCCCTCCACGCATGGTCTCGCCGACGGTCTGCTGGCGGTGGAAGTTGGCGCCATCACCTTCGCACATCACGAGGCGTACGTGGACGACGTGGTGCAGGTCGATGACGGAGCCCTGCGTCGCGCGATGCGCCTGCTGCTCGACCGGATGAAGCTCGTCACCGAACCGAGTGGCGCGATCACCCTCGCGGCGCTGATGGAGGGTATCGTCACGCCCGCAGGAAAGACCGTTGCCGTGCTGAGTGGTGGCAACATCGAGTGGGACGGTCTCGTGCAACTTTTCTCCGACGAGCAGATATGATTCGCTGTCCCGCCTGCGGCACGCAGTACGCCGACGATGCACGCTTCTGCACGAAGGACGGCTCCAAGCTGATCGCGATGCCTGGTGCTCCCGCTGCTGGTACTCCCGCTCCCGGCGCGCCATACTCGGCACCGACTCCAGCGCGCGGAACGGCACACGGGCGCGCCGAGCCGCCCGCGCCAGCGAGCCCGATGAATCTCGTCGATCAGGTGCTCGACGGGCGCTACCGCATCGTGCGCAAGGTCGGCGAGGGCGGGATGTCGTTCGTCTATCTCGCGACTGATACCGCGACAAAGGAGCGCTACGCCATCAAGGTGCTGTCACAGGCGCTCTCGAACGATCAGAACGCCATGCAGCGCCTGAAGCGCGAGGCAAGCCTCGGCATGCGCCTGGCGCATCCGAACGTCTGCCACATCATCCGGATGGGCGAGACGCAGGACGGGCTGGTGTACGTCGTGATGCCCTTCGTGGAGGGCGAGATCCTGAGCGATCGAAACAATCGCAAGGGGACGCTGTCGCTCGCGGAGGTCGCGAAGTTCGTCACGGAGATCGCCGCCGGTCTGCACGTCGCGCACGACCTGAAGATCGTGCACCGCGATCTGAAGCCGGAGAACATCATGATCTGCAAGTCCGAGGATGGCAGCGAGCGCGCCGTCGTCATGGACTTCGGTCTGGCAAAGGAGCGGCGCGCGGACGCCGAGCTGCAGAAGCTCACCGCCACCGGCATCATCCTCGGCACGCCGGAGTTCATGAGCCCGGAGCAGTTGCGCGGCAAGCCACTGGACCCGCGCACCGACGTGTACTCGCTCGGCCTGATGACGTACGAGATGCTCACCGGAAAGCTGCCCTTCACCGGGCGGACGCAGCAGGAGATGATGATCGCGCGGCTGCGCAACGAGCCGGTGCCGCTTCGTCAGGCGCGGCCGGAGCTCGACTTCTCGGAGGCACTGGAGAAGGTGCTCGCGAAGTCGATGCAGCGCGCGCCGGATGACCGGTACACGACGGCGCCGGAGTTCGCGGCAGCCTTGTCGATGGCCATCGGCGGCAAGACGGGGGAGGGTGGGGTGCTGGGGAGGTTGTTTGGGCGGTAAGAAGAGTCGCGCCGAATCACGTTCGGGCAACCCCGTTACGAGATACGAGTCGTCAGTCTTCCCACAGTCCTGAGTCCACGACTCCTGCCTCCGCTGCGCCGTTGACACATTACTGCATCGCTGATGACTCGTAACCCGTAACGAGCTTGCCGGAACCCGAACGGGCGGTGATAGCCCGGCGAAGCAGATAAAGGGAAAAGATGATGCGACTCATGTTGGCAGTTACCGGGCTCGCGCTCGCCGCTACAGGCTGTGGCTCCGCGAGGGACGCCTCCGCTATCCCTTGTTGATGATCTGCCGATCACTCGCCGGCTACGCCGCGCTATTGGCTGCCCCGCTGGCGCTCTCCGCCACCGTCGCGATGGCGCAGAGCGCGCGGCCTAGCGCGTCCGCGCCGCCGACATATCAGCCTGGCATTGACGTGCTGGACTACGACGCCGCACTCGAGCTGCCTGACACTGGCGCCTTCCTTCGCGGCGACGTCACGCTCACCGTGCGCCGGTCGGCCGGTGTCGCGCGCCTCCGGCTGGATCTCGTCGATTCGCTCACCGTTCGGAGCGTGGAGGTTGGTGGCCACGCGGTGGCCGCCACGCACTCCAACGGAAAGATCGACATCCCGCTCGACGGCCCTGGCGATAGCCTCCGCGTTCGCGTGGTCTACGACGGCGTGGTCTCCGACGGCCTCGTCGTGCGCAAGGACGCGAAGGGGCGCTGGACATGGTTTGGCGACAACTGGCCCGACCGAGCGCGCCAATGGCTGCCGACCGTCGATCACCCCAGCGACAAGGCCACGGTATCGTGGAAAGTCGTCGCCCCGGTCGCCCGCACGGTCGTCGCGAACGGCGCGCTCGTATCGACTCGGCGCGTCATGGTAAAGGGAAAGCCGATGAGCGAGACGCGCTGGCGCGAATCGCGTCCCATCGCGACGTACCTCATGGTGATCGCCGCCGGTCCGCTCGAGCAGTTCGACCTCCGCGAGCCGGACTGTCACTACGGTGATGAAGGGCAGTGCGTTCGGCAATCGGTGTATGTGTTGCCGGAGTTAATGAGCTGGCTGCCGGGGCCGTTCACGGCCGCGGGTCCGATCGTATCACTGTTCGAGCGGCTCGTCGGACCATTTCCCTATGAGAAACTCGCGCACCTTCAGTCCTCCACTCGCTTCGGCGGGATGGAGAATGCCAGCGCGATCTTCTACGACGACAAGCTGTTCGAGAATCGCACGCTCAAGGACGGTATCATCGCCCACGAGACCGCGCATCAGTGGTTCGGCGACGCGGTCACCGAGCGCGAGTGGGGACACCTCTGGCTCTCCGAAGGCTTCGCGACGTACTTCGCCGCGCTCTGGACGCAGTTCGTCCGCGGCGACGCCGCCTACCGCTCGGAGATGGCGACGATCCGCCGCGAGATTCTCTCCGACAAGGTCGTCGCCGAGCGTCCCGTGCTCGATACCGCGCAGACGAACTATCTTGCCCTGCTGAATACCAACAGCTACCAGAAGGGCGGCTACATTCTCTACATGTTGCATCAACAGCTCGGTGACAGCGCGTTCTTCGGCGGGCTCAGGACGTATTACGCGACGTACCGACATGGCACCGCGCTCAGCGACGATCTCCGGCGAGAGCTCGAGCGGTCGTCGCACAAATCGCTGGGACAGTTCTTCGAGCAATGGCTTCGGCGACCAGGCGTCGCGGAGCCGGCGATCGGATGGGCGTACGACCCGGCGGCGGGCACCGTCTCGCTGCGCGTCGTGCAGGAAGGACCACACGGCGCGTACGAACTTTCGCTGCCCCTGATCGTGACCGATGCAACCGGCGCATCCGCGCGAATGACGGTGAACATTCCGGCGGAGCCGAGCGCCACGATTGTGCTGCCCGCGCACTATGCGGCGCGGCCACGCTCGCTCACCTTCGATCCGGACGAGCGGTTACTCGCGCGCATCACCAGGCTGTGAGACTTCTCCGGGCAAGGAGCGCGACGATCGCGCTCCTCATGGCGGCCGCGTGCACGGCGACTGTGGCGCGCGCGCAGGACAGCGCGCCGCTTCCGCCCTCCCGCGCCGATTCGCTGCTCGCGGACGGCAGATGGGCGGAGGCGGAAGCCGCCTACTACCAGCGGGCGGAGCGCGCACCGCGCGACCCTGTAGCGCGCGCCGCGCTCGGCCGCTTTCTCGCCATGAAGGGTGCTGTGCGTCCCGGCATGGTGCTCATCGCCGAGGCTCGGAAGTTCGGCCTCGACGAGGAGACGACGCGCAAGCTCGTGACGCCGCTGAGCGCCATTCTCGACTGGCGCAGCGAAGCCGCCGCATTCAAGCGGGACTCGACGTTCGGCGCTCGTCCGCCAAAAGACCCGAAGGCCATCTTTCAGATTGCGCGTCCACGCACCGATGCCGACGGTCGTCCGCTCACCGATCAAAGCGGCGTGAGCGAGGTCACGTGGTACGACGTGGTCGATCGGCAGATCGGTCTGGATAGCATCAACGCGCGGACGCGGCCGATCGGCATCGAAGTGTTCGAGGCACTCTCACCATCGATGGATGTGCGCGACGGCAAGGTCACACTGCACGCCAATCCGCGCTCGGGGCTCTCGGCCACTGGACGACGCTATCAGGTATTGCGCACGCCGTGCGAAGTGCGCGTCCTCATGGGCGAGCGGCGCATGCTCCCGCTGGCTGAGGCGTTGCGCGAGCTGGAACCGAGTTGGTGGCAGCTCGATTTGCCGCACGGGATCCTGATCGTACGCTAACGGACTTCGGACCGGCGTTTACGACGTACCTCATGTATATCGTAAACTCAGTACCGCGACCGGCCACAAGCCACTGGGATCTGTAAAAACATCTCAGGGGCAGACGGTGGACCGAGTAATACGACGTACGAGATACTTGCGTGACCGCGAACGGCGTTCAGAAGGGCAGTTACTACCGTCCAATATTTTTGAGCTCGACGAGAAGACAGCGGTCCTGCACCACGTCGATGCCCGCCCTTGCGAATCGCTCGGCCGCTGCGTCGTTGCGAATTCCGAGTTGGAACCACACCGACGCGGGATTCGCCTTGATGATGTCGTCGATGTGCGCCGGGATGTCCTTGGGGCGTCGAAAGACGTTCACCATGCCAACCGGTTCCGCGATGTCGGACACCGCGCGATACACCGGCTGGCCGAGGATCTCGACGACCTCGGGATAGTAGACCGGCACCGGAACGATCTCGAGTCCGGCCTTCTGCGCGTACAACGGGACGTAGTACGCCGGTTGCATGGAATCGAGAGCGGTCTTGATGCCGAGCACGGCGACGCGGCGCGTCCGGGCGAGGAGACTCGCGACTCCTGCGTCGTCCTCGATCAAGTGCGTGCGCCAATCGGCGGACTCGGCGGAATCCTGCGTGGTGGTCTTCATGCGAGTTCGATGCTGCGAGGATCGTGCGCGCGGAAACAGTTTGGCCGGGTGATCCATTGGATGGCGAGTCCGGACGGCCTTTGGTTAGATTTACGGACTGTACCACCGTTCGACCGCCAAGGAGACTCAATTTATGCGAATGCTCGTTCTCGGTGCCGGGCTGCAAGGCTCAGCGTGCGCCTATGATTTGCTGCAGAACCCCGAAGTCACGCAGGTACGGCTCGCCGACCAGCGCTTCAACCACCTGCCGTCCTTCCTGAAGCCGCTGGCGGGACCGCGTCTCATTCCCACTCCGCTCGACGTCCGCGATCGCGAGGCCGTGCTGGCATTGATGCGCGAGTGTGATGCAGTAATGAGCGCCATTCCGTACTACTTAAACCTGCAGCTCGCCGAGTGCGCGGTCGAGGCCGGTGTTCATTACTGCGATCTCGGCGGAAATACCGAGATCGTCTTCCAGCAGAAGGCGCTGGCCGACAAGGCAGTGGCGAAGGGAGTGACCGTCATTCCGGACTGCGGTGTGGCGCCGGGTATGGTGAACATCCTCGCGCAACATGGCATCAAGCAGCTCGACACGGTGGACTCCGTGCGAATTTTCGTCGGTGGGCTGCCGCAGAATCCGGAGCCTCCGCTCAATTATCAGATCGTGTATTCGCTCGAAGGCGTGCTCGACTACTACACGACGCTGTCGTGGGTCTTGCGCGACGGCAAGCGCGTGCAGATGACGGCGCTGTCCGAGCTCGAGTCGGTGAGCTTTCCCGCGCCGGTTGGAGGGCTCGAAGCGTTTCACACGGCGGGCGGACTCTCGACGATGGCGTTTCGCTACGAGGGCAAGATCCCGACAATGGAGTACAAGACGCTCCGCTATCCGGGTCATGCCGCAATGATGGAGACGATCCGCGAGCTCGGCCTGCTCGACCTGGAGCCGGTGGACGTGAAGGGCGTCAAGGTCGTTCCGCGCGACGTGTTCGTCAGCGTCGTCGGTCCGAAGCTCACGAAGCTAAAAGGCAAAGATCTGCTTGTGCTTCGCGTGACGGTCACGGGAACGAAGAAGGGCAAGCCGGCGACGCGCCAGTTCGATCTGATCGACCGGTACGACGAGGAGCACGGCATCAGCGCGATGATGCGGACGACGGGATATTCGTTGTCGATCACCGGGCAGATGCAGGTGCGGGGTCAGGTCACGCCGCCGGGAGTCTGGACGCCGGATGAGTGCATGCCGGCCACCGCGTACATCGCCGAGCTGCGGAAGCGGGGAATGGATGTGCGGGAAACGACTAGTTGACCGTTTCGAGAGGGTGTCGTCCTGAGCGTAGCGAAGGACCTGCTTTTCGCAGGAGGACAAGCAGGTCCTTCGCTACGCTCAGGACGACAAAATGTTACTACCGCTAAACTATTCCCTCACGAAGTTCGCTAACGTGGCCCCCATGGCGTCCATGGTCGCCTTCGCATTCCAGCGATCCTTCCCGTTGTAAATGAACGAGAACGCGACGATCTCGCCGTCCTTCGCCGTCACGTAGCCACCGAGCCCGATGACCGTATCGGTCGTCCCCGTCTTCGCGTGCAGGTTTCCTTCGGCGGGGGTGCCACGCATACGGCGCCGCAACAACTCGGACTCGCCAGCCACCGGCAGTGAGCCGTGGAACGCCGACGACCACGGGCCTCTGTGCGCGTAGCTGAGAAGCTGGATCATCGTGCGCGGCGTGACATAGTCCAGCGTGGAGAGTCCCGAGCCGTCGAAGACGCGAATGGCCTGAGGATCGGCACCGACTTTCTTGCCGAGGAAGTCGCGCAGGTTCGCGAGGCCGACGTCGGCGGAGCTCATTCCATCCGGCGCGGCAGCTCGGCCGGCATCCCGGAACAACAGCTCGGCGACGATGTTGATGCTTTCGCGATTCATCTCGGAGACGATCTGCGAGAGCGGCGGCGAGGCGAAGCTCGCGACTTTCGTCGCCGTTGCGGGGGTGCGCGCCGCGCGAATTTTTCCGCCGACGGTGACGCCGACCATCTGTAGCGCGCTTTGCAGTGCGCCGGCAGTGAACAGCGCCGGATCGTCCACGACGAGCGAGTAGCGCAGCGGACCGCTGAGAGAGCCGATCGAGCCGCTCACGTCGATACCGCCATCAGCGGCGCGGCGGGCCGAGATGCGGCCCCGTCGGCCGCCAACCACGCGCACGGTGCTGCGCAGAGGAATTGTCGTCGTCACGGGCTCGAGGGTCACCTGCGCAACCTTGCCGACAGGGCTGACGACGACCCACACGAGGTTCTCGTTGAGCGAGAGCGCCGAGACACGCGCGGCGTAGGCGGCGCCGAGATACTTCGTCTTCCACCCCTCGGGGATCCTGCGATCGTCGAAGGCACTCGCGTCGAACACGAGATCGCCCGTCACCTTCTTCACGCCGGCCGCGGCGACAGAGTGGGCGAGCGTCGCCATTGGAAGATTCGGGTCCTTGAAGAAGCGCGCCGACATGGAGGGATCTCCGTCGGCGCGGAGGTAGAGATTGCCCTGAACGGTGCCGTCAGGACCAATCGCGCCGTCGCGCAACACGTCGGTGGAGAAGCTGTGCTCCGGGCCGAAGCGGTCGAGTGCGACAGCGGTGGAGAAGAGCTTCATCGTCGACGCTGGCTGCATCATCTCGCCCACGTTCTGCGCGAAAAGCGTGTCGCCGCGCGTGAGCGACACGATCATCACGCCGAACTTTCCGCCCTTCACGCGACTGCTGAGCATGTTGCTGATATCGCCGGTGAGCGCCGGGGTGCCGCGCGGCGAGGTCCAGGCCGTGCGCGGCGGGGCAGCAGGGCGACGAGGGGGTTTTCTGCGAGTGGACGGCTTCCTGGCGGCGCGCTTTGCCTTGCTCTTCGCGGCCGATTGCGGCGCCATGGACAGGCCCTCGGCGCGCGACGCAAACACGCGCGGGGCCCCTGCGGTGGTCAGGAGAGCGACGGCTATGACTGTAGTGGCCGCGGCGCGGCGCGCGCGCGACCCGAGAATGGACGTGATCATCGTGGACGGAAAGGGCAACTCGCGTTCCAGCGTCGGAGCGAGGTGGACGAGCGGGCAGAGCTCAATCTAATTCCCGGATGGGTCCGTACTCGGCGCCCTTGCGACCACGCCGGCACATACACCGAAGGGCCGGTACCGGTCCACCGATGCCAGCCCTTCGCGTGACGGTGACTCGCCCACTCACACCTTGAAGATGATGTCCCGCTTGTACATGTAGTACAGAATCGCGTACCAGAAGAGCACGAAGGTGACTGCGAACGCCAGCGATGCATTGATCGGCGAAAGCCAGGGCGTGAACAGCGTCTGGTAGATCCCAGCCTCGAGCGAGATGCGCTTTCCGTCCTTCACTACCTTGAAGAGGGAATAGATGCAGCGTGCCATCACTCCCGAGCCGACGAACGCGATCATCGGGTTCAACCCGTAGATGACGAAGAACTTCGTCCCGCCCCGCACCTTCTGGAAATCGACGACCCACATGACCGTGGCGAGCGAGACGCAGGCGAGGCCCGCCGTGAAGAGGACGTACGAGCTGGTCCAGAGGCTCTTGTTGATGGGGAAGACCCAGTGCCACATCAAGCCGATCATCATGCCCAGCGCGCCAGCCGCGAAGAGTCCGGACAGGCGTTCGGTAAGCGGCCGGCGCTGCCCGATCCAGCGCCCCGCAAGATTGCCGAGCATCGCCGTGCAGATCGCCGGCACCGTGGAGAGAAATCCTTCGGGATCCCAGGTGACGCCGCTAACCCAGAGGTGGTTGCCGAGTCCCCAGCGCGACCAGTCGAAGACGAGGCGGTCCGTCCAGGCGGCCATCGTTCGCGGCGGTGAGTCGAGTAGCAGCGCGCCGATCGTTCCCTCGCCGGGAACGGGAAGCACCGTCATGACGAGCCAATATCCGAAGAGCAGCCCGGCAATGATGCAGATCTGCTGTCGGAGCGTAGTGCGCAAGGTGAGCAGGGCCGCACACAGGTACGCGATGCCGATGCGCTGCAGCACGCCGGTGATGCGCCACGTCAGCAGCCGTTCGAGGATCCGCTGCAGAAACGTCGGATCGGCGACACCGCGAACGTCGCCCCAGGCGAAGTAGGGAAAGCCGCTGACGAGAAGCCCGAACACGAAGATGAGCACTCCGCGCCGAATGATCTGATGGCGAATCGCCCGTTCGTCGTCGCCACGCGCGCGCCGCGCCGAGAGGGAGAGGTGGGTGGTGATTCCGACGATGAAAAGAAAGAACGGGAAGATCAGATCGGTGGGAGTCCATCCATTCCACGGCGCATGCTCGAGCGGCGGATAGATGTGTGCCCAGCTCCCTGGATTGTTGACGAGAAGCATCCCGGCGACGGTCATGCCTCGGAAGACGTCGAGGGAGAGGAGCCGCTCCCGCGGCGCCGCTTTCGACACCATCGGGTCGCCGGCGGGCAATTCGGTCGTGCGCGGAATGTTTGGAAAGGGGGCGGTCATGCTGGCGACCTCAGCGAGACGACGGTCCGGGAACGAAAGTGCGGTCCAGTGTGTCACCTAACTAGAACACGGGCGAAGTGGTTTGTCGAGCCGTACGCGGTGGAAAGACGACCTTTCGGGATGGCCGGACGGTTCACAGGTTGAAGGACGGTGCGTGGGTCACGCCACGGTAAGCGCCCTCGCCCGCTGCCACACCGACAGCTTCGTGTAGTCGTGCATCCCCGACGATGTGTCAGGCGGCCGGGCCGAGCACCATCCATCCGCCGCCCCACAAACCAAAAACCGGCCTCCGCGTTCGCGTCGACCGGCCGGTGTCTCATCTTTGTGAACTGCCTTATCTCGTCGCCTCCCGCCAATCCACCTGCGCGCTCGCCTGACTATCCTCGGCATCCGCCTGCTGCCACCTGAAAAACACCACCGAGATGATGACGAAGAAAAACAGTCCGCCCGGGATCCACATGATCAGCGCTCCGATCAGCTGATCCTGCAATGGCGTGATCCCCCAGATCCGCGGCGCGCTGGCGTAGGCTGGATACAGAACATGATCCGCATAGCCGATGCAGATCGCGATGAGCGACATCGGGATGCTGAGCAGGAACAAGTACAGCATCTGCGCGGGGTACGAGATTCGCGGCAGCTCAGGGAGCGGGCTCAGGACTGGCCACCACATCAACGTCGCCGCGACCATGAAGCACAGGTGCTGCACGATGTGCACGTTGTGATGCGCCATCGCGAGGCCGTACACCGGTGGTAAATGCCAGACGGCGAGCACGACGTTGAAGATCACGAAGCAGCGCGGCGCCGTGGTCACCCAGCGCGCCAGCTTGCCGACCACCGGCCACTCGAGCGCTGGACGCAGCATCCAGCCCGGCGTCCCCAGGATCAGCAGTGGCGGCGCGACGAGGGTCAGCATCAGATGCTGAACCATGTGGGCGCTGAACAGATAGTAGTCGCTGAGATCGTGCAGCCAGCCGTTGAGCGACAGGAAGATCAGCGCCAGCGCACCGAAGAAGCAGGCGCGCTGAAATGTCGTCGGTGTCTCTGGCGTGGGGGGGAAAGCCTGCCGGGCGCGCCAGTGATACAGCGCGCCCAGGCCCGCCAATCCGATCACCGTGCTGGGATGCACGGTGAACTCGGTGAGCGCTATGCGCGCCGCGGGATGCAGCAGCAGCGGCACCGGCAGATGCATCAGTTCAACAGGGACAGTTTGCCGAACAGGAATATCAGACCGACGATGGTCGTCATCGCGATGATGAGCGGTCCGGTGAAGAGCACCCGGAACAGCTTGTGATCGTACCGCAGATGCATGTAGAACATGACGACGGTGATGAACTTCACCGCCGACATCGTGAGCAGCATCGGCACGAACGCCCGCGAATCGTGAATCGCGGGAACGTAGTAGATCCAGACCTCGACGACGGTGATCAGTGCGAGAACCACCGCGACCTTCCAGTACGTGGACCAGGTCGGATGCTCCTTCTCGATCCCCATCGCGGCGTGGTCAACGTGGGCGACGTGCGAGTCCTGCGAAGAGTCGTGTGCCATGAGTCGTCGGCCTACTTGATCAGGTAGACGAGCGTGAAGATCGCGATCCACACGACGTCGACGAAGTGCCAGTACAGCGCGGCGATATCGACGTTGAGGGCGTCCTTGGGGCCCAACCCGCGACGATAGTCGATCGCGAGCAGGGTGAGCAGCCAGAGCACGCCCACCGTCACGTGTGCTCCGTGGAATCCGGTCAGCGTGAAGAAGGAGGAGCCGAAGAGATTGGTGCGGAGCGTCAACCCTTCATGCACGAACGAGGTGAACTCGAACGCCTGGAAGCCGAGGAAGGTCGTGCCGAGGAGCGCCGTCATCCACAGCCAGAGCCTGGACGAGCGGAGCAGGCGCGCGCCGAACCCTTGCGGCATTGGCTGGTCCTTCATCTCGACAGCGGAGAGCGCCAGCACCATGGCGAGCGACGACATGAGCAGCACGAACGTCGATGCGGACGTGACCGGGATGTTGAGAATCGCCTTGAGCGGCGTGCTGCACACGGGGGGAAGGCAGGCCTCGTGCGGATATGGTCCGACGAGGCTCCGTCCCTTGTAGATCAGATACGTGGAGATGAGCGACGCGAAGAGCATGCACTCGGAGCCGATGAAGGCCCAGATCGCAATCTTCTTGTTGTCCAGCCCCGTGGAGGTCGGCGGGTGCCCATGCGTCGTATCATGCGCGCTGTGGGCGGCGGCGGCGTGTGCCATCTAGTGTGCGTCCTCGAGCGGGGTCAGCAGCCACCCGTAGAGTGAAACGATCATGATGAGCGCGCCGCCCATGATCGTCGCGAGGGCGAGCGGCATGTTGTTCTTGTGGATGAACAGCAGGCCGGAGAACATGATGACCATGCCGGCGGCGCAGAGCAACGGCTTGATGGTCGGGTTCGGCATCGGAATGCCGAGGTCCTTGGCCGACTCTCCCGTCGCGAGCTCGATGTGCATCCCGGACTCCGCGACCTGCTTCGGCTCGTTGCCGACCGGATTCGGATGGGCGTGCCCGGTGTGCTTGCTCGCGACGTCGACGTCGAGCCGCGTGTCGCCTTTCACCGTGTGCGGCACTTCCGCGGTGAGCGCCGGTGTCTTGACGTCCCACATCGGATAGCGCGACGTCACCCTCGGAATGCGCGCGAAGTTGTACTCCGGCGGCGGCGAGGGGATCGACCACTCGAGCGTCCCACCACCCCACGGATCGTTGCCGGCAATCGCACCCGCCTTGAAGCTGCGGAAGAAATTGACGATGAAGATCAGCGTGCCGACCATCAGCACGGCCGTCCCGATGGAGCTGAGCAGGTTGAACGTCTCCAAACCCTGGCCCGCCTCGTAGGTGTAGATGCGGCGCGGCATGCCGAGCAGTCCCGAGAAGTGCATCGGGAAGAAGGTGAGGTTCATGCCGACGAAGGTCAGCCAGAAGTGCCAAGTGCCGAGCTTCTCGCTCAGCAGGCGGCCGGTCATCTTCGGGTAGTAGAAGTAGATACCGCCGAAGATGCCCATCATCGACCCACCGAACAGCACGTAGTGGAAGTGCGCGACGACGAAGTAGGTGTCCGTCTGCTGCAGATCGGCCGGTGGCGACGCGTGCATCACGCCGGAGATGCCGCCGATGGTGAACAGTGCGACGAGACCGATCGCGAACTTCATCGCGGTCGAGAAGCGGATCGAGCCGCCCCACATCGTGAAGATCCAGTTGAAGATCTTCACGCCGGTCGGAATCGCGATGAGCAGGGTAGTGACGCCGAACACGGTGTCACCGATCGGGCCCATGCCGACGGCGAACATGTGGTGGGCCCACACGCCGAAGCCGAGGAAGGCGATGAGCATGGTTGCGTACACCATGACCGGATATCCGAAGATCGGCTTGCGCGAGAAGGCCGGAATGATCTCGGAGGTCAGGCCGAACGCGGGCAGAATGAGGATGTAGACCTCCGGGTGCCCGAAGATCCAGAACAGATGCTGCCAGAGCAATGGGTCGGCACCGGCGGCGATCGTGTAGAAGTTCGTTCCGAAGAAGCGGTCGAACAGCAGGAACACCAGCGCGATCGTGATGACGGGGAAGGCCAGCACGAGGAGGAACTGCACGACGAACGCATTCCAGGTGAACATGCCCATGCGCATCAGGTTCATCCCTGGCGCGCGCATGTTGATGATCGTCGTGATGAAGTTGAACGCCGCCGCGAGCGAGCTGACGCCGAGGATCTGAAGACCGATCACCCAGAAATCGATGTTCAGGCCGGGGGAGAACTGCATCGTCGTGAGCGGTGCATAGCCGAACCAGCCGCCGTTCGGTGCCGCGCCGATGAACCACGAGAAGTTCATGAACATCGCGCCGAACAGATACACCCAGTAGCTGAACGCGTTGAGCCGTGGGAAGGCGACGTCGCGCGCGCCGATCTGGAGCGGAATCAGATAGTTGAAGAATGCGGCGGATAGCGGCATGACCGCGAGAAAGATCATGGTCGTGCCGTGCATCGTGAACATCTGGTTGTACGCTTCGGCCGAGAGCACGTGCTTGTTCGGCCCGGCGAGCTGCCAGCGGATCATACCCGCTTCGAGTCCGCCAACGATGAAGAAGAAGAGCGACGTGAAGAGATAGAGCGTGCCGATCCGTTTGTGATCGACCGTCGTGAGCCAGGCCCAGATGCCGCTCTTACCGACGTAGCTGTCCGTCGGCCCGTAGGCCGGTGCGGTAGCTGTGGTTGCCATTTAATCCGTGTCTCCGGTGGTGACGGCGGTTACTTGAGCGCCTGCAGATACGCGACGATGTCGGCGATCTGCTGGTCGTTGAGTCCAGTCTTCGGGATGAACGCCTTCATCATCGGGTCGTACTCGCCGGCGCCGAGGGTGGGCATCAGGATCCCGGGCTTCATGCGGCGCGCGTTCTTGACCCAGAGCGAGAGATGCTTCGCGTCGTTCGGAAAAATGCCGGCGGCGATCGTCGAGCGAGACGCGACGTGCGTGAGATTCGGCCCGACGACACCCATCATCATCGGGTTTCCCCTGATTCGGTGACAGCCCAGGCATCCACCCGCCCCCTTCGTCAGCATGTCGCGGCCACGCTCGGCGTCGCCCGTGAGCGACTCGTTGAACGCGAGCCCTTCTGGCAGCGGGGTCTTCGGCACGACGTGCGCCGGAATCTTCTCTCGCGGGAAGGCGATGTAGTCCGCCTGCTGCACGGGCGCGCCCGCCATCGCACTCATGTCGTGACCAGCCATCGGAGCGGCTGGCTGCGTCTGCGGCGTTTGCGCCTGTTTCTTCGTCGTGTCCGCGGCCGGGGCTGCAGCAGCCGGAGCCGGAGTCATCGCGACAGCGCCGAAGGCGGCAGGGCTCAATTGGTGCCTGGTCCATGCCGCGAAGTGCACCGGCGTGACCGAGAACACCTTGAAGTGCATGTTCGCGTGCGACGCGCCGCAGAACTCGGCACAGAAGCCGTTCCACGCGTTCTCGCCAACCGAGTCGGGGGTGAACCACAGATAGTTGACGCGGTTCGTGATGAGATCGCGCTTGCCGCCCATCTGCGGAATCCAGAACGAGTGCAGCACGTCGATCGTCTGGAGCTTGAAGTTCACCTTCCGCCCGACGGGGATATAGAGCTCGTTCGCCGTGATCAGCGTGTCGAGCTTGCCGTTCATGCCAGTCGTGGTGTACTGCGGATAGCGGAACTCCCACCACCACTGATGTCCCCACACCTCCACCTGCAATGCGTCCGCCGACGCCTTCGCCTGCGTCTTGAAGATCGTCTGCACCGTGGGCACGGCAATGAACGCGAGGATCACCGCAGGAATCGCCGTCCAGAGAATCTCGAGCGTCGTGTTCCCATGCACATGCGTGGGGCGCTCGCTCTCGTTCTTGCGGCGATACTTGAAGATGGTGTAAATGAGGATGCTTTCGACGAAGACAAAGACGAATCCTCCGAGCCACAGAAGGATGTCGAAGAGGTGGCCGACGTCGCGGTTGAACTCCGTGTGGTTATGAAAGATGGAGTTCGGGTACTGCGCGCTGTTGCACGCAGTGATAGAGACCGCAAGGAGGGCCGGCAGCGCGGCGGCGAGTAGCCGGCGCGGTCGGGTGGGCACGGGCATGCGATGTCCTTGGTCCGACAGTGTCGTGAGTAGCGCGATCGCACCCAGATCGCCGCGCTCGTGCGAAATCCTGCAATCCCGGGGAAAGTTCCGGGCACCTGTAGCGAACGCGAAATCCCGTCGGCGAGAGCCGCGCAAGACTTTGCCTCACATAGTGTTACGCCATCACGCTCATTCGCCGGGTTTTCGTGCGCCTTCGACGGGCTCTTCCTTGATGGCGTGCTTGTCCTTGATTCGAACAACCGCGATCTCGAGCTGTTGGCGGAGCGAGCCGACCCCCTCGCGCAACGTGCGGATCTTGGTCGTGTCGGGCCCGCCGCGGGACGTGACCAGATTCATCGCGGCAACCTGATCAGAGATCAGCCCGAACTGCGGCTTGAGTAGCCCGACGAGCGGAAAGAGCGCGCGCTTGATCTGCGACGCGTAGAGCGACGTCGGCTTGCTCTGCTTCAGGGACAGGGCATACTGCTCGACGATGCCATGCAGCCGCGCGAGCTGGATGAACGCCTCGTCGATGGTCTTCATTTTCTGGATGCCCGCGCCGTCGAGCTTGGAACCTGCCATTTTACCTCGGAAGGACAGTCGGACAGGATGACGGTCGGACAGGACTGCCCTCCGCTACTTCACCCTCTCCAACCTACTATTGGGCCTCAGCTCCCGCCCAGCCTTGGCCTGCGGGACGCCATTCACGCGCACCACGTCGGCCGTGAAGTCCCATCGGCCATCGTGGATGCTCGCGCCAACGCCGTACGCGTCGACCGGAACGCCATCTTCCTCGAACACACGGATGCGCGCGATGTTGAAGCCTCCCGACGCGACGATCTTCACCTCGCCGAAGCCTTCGGCGTCGAGGGCATTCCGCACATTCCATACGAGTGCAGGGTTCACCCCGGTCGGCGGAAAGACGCCCATCTGCGGCGTGACCGAGCGATCCACCATGTACTCGGAGGTGTCGAGCCGCACCCCCCACAACCGGCCTTCGAGGGCGCGCGCGACCGCGAGGCTGGTCGCCACCGAATCGTTCTCGTAGTCCACCAGCACAACGAGCGGGACCTCCGCCGGAAGAACCGCCGCGACAGCGAGCGCGGCCGCAACCGTGTCGCCGCCATACGCCGCGACCAGTGCATGAGGGATCGTGCCGATTCCCTTCTTCCCTGTGAACGCACCCTGCGCGTCAGTGGATACACTCGCCGCGCCGCCGACATGCGCGCTGAGCCCATCACCCGGCTGAAGCATTGCGTGGTCGCTGCGTGCTCCGAACACGTAGATGGGTTTCGGACGCGCCGCGTCGACGAGCTGGCGCACGTTGGTGCACACGCGCGTGCGGCGCGCGATCGTGCCGATGATCAGCGTTTCCAGGTGCGCGAAGGCGGAATAATCTCCCTCCACGAGGAGAACCGTATCCCATGAGTCGACGCGGTCACCCTCGTATAGAGCACTCACGTCGAGCGCGGCGAAGTCGTCGCTACAGAGCTTGAGCAGCGCCACCGCCTCGTCGATCCCGCCGAGCCACCCGCCGCGCTTCGCCGACACCTGCCAGGTGACGCGCGCAACGCGACCCTCCGCGCGAAGCGCGTCGCGCGACCGGTTGAAATACACGTCGCTGAAGAAACCAGCGCGAATTCGATCGGCCGGTAGCTCGAACAGCGCAGGATCGATGCGCTTGCGTCGGCGTGGAGGCATTGGAGCTGGCTCTAGAGCACGGCGAACGCGCTCGTCGATCGTGTGCTAGATCGTGTGCTAGCAGGCCCCGTCATCGCCTCGGGGTTGAGCGCCTGATCGAGCTGCTCGCGCGTCAGCAATCCACGCTCCATCACGATCTCGTACACCCCTCGGCCGCTCGCCAACGCGTTGCGCGCGATCTCGGTGCTCACTTCATAGCCGAGCACCGGGACGAGCGCCGTGACGATGCCAATCGACTGTTCGACGAACTGGCGCATGCGATCGGGATTCGCCGTGATCCCGTTCACGCAACGCTCGCGGAGCACGATGCAGGCATTCGTCATCGAGCTGATGCCGCCGAGGAGCCGGTACGCGATCACCGGCTCGAAGACGTTGAGCTGCAACTGTCCCGCCGCGGCGGCCATCGTGACGGTCACGTCGCCGCCGATGACGTCGAAGCAGACCTGATTCACGACTTCGGGAATCACCGGGTTCACCTTCCCGGGCATGATCGACGAGCCAGGCTGCATGGGCGGCAGATTGATCTCGCCGAAGCCGGCGCGCGGGCCCGAGCTGAGCAGGCGGAGGTCGTTGCAGATCTTCGAGAGCTTCACCGCGCAGCGCTTGAGCACCCCGCTCAACTGCACGAAGGATCCGGTGTCCGCCGTCGCCTCGACGAGATCGAACGCCGTGATGAGCGTGAGTCCGGTGATCCGCGACAGATGCACTCTCACCGCTTCGGCGTAGCCGGGCGGCGCGTTGATTCCCGTGCCGATCGCCGTCGCGCCCATGTTGATTTCGCGAATGAGCGCCTGGGCTTCTCCCAAGCGATCGACGTCCTCGAGAATCGTGTGACCGAAGGCGGTGAACTCCTGGCCGAGTGTCATGGGAACGGCATCCTGCAGTTGCGTGCGACCCATCTTGAGGAAGGGGGCGAACTCCCCTCCCTTCGCGAGGAACGCCTCGGCGAGCGACCGCATCGCCGCGCGCAGGTTCTCGATGGTGGTGTGCAGCGCGATCTTGACCGCCGTCGGGTAGACGTCGTTCGTGGACTGGCTGAGGTTGACGTGACTGTTCGGGTGCACGAACTGGTAGTCGCCGCGGGCATGTCCCGAGAGCTCGAGCGCGCGGTTCGCGATCACCTCGTTCGCGTTCATGTTCGTCGACGTGCCGGCTCCGCCCTGGATCATGTCCACGAGGAAGTGCTCGTGATGCCGTCCGGAGCGAATCTCACCGGCCGCGCGCACGATGACATCGGCCACGTCGTTCGGGAGCAGCCCGAGTTCGGCGTTCGCCAGCGCCGCCGCGGCTTTCACTGCCGCGAGCGCTTCGATGAGCGCCGGAAACTCTCGCAGCGGTACGCCAGTGATGGCGAAATTCTCGAGCGCCCGGAGAGTCTGTACACCATACAGTGCGTCGTCCGGCACGTCGCGATCGCCGAGGAGGTCGTGCTCGCACCGCGTATTGGTGCCGCCGAACCCGAGTGTGCGACCGCGCCCGACGAGCGTCGCGTCCACGGCCGAGAGGCGCTGCTTGATCGCGCGAGCGGCGCCTCCGACCAGTGCCGCGTACAGCGCCGGCGTCTCCTTGAGCATGTCCTGGATCTGCTCGTGCGTGAGGATGTACGCCTTCGTCTTCACGATGGCGCGAGCGCTTGTCCCATGCAGCGAGTCGTCGAGCAGGAGTCCTTCGCCCACCGCCTCGCCGACGCCGAGTGTGGCGAGACGAATCGGGCGCGCGTTCTTGCCTTTCTCGATCGCGACCGCGCCGGAGATGATGAGCGCCATCAGGTTGCGCGGCTCGCCCTCCTCGAACAGAAGCGCGTCGCAGTCGTATTCGGCCGACGTCACGAGTTTGGAGAGCTGGTTGACGGCGGTGTCGGTGAGGCCGTCGAGGAAGCGCAGGGCGCGGAGGGTGTCGCGGTCGGAAGTTGCCATGCGCGAAAAGTACATGGTCAGAATAGCCCTGTCAGGGCCTCACTGGCGCCTTCGAGTCGCCAGCGGTAATTCAGTGGACCAACGAACTATCAGACCTTTTAGTGGAGTCGCCCCGCCGTGCCCATTTCCCGCCGTGACTTTCTCGGCGCCAGCGCAATCTCCGCTGTCGGCCTCGTCCTTCCGCGCCGTGCCGATGCGGCTCCATTCATTCGCGTTGCCAATCGCGCCGAGTCGGCGTCCGCAGCGGTGGCCGGCCGGCCGGCGGTGGTCTCGAGTGCGAATGGGATCCGCGGAGGCAAGATTGCCTACGACATGATGATTCAGGGCGCCGACCCGCTCGATGCCGCCATCGCTGGCGTCAACATCGTCGAGCTCGATCCCAACGACCAGTCGGTGGGGCTTGGGGGCCTGCCCAACGCGGAGGGTGTCGTGCAGCTCGACGCGAGCGTCATGCACGGCCCGACCAGGCGTGCTGGCGCGGTTGCCGCGATCGAGGACATCGCGACGCCGTCGCTCGTGGCGAAGGCAGTGATGGACTACACGGATCATCTGATGCTGGTCGGGGCTGGGGCACGCCGATTCGCGATCGAGATGGGCTTCACGCCGCAGAACCTGCTTACGGAGAAGAGCCGGCAGGATTGGTTGCGGTGGCGTGCGAATCTCAATCCGGACGACGCGTGGCTCGATCACAAGGACGACGTCAGGATCGCGAAACCCACACAGCCGCCGCCCCGGTCGTCCCGCCGCATGCCGGCCTTCCGTCAGGACGCTGACGAAAGCGACAACCATGTGTTCTACGACGAGCGCGGCATTCCGCACACGTACGGCACGATCAACATGAACGCGCTCACGGCGAATGGTGACCTCGGCTCCGTGACGACGACGAGCGGCATGTCATGGAAGATTCCTGGCCGCGTCGGCGACAGCCCGATCATCGGCGCCGGCCAGTACTGCGACAACGAGGTTGGCGCTGCCGGCTCGACGGGACGCGGCGAAGCCAACATCAAGGTGTGCGGCGCTTTCCTCGCCGTGGAGTTCATGCGGAACGGAATGACACCGGAAGCCGCGCTGCTGAACGTGATGGAGCGGGTGATCGCGATGACGGAGAAGCGACTGCTCAACGACAAGGGCCGCCCGTTCTTCGATCTCGATTTCTACGCGATCAACAAGAAGGGTGAGATCGCCGGCGCGTGCGCGTACGAGGGCAGCCGGTACGCTGTCTGTGATGCGCAGGGTGCGCGGTTCGTGCAGTCGGCGTTCCTGTTCAAGCGTGCGGAGCGGCCGAAACGCTGACGCGGAACTCCGCGAGTCAGCGCGCGCGAATAACCTCCTTCACCCATGTGCAGGTCCTTCGCTGTGCTCAGGACGACAATCTCGAACTGCACCTCGTCACGTTTCCACCCTGAGCCCTCCGACGAGCTTCGACAGCCGCTCCGCCGCGGAGCCCAGCGTATTCGCCGCTCCCGCAATCTCCTGCGTGCTCGCGCTCTGCTCCTCGCTCGAGGCGGCGACCTGCTCCATCGCCGCCGCGAAGGCTTCGGTCCCACTCGCGAGGGAATCAAGGCGCTGCGTCATCTCGGCGACGAGCCCGCTCGTCGTCACCGCTGTCTGTTCGATCGACGCCGTCCATGCTTCCGCATCCGCGACGGCGTGCTCGATGTCGGAGAACGACTCCGACGCTTTCGCGGTGGCGGCGCGCACTTCGTCGGCGGTGGAAACGGCTCGGTCGGCGGATTCGCGCGATGCGTCGATGCCACGCAGCACGCTCTTGACGATTGCCTCGGTCCGCTCGGCGGCGTCCGAGGACATGGAGGCGAGGCGTCGCACCTCGGTGGCGACGACGGCGAACCCCGCGCCCTGCGTGCCGGCGCGCGCGGCCTCCATCGCCGCGTTGAGCGCGAGGAGCCTGGATTGCCGAGCGAGCTTGCGCACCAGTGTGACGAAGGAGCGAATCTCTTCGCTGGCGTCACTCAAGGCGGTGATGGCCGTCGCACTCGCATGCACGTCCGTCGCGAGGCTGCCCAGCGATTCGGCGCTCGCGTCGAGGCCGGCGCGATTCTCGAGCGCGAGGGTGCGAAGCGCCGTGTTGCGCACGACTCCGTCGCGCGCGCCCGCGTCGAGTGCGGCGGCGAGGACGCGCAACGAGCCGGCAGACACGGCGAGG
>Ga0208080_1000265_pt1 | contig 26353 bp, 23 predicted proteins | sample NGESurdeep092012_3_FD_184476 | JGI IMG/M metagenome (GOLD analysis project Ga0208080, IMG submission 184476) | Arctic peat soil microbial communities from Barrow, Alaska - NGEE Surface sample 210-3 deep-092012 (SPAdes) | ecosystem: Environmental > Terrestrial > Soil > Wetlands > Peat ...
GAACTCGGCGTGTCACGTTAACCTCGGCAGCACGTTCGTCGCTGTTCGTGGATGTCCGAATCCTGAGCAACGCCAACGATTCTGACCATGCTGAACACTCACGGACGGCGGCGAAATCTGCGGCGTTGCTACACGCGTTGCTACACGGATCACGCGCATCTCGTCGTCGGACGGACAACTGAGGTCAGCGACACGCCGTACATGATCGCCCTCATGATCGCGATCCTGACGATCGGCATCACCGTCGACGCCGTATTCTCCACCATTGAGCGCGGCATCCGCCGACGTCGAGGTATCGTCTTGCGCGGCTGATCCTTGGCGGCATCTTCAGGGTGGTCGACGGACCGTTGCCAGAGATGCGCCTTCTCGCGCAACACACGGAGGCCTGGCAGGACCGCTGACCGGCGCCCCGGGCAAGTCGATCTGCACCGTGTGTGGGCAACGAACCCGCAAGGCTATCCTTGAGGTCCTGTGCGACCACGACGAGTCCCCGTCCTCCTCGGACGGACGAGAGGCCTGCAATGAAGCGCAGCCAAACAAACCTCGTGCCCAAGATGGCGGAGATCGCTCTTGTAGCAGTCACATCGTCGACTTTGGCTTTCCTTGTGCTCGAGAGAAACAGTTAGCCCGTGCCGAAACTCAGAGTGGGAATCATCGGCGCCGGTGGGATCTCGCATTCCCACGCGCCCCATTGGGTGGCGCTCGGGGCAGATGTAAGCGTGTACACCCTCGCCGGAGCAGAGGAACTCGCCGAACGATACGGATTGACGGTCACTGCAACGCTTGATCAGCTTCTTCAGACTAGTGACGTCATTGACATCTGCACCCCCACCGTGACGCATCGGGAGTGTGCATTAGCTGCCATCGGCGCCGGCAAGAGTGTGCTGTGCGAGAAACCATTGGGGCGCACATTAGTGGATGCCAAGATAATCGCCGCTGCGGCTCTCGCAGCCAATGTACAGGTTTACCCTGCACATGTCGTTCGATTCTTCCCGGAATACGCCACAATGCATGCAGCGGTCCAAGAAGGCGTGATTGGAAAGCCCGCGGTACTGCGCTTCAGTCGTGGCGGCGCGGGTGCAACGAGCGACTGGTTCTTCAACGACGCCGAGTCGGGTGGCCTCATCTTGGATCAAATGATTCACGACATCGACCAAGCCCGCTGGATCGCGGGTGAAGTCGTTCAGGTCTATGCAGTCCAGAATCCGCCCACTGTCAACGGGCGGATTCCGCGCAACGTCATCGCGCACGTCACGTTGACTCACGTGAGCGGCGCGATCTCGCACATCCAAGGCATATGGGGTCCGCCAGGTATGGATTTTTGCACTTCCTTCGAAGTGGCAGGCGATGCAGGCACGCTCCGGTACGACTCTTCGGCCGCAGATACGCTGGTCGAAAACCTCTCCTCTGGCGAAACCGCAGCCTCTTACCTACCCCCGGCGTCTGTAGATGAGAGTCCCTATTTGATCGAAATCCGCGAGTTCGCCAACGCATTTCAAGGCGGCCCAGCTCCGCGAGTGTGTCTGGAGGACGGAATTATTGCCATCGCCCTGGCGGAAGCTGCTCAGGAGTCGATTGCTACTCGTTCATCGATCGAGTTCGACACGGCCGCCGTTCTGGCAACGACGGGGCCCGTGCCATGACTCGTGCCGAGTCCTCGAAAATGAAGGTGGCTGTATTATCTTTTGCCCACGGCCATGCTGTTGGATACCTCCAATATCTCAAACGTCGCGATGACGTCGAGCTTGTCGCGTGCGACCCTGACGGAACGTCGTCGCTCGACGAAGGACCTCGCGGTCAGGAACTTGCTGATGAGTGCGGTGTGACCTATCTCGACAGCTATGAGAAGGCTCTCGCCTGGGGTCCTGACGCCGTTGTTATCTGTTCCGAGAACTCCAAACACCGAACGCTGGTCGAGCAGGCGGCCGCGGCAGGCGCCCACATTCTCTGTGAGAAGCCGCTCGCCACCACCACCTCCGACGCAGAGGCGATGCTGGATGCCGTCGGACGAGCAGGCGTTGCGCTGATGACCGCATTCCCGGTTCGATTCTCCCCGTCATTTGTGAAGTTGAAGTCACAGGTCCAAGCGGGCGTGCTGGGCGACGTCCTCGCGGTCCTGGGGACAAACAATGGCAAGATTCCGTCCGAACGTCAATGGTTCACCGATCCCGCGCTTTCCGGAGGCGGTTCTTTGGTCGATCATATCGTGCATTGTGCTGATCTACTGGATTCGCTGCTCGAGCAGCCCGCAACGTCGGTTCGTGCAGTATCCAATCGTATACTGCACGCCGAGACTGGCGTTCAAGTGGAGACCGGAGGCTTGGTAACAATCACCTATCAGGGTGGCGTCATCGCAACCATCGACTGTTCGTGGAGCCAGCCGATAAGCGCACCAAACTGGGGTGGGGTCACTCTGGAAGTGTTAGGCACGAAGGGCTCCGTAAAGATAAGTCCATTTGCTTCCCATATAGGTGGATACGGGGCGGCGGGGGCCATTTGGCTGCCTTTTGGCACTGATCTCGATGCCAAGATGATAGACGAGTTTCTAGACGGCGTCAGGGAAGGTCGACAACCTCAACCGGATGGTGGTGCTGGGTTGAGAACGGTGGCCATCATGAATGCTGCTCAACTTTCGGCGCAGACTCAGACCTCCGGACATGGTGGTGTGGTCGTTGTTGAGTTTTAGGCCGTGCGCGGACACGGCGGCTGGAACGAGGGCGCAGGAGCTGGGCAAGGGGGTTTTCGTTGTTGTAGGCGCTCATCCGGATCGCGTGCGTCAGCAGCATGCGCTCGGTCTTGGGCAGTCGGCTGCCGTGAACGGCCAGCCGGTGGCGGCCAGCCGGTGACCGTCTAGCCACCAGCCCCTTGGTCAGCCGGCGCCTCGACCCGCGCCAGCCTGGCCACACCGATCTGGGAGTCCGCCATGCCGTAGAACACGAAGAGCGCCTGGTCAATCTCGACGATCGCAGTGGGGAAGACCACGTTCGACACCTGGCCCATCGTCTCCTCGGCTGTCTCCGGGCGCATCAGAGGCTCCACCGTTCTGGCGATCACTCGTTCGGGGTGCTCGGCGTCAAGGATCATCGCCCCCGCCGCGTAGTTCACGTTCTTCTGGCTTTCCGGGTGGAACCCATCGCCGACGACGCTCCCGCTGACCCCGTGATGCAGCAGCAGCCATCCCTCCGGGACCCGGAAGGGCGGCGGGCCTCCACCGATCTTCAGCGACTCCCAGTCGTACTGGGAGCCGGCCACGAACTGGTGGCCGAAAGGCCGGCACAGCGCGGTGATGTCAGCCTTCGCGTCCTGCACGCGGACGTAGGAGATCCAGATCGCCGCTCGATCGTCGGTGGTACCAGCGGGCAACGGCGGCTTCTCGCCCGGACGCAAGAAGTCCAGTTCCCACATTGGGCGGTGCAGGAACGCGAAACACAGACCGCCGTCGGGCCCGCGAACCGCCTCGGGGAACCAGACGACATCCTTGTTCGGGAACAGGTTCAGGTCGGTGTCAAGCTCGTCGACGTAGCCGAACTGCACCGGCCCGAGGCGCTTCCACTGGACCAGATCGGCGGAGACCGCCAGCGCCGGATGAGGTCCCAGCGGACCGAACGCGACATAGGTCATCACATAGCTCGCCAGATCGGCGATCCACGTGATCCGCGGGTCCTCGACGCCACCGTGCCCGGTCCCGTGCTCCCAGCCCCGGTCTGGCGCCAGGACGACCCCCAGCCGTTCGACCCGGACGGGTGCGCCATCGTCGATGATTACCTCTCCCCGGCCGACCCGCGAGACATTCCCTTCCGCAACGAGTCGGGGGAAGATGTAGAGCCGACCATCTGGCCCCCAAGCCGCAGCGGGGTTGAGTACCCCTTCGACTTCGAGCGGCTCGTTCCGGTCGGGTCGCATCAACGTCCCGAGACGTGTCAGGGTGTAGGGAACCTCAGGAATGGGGGTGGGGCAGGCAGGCACAGTTGTCCTCCTCAGATTCGCGCTGGGTTGATGATTCCGATTGGGGGCTCAACCTTTGACCGCGCCGCCGACGACGCTGGCCACCAGGTAGCGCTGCAGGAAGATGTAGGCCACCAGCAGCGGCGCGGCAACGATGATCGTGGCCGCCGCCAGCAAACTCCACTGGCTGGTATAGGTGCCCTGGAAGGCGAACAGCCCCAGGCTCACGGGCGACTTGGCCTGATCGGGCAGAAGGATGGTGGCCAGGATGATGTCGTTCCACACGCCGATCGCCTGCAGGATGAAGACCGTCGACAAGACAGGCTTCAGCAGGTGCGGCAGGAAGCCGAACAGGTACCGCAGGTAACCAACCCCATCGAGTGCTGCCGCTTCATCGAGCTCGACGGGAACCGACTTGACGTAGCCGCTGATGAGCAGCGGGCCGACACCGATCCCGGCGGCCATCATCAGGATGTATCCGAGTCGGGTGTCGTAGAGATTCATGCGCAGGACAAGCTGGAACTGGGTCACGAGCGCGTTAGGCAGGAACAGCATGCCAATGAAGAGTCCGTACCAAATCTTGGTGTGCTTCAAGTAGCCGCGAGACACGGGGAACCCCACCAGCAGGGAGATGACCGTGCCCAAGGACGCTGCCACCATCGTGTAAAGGATGCTGTTCATCATGTAGGCACCGAAGTTGCCCTGGCGCCACGCGACACTGAAGTTGCTGATGGCCACGTGCTGGACCATGCCCAGTGGGTTGGAGAAGAACTCCGCGTTGCTCTTGAGCGCGGTGTTCAACAGGAACAGCAGTGGGAACAGGTAGAACACCATGACGACCACTACTGCCACGTAGCGCAGGAGCCGGCCGACCGGCAGAGGCCGCCGACGACGCGCATTCAAAGGGGAGGGTGCAGGGTCTAGAACGGTCCTGGCGCCGATCGGCACTGCCTTGTTCGGGTCCTGGTCGTTGCTCACAGGTCCGCCTGCCGCCTGCGCAGGTAGGCCAGCACGATCAGCGACACCACGCCGACCATGATGAACTGGATGATCGAAATGGCCGCGGCGTAGCCCTGCGACTGCGCCGCACCGCCGGACGCACTGCCACCGAAGCCCTGCGTGAAGATCGCGAGCGACAGGACCTGGGTGGCATCGTTGTTCGGCCCGGTCAGCACGTAGATCAGCTGGTAGCTCTGCAGGGAGCCGACGATGCACAGCAGCATGTTCGCCGTCACGGATGGGCCAAGCAACGGGTAGGTGATCCGCCGCAGCTTCTGCCAGCTGTTCGCGCCATCGATGCTGGCCACCTCATACAGCTCGGCGGGGATGGCCTGCAGCCCCGCCAGATAGATGACAACAGCAACACCGATGCCTGCCCAGACCTGCACGAAGATCACCAGGTACAGCGTGATGTTGGGATCACCGAAGAAGGCGCTGCTGGCCCCGAACCAGCGCCAGATGGCGGCCCCGGGGCTCGCGGTTGGGTTGAACATCAGTGACCAGATGAGCCCGATGACCGTGACGCCCAGGATCGTGGGGAGAAAGACCACACTCCGATAGAACGTGGTTCCCCGAAGTCTCTGGTTGAGCAGCACCGCGATCAGCAGTGCCAGGACATTCTGCAGGACGGTCACCAGGAAGGCGAAGATGAACGTGTTCTTCAACGCGTTCACGTTGTACCCAAGGTGCGCCGCGGAGAAGAAGGACTGGTAGTTCTCAATCCCCACCCAGTGGACGGGCAGGTAGGGCAACGCGCGGACGTCGGTGAGGGAGATCACCAGGACGGCTACCGCCGGCAGGAGTGCGAACGCGATGACCGGCAGGAGACCGACAAGAAAGGATGCCCGAACGGTAGAGCGGCGTCCGAACACGAAATAGTCCGACACGACTGCTGACTTCCTTTCCATTAACCTACGCAGGCCCGGCCGAGTTTGGGGCCCGGCCGGGCCTGCGTAGTGAGGTTCAGAAGCCTGATGCCCAGTCCGCTTGAGAAGCTGCCGCGGCCTGCGCGGGAGTCAAACTGCCCAAGGGGGCAATGCCGGAGTAGTTGAACGGGAACTGCGCCTTGGCGCCGGCCTTGGCGTTCGCGACCCAGATGGTGTCCCATGCCGGCTGGAAGGTCTTGGTGTAGGCGGCAATCGAGGTAAAGAAGGGGGTGGTCTCCATGTTCGGCTGGGACGGGGCGAATCCCGCTTCCTTGAGGAAGAGCTTGTAGTTCTCGGGCTGCGAGAAGAAGGACAGGTAGGCCATCGCAGTACCGATGTTCTTCGAGTTGCTCGGCACGGCCAGTGTCAGTTCCACCTTCCCGCCAAGGAGTGCGTTGTCGGCGGCATTGTCGCTGGAAGGCAGCGGGAAGTATCCGTACTTGAAGCTCGAACCACCAGCGCTGTCGATCGTTGTCTGGTTCCAGGTTCCATCCGACATCATGGCGAACTGGCCCTTGACGAACCCGGCAGTCATGGTGTTGTAGGACACGCCGGCGAAGTTGGGCTCGGCCAAGTCGTACAGGGACTTCACTTTGGTGAGCACTTCGAGCTGCTTGCCGTCAGTGAGCTTGATGCTCTTGTCCCACAGGCCCTTCGCCAGGTCAACCTTGTCCTGCTTGTTCGGGTAGAGATCCTGAACGACGCCCAGCATGTTGACGCCTGCGCTGTCCTTGCCCGAGATGCCGAGCGGCACGACACCCTTCGACTTCAGCGTCTGGCAGACCGTCATGAACTCGGACCAGGTCGTCGGGATCTTCAGCCCGTACTTCTCGAAGATGGTCTTGTTGTAGTAGACGCCGGAGTAGTAGCTCAGACCGGTCGGCACCGTGTACTGCTTGCCCTTGTACTTGATGGCGTCCAGCACGGTGGGGGTGAAGTTCTTCATGAAGTCCTGGCTGGTCAGGTCTACCAGACCCCCGGCGTCAGCCAGCCGCGCATCATCGCCCTCGTTGGAAGCCGGTACGTAGCTGGGGAGTTCCTGTGGGCCGGCCAGACCGACGTCGATGCTCCCCGCGCTCAGCCGGGATGAGTGTGCTGCGGCGTAGTTCTCGTTGGGGATGGCGGTGAACTTGATGTTCACACCCGGGTACTTGGCGGCGAAGGCCTTGTTCACGGCCTGGAAGCCGGCGTCTGATCCCGTTGCGCTGGAGACGACGACGTTCAGGTCGCCCTTCGGGCTTGACGCGGGGGTCTGAGCGCCCGGCGTTGTGCTCTGCCCGCTGGAGCAGCCTGTGAACAGGGCTACACCGAGCAGGGATGCAGTGAGGACTCGGATGCTGCGGGGTGCCAGCACCACCTGGTACTTCTTAGTTGGCATGATACCTCCGGGTGTTGCCGAAGCGTTTAGGTTGATTTGAAACTACATTTCAAACGGTTTGGGGTCAATGCCCTGAATCACCGCCCTGGATTCCCCGTCGACGCGAAGAGGCGCAACATGAGCTCCGTTGAGCACACACCGATGTCCACATCAAATCAAGTGGATGATGCACCCCCCCTCGGGCTCGGGATCATTGGGGCGGGTGGCTTCGGCACATTCGTGTGCAACGCCGCGGCGGGCCTGCCCGGCGTTCGGGTTGTGGCCCTGGCTGACGAGGACGCTGCCCGGGCTGCCCGCCTCGCAGCCGCTAGTGGCGCCACTGTCGCAGCGGACCTGACCGCGATGCTGACCGACGATCGGGTGGAGGCCGTCATCATCGCCACCCCACCCAGTACCCATGCTGCACTCGCCGTCAGGGCGTTCGAGGCGGGCCGGCACGTCTTCTCGGAGAAACCGATGGCGCTGAGCGTCGAGGACGCGCGGCGAGTCAGCGCGGCAGCCGCGTCGTCGGATCGCGTCTATGTGGTTGACCACGTGATCCGGTACAACCCGATCATCACCGCCGTGGAAAGGCTTCGCGACGAGGGGCTGGTCGGGCCCCTCCAGCGGTTCAGCTTCGAGAACGCCGCGTCGGACGAGTTCCTACAGCCCGACCACTGGTTCTGGGATCCGGACCTCAGTGGCGGCATCCTGCTCGAGCATGGCGTGCACTTCTTCGACGTTGCGGCGGAGCTGATCGGCGCCCCTGCGCGGGAGGTGCAGACGATGGGGTACCGACGCGCCGATGGGCGGGTCGACACCGTGGTGGCCACCGTGGCGCACACGAATGGCGCGTTGGCCACCCACGCGCACGGCTTCTGCCATGCCAGCCGCGCGGAGCGCCAGTTGATGCGCCTGGACTGCGGCCTCACCGAAATCCTCATCCATGGCTGGATTCCGCTGCTGGCCGAGTTCAACGCCTGGGTAGACGACCAGGGAGCGGAGGCGTACGAAGCGCTCCCGGCGCGCGCGCAGCAGCTGCTCAACGTGCGGGGAGCCCGGCTGGGCGGCACCGAGTCGATCACGGTGGACGTCCAGCGCAACGCCGCAGAGCCGGCAACGCACACGCGCGACAGGGACTTCCAGGCTCCGCACCACGTGACGACCACGATCGACCTGGGTTGGCCCGAGGCGCACCTGCGGGTCTACTCCGAGAGCGTGCGGGCTGCCCTCAGCGACCTGGCAACCTGTGCTCGCACCGGCGGGTCACCCCGAGCGGGGGCCGAAGCGGGCGCCTCGGCTGTCCAAGTGGCGTGTGCCGGTACTCGCGCGCTCGCCGATGGCACGACGGTCCAGGTCCGGCGGTAGGAGACCGGTCACGTTGGAGGGGGCGCGGTCGACTCCCTAACGACCAGTGACGCAGGCTGGATCGAGACGTCACCGACGGTCTTGCCGTCGATCAGGTCGAGCAGCAGCTTGGCTGCCGAACGCCCGAGGTCATGCGGTGATGTCGCGACCGTGGTGAGGGGTGGACGTATGTAGGACCCCAGCTGGATCCCGTCATAGCCCGTCACCGACACCTGCTTCGGCACGTTGAAGCCAAGCGCGGTGGCGCGCGCAATGAAGCCAAATGCTGTCAGGTCGTTCGCACAGACGACGGCGGTGGGGGGCTCCGGGAGGCTGAGCAGCTCGTCGGCGGCTCGGGCGCCTCCCTTGGAAGTGAAGTCACCGTCCGCAATAGGGCCATGAGGAATCCCGGCCGCGTCCAGACCCATCCGCCAGGCATTCAGCCGCTGCGCCGAATGGATCATGCCTTTTCGCCCGCTGATGTGCGCTATGCGCCTATGCCCCAGCCCCACCAAGTGAGCCATCAGGTCGCGCATGCCCGGCTCGGGGTCCTGCCGCACGGTCGGGAACGGGCAGGCTCCGTTTCCCGCGTTGATCGCTATGGTCGGCAGGCCAAGTGTTGCCAGCAGTGGGATACGCGGATCCTTCAGCCAGATGTCAGTGAGGAATATCCCGTCGATCCGACGGTCGAGTGCGAGGCGCCGGTAGCGGTCGGTCATGCCGGCGCGGCTGGCCGCCAGTTGGAGCACCAGCGCAAAATCACGCTTCTCCAGGACTGATTCGACTCCGCCGATGAAACCTGCGAAGAAGGGGTCCGCCTCGAGCACTTCGGGTTTGCGTTGTACGACCAGCCCCACGGCGAATGCGCGGTTCCCTGACAGGCTGCGTCCGAGCAGTGAGGGCACCCAGCCAGTTGTGCGAGCGACCTCAACAATGCGCGCCCTGGTCTCGTCCGACACACCCGGGCCACCGTTCAGAGCAACCGAGACAGAACTGATCGAGACGCCCGCTTCCCTGGCAACGTCGGCGATCGTCACGCTCTTGGCCATCTGCTGCCTCCAACGTACCTATCACCAGTAAATCGCGGCTGCCTCGCGGGACTTCGGGCCAGGGTCAGCGTATCGCCCTGATAGGCGCGGCCCGCACTTCCGGGTTTCCGAAGGTGCGGGCAAACGTATCCGGCGGCTACTGAGCCGCGCTGTTGACCCGGCCATTCGCGCACACTAGAGTCAACCGAAACGTTTCGGTCCTTTGTGACTCTCAACTGACGTGAGGTGCGGCATGGGCAGCGCGTCCGACGCGGGAACACGTCTCGAGTCGTCCGGCTCACGCGTTGTATTCCGCCCCCGGTCCAACGAGTTCGGCTATCACCTCGAGGTGCTGGACGCCGGCGTGTGGCGCCGGGTCACCGGGGAGCACAACGCGCTGGTAAGTGGCCCTTCCTTCGACCTCCGACCGCAGCACGTTGAGGTCGAGGGCGATTCGCTCGCCCTGTCCGGGACGAAAGACCTGGGCGACGGGCAGGTGTACTCGTGGCGCGGAAAGGTCCAACCCGTCCCGGGGACCAGCTGGTTCCATTGGCTGGTGGTCGTCGAGTCGGCCGGTTTCGCGATTGGACCCACCGGTGCGGTCGAGCCGCAGATCGAGCTTGGCCTCGGCAATCTCCCGCCGTACGAGCGTGGTGACCACGTGTGGTTCAAGACGCTGGTGGAGAACCCGACCCGATGGAACAACGAGGGCCGCGGCAATGACTTCCCGGCGCTGTACTACTACGACCCCTATCTCAAGGCGAAGTTCCAGATGTTCTTCGACATGACCTCGATGAGCTGGATGGGGCCGGACACGATCAAACGGTTCCAGGGATACCGGTGCGGATTCCGCCGGCTCGACCACGGTCACCCGGCCGCCGAGATCGGGCTGCTGGCAGAAACGCAGGGCGGGCAGCAGTTCCCCCCGGGAGCTCAGGTCTTCTCCTGGTACTGCTCGGTCGAGCATCTCTCCGACAAACCCACCTCACCGCGGGAGCAGGACGCCCTGACCGACCTCGTGGCCGACTGCCTGAAGCTGGTGCCGGCAGTGGAGGGGTACTGGCCCAACGGGGCCATGACCTGGAGGGATCTGGCGGCCGGCTGCGCCCTTGACCTGATGAGCACCGAACACTGCTGGGGTTCGGATGACTCCGGTGAGTACCTGCGCTCCTACGTGGATGGTCACTCCGAGGCCTGGGCCGTCACCGTCGCTGCGCGCGGCGGCGAGTACGACGGCGAAGGGCCCTGCCTGGAGGCGGCACTGTGGGCACTGCATCCGCTGGACAATCTGGCCAGTTCGCTGGCCTGCGACCCATTCCCGACGTTGCGCAGCCGTCTGCGGGCTTTCGTCACAGCCGAGGTGGCGAGACAACGCTGCGCCTTGCTGCAGGGACGGACCGACCAGCCCCTGTTCATGGGCACGTGGCAGTACGTGTACATGCTGGCAGAGGTCTGGCACCTGTTCGACGCCACCGAAGATGCCGATCTACGGGCTGCGATCCGAACAGAGATCGACACTGTCCTGGTGCCGATGGCCAACAATGTGGCGCACCTGTTTCCCCTGCAGTTCGACAAGGCGTCCCTGCGGGCGGTGGGGCCCGGGCCCGCCTATCCCGTGGCCGGCACCTACGCACTGCTGATGCTCGACGTGGCGCAGGCTACCGGTGACCGGAGCTATCAGCTGGAGGCGGAGCGAGCCCTGCGTGCCCTCGCCCACGTCCCCGTCGACTCGGCCCTGCAGGAGGTCTTTCTGGTCGCGCACGCCATGGATGCGGCCGACCGGCTCCACACGCTGACCGGGGATCTCGAGTGGGAGCGGGTACGACGATACTTCCGGGCCCAGACCTTGCGGATGATGTACTGGTACAACGACAACACGTCGGAACGGACTGCACTCTCGCGCCAGCTCGGCATGTTCTTGGCCTGTGCCAACATCGGCTACCCGGCCTTCTTCGAGAATATCGAGGTCGCTGCCCGGCTGGCCGCCACTTCGGCCACCGAGGATGACCCGTCCGACACCCTGCGGGTCCTGGACTTCGCACGCCGCAACAACCAGTCCTTCATGCCGGTGTGCTCGCCCGAGATGTACGGGCCCATGCCGGTTGACTTCATCCCCTTCGAGGACGTTCCAATTCTGGAGGGCCCGAATGACGTCGGCTTCCTCGGGCAGGAGATCTATGGCGCCGGGTTCACCTTCCGTGCGCACCTGCTGTGGGACGCATTGGCCCAGGCAGACAACCCTGAAGTCATGGTGGTGAACACCGACTCCTACCGCGAACCGGTCGGATCGCGGCCGACCCTGCTGCACTTCCTCGCCTACAACAGCACCTCCGTTGAGGTTGACTGCGAGGTCATCTTCACCTGCCTGAAGTCCGGCGTGCCCGGGTCGGTCGAGGTGTCGCTGCCGGCAGAGCCGGTCCGCAGGGGCGACGTCGGGGGCGGTCACGGAACACAGCTGACGCTGCCGGGTGGTGGTTGGGCGAGGCTGACGCTCACCATGGATCATGGCCATGACTGCTGACGAGTCGCTGCACCGTTTCAGCGCGGGGACAAATGCCGATGGCTCAGCCGACGCGCAGACAGTCGCGTGGCTGGAAGCCAAGTGCATGGGTTTCCTGGCCAGCCCCCCCACGCCGGAGCATGCGGTCCGGACCGTCGAGTCGTTCCGTCAGGACGGTCGCGTCCTCACAGGCATACACGATGCGTCGGCGACCGCGCCGGGTTGGGGTGCCGACAGACCCGTGGCAACCTACGCCACCATGCGCAAGTCCCTCAACGTCGGCGGCGGACGAGTCATCCCGGCGCATCTCGTGGCGGACGTCACGGTGCGTCCGACCCACCGTCGACAAGGACTGATGCGCCGAATGGTTGTGGATGACTTGAGGCAGGCCGCCGAGTCGGGGTTGCCCGTGGCAGCGCTCTACGCAGGGGACGCGGGACTCTACGGCCGATACGGTTTCGGACCGGCGACCCGCACCCTCCAGGTCGAGGTGGACGTGCGCCGCTTCGTGTTCTCAAGTCCACCGACGGGCTCTGTCGCGGTCGCAGATCCGGAAGCCCTGTGCGCGGTCGTTTCCGCGATCTATGACCAGTTTCACCAGTCCACGATCGGCTCGGTGCAACGCCTCTGGTCGCACGCGTCCAAGGTGTGCGGGCTGTGGGCCGAGGACGCGCCCGAGCGTGACCCCAATGTGAGGGGGGCTCTCCATTTCGGCGGCGACGGAGTCCCCGACGGGAGCGTCACCTTCAGGTTCCTCGGGTGGCAGGAGCGGCCGCTCACGGTTGAGATCGTCGACATCGTCGGCCTGTCGGAGAATGCCTACCTCGCACTGTGGGGATTCGTCACGTCCATCGACCTGGTGGACGTGGTGCGACTTGGCCATACCACGCTCGACGACCCGCTCCCGTGGTCGTTGACCGACCGGCGCGCGGTGCGGGTGGTGGGCGAGGAGGACGGCCTGTGGCTGCGCATTCTCGACCCGGTGGCCTGCCTGCAGCAGCGCCTGCACGACGCTATCGGCGACCCTCTCAGTCTGCGCGTGACCGATGAGCTGGGCATTTGCGTTGGAAGTTACCGGATCGCCCCGCACCCTGCCGGCGTTCAGGTGTGCCGCCTCGATCCGGATGCTCCGGCCGACGCGACCCTTGACGTCTCGGCCCTGGGGTCGGTGTTCCTCGGGGGATTCAGCCCGACCACCCTGGAAAGGGCGGGGCGGATCGCCTGCGCATCACCAGCAGTCGCACCCCGTCTGGACCGACTTTTCGGCTCGTCACAGGCCCCCTACAACGGCACCCATTTTTGAGGTTCAACCGGCCCGGTGGCTTGTGTTCATCAGGTGATCCACGCGGTGTTGTCGGGTGGAAGCTTCCCGTCGATGAGGGGTGAGCTCGTGATCACGACTGCCCCGTCAGGCAGGGTGACCAGCTCCGAGCCGAAGTTGGTCACCGACTGCCAGCCATTGGGCCGAACGAAATGGAGCAGGTGCTGAACATCGCTCGCAACCCATTCCAGTTCCTCCCCGGCCTGCAACCTGTGACGTAGATCCAGGGCGCGGCGGTAGAGGTGCAGCGTGGAGGTGAGTTCGTCCTCCTCCGTCTGTACGGAGTATGTAGTGAACCACGCCGGCTGCGGGAGGTGCGCACCGTTGTTGCCGAAGCCGAACGACAGCCCGTCGGCCGTCCAGGGAATCGGCACACGGCACCCGTCGCGCCCCTTTTCCGCCCCGGCTGTGCGGAAGAAGATCGGGTCCTGTCTGGCTTGGTCCGGAATATCGGCTACCTGGTGCAGCCCGAGCTCCTCTCCCTGATAGAGGTACGCGGATCCCGGTAGGGCGAGCATCAGCAGGGTGGCCGCACGAGCACGGCGGACACCTCGCTCAACGTCTGGTCGGGGGGTCATGCCAGCGCCGAGCGGCCGTCCTCCCATGTTCTTCACGCTGCGATCGTCGGGCATTCCGTAGCGGGTCGCGTGGCGGATGCTGTCGTGGCTGGACAACACCCAGGTCAGGGACACTCCAGCCGCCTTCGCCTCGGCGAGGTTGGCGATGATGGTGTTCTTGAACTGAACGGCGTCGAAGTCGGCGTTCATCAGATCAAAGTTGAAGACCTGGCCAAGGCCCTCTGGGCTGGCATAGCGTGCGCGCCGGGACGAGTGCACGACGGCCTCCGCCACGGCGGTGCGTGGCGGGTCATATTCGTTGAGCACTTTTCGCCACTCGGCGTAGATCTCGTGTACCTCGTCACGGTCCCACAGCGGGTGAAACCCGTCGCGTACATCGCTGTCCGGGAGTTCTGCCCTGTTCAGCAGTGGTTCGGTCAAGTCCTTGGCAAGGCAGTGAGCGACATCGACTCTGAAACCGTCCACGCCCCGATCGGACCAGAACCGCAGAGTCTTGAGGAAGTCGTCACGGACCTCACGACTGTTCCAGTTCAGATCTGGCTGTTCTGGCGCGAAGAGGTGCAGGTACCACTGTCCGTCCGGAACGCGGGTCCAGGACGGTCCACCGGAGAAGAGGGACTTCCAGTCTGTAGGTGGCTGCGACCCCTCTTCGCCTGCACCCTCACGGAAGATATAGCGGTCCCGCGCCGGTGAGCCCTTCGGCGACGCCAGAGCCTCGAGGAACCATCGATGTCGGTTGGAGGAGTGGTTGGGCACGATATCGACAACGAGCTTGATATTGACGGCGTGTAAGGCAGCGATCAGGACATCGAAGCCCGCCAACGTTCCCAGTTTCGGGTCAACGTTGCGGTAGTCATCGACGTCATAGCCTCCGTCAGCAAGGGCTGAGGGATAGAAAGGGCTGAGCCAGACAGCATCGATACCCAGTGACGCCAGATAAGAAATGCGTGACGTGATGCCGTTGATGTCTCCGACACCATCCGCGTTGGAGTCGGCAAAACTGCGTACGTAGATTTCGTAGACGACTGCTTGACGCCACCAGTCCGGATCCGCCATGAGATCCGGACCGGCTTTGCGGCGGCTCATACAAGACATACTTGCACGCTGTTGGGCGAGCTCGCCAAAGTCCAGACGTGCCAGTGCGGCTGGTGACGCGTCGCCCATTGGTCGCAGGGACAGCAGGGCGTTAGCATCGCGGGCATGGCCAACGTCGCCAGCGCCGATACCGTCTCCCGCGACGAACTCCTCGAGTTCCTGCGTCCCCGGCACAAGGGGATCTACGTGACCACGCGCGGTGACGGGAGGCCGCAACTGTCCCCGGTGAGCTGCGGTGTGGACCCCGAAGGCCGCATCGTGGTGTCGACGTACCCGCAGAGGGCGAAGACGAGCAATACCCGACGCGACCCCGAGGTGAGCATCTGCATTCTCTCCGACGACTTCGACGGGCCCTGGGTGCAGGTGTATGGCACGGCCGAGGTGCTTGACATGCCCGGGGCCGCCGAGCCGTTGGTTCGTCGCATCACAGACTCAGCAACTCAAGCGACCCGCACCAGTGGCACCGAGTTCATCGGTGGATCGAGGCTAAAGGATCCCGCCTCCTGGACGGCCTGAACGTACCGGCGGGCGGTCTTGCGGTCCACCCCCGCCCGCGCCGCGACCGTGCGCAGCCCGACCCCGTCCAACCAGCCCCGCAGCACCTCACGCACCTCAACCACGCCGACCTCCCTGAACACCACAGCTGTGGACCTCCACGTCGTCGAACATGACGTGAGCATCAAACAAGCGAGCCGAGGACTCACCCCGCGCGACGCGCCGGGTGGTCCCATAACTGGCAACCAGGTGGTCCCATGAAGCTGGCAGAAAACCGCTCAGGGTGGTCCCATGCTCATGGCAGGCGACATCCCCTGCACACTGAATCGACGATTTTTCTTACTCCCTAAGTCGCGCGCTGTTAGCATTTGTCACCGTGCTGCACTGGTTGAGCTTCCTCGGCACGTGGACTTTCGATCCAGCCCTCGCTGCCCCGTTGGGCATGGCGGCGGTGCTCTACGCCTGGGGTGCGCGGACCGTGAGCGCCCGCCACCCTGATTCACCATGGTCCGGTCGCAAAAGTGCCTATTTTCAGTCGGGAATAGCCCTGCTCTGGGTGAGCCTCCAAGGCCCGATCGGCGCCTTCGATGACACCTTCTTCTGGGCGCACATGGTTCAGCACATCGTTCTGGTCATGGTCTGCGCGCCCCTGCTGGTGCTCGGAGCCCCCGTGCTGCTGATCCTGCGGGTGAGCTCGCCACGGCTTCGCCGGCGCTGGGTGGTTCCCGTGTTGAGAAGCCGGCTGGCGTATGCCCTCGCCAATCCGGTGACAACCTGGCTGCTGCTTGCACTGGTCATCGTCGGGACGCATTTCACCCCGTTCTACGAGCTCACGCTCGAGCACGAGAACATGCACCGGTTCGTGGAGCACCCGCTGTACCTCGGTGCCGCCCTGCTCTACTTCTATCCGCTGCTGCCAGGGAACCTCGCACCCCGCAGACTGTCACCGGCCCTTCGGATGGTGTCGCTGTCCTTGATGATGGTGCCCGAGACCATGACCGGTTTCTTCATCTACGCCTCCCCCTTCGTGATGTACCCCTTCTACGCCCAGGTACATCGACCCTTCGGCCCCGGACCCCTCGCCGACCAACAGCTGGGTGGTGCCCTCATGTGGGCGGGCAGCATGGCAATCGATGCCGGATGGATAGCACTGGCCGCTCACGAGTGGTTGCTCAGTGAGGCACGCAAGGGGCGACGCCTCGACGCCGTCCACGCAACGGAGCTACTAGGACGGTCCCGTGCCTGATCCTGACCCCTGCCCGGGTGGGCGAGAGCCCCCGGCCGCAGGATCTTCGACCACGGGCCACGAACCAGGGCGATGGTCCTCCCTGGCCCGGCTGCACCTCCCCTTTGTCGTCGGGGTGCCTTCATGCTTGTTTGCTGGATGGTTCGAGCTCACCCGTGCCTTGGCCGGCCGGCAGGTTGCCTGGGTCTATGCCTTCGAATGGCCGCTGTTCGCCATCTTGGGCACCTACATATGGTGGCGCCTGCTGCACGACAGCCCACCCGGCCGCGTCGTACCGCACGACCCACCAGCTGCCACGCAACCCGACCCCGGTCTGGTTGCGTGGCAGGAATACCTCGCCAAGCTCCAGGCCGCGGACCCACCCGGCGGCCCGCCCAACAGTGCCGTCAACGCCAGCCTGCGGGCACCATATTCTCGACGGCGACCGCCAGAAAGAGAAGGCTCAGATAAGTGATCGACCAGTGGAAGAGCCTGCCGGAATGAGCCGACAACCCTTCTCGAACCCGGCGCCGCAGTGCGTACGCCTCTCGCAGGAACACCGCGCCCAACACAGCTGCGGCGAGCGCGTACAACGGACCGGTCCGAGCTACTGGCCATAGCAACAGCGAGGTGGCGACCATCGCCCAGGAGTACATGACGATCCTGGATGTGACCACCTCTTCGGTCGCCACGACGGGGAGCATCGGGACGCGCGCCGCCGCATAATCCTGTTTGAACTGCATCGCCAGGGCCCAAAAATGCGGTGGCGTCCACAAGAACACGATCAAGAACAGCACCACTGGCGCCCAGGCCAGCCGGCCGGTCACCGCCGTCCAACCGATCAGCACCGGCATGCAGCCCGCGGCGCCCCCCCAAACGATGTTCTGGGATGTGCGGCGCTTGAGCAGCCTCGTGTAGACAACCACATAGAAGGCGATCGCCGCTGCGGCGAGCCCGGCACTGAGGGCGTTGGTCGTCAACCACAGCAACACCAAGGACAACCCACCGAGGGCAAAGCCGAAGACGAGGGCGCTACGAGGACCGACCAAGGAATGGTTGAGCGGGCGATTCTTCGTGCGCACCATGATGGCATCGATGTCACGGTCGTAGTAGCAGTTCAGCGCGTTCGCGCTTCCTGCGGCCAACGTGCCCCCCACCAAGGTGGCGACCAACAGACCCATTGAGGGCAGCCCCCGCGCCGCCAGCATCATGGCCGGCACAGTCGTGACCAAGAGAAGCTCGATGATCCGAGGCTTGGTCAAAGCCACGTAAGCCCTCACCGTTGCCGCGAAATGTGAGGAATTGCGCCCAATCTCAACACGGTGGTTCGCGATATCAACCATTTCACTCCGATCCCTGCGAAGATTGTGGCAGAGCGAGCGGTCTTTGCACACCGATCGGTCCGTTTGTCAGTGAATCTGAACCGACGACCGGGATTATCTGCTGACGAAGGCGCAGACCGCATCTTGTCATGCAGCACCCAGGATCAGAAAGGCCCTGATGTGTCGTGCCACTCCCATCAGGCTCTCGCGTCCGCATGGCCGCGCTCATGGTCGCAGCTCTCCTGCCAGCAGCCTGTGCCGGCGCCGCTACGTCGTCGACCGGTGACGTCACTCCAACGGCCGAGTCCCCCGGTGTCAGCCGCATCGCGATCAGTGATCGACGCATGGCCCCCAACCTGAGCGGTACGACGCTCAAGGGCGGGCAGTTCGCGCTGGACGACCTCGCGGGCAACGTCGTCGTCCTCAACATCTGGGCATCGTGGTGCGCACCATGCCGGGATGAGTCCCCAGTGCTTGCTCGCCTGGATCGCCAGCTGGCGACACAGAAGGTCCGCTTCATCGGTATCGACGAGACGGACACCACCGCGGCCACACAGTTCGTCGCAACGGCAGGAGTGACGTACCCGCAGCTGGTCGATTCCGACGGAGCCCTCCTCCGGCAGCTCCCCCTGTTGCCCCAGAAGGGGATCCCCAGCACGCTGATCCTGGATCGGCACAGCCGGATGGCGGCGCGGGTGATCGGACCTGTGACAGGTGGGGAGATCGAAACCCTGGTCAGCGAGCTGCTTCAGGAGGACTGACCGCCGGATGGGACGAGCCTCGAGCGTCGACGCGGTGATTGTGCGTCGTGGCCAGCAGCGGCAGCTCGTTGAGCTGGTTCAGGCTCTCGGGCGACAGTTCACCGGCCGGATGGCGGAGCAGACCCATGGCAGACCCGAACGTGAGACCAAGTGCCATTGCAGAGGATCGATCCAGTGACCCGTCTGGATGAGATCCCTGGAGTCGGTGTCACCGCGCCCACGGTGATCATCGTCGAGGTCGACAATTCCTTGGTGAACGCTACCGGCGCAGCCTGACCCACTCAGGCACTCGACCTCACCGGTAGGACAGAGCAACTGGCCCACATGGCACGGGCGTTAGCCGATCTTCTGTCCCGTTACATAGGTGAGGGCGGCTGTCACGTCGCGAGAAGTCCAGGATTGGGCCCCGGGTGAGGCCAGGTTGGCTTGACCGTTCGCGTTAAGGAAGTGCACCAAGGATGCAGCAACGGACCCCCCTTGCAGGTTCGGGTTGCCCTGGATCAGCCACTTTTCGTGCCCATCCGCTCCAATCACAAACACCACATCCTGGTGGTCCACGTCGTAGGTAAGACCCTTCCCGGTCCACCAGTCGATGGGATGGATACCCGGATCCTCGCCAACCTTCTCGTAGAACACCCCCATCTCCTTCCATAGTGCAGCAATATTCGCCGGAGAGCCGGTCCAGAACTGCCAGTTCACGGGAGCGCCAAGGTTTCTGCTGTAGGCCTTCAACCGGGCCGTGGTATCCCTGGCCGGATCAACGGTGACTTCAAGCAGGGTGATCTTGCTGGAGGCCCCCGCCATCTTCACCTTCTCGGCGATCTGCCCAAAGTTCCCGGCAGTTAGCGGACAGACCTCCTGGCACAAGGACAAGAAGTCGGTCAAGACAACGGTCTGCCCCTTGAACGAGTCCAACGTAACCGCCTGGCCGTCCTGATTCACGAACGGCAACGCTGCGACCGTTGGGCTAGGCGCCTTATCAAATGCCGTGCCAGACGTCGGAGTTGCCAACGCCGAAGCGGACGGCGACGAACCCGTTGACGGGCTAAGAGAAGTGCTCGACGAGCATGCGCTCAGCACAGCGACCAGCCCCGCGCCTACGGCCAGCCCGACACTCCCAAATCTCTGCACAGTTCCCTCAACAAGGACGCTGGACCGCTCAAGTCAGCCATCGTAGGTCAAGCCAGTGCTCATGACCGTTCGGGAACGAATGAAGCGCACCTAGCTCCCTCTCTGTGGCAGTTGCCAGGGGCAGGCGGCAACCCTTCGATGGTGCTGCAGCGTGAGTCGATGTCAGCATCGTTCGTCCGGTAGTGCGCACCATGTTGGCACCCCAAAAGCATCAAGATCACCGACCGCGGACAAGGGGTGAAGCCCATTGAACTGAGCACTGGGTCGTGATGGCCAGCACTGGGCAGACGGCCACTCGCTTCATTCCGGCGTCAACGTCGGTCGAAACCTCCGCATCCCGCTGTCCGGGCTGGCGACCTGACCCGGGACGGGACCGTGGAAACGGCCGGTGCAAGCGCGCTACCGCTGCGCCTCGGTGGATGCCGCCGGCTGCGCCGGCATCGACCGGTCGACCCCTGGCCCCTCGCCTGAGTTGTCCGCACTTGTCAGCCAGCCCAGAGCCGCCAGCGCCACAGAGACGGCGAGCACGGCGGCTGCACCGGCCAGGTGCAGGTCCTGCCAGCCCGGCGGCGCCTTCAGTAGGGCGCTCACGATGCCAAGGGCAGCGGTGGCTACGACGAGGGCGACCAGCGTTGCGGCCAGCGCACGGGCTCCGCGCAGGCAAGACCAGCGCCGCCAGGTGTGCATCGCGAAGGTGAGCAGTGCGATCCCCGCCAGCACGGCGATGCTGCGGTGGAGCAGGTGCAGCGCGACCAACGCGCCGGGCTGGTCGGGCGGACAGAGCGGGAAGCTCGCGCACGCCTTCTCGGCCTCAGCGTTGACCACCAGCGAACCGGAGACGAACAGCACGCCTGCTGCGTTGATGGCCGTCCAGCCGACCCGTCCCAACCGGCGGCCGGTGGTGGCGCGTACGGGAACCAGGGTGCAGACCGCAGTGACCGTGGCACCACCGAGCAGCGCTAGTCCAGCGAGCAGATGCGCAGCCACCGTCGGCGCGCCGTTGCCGGCGATCACCGTCAGTGCGCCAAGCGCGATCTGCACCACGATGACCCCGACAGTGAAGAGCGCTGGGCGGATCGCCGCGGGCCGGGTCCGGGCCCGCAGGGCGAGCAGGGCGGTGGCGAGCACCAGGACCGTAACCACGGCGGCCAAGTAGCGGTGCGTCTGCTCCATGAGGGCGTGAAACTCCTGGAGCGGTCCGACGTTGCCGTCGCACAGGGGCCAGTCCGGGCACCCCATGCCCGAGTCGCTCACCCGGACGTGACTGCCGAAGATGATCAGGCCGTAGGCCGCAACGGCACTGCTGATCGCGATACCAGACAACCACCTGCTCACGGGGTGCAGCCGGGTGTTGGGTCGTCCTGCCACGGAGGTGTCCACAGTTTGTGAACGATACCCCAGCATTCAGGTTCGGCTTCAGAGCAGGAGCTGGAACCCGCTGATCAGGCCCTGCATGCGGGCGATCATGGCGCCCCAGGCACCCGAAACCTGCAGCACCCCGACGAGCACGAGCATCAGCCCGCCCAGTCGCATCAGTGCTGCTGCGTGTCGGCGCGGCCAGTCGAAGGCGGCCATTGCCCGGTCCGCCGATGCGGCGGCCGCCAGGAACGGGATGCCGAGGCCCAGGCTGTACACGAATGCCAGCGCGGCGCCGCGCCACGCGCCTCCGGTCGTCGTGGCCAGGGTCAGAACCGCAGCCAGGGTCGGACCGAGGCAGGGGGTCCATCCCAGTCCGAACAGGATGCCCAACAGCGGCGCGCCGGCCACACCCGTCGGCGGGCGGAAACGCAGCTTCAGGCTGCGGTTGGCCCACGAAAACCTCGCCAGCGCCCCGGCGAACAGCAGACCCAGGACGATCGTGAAGCCCCCCAAGACCCGTGTCAGCGTCTGCTGGTGCGACTGTAGCAAAGCGCCCAGCCCACCGAATGCAGCTCCGTAGCTGGTGAACAGCGCGGCGAATCCGAGCACGAACAGAGTTGCACCGACCATGGTGCTGCGGCTCCGCCCGAGCGGTCCCGAGCGCACGACGCCCGCCCCGAGGCTGCCGGTCAAGAACGACAGGTAGCCCGGCAAGAGCGGTAGACAGCATGGGGAGAAGAAGGAGAGCGCGCCGGCAGCTACGGCTACGGGCGCCGCCAGTACCAGTGGGCCGGACATCACCAGGTCCCAGGATGAGACGGAAACGGGCACCCAGCCTCCTTCGATCAGTCAGATCAATGAACCACGATGTGAGAGACAGTAGGAGAAACAAGCTCCCCGGTCACGCGTGCCGCGTTAGCATTGCGCACCATCGCCGGCGCGACCTGGCGAATGTGGCGCCCGACGGGCGAAGTGGCCGGCTGATACGGAGGCGACCGTGCACGATGCAGTCGTCACCGTGACGAACGGCAGACGCAACGGCCAGCCCCACGGCCGACGCCACGGGGGGCGCTGATGTCGGGCGACGTACTCACAGACATGTTCCCTCAGCTGGCCACGTTGCTCCTGCACATCTTGCTGTGGTTGGTCGGCGCTGGGCTGCTGACCGGCGGCGCCGTGTGGTGGTGGCAAAGGCGTCGCGCATTGCGGGGGCTGCCGCCGCTGGCTCGTTCACGGACGGATAAGGAGGTCGAGCCGCCAGCCCGGCGGTTCCTACGCATCGGGCTCGGACTGCTGTGGCTGGTGGACGGCCTGCTGCAGGCACAACCAGCCATGCCAGCTGGCTTCGTCGCCCACACTCTGACACCGGGGATCATCACCAGCCCGGGCTGGTTGGTCGATCTCGTCCAACCGTTCGCCCAAACCTGGACGCACCACCCGGTGGCAGCCGACGCGGTCACAGTGAGCATCGAACTGGGCCTCGGGCTGCTCGTGCTGCTCGGGGGTCGGGGTCTGCTCGCACGATCAGCACTGTGGGCCAGCATGTTCTGGAGCGCTGTCGTGTGGGTCGGCGGTGAGTTCTTCGGTGGCCTGTTTGCCACGGGGGCATCTTGGCTCAGCGGTGCGCCCGGCGCCATCTTGGTCTACGTCATGGCGGCCGCGCTGCTGCTGGTCCGGTGGGATCGATGGAGCAGTGGCAACGCCGAGAGGCTGGCCCGACGAGCGGCGGGGGTGTGGATGCTCGCCGCGGCTGCGGTGCAGGCCCTTCCGTGGGAGGGCAACTGGTCGGGACGAGGGCTGTCCGTACCGTTCGAGATGGGCGCGCACGTCAGCCAGCCGAGCCTCCTTCTCGCGCCGATCACCGTCGCGTCGCATCTGGCTCAGAGCCAGCCTGTCGCGATCAATGCCGCGATCGTGATCATTCTGGTCACGGTCGGCATCGGCTTGCTCGTTTCGTCAGCGTCCACCTTCGTCGTTGCTGGGATCACCATGTGCCTCGCCACCTGGTGGCTGGCCCAGGACTTTGGGGTCTTTGGTGGGCTCGCAACCGACCCCAACACGGCTCTGCCGCTGGCTGTCGTGCTCGCGTCGGGCTGGGCGAGGTGGCCGTCTCGCGCCGCGCCAAGCGGACGGGGCCTCGAGCACCCGGTCCCCGTCGAGCGCCGCGTCCCCCTCGAACGCCGCCCGCCCCTGCGAGCCGGCCTCACCACGGTGGGGGTTGGCGCGGGGCTGGTGGTGCCGCTGTTCCTGCTGGGCACGCTGCTCGGGCCCCCCGACGCATCAGCGGTCGTGGCCGACAGCAGTGGCGGCGTCATCGCCCTACCCCACCGGCCGGCTCCGGGGTTCACGCTGACGGACCAGACGGGCACCACGGTGTCGATGTCAAGGCTGCGCGGAACCCTCACACTGGTGACCTTCCTCGACCCTGTCTGCAGTGACGAATGCCCGATCATCGCCAACCAGATCGCGGCTGCAGAACGCGCACTGGGTCCGCTGGCTGAGAAGGTGCAGATCGTGGCGATCGACACCAACCCGGTCTTCGACCGGGTCGAGGATGTCCAGGCCTTCACCAGATCCCATGGCCTGGGTGACCTGCCCAACTGGCACTTCCTGGTCGGACCGGCCGCGCAGCTGGGGGACGTGCTCGCGGCATACGGCATCGTCGTTCAGGTCCCAACGGTCGGCATGATCGCCCATGGCGAGGGCATCTACTTCATCTCACCCGACGGGACGATGGTGGCGTACCTCGGCGACGGAGCGAACCCGGAGCTGTCCCAGGGCTACTCAACTCTGATCGAGCAAGAGATCCGGAGGCTGCTGGCATGACCCCGGCCTGGGCGACCTGCCCTCACCGTCCCCGAGGTCACCGCGGACAGTATCGGGCACGCACACTCGCGCTCGCCAGCGTGCTTCTGTTGTTGTCGGCCTGTACGCCGTCCCCGTCCGCACCGGTGTCGCCCTTGTCCGCCACTGACAGGGCGCAGCGGCTTGCCACCTCCGCAGGGTCGCCGTTGCGTGCCGCGTCACCGTGGCTGCTGATGCAGGACGACCGCTCCGGCGATGCCGTGTGGCCCAGCGGGGGTGCGTTCCTGGTGCTGCGCACGGTGGATGGTTGGCGACACGTCATCAACATCACCCCAATCGCCGTGCCCACCGGCGGCGGGCTGACCATGGCAGCCAGCTCCGATGCGCTGGTAGTGGCAGCACTGTCGTTCGACCAGATGGTGGTCTCCCCGCTCCTGCGCAGTACCAGCTCCGGCAAGAGCTGGAGTCCTGGACAGCTGCCGGGTGGTCTCACGCTCGCTCGAGAGTCCGTCAGTTTCGGTCCTCGCGGTGTCACCGCCGTCTTGAGCGAGGGCGGCGGCACTGTTGTCGCAGAGGGTCAGACCGGCTGGGGGGTGCTGACCAGCGCCTCACGGCTGGTGCCCGGCGGGCAGCTTCGCCTCGATGCGCTCAGCTGGAGCGTGGGCGGTCGGGGCTGGCTGACCGGCCACGGACCTGCTGGTACGCCGGTGGCATTCACCACCACCGACTCCGGCTTGACCTGGGACGCCGTGGTCGGTCTCGGCTCGGACGCGGTCGCGGCGTTGGCTCCGTGCGGGGCCGGCCAGACGTGGACGCTGCCGGTCGTGCACGCGGGCGGGACCATGTCCATCGCCGCCAGCGTGGACGCAGGCGCCACCTGGGCGACCGGTGCTCCCCTGACAGTTCCGCTGGGACCACCCGCGTGGGGTTGTCACGGCCAGGAGGTGTGGATGCTCGGCGGGGCAGCTGGCGGCGACAACATGTACTCCTCCGCGGACGCCGGGGAGACATGGACCGACAACGGCGTCGCTCCTGCCGGTGTCACTGACCTTGCGCCCACAGGAAGTCACGTAGGTTTCGCCACCACGGCCACGGCGAAGGGGGCCGCCCTGTGGGTCGTGCGCGGTGACGGCGCCGCGTTCTCCCCGGTGGCGCTACCTGGCTGGGTCGCAACTATCGGTAATCCGACGGTGCCCCAGAGCTGATCACGGCAGGGCTGATGCGTACGACGTCGCCCGGTCGGGTCAGCCGCCGACCGTGGGACTGGTGATGAAGGATGTGGTGAGGGCGCTGAGCACCGCTGCGAGGGCGACCCAGGCCCACCACAGCGAAACGATCCCGACCTGCCAGTTCTCAGTGGCCGAGTACTTGCCCACACGGGCGCGGTTCCACATGGCCAGACCCAGGAACAAGGTCAGCAGCAGGTGGAAAAGGTTCGCCCCTGCCAGGAGATACATCGTGGATGCGTAGGCGCTTGCGGCGATCGCGAAGGGGAAGCCGGCGATCTGGACGACCTGCCCGACAGCGACCGCGACGAGCAGGACCACGCCGACAGCGCTGGCCAGGACCAGCCGGCCGCTGTCGCCGCCGCGGATGCCTTTCTCTCCCCAGCGGAACACCACGGCGCTGAGGACCAGACCAGCCGCGAGTGCCCACGCGCTCCAGATGGGCGCGGTCGCAGAACGGGCCGGCACCCAGGCGCCCTCAGTATTGAGACCCCGTAGGTACCGGTAGCTGAACAGCATCGCCATGACGAACGACGCGTCCGCCACGATGATGAACCCGACTCCCAAGCGCCACCGCCGACCGACGACGTCGACGTCCTCACGATGAATCGCCGTTCCTGGAGCTGTCGTGGCGCTCATGACCGCACTCCTTCGATGCTCTCCTCATCGGCAGCACTGCCGACGTACGCCGGTTCGACCTTGTCGGGTTCATTGATGGGCGTGAACGGTTCCTCGCCGTAGCCGTAGGCATCGGAGGTCACGACCGGGAGCACTTCGAAGTTCTCCAACGGAATGGGGTTGGGCACCGTCCACTCCAGCGTCTTGCTGCCCCACGGGTTGGACGGCGCGAGCACACCGTGCCGCCAGGAGCTGATCACCGCGTACAGCAGGAAGAGCATTCCGATCCCGATGGCGTAGGCGCCGATGGTCGAG
>Ga0208080_1000268_pt1 | contig 26236 bp, 25 predicted proteins | sample NGESurdeep092012_3_FD_184476 | JGI IMG/M metagenome (GOLD analysis project Ga0208080, IMG submission 184476) | Arctic peat soil microbial communities from Barrow, Alaska - NGEE Surface sample 210-3 deep-092012 (SPAdes) | ecosystem: Environmental > Terrestrial > Soil > Wetlands > Peat ...
AGACCGCCGACATCGAGAAGGCCGGACGCGACATCGTCTTCGGGCACTCGTTCGACAACAACGTCATCTGCACGGACGAGAAGGAGGTCATCGCCGTCGACTCCATCGCCGACGCGCTGAAGGGAGCAATGAAGAAGGCCGGGGCCTTCGAGCTTCCCGCCCGCGAGCTCTCCCGCCTCGAGAACGTGATCTTCGAGAAGGGGGCCGGGCCGCGCGGCCACGCCGTGGTCAATAAGAAATACATCGGCAAGGACGCGTCGGTGATTCTCAAGGAGCTGGGTATCGCGGCGGGGCCCGAGGTGCGGACGGTTCTCGTGGAAGTGCCGAACGAGCACCCCCTCATCTGGACCGAGCAGATGATGCCGGTCCTGCCGCTCACGCGCGTCAGGAACGTGGACGAGGCGATCGACCTCGGCGTCGCGGCCGAGGGAGCGTGCTTCCACACCGCCGTCATGCACTCGCACGACATCGCGGCCCTTTCGACGATGGCGCGCCGGTGCAACTGCTCGATCTTCGTGAAGAACGGATCCAACCTGGCCGGCCTCGGGTACGGGGGCGAGGGCTACACCTCGTTCACGATCGCGTCGCCCACGGGCGAGGGGATGACGAGCCCACGGTCGTTCTCCCGGTGGCGCCGCTGCACGCTGGTCGACCACTTCCGGATTGTGTGAAGTGCCGGTGAAAGACGAGAGGCCCGGCCCTGCGCTCGCGATGCTCCTTCTCGACGAGGTTCCGCCGGGCCTCACCGTTCTGGACGCGCTGGCCAAGGAAGCGGAGGTGGACGTGCTCCAGACGGGCACGATCCATGGCGGCCGCTACCTGATCCTTTTCGGCGGCGAGGTCGGGCCCGTGGAGCGCTCGTGGCGCCGGGCGCTCGACACCGCGGGCTCTCACGTCGTCGACGAGGTGCTCCTCCCGCACGCCGAGGCTCGCCTCGCGCCCGCACTCGGGACGGGGGTGATCCGCTGGCCCGCCCCCGGCGACACCCTCGGCGTCCTTCAGGCCGCGACGCCTCCGGCTCTTGTCCGCGCCGTCGACGCCGCGCTCAAGGGGGCGCTCGTCGACCTGGTGGAGCTGCGCGTCGGGGACGGCCTCGGCGGGAAGGCCATCGCGAACCTCTGGGGCGAGACGCACGACGTGGAGGCCGCGATCGAGCTTGCGCGGATCTCCTTCGAAAAGGCAGGCGCGCAGGGCTCCTCGACCGCGGTCATCCCGCGAGCCGACCCGGCCGTCCAGAAAACCCTCGGCTCGCCGAGCCGCTTTTTCAGGGAGTTCCGGGGATGAAGCTTGGGAGGGTGATCGGCACGCTGGTCGCGACGGTGAAGCCCGACGCGATGAAGGGGCTCAAGCTCCTGATCGTCCGGCCGCTCACGGCGGACCTTCTGGACGACGGCGAGCCGTTCGTGGCCACCGACGCCTCGGCACAGGCCTCCTCCGGCGACCTCGTCACGTGGGAGGCGTCCCGCGAGGCCGCCCTCCTCCACGACCCGTGGTTCATCCCGGTGGACCACGCCGTCGTGGGAATCGTCGACCAGCACGCCCTGGAAAATCCGGAGCGGACCCGATGATCCTCGGACGCGTCCTTGGGACGGTCGTCAGTACCGTCCAGCACCCGTACTACAGCGGGCGGAAACAACTTCTCGTGGGAGCGGTCCTGCCGGACGGAACGCTCGACGGCACCCGGTACATCCTCGCGCTCGACATGGTCGGAGCCGGCGTGGGCGAGACCGTCCTCGTGGAGGACGAGGGGAATTCCGCGCGCCAGATCCTTGGAGATCCAAAGGCGCCGGTGCGGTCGCTCATCGTGGCGATCGTGGACAGCGTGGACGTGCCGGCTCGTGGCGCGGAGTAAAGAGGCTCACGGCTTGACTTCGTACTTTGCGAGCAGCGCCTCGAACTTCGGGTTCTTCCGGAGCGGGTCCCAGCGCGGATCGAGCTTGAGGAGCGGCACGGAGATCCGCGACGGGTGCGACAGCAGGAAATCGAGCCTCTCGATGGCGGCCTCCTGGTTCCCGACCATCGTGTGGATCCGGGCCAGGTCTTCGACGCGCAAGATCCCCCGGTAGGCATCGCGTGTCGGCGGCATCAGCGCGACGCCGCGCTCGCCCTCGCGCACGGCCTCGGCTGCCCGGCCGAGTCCGGCCAGCGCGATGCCGAGCGAGGAATGAAGGCGTGCGTCGTCCGGCGTCTCGCCTCTCTTTGTCGCCAACACGCGGCGAGCCTCTTCGTATGACTCCCGCGCCGGTGCCCGACGCCCCATGTACGAGAAGACCTCGGCGCGCAGCATCGAGAGTGGGATGTACTGGTTTTGACCCGCAAAGCTCTCGTTCCGCTGCGCATTCAGGCGGCGAAGGGCTCCCTCCCAGTCGCGCGCGATCAGGGAGATCCGCACCGAGTAGTAATCCACGAACCCGCCGGGATCTTCCAGAAGGGGTACTTCCGCCGCCTTCTTCAGAACCTGCTCGGCGGCGGCCACGTCGCCGTTCCACAACACGTGCGCCAGAGCCGGCAAAGAATAGTTGTCGCTCTCGGTGGGGTTCAGAGATGCCGCAAATCGCGCGGTCTGGATGGCGTCGTGATACCTTCGCAGCAGAAGCTGTGTTTCTGCGAGATTGGAATAGAACTGCCCATTCCTCGGCTCGGCGTCGATTGCCTTCCGAAGTTGCGTCTCCGCTTCGTCCATCTTCCCCTGTCGACGCCAGACATAACCGATCGCTGCGCGCACGCGGGCGTCGTTTGGCTGAATCGCGAGAGCCTTGTTGAACTCTGCGATTGCCGCCTCGTAGTCGAGACGCCCCTGAAAATGGTAGTAGCCGAGAGCCATATGCGTCTCTGCTGAATCCGGGCGGAGGGCGACCGATCGCTCCGCTTCGACCCGGGCGCGCACCAGCTCGGATTCTCTTCGGTCGTGGTGAGCCCAGTAATTGTGAATGCGCGTTGTTGCGAGCAGGGCAAGCGCCTCGGCGAACTGTGGATCCCGCTCGACGGCCGCACTCGTGAGCTGGATTTGCTCAGCGATGGCATTGGGTTTGAGGCGTTTTTCAAGCTCGAGCGCCCTCAGGTAGAGGTCGTAGGCCTCGAGATCCTTCGTGGGCAGCTGACGCATCGCACTCGACTCGGCCGGCGCGAGCGTGAGGTTCAAAGCGCGTACGACGCCTTCAGCCACGTCGCCTTGGATGGCGAAGATGTCCGCGAGCTGCCGGTCATAGCGGTCGGACCAGAGATGCGTGTCGTCGGAAACCCGGATGAGCTGCGGCGTGATCCGGACTCGCCCCGGGCCGCCGCCGCTTCGGTCCCACCGGACCGAGCCCTCCAGGACGTAGCCGACGCCCAGGTCCTTGCCGATCTGCTCGACCGTCTTTCCCTTCCGGTCGTACTGGGTGGCTGTGGTGCGCGAGATGACCGCAAGGGTCCGGACGTTCGCGAGGCGGCTCGTGATCTCCTCCGTCATTCCGCTCGCGAAGTAGGCGTCGTCGGTAGAACCGAGGTTCTCGAAGGGAAGAACGACGATCCGGAGCGGCCCTCCATGCGGCACGGCCGGAGAGCTGGGTGGCGCTGCGCCTTTCCGCCGGGCGACGAGAACCCCGAGGATCGCGACGAGCGCCACGCCGGCAATGGCGGCGATTAGAAGCCGTCGTGGCGGCCGCACCCCCGCCAGCGCGACGGGAGCGGAGACACCCGTGCCGATGTCGGCGAGATGGGCCCGGCAGTTCTCGAGGTCCCTTCCGAGGTCGCGCGTCGAGCCGTATCGGCTGGCGGGCTCCTTCGCGAGGCACCGTTCCACGATCCAGCGAACGGGAGCGGGGACGGCCGGGGCGAGCTTCTCCAAAGGCTCGGGCTCGTCGCGGAGGATGGCCGCGAGCGTCTCCATCGGGGAGCCCCTGCCGAAGGGGCGCCGTCCGGCGAACATCTCGTAGAGCAGCGTTCCGAGCGAGAACTGGTCGCTCCGGAAGTCGACTGCCTCGCCGCGCGCCTGCTCGGGCGACATGTAGGCCACGGTGCCGACGACGACGCCGGGCTCGGAAAGGGCCGTGACGGTAGGTGTGATGGTGTCCGCGGGTGCGGTCGGCGGGCGCTGCCGGGCGAGTCCAAAGTCGAGGAGCTTGGCGCGGCCGTCCTTCGTGAGGAAGACGTTCTCGGGCTTCACGTCACGGTGCACGATTCCCTTCTCGTGCGCCGCCGCGAGAGCGTCAGCCACCTGCGTCGCGATGTCGAGCACCCTCTTTCGCGGGAGGAGGCCGCGCGCGAGCGCGGAGCGAAGCGTCTCTCCCTCCAAGAGCTCGGTGACGGCGTAGTGGACGCCGCCGGACTCGCCGACGTCGTACAGAGCGAGGATGTTCGGGTGTGAGAGGGCGGCGATTGCTTTCGCTTCGTGCTCGAAGCGGGAAAGAGCGTGGGCGTCCTTCGCCACCTCGTCAGGTAGCACCTTGATAGCCACCTCGCGCCCGAGGCGCGTGTCGCGAGCGCGGTAAACCTCGCCCATCCCTCCCGCGCCAAGAGGGGAGAGGATCTCGTACGGACCCAGCTTGATTCCCTGGGTAAGAGCCATGGCAGACGCTCCGAGTCGGGAGTCACCGTGCTATTGAGGGTAGTCCCGTGGGCATCATGTCCTTCGCCCATGGAGGCCACGAGGGGTTCAAATGCATCAGGCCGTCCCGCGCCGCATCGAAGCCTTGCGGACTGGCCGTGATCCGGGAAGTGTCAGCCGAGGAGCGAAAGCCGCTGCGCGGTGATGGAGAGTCGGCGATCCAGCGTCCAGATCCCGACGCCGCTGAGGGCTGCCGAGACGAGAAGGTGAACATCGACCCATCCGATGCCGCTGCCGGCAAGGCCTTGTCGCTCGACGAACTCCAGGACCTCGCCGTGCTGGGCGGCTTCGGCCCGCGGCAGCTCGCCGAGAAGTCCGAGGATCTCGGGCCGTCGGCGCATTTGTCCGAGAGCCAGCTCGCCGACGACGAACGGGTGAACCAGAACGAGCCCATCCTCGAGAAGCCGACCGAGACGGGCGTTTCCGCGCCTCAGGTGGTCGACCCAGACGGACGTGTCGACGAGCGTCAACCGGCCGTCTTCCGACCGTACGGCGGGCGCCGACTCCGCGCGAAACGCAGGCCCTTTTCGGAGCCGCCGAGCGCCGCGAGCCGCCGCGCACTCTCGCGGGCGACGAGAGCCTCCAGACCCGCGTGGACCATCGCCGTCTTCTCCTTCAGGCCCGTCAGCCTCCGTGCCTTTTCGAGCAGCTCATCGTTCAGGATCAGTGTCGTTCTCATATGTATCAATATGGCTTATTTATATGCATAAGTCAAGCTGAGGCGGGAGGATCTCGTAAGGACCGAGCTTCGTGCCCGCGGCGAGGGTCATGAAAGCTGCGCGCAGTACAGGAGCGGCTGGCGTCGCCCAAGTGACATCATCCGTTCATGGACGCCGCGCGGCTCCTCAGGGTTCTCCGGCCTCACTTCGAGGCGACCGGCGCGCGGTGGATGCTCGCGGGAGGCTTTGCGGCCGCCGCGTGGGGATCGGCGCGGACGACGCTCGACCTGGATCTCCTCGTGGACGAGGCGGCGCGGAGCGCTCTTCTGGAACGGATCGTCGCCGAGGGCTTCGAGGCATATAGCGACTCGGAAGGCTTCACGAATCTCGAGCATCCTGATCCGGCGCTCGGAAGGCTGGACCTCCTGTGGGTGGAAGGGCTGACGCGCGATCGCCTCTTTGCGGCAGCCGTGCAGCGCGCCGGCCCCGACGGGCTCCCCGTTCTCGTCCCCGCTCCGGAACACCTTGTTGCGATGAAGGTGAAGGCGATAAAGAACAACCCGATTCGGGTCTTCCGGGACAGCGAGGATTTGCGGATCCTTCTCAATCGGCCCGAAATCGATCAAACTGAGGCTCGTGAAACCTTTGAAAGAAACGGACTCCTCGAGCTCTACCATCGCCTCAAGGCCCCGTCCTGAGCCGCTGCCCGACGACGCTTTCTCCTTTTCTCCCGAAGAGTCCGAAGCCCTCGAGCGCAACCGCTCCGGTCCGATCTCACTGGAGGAATACGCGCGGTTCCTGAAGCAGTTCACGTGGACGAAGGAGCAGCACGCCTCGCGCCCGCCCGCGTCGGGGCCGCGCTTCACGCTCGACTGATCTCGACAGCTGCTGAAAACACCACGGCGTCGCGCCGGAGCAGATCGTCCTCGGCTGCGGCTCCTGGCGGGTGCCGCGTGAACGGCAGGCATAGAATCTCCGCTTGGCGGCGAGGTTTCGTTCGGGAGGAACCGGCATGACGGAAAGCCAGGAGCCCGAGGACTCCTCGAGTGCCGGCATTCCCCTTTGTGTCGATCTCGACGGGACCCTGATCAGGGGCGACCTCCTTTACGAGGCGCTGACGCGTCTTACGAAAGAAGGGTTCGTTACCCTGATCCAGGCCCCCCTCTGGCTCTCGAGGGGGAGGGCGGGTTTCAAGAGAGAGGTCGCGAACCGGGTGGCGCTCGAACCTTCCTCGCTCCCTTACGACGAGCGCCTGATCGAATTTCTGCGCGGGGAGAAGAGCCGCGGCCGGCGCCTCGTCCTCGTCACCGCCTCCGACCGGCGGTGGGCGGAGCAGGTGGCCGCGCACCTCGAGCTCTTCGACGAGGTGATGGGAAGCGACGGCTCGACGAACCTCGCGGGCGAGACGAAGGCGCGCGCGCTCGTGGAGCGGTTCGGCGACCGGGGATTCGACTACGCGGGAAACGGGCCGGCGGACATTCCCGTCTGGAAGAAGGCGCGGCGCGCCATCGCCGTGAACGCGCCGCCCGCGATCGAGAACGGCCTGAGGCAGGATGGAAATCTCGCGGAGTCGTTCCCGTCCGTTCCTTTGACCGCGAAGACGCTCGTCGAGGCGATCCGGATGCGCCAGTGGGTGAAGAATCTTCTCGTCTTCATCCCGATCATCACCGCCCACAAGCTTCAGGACAGCGCGATCCTCGCGGCGGGGGCTCTCGCGTTCGCGGCCATCTCGCTCTGCGCGTCGGGCATTTACCTGATCAACGATCTCCTGGACCTGGATTCCGACCGAAAGCACCCGGAAAAGCACGGCCGGGCGATCGCGAGCGGCAGCCTGCCGATCCCGTACGCCGTCGTCCTGTCGCTGGTCCTGATGGCGGCGGGTTTCGCGATCTCGCTGCGGCTTCCGGTCGACGCCGTGAAGCTCATCGGCGTTTACCTCGTCGCGACGACCGCCTACTCCTTGTCTCTGAAGCGACGGGTGCTCCTCGACGTCTTCACGTTGTCGTTCCTCTATACCCTTCGCGTCCTGCTCGGAGGCGCCGCCACGGGTCTTCTCCTCTCGCCGTGGTTTCTCGCGTTCTCGGTCTTCACGTTCCTGAGTCTCGCGTTCTGCAAACGAGCCTCCGAGCTCGTCCGGCTGAAGAGATCCGAGGCGACCAAGGCCCACGGGCGTGCGTACTTCACGTGGGATCACCTTGTCATGCAGACCTGCGGCATCACGAGCGCGTACCTGGCCGCGATCGTCCTCGCGCTCTACCTGCAGAGCGACACCGTGAGGCGCTTCTACGCGAGCCCGGCGTGGCTCTGGCTCCTCGTGCCCGTCTTCCTCTACTGGATCAGCAGGATCTGGATCCTCGTCAACCGGGGCGAGATGGACGAGGATCCGGTGCTCTTCGCGACCCGGGACCGCGTCACGTATCTGACCGCGCTCCTCAGCGCGGCGGTGCTCGTCCTTGCCACATACGGGCCCTTCAACCTTCCCGGGGTCCAGCCGTGAGAGCACGTCCGCTCTCCGGGGGGCGCTATTCGCCGCCCCCCCTGTCCCCCCTGTCGAAATCGCGGTTTGAAGACCCCCCAGAGGCGTGATGTGCGAGTGAAGCCTCTCTTCTTCTTCGATCTCGACGACACGCTCGTCGACCATCACGCCGCCGAGGAGGACGCTCACCGCGAGACGCATGCGTCACACGCATCGGTCTTTTCGGGCGTCGCATTCGACGACTGGCTCGCCGCGTATCGCCGGAACAACCTGCGCCTCTGGCACGAGTACGGGAAGGGCGAGATCGACCGGCCGACACTCGCCACGCGACGCTTCGCGCTGCCGCTCGCCGATCTCGGCCTCGATGTCGCGGGAGGCGCCATGGTGAGCTCCTTCTACATCGACGCCTACAACCGCAACTGGCGGCTGATCGAGGGCGCCGAGGGCGTGCTCGCGCACGCCGCGGAGCTGGGCGTCGTGGGCATCCTCTCGAACGGCTTCCGCCAGACACAGCGGGCGAAGATCGCGCGCTTCGGTCTCGACCGCTGGGCGCGGCACGTGATCCTGTCGGAGGACGTCGGGGCCATGAAGCCGTCGCGGGCGATCTTCGATGCCGCCTGGAAGGCCGCGGGCGGAGAGGCGCGGCGTCGGGTGTACGTGGGCGATTCCTTCGCGACGGACGTCGTGGGAGCGAAGGAGGCGGGCTGGTTCCCGATCTTCTTCGACCGCCATGGCAAGGGGGCGCCCGAGCCCGTGGTTTTCGTGACGCGGCTCGCCGATCTCAAGCCGCTGTTCTAGGAAGCGGCCCGCTACCGGCTGCTCTTGCCTGGGCCCGAAGGCGGCGTCATCGCGAAAGGAGGCGTCTTTTTCATCGCGGCGAGCACGGGCTCGTTGCCCGCGGGCGGCTGGAAGCCGTGGTGCGTGAGGATGTGCCAGAGCCGCCCGACGACGGCCTCGGACTGCAACGGCTTGGCCATAACGTCGGTCGCTCCCGTCTGGATCGCGAACGCGAAGTGGCCGCGGTCGAGGCGCGCCGAGGTCAGGACGACGGGCAGCGCGATCGTGGCGGCCTGGGCCTTGATCACGCGCGTGACGTCGAAGCCGTCCATTCCCGGAAGCGAGATGTCCATGAGGACGAGGTCGACGGTGTCCTTGAGCAGCCGCCCGAGCGCCTCGGGACCGTCCTTGGCCTCGAGCGTGTGGCAGCCGTGCCGGCCGAGCACGTCGGCGAGGCGCTTGCGCTCTTTCGCGTCGCCTTCGACGAGGAGGACGACGGGCGGGCGGTTCTTCGCCTCGACGGGCGTCGCGCCCGAGATGGCCTTAAGCGCGGACGACGGCATGGCGGGCGTCGGCATCGAAGCGAGCTCGGGATGCGTTTCCCGGCTCGCGGGCGTCTCGATCGGCATCCCCGGAGCGCTCGGAAACGAGACGGCTGGAACGGCGGGGTGGGGCGCCGACACCGCCGGCATCGGGCCGGACTCGAAGGGGCGAAGCATCGCGAGCTCGGCCTCGAGATCGGCCGCAGAAGCGAACCGGGACGCCGGTTCCTTCGCGAGGGCCTTGTAGGTGATCGCGATGAGCTCGGGCGCGACGTCCGTCGCCTTGCGCAGGTCGTCCGGCGGCGGCTCCGAGACGTGCTTCATTGCGATCACGAGCGGCGACTCGCCGTCGTAAGGGACCTTGCCCGTCAGGATCTCGTAGGCCATGACGCCGATGGAGTAGACGTCGCTGCGCGCGTCCGTCGGGCGTCCGAGCGCCTGCTCGGGCGACATGTAGTGGGGTGTCCCCACCATCACGCTGTCGAGCGTGAGCTGCTCGGTCGTCTTCCCGCGCGCGAGGCCGAAGTCGAGGATGGCGACGGCCCCGCTGTCCTCGACCATGACGTTCTGCGACTTCAGGTCACGATGGATGATGCCGAGCTTGTGCGCGGCTTCGGTCCCGAGGGCGATCTGCCGGAGGATCGAGATTGCGCGCGCCTGCGGCAGCTTTCCCTCGATCTGGATGATCGTCCTGAGGTCCTTGCCCGGGACGTATTCCATCGTGATGTAGGGGAAATCGCCGCTCATTCCGAAATCGTGGATGCGCGCCACGTTCGGGTGCTTGATCTTCCGGTTGAGATTGATCTCGCGCTTGAAGCGCAGGAGGAGCTGCTGGTCGTCGGTCTCCCAGTCGGGAGACAGGACCTTGATGGCGACGACGTCGTCGAGGTCCAGATCCTGCGCCTTGAAGACGATCCCTATGCCTCCGCGGCCGATGGTCTCCAGCCATCGGTAGCGCGTCAGTCCCTCGAAGAAGCGTTGGCGGAGGCGTTCCAAATTCATGCGTTCGCGCCGGGAGGGCCGTCTGATACGTAGGGTACAACTTCAAGAGCCGCCTCGCGTGCCCCGGTAATCCTTCTTCCCGTCGACTGCGTCCGATCCCGTTTTCGTTACACTCCCGTGCGTGAATTTCTGGAACGGACGCCGGGTCCTCGTCACCGGAGCGGGCGGCTTTCTCGGGCGCTCCCTCGTTCACGCGCTCGAAGCGCGCGGCCCCGGCGCCCTCCTCACGCCGCGTTCTCCTCAGCTCGATTTGCGCGAGCGCGACGCCGTGCGCGCGTATCTCGCGCGCGAGAAGCCGGACCTCATCGTCCACTTGGCCGCGGTCGTCGGCGGCATCGGCGCGAACCGTAAGCACCCGGGCCTCTTCTTTTTCGAGAACGCGATCATGGGCGTCCAGCTCATCGAGGAAGCGCGGCGCGCGGGGATCGGGAAATTCGTCTGCCTCGGAACGATCTGCGCGTACCCCAAGTTCACGCCCGTCCCATTCCGGGAAGAGGATCTATGGAACGGCTATCCGGAGGAGACGAACGCGCCGTACGGCCTCGCGAAGAAGATGCTCCTCGTCCAGCTTCAGGCGTACCGCGAGGAGTACGGCTTTCCGGGGATCTACCTTCTTCCGGTGAACCTGTACGGCCCCGGGGACCATTTCGACCTCGAGAGCTCGCACGTGATCCCCGCGATGATCCGGAAGTTCCTCGAGGCGCATGAGAGCGGCGCGCGCGAGGTCGTCCTGTGGGGCGACGGCTCGCCGACGCGCGAGTTTCTCTACGTGGAGGACGCCGCCGAGGGGATTCTCTCCGCCGCAGAGCGGTACGACGGCGCGGCGCCGGTCAACCTCGGCTCGGGCGAGGAGATCTCCATCAAGGATCTCGCGGCGCTCGTCGCCCGGGAAACCGGATTCGGCGGCGGCATCCGGTGGGACGCCTCGCAGCCGAACGGCCAACCGCGGCGGAAGCTGGACGTGACGCGGGCGGAGAAGCTCTTCGGATGGCATTCGCGTGTCTCGCTGACCGAGGGACTCCGCCGAACGATCGACTGGTACAGGGGGGCCGCCGGGACCGTCTGACGCTGGCTTGATCCTTCCCCGGGGTTCCTGCTCCCGGTGGCCTAGAGGCCCTGGGCCGCCGGAAGCTCGGTGAAGCGGTCGAGCGCGGCCTTCCACTCGAGGCGCGTCTCGCGGAAGCGCCTTTCGCATTCGCGCATCTGACGACGGATCTCCCGCATCGTCTCCGATGGTGGGCGCTGCCCCGTCCGTTTCGCCGCCTTCAGCTCGCAGTGGCGGGTGTAGGCCTCTTTCCAGAGCTGCAGCGTTTCCTCCATGCGGGCGCGCGCCTGCTCGGCCCGGGCGCGAAGGTCGTCCGCGATCCCGGTGGGAACGCGTGCCAGCCGCGCTTCTGTGACGGCCGCCGCGACCTTCAGCTTCGCGTTCTCGACGAGCGGCGGCGGCGTCACGCGCAGGTTGCGCGCGAGCCGTGTCGCCCGGAAGGACTGGATGAGCCACTTGTTCGGATCCCAGTGGTACCAGCGGATGCCGTTCCGGAAGTCGGAAGGAAAGGCATGGTGGAAGTTGTGGAAGCCCTCGCCGTGCGTGAAGAAGGCGAGAAACCAGTTGTCGCGGGCCGTGTTCTCCGTCGAGTACGGCCGCGTGCCCCACATGTGCGCGAGAGAGTTGATGAAGAACGTCGTGTGGTGGACGAGGACGATGCGCAGGAAGCCGCCCCACAGGAGGCCGCCGAGCGGCCGCCCGAAGAACGCACCCACGAGGGTCGGAAGGCCGAGGCCGACGCCGATGCCGATCACGCGCGAGAAGCGGTGCTGCCACATGACGCGCGGGTTGCGCTTGAGGTCGGGCACGGCGTCGAAATTCCGGTCCGGGCCCTGCTTGTAGAAGATCCAGAGGATGTGCGCCCAGAGAAAGCCGCGCTTGATGTTGTAAGGGTCGCGGTCCGTGTCGACGAAGCGGTGGTGCTCGCGGTGATCGCGCGCCCACCGGAGGGCCGAGTTCTGCAGAGCCATCGCCCCGAAGAAGAGCATGACCGACTCGACCGCGGGGTGGCATTCGTAGGCGCGGTGCGAGAAATAGCGGTGATAGCCCGAGCCGATGGAGAGCCCGATCGCGAAGAAGAGCGTCAAGCAAAGCGTCGGCTCCCACCACTGCACGCCGAAGCGCGAGGCGTAAAAAATCGTCCCCGCAATACCCGCGATGGGTGAGAGCAAGAGAAAGAGAACGTTCGTCCAGTCCTTCTGGCGTGGGTCCATGCCCTAATCTTACCCCGCGCGTTGACGCATTCGGCGAGGAAGAGTGGAAGGAGCCCGTGCAAAATGACGCGAGGCCGGGAAGGATGGCGACAAGCGTGTCGTGGGTCACGTATCGGCGCGCGTTCTATCGCGCGAACGTGCGCGGTGAAGAGATCGGGATCCGCGTCGGGAAGAAGACGCCCACGCTCGACCACGTGCTCGCGAGGGAAGGAAAGCGGCGCTGGGCCTTCATCACGGCATGCAACCCGGGCGCGCGCCTTCTCGGCGCAGCGGAGAATCGGGTGCGAACACGCGCGCTGAAATCCGCCCTCCGAAACGCGGGATTCCTGTTCTTCGCGGGGAAGGGCGGTTCCGATGCCGGCGACTGGCCCGAGGAGGAGAGCTTTCTCGTGGTCGGAATCGGCCAACGCGAAGCGGACCGTCTCCGGCGGCGGTTTCGTCAGGATGCGATCGTCACCGGGACGCGGGGCGGTGTCGCGCGTCTCTGGCCGCAGGGGTGACGCCCGACGCCCCGAACGAGCCCGAGATCGGATAGAGGGTCACCTCCGTCAGCGTGAGCTGATTCGAGGTGGTGGCCACGCCGCTGTCGTTGCGGTGCGAGGAGGTGAACTGCGCCTGGATGCGCGCCGCGAAGACGTCCTCGAGCTTCACCTTATCTTCGGCTTCCAGATCGCGGCGTCGATCGTGGCGAGGACGTGCCCGATCCAGCCGAGGAGGAAGAACCAGAGGAAACCGGACAGGACGAAAAATCCGAGCGCCGCCAGGACACGTCCCTGAGTGAGCTGCCCGAGCCCTGGGATGAAGAAGCTCACCAGCGCGGCAATCACGTTTCCGGTCGAGCCCTGGCCCATGTCGGGATGATACGGCGCGGCGAGGAGGCGGTTTCCCGCGGGCCCGAGCGCCCCGAGGTCAGCGCCGGTATGCGGAGTCGTGATCGGGATGGAGGGAAACGAAGCGGAGGAAATCGCTTTCTCGGAATGCGAGGGCGCGCACCTTGTGGCTCAGACGGAGCGAATAGATGCCCGCACCGTTAGGTGCCTTGAGATGCTTGATCGCTTCCCATTGGAAGCCCGTGTGCCGATAGATCGCACTCCAGTCGAGTTCGCGCAGGCGGCGCAGGGATGCGACGACCTGCTTCAGCTCCGCCGTCTCGAGGCGAAAGAAGACGTCCTGGAACTCGGGACTGTTGAGATCGAGGCGGAACCGCCTAGCGTCGGCGGCCACGCGAGCGGCTCACGGCCTTGGAGGTCCGTGCCAACAGGGTGTCGACGTCGGTCTCCTTCGGAATCGTTGTCGAGGCCCAAGCGAGACCGCGCGTGATCCGCGAGCCGTGCGGCTCCTCCAGGGTCCAGAGCTGACTCTCGGGCACCACCGCCACGGCAGTGAGGATGATGGTCCCGTCCCGGCGGTGCTCGACGCGTAGAGCTTTTCCTGCATAGCTCTTCCCGAGCGAGATCTGCCCGCTTTTCCCGACGACCTTGATGTCCGCACCGCTCACCTGAGGCATTGCCGATCCCCTTCCTGCCATCATGCTATCATGCGAAGTGTCCCCGGCGTTTTTCGCGGTTCTCCCTGCATGCCGTATCGCTGTACGTCGCGCCGAGCGCCTAAAGCTCTAAGAGCCCGTCACTTCCTGCCCGGCGAATCATCGACGGCTGGCTGATCGATTACAACGAGGTCCGCCCGGCTCAGCTGGCTCGATGTTGAAGGCGCCAAAGCTCAGTAGACCTGGTCGAAGAGCTCGATCACGAGCCTGGGATCGCCGACCGGGCGAGCGTTGAAGAGCGCAGCGGAGTCGGCGAGGGCGTGGAAGCCGGCGGCCTGCAGCCCTTCCTTGGGGATGCCCACGTCGCGAAGCCTCATGGGATGGCCCACCTCCTCCATCAGCGCCTCGATGGCGGCGGCGGCGGCGAGGCCGGCGGTGCGCTCGTCCATGCCCAGCGTGTTGACCCCGAGGGCCTGGGCGACCATGGCCAGCTTGCCAGCGGCAAAATCGATGTTGAAGCGCATGACCTTGGGCAGGATGATGCCGCAGGCGGTCCCGTGGTGAACGCCGTACAGCCAGCCGATGGTGTGGGCCATGGCGTGGACCAGGCCGACCTGGGCGACAGTGAAGGCCCAGCCAGCCATCGTCGCGGCGATCTGCAGCTCGGAGCGGGCCTTCTCGTCCTTGCCGTTCGCCGCCACCCTGGGCAGGTTCGCCCGGATCATCCGGATCGCCTGCAGCGCCTGTCCGTCGCTGATGGGCTGAGCGAGGATGGAGGTCATCGCCTCGATGGCGTGGGTCATGGCGTCCATCCCGGTGCCGACGGTGAGCGCCTTGGGCAAAGTGAGCGTGAAGCGCGGGTCGAGAACGGCCGTGTTGGGGACGATGTGGTCGTCGACGATGTACACCTTGCGTCTCGCGGACCTGCTCTTCAGGACCGAGACGTTCGTCACCTCGCTGCCGGTCCCGGCGGTGGTGGGGATGGCGATGTGCGGGGCCTGCGGTTCGGTGAGCCGGTTGATGGCGATGTGATCGTTGGCCCGCCCGCCGGACCTCATGACCACGCAGACAGCCTTGGCCGTGTCGAGCACGCTCCCGCCGCCGACGCTCACGATGCAGTCGGCCTTGAGCTCCCGGGCCAGTTCCGCGGCTGCGTCCACCACGTGCAACTCGGCGTCCTGGGCGACGCCTTCGAAGACGCCAGCGCAGAACTCGGCCAGCACATCCTGGACCGGCTGGACGAGACCCGCCTTCCGGACGCCGGGATCGGTGATGACGAGCGCTCTGCGGCAGCCCAGCCTGACCACCTCCCGGTTGACCGAGGCGAGGCTCCCGTGTCCCGCAATGACGTTGGTCGGGCAGTTGTACTGCAAGAAGGAGACGCGGCTCTGGGGAAAGAGGCTCGAGGTCCGCCCGGACGCGTTCACACGCACGCGCTTGATCTGCGTGTACTCGGCCAGGCCCGCGTGACCCAGCTCCCGGCCGACGCCCGACTGCTTGTATCCGCCGAACGGGCAGAAGTCGCCGAACACATGGTAGTCGTTGATCCAGACGGTCCCGGTCCGCATCCCTCGCGCGACGTGTTCGGCGCGGCCGACGTTGCTCGAGAAGACCCCGCCGGCGAGCCCGTAAATGGAGTCGTTGGCGATCGCCACGGCCTCCTCGTCGTCCTCGAACTTCACGACCGAGACCACCGGGCCGAAGATCTCCTCCTGGGCGATGCGCATCTTGTTGTCGACCCCGGAAAATATAGTCGGGGCGTAGTAGAAGCCTCCCTTCGTCCCTGGCGCCTCCACGCGTTTGCCGCCGGTGACGAGCTCCGCTCCCTCCTGCTTCCCCAGCTCGACGTAGCCCTCGACGGTCGCCAGCTGCGAAGCGCTGACGAGAGGCCCCAGGTGGCTCTTCGGGTCGAGTTGGTAACCCACCCGCAGCTTCTCGGTGCGGGCCTTCATCTTCTCGAGGAACTGGTCATAGATCTTCGACGACACCAGGACTCGGGTCCCCGAGTCGCACACCTGCCCCTGGTGGAAGAAGGTGCCGAAGATGGCGCCGTCCACGGCCTGGTCGATGTCGGCGTCGTCGAGGATGATGTTGGCCGACTTGCCGCCCAGCTCGAGGGTCACCTTCTTCACGCCCTCGGACGCCATTCGCATGATCTCGCGGCCCACCTCGGTGCTGCCTGTGAAGGCCACCTTGTCCACGTCGGGGTGGCTGCACAGGGTTCTGCCCAGCTCCCCTCCCGGCCCGGTCACGACGTTGATGACCCCCTTGGGAATGCCGGCGGCCCGCGCTGCCTCGGCGATGATCAGGGCACTGAGCGGCGTCGCCGATGCCGGCTTCAGCACCACCGTGTTCCCCATGGTGATGGCCTGGGCGATCTTCCAGAAGGCCATGCTCGCCGGGAAGTTCCACGGGATGATCCCCACGCACACGCCGACCGGCTCCCGCCGGAGATAGTCGCGCCCAGGTGAGAGGTTCCCTGCATACGGGATCTCCTCCTGCCACGGGAACTTGGTGGCCGCGTAGTGAGCCAGGTTGCGGAACAGCGACGATCCCGCCATGCCCCAGAAACGCGCCAGCCGGATCACCTGGCCCGAGTCCATTGACTCCACCAACCCCAGTCGCGGCCCCAGCTGCGCGATCTGGTCGGCGAAGTCGTAGAGCTTCTCCGCCCTCGCCGCCGGCGTCATCCGGCTCCACTCCCCCTTGTCGAACGCGCGCCGCGCCGCCGCGATGGCCGTCTCCGCCTCGGCCTTCCCGGCCTGCGCCACCGTCGCGATCGTAGCCCCCGTCCCTGGGTCGATCGAAGGGAAGGTCCTCCCCCCCTCGGCCTCGACGAACTCACCTTCGATGAACAGCCGGTAGTGGTCCATTCTCAGCCTCCCCGTTCCGCTCCGCTCGGCGTCGCCGAGACGGGGCGCTGCGCTTTCCAGAGTGGAGCTGCGATCACGTCACGGGCGCTCGATGATCATCGCAAGCCCCTGGCCCACGCCGATGCACAGGCTGACGACGGCATGGCGGCCGTTCCGGCGCTGGAGCTCGCGGGCGGCCGTGAGGGCCAGCCGGGCACCGGAAGCCCCCAGCGGGTGGCCCACCGCGATGGCCCCTCCGTTGGGATTCACCCGAGAGTCGTCAAAGCGGATCCCGAGGAGCTTGAGGCAGCCCAGCACCTGGCTGGCGAAGGCCTCGTTGATCTCGACCAGGTCCATCTGGTCGAGCGTGAGACCCGCCCGAGCGAGCGCCTTCGGGATCGCGTACACGGGGCCGAGGCCCATGACGCGCGGCTCCACTCCCGCGGCGCCCGCGGCCACGATCCGGGCGAGGGGCTTCGCTCCGACGCGCTCGCCTGCGGCGCGGCTCCCGACGAGCAGCACCGCGGCGCCGTCGTTGATGCCGGAGGCGTTGCCGGCCGTGACCACGCCACCCTCGAACAGCGGCCGGAGCTTCGCCAGAGCCTCCAGCGTCGACTCGGGCCGGGGGTGCTCGTCCACGCTCACGATCACGGGTGGGGTCTTCTTGCCCGTCGGAACCTGGATGGGGTGGATCTCGCCGGCGAAGAACCCCGCGGCGCGCGCCTTCTCGTACTTCTCCTGCGACCGCGCGGCGAACTCGTCGGACTGACTCCGCGAGATGCCGTGGTCCTTGGCGACGTTGTCGCCCGTCTCCGGCATGGAGTCCGAGCCGTAGGCCTTCACGATCCTCGGATTGGGGAACCGGGCGCCCAGCGTGGTGTCATAGACGCGGAGCTCGCGGGCGTAGGGCGCCTCGGCCTTGGCCACGGCGAAGGGCGCCCGGCTCATGCTTTCCACGCCGCCCGCGACGTACAGCTCTCCCTCGCCACAGGTGACAGCGCGGGCGGCGTCGATCACCGCGGCGAGGCCGCTCGCGCAGAGCCGGTTCACGGTCTGTGCCGGGATCGCTGCCGGGAAGCCGGCCGCCAGGACGGCGTGCCGCGCCACGTTGCGCGAGTCCTCCCCGGCCTGGTTGGTGCAGCCCAGGAGGACGTCTTCCACGTCCTCCGGCTTCCAGGGCGAGCGCGTGACCAGAGCCCGCATCACCTCGGCCGCGAGATCGTCGGGGCGAACGGCGGCAATGGCGCCGGCGTGGCGCCCGAAGGGCGAACGGAGACCATCGTAAATGTATGCGTCGAGCATCGTGATCTAGGCCTCAGTAGTCAGCAGGGACCTGGCAAGGACGACTACGGCGCCGCAGCCGACCACGCCCCGGCACGAGCGTGGCGGACGTGGCCATCACGCCACCTCGAAGAGACCGGCGGCTCCCATTCCCCCGCCGATGCACATCGTGGCGACGACGTACCTCGCGCCGCGGCGCTTGCCCTCGATAAGCGCGTGTCCGACGAGGCGCGAGCCCGACATGCCGTACGGATGGCCGATCGCGATGGCGCCGCCATTCACGTTCAACTGCTCGTCGGGGATGCCCAGCCGGTCACGGCAGTAGATCACCTGCACGGCGAAGGCCTCGTTGAGCTCCCACAGCCCGACGTCCTTCATCTTCACGCCGGTCCGCTGGAGGAGCCGGGGGACGGCGAAGACGGGCCCGATGCCCATCTCGTCCGGCTCGCAGCCGGCTACGTCGAAGCCGCGGAAGATGCCGAGCGGCTGAAGGCCGCGCTTCTCGGCCAGCTTTCCGTCCATCACGACACACGCGGAGGCGCCGTCGGAGAACTGGCTTGCGTTACCGGCCGTGATGGAGCCGCCGGGGAACACGGCCCTGAGCTGGGAGATGCCCTCCAGAGTGGTGTCGGCGCGGATGCCCTCGTCCTCGGTGAGCGTGACCTCTTTGGTCATCATGCGGCCCGTGTCCTTGTCGGCGACGGCCATCACCGTCTTGAACGGCACGATCTCCGCATCGAACTTCCGCGCCGCCCGAGCCGCGGACGCGCGCTGCTGGCTCAATGCCCCGTACTCGTCCTGCCGCTCGCGCGGGATGCCGTAGCGCTTGGCCACCGTCTCGGCCGTCTGCAGCATGCTGTCGTAGATGGCCGGCTTCTTCTCGACGAGCCAGGGGTCGCGAAACATCAGCTTGTTCAGGTCGTTCTGGACGCAGGAGATGCTCTCAAGCCCCCCGGCGACCAGCACGGGGACGCGATCCACGATCACGCGATGCGAGGCCATGGCGATGGCCCACAGGCCGGACGAGCAGAAGCGATTGACCGTCGTGGCGGCCGTCGTCACCGGCAGGCCGGCGCGGAGGGCGATCTGGCGGGCCACGTTGCCGCCCTGGGTGCCCTCGGGCAGCGCGCACCCGATGATGCAGTCCTCGACCTCAGCGGGATCGATCTTCGCGCGCTCGATGGCCGCCTGGACGACGTGACCTCCCAGGGTCGCTCCGTAGGTCATGTTGAGGGCGCCGCGCCAGGACTTCGCGAGCCCGGTGCGAGCGGTCGAGACGATGACGGCGTCGGTCATGACGGACTCCCGTGGCTCACGGTGTCGGAGAAGGACTTGCCTTCGGCAGCGAGCCTCTCGATCAGCTCGGCCGGCCTCCAGAACTCCGGGTCGCCGTCCGGATCCGCGTGAAAGCGCTTCATCGACCGCATCACGTCGTACAGGCCCACCGTGCTGGCGTAGAACATCGGGCCGCCGCGGACCTGCGGGAACCCGTAACCGGTGATGTAGACCAGGTCGCAGTCGGACGCTCGCGCGGCGATGCCCTCGTCGACGATCTTCGCGCCCTCGTTCACCAGCGCGAAGATGCAGCGCTCGACGATCTCGTCGTCGGAGATCTTGCGGCGGGTGACGCCCAGCTCCTTCGAGGAGGCGACGACGAGCGCCTCCACCTCGGGATCGGGAATGGCATCGCGCCTGCCCGGCTCGTACCGGTAGTAGCCGGCGCCCGTCTTCTGCCCGAAGCGGCCCAGCTCGCAGAGGCGATCCGCGATCTTCGAGAACTTCACCTGCGGCTTCTCGACGTAGAGCCTCTTGCGGACGGCCCAGCCGATGCCGCCACCCGCCATGTCGGCCATGCGGAACGGCCCCATGGCCATTCCGAACTTCTCCAGCGCAGCGTCTACCTGCCAGGGCAGCGCGCCCGCCTCGAGGAGGAACCCCGCTTGCCGCCGGTAGGGCCCGAGCATGCGGTTTCCGATGAAGCCGTCGCAGACGCCGGACACCACCGCCGTCTTCTTCAGCTTCTTCGCCAGCCCCATCGCCGTCGCCAGGACGTCCACACCCGTCGCCTTCCCGCGCACCACCTCCAGGAGCCTCATCACGTTCGCCGGGCTGAAGAAGTGCAACCCGATCACGTCTTGCGGCCGCCGGGTAAACCCGGCGATCCGATTCACGTCCAGCGTCGACGTGTTGGTGGCGAGGATGGCGCCCGGCTTCATCACCTCGTCGAGCTTCTTGAACACCGCCTCCTTGACGCCCATGTCCTCGAAGACCGCCTCGATGACCAGATCGGCCTGGCCCAGGTCGGCGTAGTCGAGGCTGGGCTTGATGAGCCCCATGCGCTCTTCGAGCGCCGCCGGCTTCAGCTTCCCCTTCTTGATCTGGCCCTCGTAGTTCTTGCGGACGGCGGCCAGGCCCTTGTCGAGCGCTTCCTGCTTCACTTCGAGGACCGTGACCGGGATGCCGGCGTTGGCGAAATTCATCGCGATGCCGCCCCCCATGGTCCCGGCGCCGATGAGGGCCGCCGACTTGATCGGCCGCGTGGGCGTGCCCTCCGGGAGGTCGGGGATCTTGGCTGCGGCGCGTTCGGCGAAGAAGAGGTGCCGCAGCGCCTTCGACTCGGTGGACTGCACCAGTTGCGTGAACAGATCGCGCTCGAGCTTGAGCCCCTCCTCGAACGGCTTGGACACCGACGCCGCCACCGCCTCCACGCATTTCGCTGGCGCCGGGAACCCCTTCGAGCTCGCGCCCACGGAGGTGCGCGCCCAGGCGAAGAAGGCCTCCGCGTGCGGGTAGTCGATCTTGATGTCCCGCACCAGCTTGAGCGGCCGCCGGTCCGCCACCTGATCGGCGAACGCGATCGCGCCCTGCAGCAGGTCGCCCTCGATGATCCGGTCGAACAACCCCGTGCTCTCCAGCGCCTCCGAGGGTACCGAGTTCCCGGAGACGATCAGGTTGACCGCCGTCTCGGGACCTACCACGCGCGGAAAGCGTTGCGTCCCGCCGGCGCCCGGCAGGATGCCCAGCTTCACTTCGGGAAACCCGATCTGCGCGCCCGCCGCCGCCACCCGGTAGTGGCACCCCAGCGCCAGCTCCAGACCGCCGCCCATCGCCACAGCATGGATCGCCGCGATCACCGGCTTCGGGCTGCTCTCCACGGCGCGGATGACCGAGCCCAGGTTCGGCTCGGCGGTCGCCTTGGACGTGTTGAACTCCCGGATGTCCGCGCCGCCGGAGAATGCCTTGCCGGCGCCGATGAGGACGATGGCCTTCACGGCGGGGTCCGCAAGAGCCTGGTCGAGCCCGGCCACGATCGCCCCGCGCAGCTCGTGGCTGAGGCCGTTCACCGGCGGATTGTTCAGGGTCACCACCGCCACCGCGCCACGCGTCGAGTAGTCCGCCGAGTTCATATGGCCTCCGTTGAAGGGGATCGAACGACCGCGAGAACAGTGGAGCCCGCTGGGCGTCACAGCCACTCCTCCTGGCAATCGAGTGCCACGCGGTCGCCGGTCTTGATGATCCTGGCTGTCGTATGGGCGTACGCCAGGTCGTTGTTGACGTAGAACTGCGCCGCCGCCAGCTTGCCCAGGTAGAAGTCCCGCTCGGGCGACCCGTCATCCAGCGCCTTCTGCGCGACGACGGACTCCCAGAGCAGCTGCCACGAGATCACCAGCTGCGAGAACATCTGCAGATACGGGCTCGCGTAGCTCATGTAGAGATCGATCTCGGCGAACAGCTTGGCGAGATGCTGGGTGGTATCGATGACCGCCCGCAGGGCTGCTTCCACCTTGTCGGTCATTTCCTTCAGCGGCGCGAGGCCGCGCGCTTCCTCGATGGTCTTCGCGATCTCGCCCGCCAGCGCCTTGAACGAGGCACCGTGCTTCATGACCACCTTGCGGCCGAGCAGATCCATCGCCTGGATGTTGTTCGTCCCTTCGTAGATGGAGAAGACCTTCTGGTCGCGGAGCATCTGCGCGAGCGGAAATTCTTCTGAGAAGCCGTACCCGCCATAGACCTGGATGGCGAGGACCGTCGACTGGAAGGAGATGTCGGAACCATAGGCCTTGCAGACCGGGGTCAGGATCTCCAGCAAGTCCTGGGCGCGTTCACGCTCCTCCGCGCTCGGTGAGATGCGGATCCTGTCCATCATGTTCGCCGCGTACGCGAGCAGAGCGAACATCCCCTCGGTGTACGCCTTCTGCGTCAGCAGCATCCGCCGCACGTCCGGATGGTTGACGATCGCGATCTGGGGCTTGGTCGGATCCTTCTCGGTGATGGCACGTCCCTGTAGCCGTTCCTTCGAATACTGGAGAGCGTGCTGGTAGGCGTTCGACGCCACCGCAGTCGCCTGCACGCCCGTGGCGATGCGCGCGCTGTTCATCAGCTGGAACATGTACGTCAAGCCCTTGTTGGGCTCCCCCATCAGCCAGCCGTGGCAGTCGCTGTTCTCCCCGAAGTTCAGCGTGGCCGTCGCCTGGCCTCTCAAGCCCAGCTTGTGCTCGACGCCGCCGGTCACCACGTCGTTGAACTCGCCGATCGAGCCGTCCGGCCTGAGGCGGTATTTGGGGACGATGAACAGGCTGAGGCCCTTGACCCCTGGCGGCGCGTCCGGGAGCCTCGCCAGCACGGGATGGACGATGTTCTCGGCCAGATCGTGATCGCCCGAGGAGATGAAGGCCTTGGTCCCGGTGATGAGGTAGTGGTCGTGGTCCTTGGCCTTGACGGCGGTCGTCTTGACGTCGCTGAGCGAGCTGCCGGCCTGAGGTTCGGTCAGGGCCATGGTCCCGGCCCATTCGCCTGCCGTCAGCTTCTCGACGTAGGTGGCCTTCATCTTCTCGTCGCCGAACGCCGCGATCAGGTGCGCTGCCCCGTTGGTTCCTCCCACGTACATGCGCGCAGCGGTGTTTGCGGCGTGGAGGATGAACTCGACCGCGCGCCCCACCGTGCCCGGGAACTGCTGCCCACCGTGCTCGTATTCACTGGTGATGCCAAACCAACCGCCTTCCTTCGAGGCGGCCCAGACCCTGTGCATGGACTCCGGCACCTCGGTCTTCCTGGTCCTGGGATCGTACTTCACCCCGGCCTTGTCCATGGACGTATAGGCAGGCCAGCAGACTTCGCGCGCGAGCTTGTACGCAGCGTCGATCGCCATGTCGAACGTCTCGCGCGAATGCATCGAGTACCGCTCGGAGTCGAGCAGGCCCTCGACCTTCAGCACCTCGTACAGGACGAATCGAATGTCGCGCAGGTTGACCAGCTTGTCGCTCATGTTGCCCACTCCTCTTCTTCGGAAATGGTGCCGTCCAGGAGCCCCGGCTCGAGCTTCACTCGATCATCTCGCGGGCGATGATCATCCGCAGGATCTCCGACGTGCCTTCGTAGATCCGCATGAGCCTCAGATCGCGGTAGTACCGCTCCACGGCCGTGCCCTTCATGTAGCCCATCCCTCCGTGGATCTGGACGGCGCTGTCCGCGGCTTTATTCGCCGCCTCGGTAGCGAAGACCTTGACCATGGCGGCTTCCTTGGTGACGCGCTCGCCGCGGTCGAGCTTCCAGGCTGCGTGATAGATGGCGTGCCGGATCGCATAGGCTGAGATGGCCATGTCCACGAGCATCCATTGGATTGCCTGACGCTTGGCGATGGGCTCGCCGAAGGTGACCCGCGTCTTGGCCTGCTCGGTCGAGAGCGCGATGAGCTTCTCGATGGCGCCCAGCGCGCAGGCAGCCATGGTGAGGCGCCCCTTGTCGAGCACCTTCATCGCGATCTTGAACCCTTCGCCCTCGCGCCCGAGCAGGTTCTTTCGGGGGACCTCGCAGTCCTCGAACACCAGCTCGACCGTGTGCGAGCCGCGCAGGCCCATCTTCTTCTCGATCGTGCCCACCGACACGCCGGGGAATCCCTTCTCGACTGCGAACGCGGAGATGCCCTTCGGACCCTTCGACTTGTCGGTCATGGCCATCACCGTGTGGACGCCGGCGATGTCGCCATTGGTGATGAAGTGCTTGACGCCGTTGATGACGTACATGTCGCCCTTGAGCTCCGCCGTGGTCTGGAGGCGCGAGGCGTCCGAGCCGGCGTTGGGCTCGGTGAGGGCGAAGGAGCCGATGAGCCGGCCGGCGGCCATCTCCGGCAGGTACTTCCGCTTCAGCTCCTCGCTCCCGCCGATGAGGATGGCCATTGAGCCGATGCCGTTGTTGGTCCCGATGCGCGTTCGGAAGCAGGCGTTGGTGCGGGACAGCTCCTCGTTGGCGACGCACTGCGCGACCACGGGCAGCCCCTGCCCACCGTACTCTTCCGGGATGGCGAGGCCGAAGAGGCCCATGTCGGCCATCTTCGCGGCCACGCCGTCGGGAATCCGGTCCTCTTCCTCGACCTGCTCCGAGATCGGATCGAGCTCGCGCTCGACGAACTTCCTGATGGTGTCGCGCAGCGCCAGCACTTCTTCCGGAAGCGTGAAGTCCACGACGTCCTCCTTCGAAGTACGACCCGTTCAGAGTCGACGCGACGGAGTCTACGAGATCGGCGTCATTTGCGGCAAGTATTTTCGCTAGGCGAGACGTAGTTTCGCAAAAACCGCAAGGCGCGGCCCGGGGCGACGACGGCAGCGGCTCGGGAGCGCTTCCTACGCGCCTGCCAGCGCGGAGCGCACGTTGCCCACCAGCGTGAGCAAGCGCGGGCCAACCTCCCTGTCCAGGAGGTCGATGTCCAGCTGGAACGAGGCGCCGCTGCAACTGAAGACGACCGGCTCGGTCTCGTCCGCTAGGACGAGCGGAACCGAGACTCCGTTCACCTCCCGCCGCCAGTCGCCGAGGGCGATGCAGAACCCACGCTGTTGATGGTTGAGAACGGCCTGGTCGAACGCCTTCCGCAGCTGCGGCCACTGATCGGCGTGCGCCTCGCGGAGCTCGTCGAGGAGCTTCCGTTGCTCCGCTTGGGGCAGCCCACAGAAGTAGGCGCGCCCGATCGACGTGGAAGCGATGGGAACTCGCGACCCGATCTCGACGAAGAACGCGCCCGGGTTCCGGTAGGTATCGACGAGGACCATCGACAGACCCTCTCTCACGGAGAGGTGGATCGCGCCCTTGACGTACTCCGCGAGACTCTGCATCGGCTCCCGCGCGACGCGGCGGACGTCCATCTGGGCCATGGCGACGAAGCCGAGCCTCCGCGCCGCGCTCCCGAGCGCGTAGTTGCCGTGCGAGTCCGAGTAGCGGAGGTAGCCGGTCTGGACGAGCGTGTACGCCAGCCGGGTGATGGTCGGCTTCGCGAGGCCGGTTCGCATCGCGATCTCCTGGTTGGCCAGCCAGCGGTCCCGCGAGTCGAAACAGCGCAGCACCTGCAGGCCGCGCCCGAGCGCGGTCACATACTTCCGATCGACCTTGGGCCGCTCTTTCGGCGCGGACGGCCCCGCCTTGCGCGCGCGGCCCGGTGCTGCGGAAGGACTCGTCATTCTGCAATCACCCTCGCCGTGTCAGGCCATGCCGTGCCGCGCCGCCGCTCTCGAGGTGGCCTCCCGGACGGATCGAGGCGATCGACGAGCTGCTTTTCACGCTCATCCTTCGATGCGGACCGGCGTTCCGCGCATCGTACCGCTCCGGTGGACGTACGTGCAAGGCAGCGGTACACGATACCGCATTGCGCGCTCCAGATTGACGAGGCCGTATCCGAATGGCTCCTTGGGGCGCCCACACGGTCCGTGGTGTCGGGGGCGTTCATCATACTGCCGGAATCATCGCCGATATGCTGAATCGTGATCGGGGTGTAGTGAGATGAAGCGAAGAAAATGACCGTCTCGAAATGCGAGCGCGCGGACCTTCTGACTCAGGCGCAGTGAATAGACACCCGCACCGTTGGGGGCCTTGAAATGCTTGATCGCCTCCCACTGGAAGCCCGTGTGCCTGTATATCGCCGCCCAGTCCAGCGCGCTCAGCCGGTGCAGGGACGCGACAACTTGCTTTAGCTCAGCGGTCTCCAGGCGGAAGAAGACCTCCTGGAACTCGGGGCCGTTGAGGTCGAGCCGGACCCGATTAGCGTCGGCGGCCACGCGGGCGGCTTACGGCCTTGGGGGTCTGTGCGACGAGAGCGTCACCCACACCCGCCTAGCCGTTGGTTCGCCCAAGCGCTTCAAACTGGTGCGATGGCACGGAAACGGAAGAAGAAACCGGGCAAGACGGAGACGCTCGGGGACCGGATTCGACGCTTTCGGATCGCTAAGGTATCGCGTCAGAATAACTTGACGAAGTTCTCACATTGTGGTCTAACGGGCCATGCAGGATGCCGACGTGGTCGAACAGATCGGGCAAAAGTACGGCTCGC
>Ga0208080_1000278_pt1 | contig 25518 bp, 23 predicted proteins | sample NGESurdeep092012_3_FD_184476 | JGI IMG/M metagenome (GOLD analysis project Ga0208080, IMG submission 184476) | Arctic peat soil microbial communities from Barrow, Alaska - NGEE Surface sample 210-3 deep-092012 (SPAdes) | ecosystem: Environmental > Terrestrial > Soil > Wetlands > Peat ...
GTCACTTCCCTTACGCGAATCGCCACGACGACTACTTCAGCGCGACGCCCGTCTCAGGGTGAAAGAGGTGAATCGCCTCGCTCGAAGCGCTCAGTGTCAGAGAGTCCCCGATGGTCAACGGCGTGCGCGCGTCGACGACGTCGAATCGGCCATGATCCGCCGCGCTGGCGTGAGCGACGTGGTCCTGGGCGTGCGCCCAGAGCACATCGATCACCGGCCGCGAAGCGGCCGCGGCTTGCAATTGAACGCCTCCGTCGACGTCGTCGAGTTTCTCGGTAACGACGAACACGTCCACCTCTCGTCCGGCAGCCATGAGCTCGTCGCCATCATGGTGAGGCCCGAGCAGTCGAAGGCCGTGGGGCCAGTACCACCCCAGAAATACGAGTTGCCGAGTTGCGCCAAGGCGTAGGTGATCGCCACCGTCTCAGCGGTCGTGGCGTCGGCGGGGATTACGTAGTTCGGTGGCAGGCCGTTGTCGCTTACTGGTGAGCTAGGCAACGTGACTGAAGCTGCCGCGCCACAGTTTGGGTTTGAAACCAGTGTCGTTGTTGTGGTCGTTGTAGTAGAGCCCGCCTTGGCTGGTGGTTGGATTGTCGATAGAGCGCAGGCCGCGGCCTGGGCCGTCCCACCCACGGTGCTGAACAGGATGACTAGTCCCAGCAGGGCCACGGCGAAGCAAACGAATGGAGCGACGATAAGTAGCACGATCTTGTTCACGACGATGCTGATCCTTCAACGAAAGGGTTCGGCAGCACGCGAAGTTGAATCGAATCACTTTTGGCCATCTAGAGCCTCCGATATTTGGCGTGTAGCGCAACGGTCGCGCCAACTCGCACTTTCAGCGGGGCAAGTTGAAGTGATCAACAACCGTTGATTTCGCCCACGACTTTTAGCGCACATATCGACCAGAATTCCGCATTGTGTTTGGCCCTCAGCGGCAAGTGGCGCAATGCCTGACCAATCACAAGTCAGCAGCTTCGGCGTAATCACTGGTAATCGATGTAACGGTTAGCCTCCCGTCACCCGACAGATCACAGGACGGGTCTTACGAAACTTCGGCTCCTGTCGAGCGCGGGACTCGTGATTGCAGACGCGTTGTCCTATGAGCGATCGTCTAACGAGACTGACGCGAGAACGAATTCCTCACCTGTATTGGCACTATGAAACGTCGAATCGTAATCGTGGAGCGTGCGGGTTCAAGTCGGAGAGCCGATGTACGTAATCTCCGACTGGCGGCTAGAACGGTGGGCGTTGGGTTTCGGCGAGTCGACGTGATTTCCACCACACATTGGCGGCTTAGTTCAGCGGGATCTTGATTAGTGTCGGAGACCCAAATCTACCTCTCGCGCTACCAAACGAAGTCGAGTATCGATCCGCTCCACTTCCATCGCAAAATCGAATCTGTCAACATCGACTGAATATGCAATGTCATCTTGATGAACGTCATTCGGGTCCCTCTCGCCTAACTTTTGCGCCCACACCGAACTAGCGACCGCGTCTCTCGTTGTGGTGGTCTCAAGAACGTCTCCCAGTCGAGCGCGCTCTATCAACTGCGCAGTGACGAGGTCATCCTCTCCGCCATCGGGGGAATCTGGAAAACGGCCAGTAATTACATAGGTTGGTACTCCAAGACCGGAGTCCCTAACAGCCTTAGCCGTGGCCGAGGCACATACGAGACTCGAAGCAAACAATCTCTCAGCGTTCTTCGCTGCGATTGCGCCTTGGGTGCCAGCTGATGTGCGTTGGACGAGCACCCGCCCTTCGAGATCGGCGCTGGCAACCCCGACGGGTGAGTTCGAAAAGTCAAATCCGTCAGGTCGACGACCGTGCTCCTCACCCATGGTGAGGGCGTCTGGTATCTCGCGAGACAGATCAAGGGCTTCCTCCACGGTTCCAACGAGCCATATGGCTGAAGCTCCGGATGCGAACGCGTACGCGGCGGTCGTGAAGGCTCTAAGGACGTCAACCACGACGACCACTCCTCGCACATCTTCCAATTCCCATCTTGCGAGGTACCTGGCTGGAGTCATCGTAGTGCCGCGGTATATTCCTGTCTTGAACTCGAATGAATTGTATGACTTTACAAACTCAGTCAACTAGCGCAGCGTACACGAGTTGAAGAAGTCGCGACGGATTGGGCACGTCCCTTCATGACGTTTTTCTGTCAATTAGACGCCACTCGGATTGGCAATCTCGGCTCTCCAACACCAACTTGTCTTCAACGAGGTTGATCGACGTGATCGGAGCGAAATTTGATGACGTTGCGCTTAGCATTATCGAATAGATCGAGGAGACCCTCAAACGTCACGTTCTCTGCCCCCTCCTTCCAGAGCTCTACCACCATCTCACCGTGGTACAACATGGGCCAACGAACGTATCGTCGGCGATCCTTTGGATCATTAATCGCTGAGGAACGCTCGACAGTACTTCGGGCGACTTCGCACATCAAGTCGGTACCGCAGCCAAAGCCGTAGGGATAGCTCTTTCGATCAGGCTCAATCGTTTCCACTACGTGTCGTCCGCGGACGCCACGCCTAAATGAGCGTGAATCCCGGATCTGATGATCGGCACCTCGATCCGGCCGTTGGGGTCGAGTCGCCAACCATCGGCTCCATTGGAGGATAATCGGACGCGCGGGGCGGCGTCGAGAAGTGACAGCACCTCAAGGGCCTCGACCGAAGGTCCCTTGGGCCGAACGCCAAAGGGAGCTTGGACTTGCACTCGTCCCTCAACGATTCCAGAAAGCGCGGTGACTTCATCGCGATGTAACGCCCGTTTGTCGACGTCCCAACTACCCGAAGCCGTCACCATCGTGGTCCCCGTGGGATCCACGGCGAACAGCACGCCCTCACTAAAACCCTTGAGACCAAAGAACCTGGGTCTGCTGACGTTTTAGTTGACATCTTGTCAACCGAATCGACAGCAAACCCGTTGAATCTAAAGGTCCGGTTCGATATTCGCCAAACCGTTGATCGATTTAAATCCATACTCTTAGAAGGACGGTCGGACGTCGTTCGCGCCCAGTCTTGCCTCTGCGGCGTGCGCGAACCGGAGAAGAGATAATTCAGATCGGGGCGGTCCGACAATCTGCATGCCCACTGGAAGACCGTCTCGAGTGAATCCGCAGGGGACAGAGATAGCCGGCAGTCCGGTAACGGAGATCCAGTAAGCCGAACGCATCCAATCGAGATAACTGGTTTGTTGGACGCCGTTGATACTGCGAGGCCAGCGAGTATCGACCTCGAATGGTGGTACGGGGCTGACGGGCATGACGAGAAAGTCGATGTCGTGGAAGAGGACTGCCATACGTTGCCAGAGAGTGGCGCGAGCGACATCCGCTCTGCGAAGGTCGCTGACAGTGAGGGAACGCCCAAAATCGATGTTAGCTACGACGTCAGGGTTGAGGTCGTCTCGATGCCCATCAAGAATGTCGGAAAAACTGAGAAGATAGCTATAGCCACGCCACGCTCGGAAAGCATTGTCGGCGCCGGCGAAGTCGGGGTGGACGTCGAAGACGTGGAGGTTGAGACTGTCTAGAGCTGAGCGACCTTGAGTTTCGAGCACTTCGGTGACTTCGGGGGCAATTTCGAGCCCTTGGATAGAAGAGGCCCAACCGATACGGGTTCCGTTGAAGTCGTAAATAAGAGAGGTGGCGAATTCGCTTCCGTCGCCGGACAGAGCACGAGGGCAGCGAGGATCATCGCCCGCGAGGACCGAAAGCAGCAGAGCGGTGTCGGCAACGGTGCGAGCCATCGGTCCTTCGACGGCGAGATCGAGCCAACTGGTGTTTCCGACGAATGTGGGAACCCGACCGGGGCTCGGACGGAGGCCGACAACGTTGCAGAAGCTCGCGGGATTTCGTAGCGAGCCACCCATGTCAGAACCGTCGGCGAGGACAATGAAGCCAGCGGCAAGTGCGGCGGCTGCACCACCACTGCTACCACCTGAAGTCTTAGTGAGGTCATACGGATTACGTGTAGGGCCGAAAACTGCGTTGTACGTCTGTGAGCCGGTTCCAAATTCGGGTGTATTCGTCTTGCCGAGCGAGATAGCGCCGGCGGCTTTCATGCGTTCGACGACAAGAGAATCGGCATCAGGGATGTGGTCGGCGTAGAGGGTGGAACCGTACGTGGTTCGGACGCCTCGGGTGTCCTGAAGATCTTTATGGGCAACGGGAAGGCCGTGCAGGGGGCCGACGGGGCCGCCGCGTGCAATTCGGTTATCGGCCGCTGCGGCTTCGTCGAGGGCGGCGTCGGCCGTAAGGGTGACTATGGCGTTCACTTCCGTGTTGTAAGCCTCGATGCGGTTGAGGTGCGCGGTAATAACTTCCCGAGCGCAAATGGTACGGTCGCGCAGCATCCGTGCCATCGTCACCGCAGGGAGGTAACACATGTCATCGTCAGTCATGAGGAGTTCGTCTTCTTGGCGCCGCCACATGGCGCGGCGTCGCCATCTGAAGGTGCGAGAATATCAGGGGACGAAGATGACTTCGCGGAATGTCCGTCGTGCCGTTGAGACTTGCTGTTAGATCGTGCGATGAATTCGGCGATATTGTCGGCGAGCGCACCATGACGAGCGAAACTCGATTGATGGAGGGCGCCGGTATCAGCTTCGATTCGCCCCGAAATCACGTCGAGTATCTGGCGATTGCCCGAGGTCGCCAATGGAGACCAACTGGCAATCACCGCCGCTAAATTCAATACCTCATCTCGCAGCTGCCCTTGTGCAACGATCTGACTGATAACGCACATGGTCATCTCCTGCTCAGCACCCACGACCTGGAAACTGAGAAATCGGTCGTCGATCTTGACGCGTTATCCATACTCTTCCCCGAAGGACCTTGTTGCGGTTCGCGGCGAGGAAGTAGGTTGCTTCCCGACCGTCAGCGGTGGTAATGAACGGCGGTCCCCACATTCTGGTGTCGTCCCCAGTCTGAGGATGCTCGACTTTGATAACGTCAGCGCCCATGTCGCCCAGAATCATCGTGGCGTAGGATCCTGCGAGTACGCGCGAAAGGTCCAACGTGCGCAAGCCGCTGAGCGGCCCTTGGTTGGACGACGCGGACGATAGATCGTTGTTAAGGTTCATGATGGCGTCCTCTGTTGACCTAATCGGAGTTCTTAGTGCGGACCGCGACTTCAAAAAATGAGAACCACGGAAACGACGCCAGATCAACTCGACACCCATCGCTATCCCGGTAGACGTTTGATAGATGCACAACGGTTCCGCCTGATCGACTGCGCGATCTCCAACCAGCCTGAAGGGGGGTACCAACTATCTCGGATTTCGTTTTCATCGCCCAACGAGGCGCACATTTCGTGGGGCTGCTTGATCAGCCCTGTCACCAGACGACCCATTCTACCATTGAGAACCAGCGGAGATAGATCAGCACATCATGGACACTTTCACTCGGTCACTTGCGCCGTTCGACCATCCTGGGCCAGGTCGAAGCCCATTATTGCTACGTGCAGCGAAACGCAACGTTCGACGGAGTCCAGTGAGGCTTTTAGGACCAACTGGACTAACGAGAGTCGGTGATAAAAGGCGGGCCTACTTATGTGATAGCAGTCGGCTGCTAGCGACTTGTTGCGCCCGCACGCGAGGAACACCCGTAGCACGCTCACGAGGTCCGAGCCGTTGATGTGGTCGTGCTGAAGAAGTGGTCCGATTTCTCCCTCAATAAAGTCTTGGACTCGGCCATTGTCGCGCAGCGAGTACAAAAGTCGGGCAAGGTGAATACTCGCGAGTTCGTGGTAACGTTGCCCGTGAGGTGTAGTGGCCAACGCACCCGCTACCTCGATGGCCTCGGCGAGTCCTGGCCGAATCGCGGTGAGTTCGCGGGCGGTCCCACCCACCCCGAAAGTGACCCCGTTGTCAATGCCCTCTTTGATCAGTCGTCCCCTGATCTTTTCTAACAACCGAGCCACGACTTCGGCGGGTTGCGCGGTCTCATTGTTCGAGAGCAACATCGACGTCTCGCCTGGTTCGCGGGCAGCAACGAGCGCACTCAGATGTAGCGACTCCAGCGAAGCCATCACGATTTTATGGACTTGCGAGTCAAGTTCGGTTCGTTGCGCACGACTGACGTTATTGCTGTCGGGCATCTTGACAACGATTGGCGTAACAAGGTTCGGGAACAGCGCTACACCCATGGCCTGGGAACGCGCGTAGATATCGGCAGGATTCGTGTAATTATGCGAGACAATATCGTTTATCAGCGCTTGGTGAGCGTGGCGGGCAGACCATCCCGCGTCATAGTGAGTAAGTTTGCTCACCACGAGCGCCATCGCCGCGCGGTTGAGGATCACGGTCTGGGTCCGCGTCACCGGGGTGTGCGAAACGAGGATCAGTCGCCCCCAAGTGTCACCGCCGCTCCCCACGTTGGCGACCAGCCAGTGATCACGACCGAGTTGTCCCTCGTGGATTCCTTCGCCAAGCCCACGGGAGTGGAACTCCCAGTCGAGCAAGAGACGATTATAGGCCATACCGCGTGCTTCGTAGGCGACCGCTTGGTGTGCCAGATTCTCCAGTACCACCGACGTGTCGCTTAATTCGCTGGTCACCGCAACGACATCGGAGACCGACGCGCCCAAAGCATTGAGCCTTGAAAATGCTTCGTTGGCACGGTCAATACGAATCAGTTCGGACATCTGCGAGTCAATGATCATCGTGGCGACGGCCTGGGAGACGGCCACGAACGGTATCTCTCGACGCAACTCAATGAGCGGCACTCCTTGGGTCAGGCAGGCCTTGACGAGTGCTTCGGGTATTTGTTTGTAACGCCGTCCGAGTTCAATCACTATCCCTCGGACGTCGGCCTCGGCGAGACCACGAACGTATTTGAAAAGCTGAGTCGGAGAGTCCGGTAGCGCGACGCCCGTGGTGAGAATAATTTCGCCGCCCTTGAGTAGTGGTCCGACATCGACAAGTTCGCTGACGTGCACCCAGCGCACCTGGCGATCCAAATGCGCGTGACCTGCCAGAAGATTCGGGTCACCGGCACGGATCTCGGCGAGATCAAGGAACTCTCTGACCGTCGGTCCTGGCACAAGCAACTCCCTCTATTCGGGTGAAGACGGCAGTGGCTCCGTCTTATCCGCCAGGGCATCGACAGTGTTCTCAGCGAGCGGCGTCGAGGACTTCGGACCAATTCGGTCGTACATCAAACTCACGATGCTCCGATTGCGATCGGGCGCACTGGCGATCCCGTGGCGCCCCTCATCTTAAGCGGCGTCGCTACGAATAAGAACTCAGCGACATTTGCTGCTGCGATGCTTTCGAGATTGAGATTCTCGATGATGTTGATGCCACTTTCGAACAGCAATTCGGTATGACAGGGCATTGTATTCCGGCCTGTCTCGTAATGTTCGAAGGCCATCGTGTCCGCACCAGCTGCCCTCGCACCATGCGCGGACAACCAGCGACCCACATCACCATTGGGCCCCGGCTGCGCACATCCGTCCTGCGGGTAGTAGATTTTTGGTCGGTCCCAGTACTGTCCCCAACCTGACCGGAACAGGTAAATGTCGCCCGGTCGTGGCGAAATGTTTCGAATGGCCAGAATCTGTTCGACTTCATCAACCGTGATGACTGCGTCGGGGCTGAGCGCATTCAACCCACGGTGGCCCGCTGCGTCGATAAGCAACCCGCGCCCGACGATCGCGACGGTTGAGGCGATATCGCCGGAGGCGAGCCCTCGGCCGCTCTGGCCCTGTGCCACACTCACGCCGCCATGCAGGCAGCCATTGATTGAAACGTGTCCGAGGGCATCGACGTGAGTGCCGTGGTGCCCGCACATGATGATTAGATCGTTCGCTGCGCTGTACCCATCTTTCCGATAGGAGTCGCCGTGGCGCGTGCGTAGCGACAACATAAAGCCCGGGTGTCGTGGGTGAATTGGCATCTCTTCAAACATTGGCTGCGACAGGTCCCAGACGCTCGCAAATTCGTCGAAGCGATCCAACCGCGAAAACGACGAAGCAAACCCGCTGGATGGCTCGGGAGCGGTCACGAGTACTGCTTCGCTGCGGCGGCCTCACGCGCTCCTTCGACAGCGTGGGTCAACCGTTCGGGGATGAGGTGCAAGCCGAAGACGTCACTGACGGTCTCTCGTCTCTTAATTAGGTCGCGCGAATCGCGGGAGACCAGTACAGTGGCCGGCCGCGGCATACCGTTGTACTGATTCGACGTCGTTTCGGCGTACATGCCAGCGTCGAGGACAGCGACGATGTCGCCGCGGCTCAACATTGGAAATTTGACGTCTGAAGCAAGAATTGAATGTGTACATGTGCTTCCGACAACGCTCGCGACGACTGACCGAGGTTCGTGCATCTTGGACGCCGGAAGCACATGATGGGCATATTTGGACGAGTCGATCCGGGTGAGGTTGTTGGTGCTCGCATCCACGTTGATCCACGTACGACCGAGGTCGGATTTCACGGCGCCGACGGTCGCTAGCAATACTCCGGCATTCCCGGCTATGTACCGTCCGGGCTCCAGCCACAACTTCGGGATCGGCAACCCGGCGCCATGAAATGCCGTCAGTAGAGCCTCACATGTCTGCGCGGCATAATCTTCAATAGTTGTCGGATTAAGTTCCAGCGTCCGTGACTCGGGGTCACGCTCGCGAGCCCAACCGCCACCGATGTCAATAACGGCGGGCTTGAAGCCAGTGTCAGCGGCAATCTGAGCGACGACGGTGGCGAATGCGCGCGCCCAGACTCGTTGAATGTTCGGATCCCGTCCGATACGCCCCATGTGAACGTGGTAACCGAGCATGAGCAGGTTAGGCGACGCGAGGACCTGCCGTGTGAGGACTGTAGCCATCTCGGGTGAGAAGCCCCACTTTTCATCAAGGACGGCTTCGACAAGTTGATCCCCGCTGACGCCGAGAGTGTCGCTGCCAAACTCGGAGAGCTCGGATGGAGCAATTTTGAGTCGGATATTCACGCGAACGCGGCTGTCTTTTTCCCGACAGATGCGTTCAAGAGTAGCAATCTCATCAATGTCGTCAATATTGATGACGATGCCACGGGTAACCGCCTGCCAAAGTTCCTCCTCAGACTTATTACTCCCATTGAGGGCAACGAGCTCGGGCTCAGCGCCCCCCGCGAAGGTGGCGAAAATTTCGCCCTGGCCGAAACAATCGCCACCGCCGCCCTCGTCACTGATGATCGCTCGCAGCGCGATGTTGTTGTTTGCTTTACCTGCGTACATGACATTCACACTGGTCGGCCACGCGATTTCGAAAGCGCGCCGGACACGACGAAAATTGGATCGAAAGGTCCCCTCTGAGATGACGAACAGCGGCGAGCCGAATGTGGACAGCAGTTCGTTAACGTTGTGGCCCTCAATCTCGAGGAATCCCTCCTCCGACACGTCCAGGTTGTCGGTTCGAGTGAGCACTTCGGCCAATAGGCCAGCTCCAGTCTTTGGTTCTGAAGACACGGGCATCATTTCATCTACTTTCAGTTTTGTTTTGAGTGAAGCATGGCCTTGACGAGATCTGTTCGATCTCACGCCGTTTGAGTCACGGAGATGCCGGCACTTGTTAGAACAGCCGCAAGCCCCTCGAGTTCCTGAGGATCGGTTAATGGCAGCAGCGGTCGACGCGGGTAGCCCGCCTCGATTCCCATGAGTCGCAGAGCGGCTTTCATCTGTGCCTGAAAAGAGGCTCCGAACTTGGGCGCATTGGCGTCGTTCCAGAGCTGAAGGTCGAGGGACTTCTCCTCTGCGGCAAATTCGCGCGCACTGTCGAGGTCATCTCGCCACACTGCTTCGAACAGTTCCGGTAGTTTGTTGCCAAGCAACTGCCATCCTCCGATGTACCCGTCGCCTTGCCCCAGGGCAAGGCGGTCGATGCCGACGTTGCTCAGCAGATTCCCACCAAACACGCGTAGTGTCTCCCCCACCGCATCAAGGGCATCAAAGAATTCGGGGTCCTTTACTGAGTTCTTGAGCGCTACCACATTGGGTATCTCGGCCAACTTTTTCAGGGTCTTAGTCTCAATATCAATGCCGACACGCCGAGGGATGTTGTAAAGCATCATGGGAAGTTCGATGCCTGCTGAAATGTCATTGTAGAACGCCATAATCTCTGCTTGCGTCGGTCGCACATAAGGCGGCGGTGTCATCATCACTCCGGATGCACCGGCTGTTTCTGCTCCCGATGCCAACCTGATCACTCGTTCGGCGGTGAATTCGGTGCAACCAACGACTACCGGTACGCGGCCGGCAACTTGGGACACGGCGATTTCGGTGACCCGGCCGCGCTCGACAGGGCTTTGAGAGAACCACTCACCGGTCGAGCCGTTGATCAACAGGCCGTGCACTCCCTGATCAAGGTAGTACTCAATTAACGCTCGCATGGTCGGCTCATCGATTTCCCCGGCCTCAGTAAACGGGGTTGGTGACGCAGCCCAGTATCCCCTCCAGTTGACAGTGTTACGATCCACAATTCACTCCTTTCATCTATCTCTCTCAGAACTACAGATTTCTTCAACTGTGGAGGCATCGATCGGCAGATCGAATTCTCCGACATCAGCAGGTCTTGACGCGACAAGGTCGCCGATCCGGACGGGACGGGCGGGCGAACGGGGAGTCATCGGCGCGTTAAGGTTCGCGAACTCGAAACCAGGCTGTCCGGCGAGCCCGGCCAACGTGGGTAGGCAATTGCGACCCTGACAGGGTCCCATCGCAACGCGCAAATGAGCGCGGAACGTGTTGGTGTCCGAATCGCCAGCGCTCGTGGCGTCGCCACGCAGCTGCGCCACACTGACGTCCTCACAACGGCAGACAATCGTCTCGTCAGTGGCCAACCTCGCGAGGTTAACCCGGTGCCGGTACACCTCTCGGACCGCGTCCTGAAAGCGACGGTGTGCACGGAGTTGGCGCGCGCTCGAGGCATGGCGGCGAGCCGCCTCATCCGCGTCGAGCCTGTCGAGCATTGCAGCGACTCGGATAGCGGCGATCCGTCCTTGCTCCATTGCAGCGGGTGCGCCAAGCACGCCGACGCCATCGCCGGCAGCGAGGATGCCCGAGACGTCTGTCTCCTGGTACTCGTTAAGCACAGGCACATCAGCTCCGGAATCCGGGTCACGTCGCAGCGTGCACCCCGCAACCGCAGCGAGTTCGCAACTGGGCATGAGGCCGTATCCCAAGCAAACAGCATCCGCTTCCAGCAACTCAGTCGAGTCCAAAATTATCGCACCGGACTTGTCAACGCGCGAGATCACGACTCCCTCGACGTGTTCATCACCAACGATGCTTGTTACTACTGTGCGGTACTGATAACGCACCCCTCGGCGCCGCAGTTTAACGAAGTAGTTCAGGCCATCAACGAGTAAGGGCAGATCCGCAGCCGCGCTTCTCGCCACTCGCGCCAATCTGACGCCACGCGGCGGCGCAGCCACCTCGACGACGGCCTCAATGCCGGCACCCCAGGTCGCGAGCTCCGCTGCGAATGCAAGCAGCAGAGGTCCGTTGCCAGCCAGCACGAGATGTCTACCGGGAATCACGCCTTGAGTTTTCGCGAATGTCTGAAGTCCGCCTGCAGTGAAGACACCCGGCAGAGTCCAACCAGGAATGGGTGTCGGCCGGTCGTAAGCACCGGGCGCCAGCAAGACATACGCAGCGTTCACTTCCACGTTCGAACCATCCACGATACATCGCAGCGAAGTGCCTTCAAGATCCCACACGAGGCTCTCGCAAAAGATGCGGGTGCCGGAAGCCTTGACCGACTCGATCAACTCGCGCCCCTCTTTCGCTTGACGTCCGCCTGCACCTGCAAGGTGCGGGACCTGAGCCAACAGGGGGTCTCTGCGTTCCTTGCGTATCTGCTTAAAAATTTGGCCGCCAAGGTCGACGCGTTCGTCGAAGAGCATGACATTCAGCCCTGAACGGCGCGCCTCGATCGCCGCGGCGAGACCTGCAGGACCGCCGCCAATGATCGCCATGTCACACTTCATCGGCGCAGTCACATCACACCTCTGGTAGGCGCGCCGTCAGTTGGGTGTACACCTTCGATCTCGTCCTGGGGACCGAGCCATTGGCGAGCCACCTGCATACCTTCGACGAGGGGCGTGACGCAGGTACGAACGCTGGAACATCCGTCGACCGTAGCCTCACACTCGTAACATAACCCAATCCCGCAATAGGCCCCACGTGGCGAACGCAGTCGAGGTGACCACCGAAGATGAGTGACCTCGTTGGCAATGAGAGCCGCCGCAATGCTCTCCCCGACATAGCCCCGCATCTGTCGTCCCTCGAACCAGAATGTCACGTACGAACGTGCAGTGACCTGATTCCAACCGTCAAGTCGCAGTGACTTCGGAGTGGATTTTGCAGCGCGTCTCATCATCGATCCTTTTCCGTCATAGCCATCTCTGCGGACTGAACTCTTGGAAGTTCCCGGGCAATACACCGCCCGTCATAGACAGAGCTACCTGTTCGGCCAGGTACGGCGTCAACGTGTAGCCTGCGGCCCCCCGGGGCACGGTGAGCGTGTGATAGCCGGGAAACGCGTCAATTGTCCCGACCGTAGGAAGTCGGTCGGGCGCGACCGCGACCGTGCCGACCCAGGAACGCAGCAACCGCGTGCGACGTAGCGCCGGCACCAGACGGCAAGCCACGTCCAAGTTGCCTGCCAGCGCATCCGGAGCGATCCGTCCACGCAAGCTCTCCGATTGCCAGTGAGTCGCCGGCCACCCACCACCAATCAGGAATGTTCCTTCCAGGGTCTGCTTGAGAGTGAGCGGCTGCGCGATATGTTGCACGATGGGGCCGAGCATCGTCGGACACCGCTCGGTTACTGACACCATCTGGCGTACGCCGTGTACCGGCAAAGGGACGCCAAGCAACCTTGCAACATTGCCACTCCACGCCCCCGCGGCATTCACAAGCTGCCCCGCACGTACGTAGCCTTTCGAGTGTCTAAGTTGGAATCCGCCATTGACAGCACCAATCGCACTGACTTCACAACGCTCGATGATCTCGACACCGGCTGACCGGGCGCGACGGGCAAGATAACTCCCCACAGCCAAAGGATTGACGGAGCCCTCCTCAAGACAGTAGATCGCGCTGACGACGCTCGGAGCCAATGAGGGAGCCACCTCGCGCAACGCGCTACCAGCGACGATCTCGACGGTCAAACCAAGGCTACGGTTGACGACGAAATTAAGATTCAGTGCGTCGGCCTCTTGCGTGTTCTCGGCGACCATCAGGCCACCGCAGTTTTTGGCGCCCAATGCGGATCCTGCCTGCTCGCTCAGCGTTTGCCATGTGTCGATTGCGCAACGGATGAGCGCCAGCCGCCCCGGAGAACGGAGATCGTCTCGGCGTAGTTGAAAATGCAACGTTCCTGCGTTGGTACCCGAGGCGGCACGGTTGAGGTAGTCCTTTTCTAACACCACCGAGTGCAGGCCCCGCTCAGCGAGGCGAAGCGCAACAGTGACTCCAGCGAGCCCCCCGCCAACGATTGCAACGTCGGTGTCGTTACTCACATCTCACCGCACTCCGTGCCGATTCTGTCACGCAGTACCGCATCGTTCACTCGCGACATGCGATCACAGGTCTCGCCCAGAGTGCAGCACCTTGCTGAGAAATTCTTGGCAACGCTCGGTCTTCGGACGTAAAAACAGTTCCTGTGGGAGACCGCGCTCGACAATTCGGCCGGCATCCATGAAGACCACTTCGTCGCTCACGCCGTTGGCGAAACCCATCTCATGCGTCGCAATCAGCAATGTCATACCGCCGTCTGCAATTGTGCGTATTACGTCCAGCACCTCAACAATCGTCTCTGGGTCCAATGCCGAAGTCGGCTCATCAAATAGCATGAGTCGCGGCGACATGGCCAGGGCTCGGGCAATCGCGACACGCTGCTGTTGTCCCCCGGAAAGTTGCAGCATGTAGGAACGCTGCTTGCTGCCTAGCCCAACACGTTCGAGTAGTTCCACGGCGCGGGTGCGCGCCGTGTCTTTGCCGATACGGCGTACATGCACCATACCTGACATGACGTTCTCCAATGCTGTCATGTGACCGAAGAGGTTAAAGTTTTGGAACACCATGCCGATCTCGACCCGCTGTAAGGCCGCTTGGCGGTCACTAAGAGGTCTCGGTCGCTCGCTGTCCCCATTGATACCGACTCGCTCACCGAAAACATGAATCGAACCATCGTCGACGCTTTCAAGGTTGTTGATACATCTCAGCAACGTGCTCTTGCCTGACCCGCTCGGGCCAATAAGTGCAATGACCTGACTTTCAAGCACCTTAAGGTCGACGTGGTCCAGCGCGACAACACCACCGAAGTGTCGACTAACGGACCGTAACTCAACGGCAACACGACTCTTATCAGGCGCTTGGTCCAGGAGCGAGGCCGACATCCTCCGTCTCACGATGACTCCGTCACTACTTGCTGCGCAGTGGGTCGCCGTATTCTCACTCGAGACTTGGATGCGATAGGAGCGCCAAACCGACGCTCCAGCAGCGCCTGGATACCACGCCATGCGGTTCCCATGGAGATGTAGTAGATGCTCGCGATAGTCAACACCTCCAGCGGGTGGAAATTCACCGCGTAGATATCTTGAGTAACCCGAAACAACTCGGTCATGGAAATTACTGACACCAACGAAGTGCTTTTGAGTAAACCGTTGACCTCATTGCCCGCAGCCGGGATTGCTGCGCGTATCGCTTGAGGTAAGATAATCACCCTCATTGCCTTAGTCCGGCGCATACCCAGCGCTTTGGCCGCCTCCATTTGACCGTGAGGCACGGAGAGTATTCCACCGCGGATTATTTCAGCCATGTAGGCGCTCTCATTGATGGCCAGCGCAATTAATGTTGACTGCACGACTCCGAACGAAAGTCCCATCTCAGGTAAGCCGTCGTAAACGAGAACCAAAGTAACCAGTAAGGGGATCCCTCGCACGATGCCGGTATAGGTCTGATACAACACCCGACTTAACCGCTTCTCCGAAGTACCGAACACGGAAAGTACCGCGCCTATGCAGGTGCCAAGACCGATACCTGCAGCGGTAAGCCATATCGTCACCCAAGCACCGTGCAGGATGTCGCTACTAAACAGGTACTGACCGAAGACCTGCCAACTCCAAATAATGGAGCCCAATATCATAATTGCTCACTCACCATTAGCCATCAGACCACCGGGATTCAGTGCGTTCGCACATGAATCCCGGTGGCGTCGATATGCCTCTCAGAAGGTTGTAATCGCGTCCGCAGTAATTCCCCATTGCTTCAAGCCAGCAGCGTAGGTACCGTTTCTCTCCATCGTGTACATCGCTGCTGTGACTGCACCTGCCAGTTGCGCATCGTTCCTGTTGACAGCGATGCCGTTGACTATTGTGTTAATCCCGGAAGCAACCACTTCGACACTCGGAACCGACTTAACGTCGTACGCCAACGTTGGATCATCCCCAAGGAGCGCCTGTGCTCGTCCGGCCGCCATCGCTGCGAACGCGTCAGAGTATCCCGGGAATGTCAAGACAGTCAGGGTCTTACCTGCAGCACTACAGAGTGCGACTTGACTCGTCGCCAACGTCTGTTCAGCGGAGCCGAGAGTGACCGCGACCGTGTGCCCGCACAGATCCGTAATTGACTTTATGTTGTCCGGATTTCCTTTGGCCGCGACAATCGAAATGCCAGTCTGTATGTAAGGAACGAAATCGACGACCGCCGCACGCACCGGTGTGTCGTACATGCCTGAACAGATGACGTCAAACTTGTTCGCCTCGAGCCCCGAGATAAGGCCAGCGAAGGCAAGGTTGACGAACTTGAACTTCAAACCCAGCGTCTTGGCTACGTCGCCACAAAGGGTGTGGTCGATTCCGGTGACGTTGCCGTGAGATATGAAGCCAAATGGCGCCACAGTTAAATCGGCCCCAATTGTCAGTACGCCCGAACTGCGTATCGACGCCGGGACCATGGAATGCAATGCGGACGGTTTCGACGCCGCGCCACTAACACCGGGAGCGATCAAAAGCAACGCGGTGGAGCCGATGGCTAAAGCCACGACTCCAACTCGTTGCAAAAGGTTGTGACTCATGTTTTCTGTCCTTTCAGATCGATGATCACGTCATCGATGCGGTCTTAAGACGGCAGTGTAGCCCTAGTTTTCGGCCAAATGTGGGGCAGCATGTAATGATCTTCACCTCCTGACGCTCAGCTTGTAAGGGCCACGCCATGAAATTTTGGAATAACCAGAGTGATTGCTTTGGCCGAGCCAACAAAAGTCGCGGCCCGCTACTTCGAGTTCACTATCCTATGCGTTTCGCCAGCCCGCCCTCGCTCACGTGCTCCCGAGAGGAAGCGTCGCTCAACGCAACCAGCGAAGCTGTGGCTGGCTCATTAAGCGACTGTGATTTCGTGACGATCCCACTCATTCCTGGGCGGATCCAATTCGAAATGAACTACGAGTTATCTGTCGTAGCCGTCGAAACGCCTGAGTCCATTCTCAAGGGCACACTCGCTAAACCCATATCCATCGAGGGGAAAGGCGTCCCGCATGCTACGACGTCGAGTAGCGCCCTCGAGCCATTGACTGGCGATGTACTTCGCCAGGTAGCGCTCGGGGCAACTTTGACAGTCGCTCTGCGAGCGGGTGGTCGCGGGGAGCCCGTTATCACAACTCGCCGAAGAGACCACGATCTCGCAAACGACACTCTTACGCTGGGCGCGTCAACTACGAATCGACGCCGCTCTTCATCCCGGGATGAAGAGCGTTGAGGAAGATTCGACTCAGACGTCGCGTGAAGTCCCTCGAGCACGAACTGGATCTCGTGAAATCGGCGAAGCGCGGACAAGTTTCACGCGCCTCGTCAAGCGATGAGAATTGACCTTCGGTTATGCGCCACAGTCTCGCAACTGGTCCAGAATCTGGGGTGCAGTTCAGGTGGCTTATTTAAACGAATCAGGCCAAACTCGCCGAGCGCTCTTCCGCCACAAGAGGGACATCGCTCCATGTCCGCTCACGACTTTCTTTGCGTCGACAGGGCGCAATCTTACATCAGGACTAGAGCGATATTACGTCAACGGGGGCCAATCGCCGAAACGTTTTTTGATGCGTGAGCGAGTTCGCTTGCTATCCGTTCGAAATCATCAACGACGAGCCCGACCGTAATGCGCAGATGTGCTCCACCTCCATTTTTGGTTGCGAAGGGACTACCGGCTGCAGCGACGATGCCGCGATGCGCGAGATAGAGCAGCGCCGCAGTCTCGTCGCGAACTGGCAACCACAGATTGAGCCCATCATCGCCCACTGTCGTACAGCCCAAGCGCGCCAGTTCACCAGTGACAATCGCTCGGCGCTCCGAATACACTTCACGCGCGTGCGCAATCTGCCCCCGTGACTTCTCGCGCGTGAGCAGATCAAGTAACACGCTCTGCAGGAGCCGACTCGTCCAGCCCTGACCGAGCAGTCGGCGTTCGCGGAGCCCTTCCATGACGAGTTGTGGTCCACTCATGGCGGCGAGGCGAAGGTCTGGTCCATGCGACTTAGAGAAACTGCGCACATGCACCGTTTGATCGGCGAGCCACGTCCCAAGACTGATGGGGCTACTGGAAGCGATAGCCCCCGCCGAGTCATCCTCGATGATAAAGACACCAGTACTTCGTAGGAGTGCGGCGAGCATTCGGGCGCGCTTCTTACTCATAGAAATCCCCACCGGGTTATGCGCTCGAGGTTGCAGGAACACCGCCTTCGGGCGAAGCGACATCGCCTCTTCTAACTGAGCGACCACAAGCCCTTCTGAGTCAACGTCGACGCCGATAGTTCGTATCCCCAGAGCATCGAGGAGATCCAGGAGCGGCGGGAAACTCGGATTCTCGACGACGACCGAATCACCATAGCGCAGGAGATGCGACGTGACTTGATCCAATGCATCCATCGCGCCATCGACGATGACGAACTCCTTCGCGTCGTAGGGCCAGTCGTCGCGCAGCACCTCGACCAACGAAGGGATGATCGGGTTCTCAAGGTAACTACTCGGCGTCCCAGCCCGATGCAGATTCTTAAGCGCGAGTGTGAGGTCGGGCAAGAGCGTAGGGTCGGGCACGCCCGAGGAAAGGTCAAGTCCAAATGCGATCGATCGTTCGAGCGCGCGGCGGTAGCGCCTTGGACCTGGTTCGATGCGCGCCATCACCACTGTGCCGCGACGCCCGTCGGAGCGAATGGCCCCCGCGCGTGCCAGGAGCTTCCACGCAACGCTCACGGTGCTCGGCGAAAGTCCCAACTCCTCGGCGACCGCTCGAATGGGCGGAAGCATCGTTCCCTCTGGCAACGCGTTCTCGCCAATTGCTGCGCTGAGTGCAGTCGCGAGCCCGCGGCTCGTACGTTCGCTCAATCGAGCCGCGACTTCGCCGGTGACCTTTGTAACCATACAAAGAGATTATTGTGCCACAGCAAAGCCATATGTCATGACTCCGATATGACCTCCGTTACGCACTTAATCAACAAATAATTCGATCAGGCACTCGACGTGATCGACCTGCAACTCCCAAGAGGGATTTCGCTCAGTATCAAGGGCGAGACAATCAGTGCCGCGCGCCGCAGTGTCCAAGTAAACCCAATTTCGAATCGTCGCTGATCGCCCAGCCCTGGCTCCCGGTTCCGGCGTCGCGCTCGGCCAACTCACGCGCATGATCCATCCAATCCTTCACAATGTAATTCACCGACGGCACGCACGTCGTCAGTGGGGCACATTCGTCGCGTATGCACCCGCAGCGGCCGCCGCCCTCAAGTGACCAGGTTGAACCGTAACAAAGCACCCCACATAAGAGAGCGAAGCGAACTTGTTCCATGCAGGCGATTGCGGCGTCCACACTTTCGACTCCTTACTGTGCCCGAACTGTCCTTCACGTCTTGTGTCATGAACTCCTTTGTACTGGTACAAACTAGATATTGTGTTACACCTCCACCGTATGTAATGTCGTTGACATGACAACCACCATCAACCACTGGGTCGGCGGGCGACTCGTCGAGGGAACATCCGGACGAACCTCCCCCGTCTTTAACCCAGCTACCGGCGAACAGACTGGGTCTGTCGCGCTCGCATCGTCCGACGAGGTAAACGCTGTTGTTGCCAGTGCGCTCCGCGCCGCAGTCGACTGGAAGAACGTTTCCCTCTCGCGACGAGCAGCGATCGTCTTCAAGTTCCGTGAACTGCTCGCCGCGCGCGTAGACGAGCTAGCGAGGGTGATCACCGCCGAGCATGGCAAAGTACTCGCTGACGCACTCGGCGAGATCGCACGTGGGCTTGAGAACGTCGAGTTCGCAACTGGCGTTCCACAGATGATGAAAGGCGGCTTCTCCGAAGATGTCTCCACTGGCGTCGACGTGTACTCGATTCGCCAGCCACTTGGCGTCGTGGCAGGAATCACTCCGTTCAACTTTCCAGTCATGGTGCCCTTGTGGATGTGCGCGAATGCCATCGCGACCGGAAACGCCTTCATCTTAAAGCCGAGTGAGAAGGATCCTTCTGCGTCACTCTTCTTAGCCCGACTCTGGCAAGAAGCCGATTTGCCCGACGGAGTTTTTAGCGTGTTACAAGGAGACAAGGAGGCGGTTGACGGCCTCTTGACCCACGCGGACGTTTCCGCTGTCAGTTTTGTCGGTTCGACGCCGATCGCCCGCTATATTTACGAGACCGGCACTAAGGCGGGCAAGCGTGTCCAGGCCTTGGGTGGAGCGAAGAACCACATGGTGGTGCTACCCGATGCCGACGTCGAGATGGCTGCCGATGCGGCGGTATCCGCTGGTTACGGCGCGGCCGGCGAGCGCTGCATGGCCGTTTCGGTTGTCGTCGCCGTGGGCAACGTCGCCGATCCCCTCGTCGACGCCATCGCCACGCGAATTCCAAAACTCATTGTTGGTGACGGTGCTAGGAAAGACACCGACATGGGGCCCCTCATCACCGCCGAACATCGCGACAAGGTCGCTGGTTACGTTGCAGCTGGCGAAGAGGCCGGCGCAAACGTGGTCATCGATGGACGATCCTCGCCTGTCCCCTCGATCGGCTTCTTCCTCGGTGCGACGCTACTTGACGACGTGCGCACCGACATGTCCGTCTACCGCGACGAGATCTTCGGTCCAGTACTCTCAGTCTTGCGCGTTGCCTCATTTGATGAGGCGATCGCCGTCATCAACGCCAATCAATTCGGAAATGGTACCGCAATATTCACTCGCGACGGCGGCGCCGCTCGCCGGTTCCAAAGGGAGATTCAAGTTGGCATGATCGGCATCAATGTGCCGATCCCTGCGCCCGTTTCCTACTACTCCTTCGGCGGCTGGAAAGCATCGCTCTTTGGTGACTCCCACATATACGGGCCTGAGGGCGTCAACTTCTACACGCGAGGCAAAGTAGTCACATCGCGCTGGCCCGATCCTACAAACTCGACCGTCGACCTCGGCTTCCCTCAGACCAGATAGGAACTCATGACCATTTCCACCTTGGCCAGTTATGGCGTGACGGAACTAGACGAGAAAACCATTCGCGCGCTTGACCACGAGCACGTCTTCCACTCGTGGTCCGCTCAGGATCTCATCAACCCCCTTCCCATCGCGTCAGCCCTCGGGTCATACTTCATCGACTACGAGGGCAAGCGTTACCTCGACTTCACCTCGCAATTGGTAAATGTAAACATCGGACACCAGCACCCGAAACTCGTAGCTGCAATCCAGGACCAGGCTGCAAGGCTCTGCACCGCAGCACCGGCGTTTGCGGTCGACGTGCGAAGCGAGGCCGCTCGACTCATTGCAGAACTCGCCCCCGGGGATCTCAACAAGGTCTTCTTCACCAACGGCGGGGCCGAGGCCACCGAAAACGCGATTCGCATGGCGCGTCTTCACACGGGTAAGCACAAGATCCTTGCCGCCTACCGCAGTTACCACGGTGCCACGGCGGGAGCGATCACCATAACGGGCGATCCGCGGCGTTGGCCATCCGAGCCCAGTTTGCCTGGCGTCATCCATTTCTGGGGTCCCTACACCTATCGTTCGTCCTTCCGCTCTGAGAACGACCAAGAGGAATGCGCAAATGCGCTCAATCATCTGCGTGACACCATTATTTTCGAAGGGCCTGACACCATCGCCGCCATCATCATCGAGTCGGTCGTCGGCACCAACGGCATTCTGGTACCGCCGGACGACTACCTCGCTGGCGTTCGCATGCTGTGTGACGAATTCGGCATCGTCATGATCTGCGACGAAGTCATGTCTGGCTTCGGCCGCTGTGGCGAATGGTTTGCCGTCGACAAATGGGGTATCACGCCTGACCTTATTACCTTCGCGAAGGGTGCGAACTCCGGCTACGTTCCCATTGGCGGAGTGATTATTTCTGAGACGATTGCGGCGTCTTTCGCTACTCGCGCTTACCCTGGTGGCCTCACTTACTCCGGTCACCCGCTCGCGTGCGCCTCGGTCGTGGCGTCCATCAACATCTTCAAAGAAGAAGGAATTATCGAACATGCTCGACACCTTGGCCGTGACATCATTGGTCCAGAACTCGAAAAAATCGCCGCGAAGCACCCTTCGGTGGGTGAATTTCGTGGTCTAGGAGTGTTCTGGGCGCTCGACCTCGTGCGAGACCGAACGTCCCGCAAACCACTCGTTCCTTACAACGCGAGTGGGGCAGACGCCCAACCAATGAATGAATTCGCCGCGAAGTGTAAGGAGTTAGGTCTTTGGCCCTTCACCCATTTCAATCGAACGCATGTGGTTCCGCCCTGTACCACGACTGTTGATGAAATGCGTGACGGTCTCGCCATCATTGACGAGGCGCTCAGCGTTGCCGATAAGTATTACTCGGGAGCGGACGCGTGATGCTTAAGTCCGCTTTCACAAGGAATTTCGGAATCTGCCGGATTCACGCCCGAACTCTAGATTCCAACTGAGGTCGTCAGTTCAGCCAGAAGACGATAAAAGTTCTATGGAGATAAGAACGGAGTTTGAAGGATTGTCGGCTCTACAGGTTCACTCTGCGAATGTGTGCAATGAATGTCCGATGTACCAGTGACGTTTCGCCGCTCCACGACGCCTGCTGCCAGCGAACTGCCTGGGTCACTGACCTCGAGGCCGAACCTTGCCCTTTTCGTCGTCGTGACCGGTGTCCTCATCACGGCAGTCGACACGACGATCGTCATCTTGGCTCTTCCCGAGATTCAGCGCACCTTTCACCTCGGTCTCACGTCGGTCCTCTGGGTAATCATCGGTTATCTGTTCGTGATCACCCTCGTCTCCACGCAAGTCGGGCGCCTCGGCGACATGTTCGGTCGCGTCTCGATGTACGAAATGGGTTTTGTCATCTTCATTATCTCGTCCGCGCTCTGTGCGCTGTCATGGAATGAACTCTCGCTGATCATCTTTCGCCTCATCCAAGGGATCGGAGGGGCCTTCATCGTCGCCAACTCCGGCGCCGTCATCGCCGACACGCTTCCCAAGGAGAAACATGGCCGCGCCTATGGCTTTAACGCCAGTGGCTATAACACGGGAGCCGTGCTCGGCGTCGTGCTCGGCGGCACGATCGTCACCTACATATCGTGGCGCTGGATCTTCTGGATCAACCTGCCCATCGGCCTCGCCGCCTACATCGTCGCGCGCAACGTGCTACACGACACCTCTCCGCGCGTCAGTCGGCGCATTGACTGGTGGGGCGCGCTCGCCATTGGTCTCGGGCTCTTCGGGCTGCTGTGGGCAACGATCGATCTCATCAGCGAATCGCTCAACCCCACCATCATCGGTTTCTTCGTCGGCGGCGTACTGTGCCTTCTCGCCTTCTGGCAGATCGAACGCCACACCGAAGAACCTCTGCTGGACTTCAAACTCTTCAAGATTCCAACAATCACACGCTCGTACTTCGCCGCCATGCTCCAAAGCCTCGCCAACTACGCGGTGCTGTTCTTACTCTTGATGTACCTCCAAGGCGTTGAGCATCTCGATCCGATCCGCGCGTCACTCTTGCTTGTGCCTGGTTACATCGTCGGCGGAGTCTTCGCCCCTCTGGCAGGTCGCTACGCCGACCGACACGGTACGACCGTCCCGGCCACGTTTGGTCTAGTCCTTCAGATCTTCGCGCTCATCGCCTACGCCCAACTCAGCGCGCACTCCTCGCTCTGGGTCATCGTCCTCGCTTACATCGTGGGCGCCATTGGGGGCGCGTGTTTCTTCCCGTCAAACAACTCGGCCGTCATGAAGGTCGCCCCGACCAACTCCTTTGGTATTGCTTCGGGACTATTGCGAACGTTCGTGAACGTGGGCATGGTGTTTTCCTATGCTCTCGCGATTCTCATCGCCTCGGCGTCAATCTCACGTCACGTGGCTTTTGCGATCTTCGTTGGCTCGGGCACGATCAGCCCAGCGGTCACGGTCGCTTTCGTGAACGGGCTCCACGCCACCTTCTACGCGTCTACCTCATTGCTGATGATCGCTGCGATTCTCTCAGCATCGCGCCCCCGTGCCGTTCAACCAATACTCGTTCAGGACTAGGAGACTCTCAATCGAAGCGAAATTCTGTCCTTGGGGCGGTCGAGCGACAGTGACGCTGCGAACCTTGAGACTGACCCTCAATCTCGGGCCAGGATCGATCGACTACTCCGGTTCCACGGTGGATCCAGGTTTAGTATTGATGAATAACTGGTGATGGAGGATGCTCAATGGGTCCCGATGAAAGGCTCTCCATAGAATCATTGAGAGCAAGATTCGCAGAACTGCTGTCCACAAATCTTTTAAATCCTGAAGATACAACTGTTCTTGTGTACGACTACGCTGAAATCGTCCGGCGATGCAAACTTCTCGCCTCTACTTTTCCAGATTCGTCGCTACACAGTGTTGCCGTGAAAGCCGTCGCTCTTCCTCAGCTTTTGAGCGAGACTCGCGCCCATGGTTTCGGCGCGGAGGCCGCCTCAGAGGCGGAGATTGCAATCGCGATTAAGGCTGGGATTTCTGCCGACCGAATTATGTTCGATTCACCGGCGAAAACAATGACCGAGTTGCGTAACGCGTTAGTTACAGGCGTTGGAATCAATATTGACAATTTGGAGGAGGCTCGGCGAGTCAGAGAATTAGTTAAGGAAAGTCCTACCCGAAGCCTGATGGGTCTCAGAATTAATCCTCAGATTGGTCAAGGGACGATTGAGGCAACGAGCGTGGCGGGACAATTTTCAAAATTTGGCATTCCAATTCAAGAGAGCAGAGCGCAGATACTTGATTGCTACCGAGCAAATGAATGGCTGAATTCAATTCACGTTCACATGGGTTCTCAAGGCATGTCTCTGGAGCAGCTTGTTGAGGGAGTTCGACGAGTTTGTGATCTCGCGGCGGAAGTTGGCGACCAAATCACTACTGTCGACATTGGGGGCGGATTACCCGTGTCGTACAAAAGGGGACGCATTCCTCAACCGACCTTGGTCCAGTACGCTTCTGAACTCGAGAAAAAGTGCCCCGAGCTTTTCAACGGACGATTCAGAATCGTTACGGAGTTTGGCAGGTGGCTCTTTGCGAACGCGGGTTGGGTGGCCACAAAGATCGAGTACACGAAGCGATCCGCTGAGCGCAGGATCGCGGTAGTGCATGCCGGTGGCGATTTATTCGTGAGGCCGATCTACCAACCTGAAATATGGCAACACGAGGTCGACGTGTTTTCGATTGACGCGGAAAGAAACATGGAGAGCGACCTAAGCCCGTGGTCAGTTGCCGGGCCCCTTTGTTTCTCCGGTGACTTTCTCGCTCGGGAACGGTTGCTGCCCGACTCGGAGCCAGGTGACTGGATCATTGTTCAGGACGCAGGGGCGTACACCCTTTCGGCGGTTTCGCGCTACAACAGTCGGCCGATGCCGAAGGTCGTGATGGACGATATCCCACGGTGGCGGCTTCTGCGAGAACGTGACAGCGCTGATGATGTTGTCAATTTCTGGATCGGTCGAACATCTAGTTGAACGGGTTGGACTTGGCGGGTGATTTCCACGTCGCGGGTTTTGCCCTCGCGTGGCTCGCCGACCACGGTCTCATCGAAGAAGGAGATCTATTCACGCCCTTGACGCCGTTCGCCTTCGTCGACATTCTTCTCTATCGAATGGTCACTCTCGGACGAGACAGGCTGCTCGCCACGTTGAACCTGGTGGGCCGTAACGAGCAACAGTGCGTTCCTTGAACTACCGCTTGAGCTTTTGCGTCGGAGCCTTATGCGATTCCTTGCGCGCACTCTCCGCCCCGACAGTGCCTTCTCAGCTTCCTATAAGTCAATCCACACCACCTTCCGCTCCTGCCACTTCTTCTTCTCGTCCGACCTGTACTGTCCTTCACGTCTCCGTCCTCACAACTCCTGTTCCCTGTTTCGCATGCCTCTCCCAGCCCTTCCGCTTGCTTCTGAAAGTTGTCTCACACGTCTGGCACTTGAGGCAAAACCGCGTCCTTTGTTGCATCTGATGCGACAGTTGCGTTGCATGCAGGTGCCTCCGACATGATGACGATTCGACGCCTCAGCATCGGAGCGGGCTACAAGTACCTGCTCAAAT
>Ga0208080_1000279_pt1 | contig 25316 bp, 25 predicted proteins | sample NGESurdeep092012_3_FD_184476 | JGI IMG/M metagenome (GOLD analysis project Ga0208080, IMG submission 184476) | Arctic peat soil microbial communities from Barrow, Alaska - NGEE Surface sample 210-3 deep-092012 (SPAdes) | ecosystem: Environmental > Terrestrial > Soil > Wetlands > Peat ...
GGGCATGTCGACCACGGCCGACGGGCACGGCTACCGCCTGGTGGCCTCTGACGGGGGCATCTTCTCCTTCGGTGACGCCACCTACTTTGGATCCATGGGCGGAAACTCGTTGGCCAGTCCGGTGGTCGCCATGGCCGTCAGCCCCGATGGGGTCGGCGGGTGATCCCGTCGATACGGTGGCGATGGCTGGCACCGACCGCCATGGTGATCGCCGCCGGGGCAGCTGCACTTGGTCCAGCCGGCCCGGACGCCCTGGTGCCGTTCAAGGCCGCAACCGTGGCGGCCGCCGACAGCGTGTATGTCGCCCTGGTAGTGGACCTGGGACAGGGGTACGGAGGTTCGCCACGGGTGGTGTCCGGCTGCGTGAGGGTACCGCCGGGAAAGTCCGGGTACGACGCGCTCACGGCCTTCACCCAACAGATGAACTGGGCCCCGCCCAGTTACAACAACGCGGGATTGCTCTGCACCATTGACGGCTACCCCCAGAGCGGATGTGGTCAGGTTGTCGCCTCGGGTTATGACTACTGGTCCTACTGGCACGGGGATCCGGGAACGTGGACGTACTCGAGTGAAGGTGCCAGCCGTACCATGCAGACCGGCGACGTGGAGGGGTGGCGATTCGAGAACCCGGGACACGGCAATCCGACAGATCCACCTCCCGCGGCCGCACCCGACTTTGCCAGCATCTGTGCGAGCAACGTGACATCGACGACTTCGGCGCCCACCACTGTGACACCGACCACGATCGCCACCACGAACACTGCGCCGACGGGGTCAAACCCGGCCGGTCCCACCGGCTCGAGCCCGCCCGGATCGAACCCTTCGTCGACCACCTCAGGATCGGGCCAGGCGCCGACGAACCCGGGCCAACCTGTTCCGGGATCAGGATCCCGATCGCCCACAACTACCCGACCCACCGGTTCGGGAGGCTCGACGGCTCATACGGGACATTCGGGCTCTCAACCACCCCGGACCGAAGCGTTGGGACGTGGCGTATCCGATCAGCACAAGAGCGGAGGTTCGGTTCCGTTGGTGGTGGGTGGTTTCATCGTGGTGATCCTCGGGTGTGGCGCTCTCTACCGGTGGCGCCGGCATCCCGGGGCGCCGTGACCGCACCCAGCCGCACACTCCACCCGGCGGCATGGTGGCTGTGGGCCGCCACCATGGGTGTGGCCGCCGTCCGAACTACGAACCCGATGCTGCTGGCGCTCATCGCTGTCGTGGTGGTGTTCGTGGTGGCTGCCCGCCGTTCCGCCGCCCCTTGGTCGCGTTCTCTCGCTGTCTTTTTTCGATTGGGTCTGATCGTGATCGTCATCCGGGTGGTTGTCCAGGTGGTGTTCGGCTATCGACTCCCCGGCCACGTGCTCTTCACCTTGCCCCACGTGCCGTTACCGGGGTGGGCAGCGGGTGTGAGCATCGGTGGACCGGTCACCCTTGAGTCGGTACTCCAGGCTGCAGTGGACGGCCTCCGGTTGGCGGTCATCCTCCTCTGTTTCGGCGCCGCCAATTCGCTGGCCAGCCCCTACCGCCTCTTGCGATGTCTCCCTACAGTGCTCTACGAGGCCGGGGTGGCGGTCACAGTGGCGCTGACCTTCGCCCCCGAACTGGTCATCACCATCGGTAGCATCCGCGATGCCCGAAGACTGCGGGGACGTCCGACCCGTGGAATTGCCGGATTGCGGGGTCTGGCGATTCCGGTGCTCGAGGGCGCCCTCGATCGCTCGCTCCAACTGGCGGCTTCCATGGACGCCCGGGGATACGGACGCCGTTTCGCAGCCCCCGCCCATCGTCGCCTGGCCACCGGCGCCACCGCGCTCGGTTTGCTCCTGGTCATGCTGGGAGTGTTTGGCGCCCTCGACCCCGGTTCCGTGCCGTCCGGTGGTATTCCTGTCCTCGCGATCGGCGCCATGCTCCTGGCCATGGGCATGACCGCTGGTGGGCGGCGATCGCCGCGCACCCGTTACCGTCCGGATGTGTGGCGGCTGCCCGAATGGGGCGTGTCCCTGTCGGGATGCGCGGTGTTGGGAGCGTTTGTCATTGCCGGGGTGGTTGGTGTTCAGGGCCTGCAGTTCACTCCCTACCCCTTACGCGCCCCGACGCTCCCGCTCTTCCTTTGCATCGGCATCCTGGCGGGGCTCCTTCCGGCCGTGATGGCGCCATCTCCCCGTGACCCCGGATACCGAGAGGCTGATGAGGAAATGGTGGATTTGGTGCAGAGTGAGACCAATCCGTCCGCCGGCGTCCCCGGGGTGGCGCGGTGATGATCCGTTTCTCCGATGTGTCGTTCTCCTACTCGGCCGCCGACGAGCCGATCTTGCGCCATGTGGATCTCACCATCGGTGAGGGGGAGTTCTGTTTGGTGGTGGGTGCGACCGGTTCAGGCAAATCCACATTGCTGGGTGCAATTAACGGCCTGGTGCCTCACTTCACCGGGGGACGCCTGTCGGGAACCGTGACCGTGGACGGACGGTCGACCCGAGACAATCCGCCCCGGGAACTGGCCGACCTGGTGGGAATGGTGGGCCAGAATCCCTCCGCCAGCTTTGTCACCGATGTCGTCGAAGATGAGTTGGCTTATGCCATGGAGAACTTGGGTGTATCGCCGGAGGCGATGCGACGACGGGTGGAGGACACGCTCGACCTGCTCGGGCTCCATGAGCTGCGGCACCGACCGCTCCTCTCGCTCTCAGGAGGCCAACAACAACGGGTGGCCATCGGCGCGGTACTCACCGCCTCGCCGCGGGTGTTGGTCCTCGACGAGCCGACATCCGCCCTTGACCCTGCCGCTGCCGAGGAGGTGCTGGCCACCCTGACCCGGCTGGTCCACGACGTGGGCATGACGGTCGTCATCGCGGAGCATCGCCTTGAGCGGGTGGTCCCATTCGCCGATCGCATCATCCTGGTTCCCGGTTCTGGCGATGAGCTGATTGTGGGTAGGCCCCAAGACGTCATGGCCGGATCGCCGGTGGCTCCCCCGCTGGTCGATTTGGCTCGACTGGCCGGGTGGGATCCGATCCCCCTGTCTGTGCGCGACGCCCGCCGCTTGGCTGAGCCTCTTCGCCTTCGCCTGGCCGGCCTCCAGGCGGGCCCACCGACGACGCCCACCCCTGCTTCGACGCCTGAGCCAATCGCCGAGGCCGAACATGTGTCGTCGGTGTACGGGACGGTGATGGCGCTCAACCAGGTTGATCTGAGGATCCGCCGGGGCGAAGTGGTCGCCGTCATGGGTCGGAACGGGTCGGGGAAGTCCACCTTGCTCGGCCTCCTGGCCGGTCTGCGAAGGCCGGCGAAGGGTCGGGTGCGGATCTGTGGGCAGGTGCCCGGTGACCTACCTCCTCGCAAACTCATCAAATTGGTGGGCCTGGTCCCCCAGGACGCCGGCGTGCTCCTCTACTGCTCTTCGGTGGCGGATGAATGCGAAGCTTCGGATGGCGAGTGTGGTCTTCCCCCCGGCACCACCGCGGCGACGCTCGACCGGGTACTTCCCGGCGTGCCGCGCCAGCATCACCCCCGGGATCTGTCCGAGGGCCAGCGACTGGCCGTGGCCCTGGCGGTGATCCTGGCCCCGGCCCCCCCGGTACTGCTTCTCGACGAGCCGACCCGAGGACTCGATTACCCGAGCAAGGATCGGCTGGTGCGCCTGCTTCGCGAGCTGGTGGCCGGCGGGCACAGCGTGGTGATCGCCACCCATGATGTGGAGTTGGTTGCCAGGGTGGCTGATCGAGCGATGGTGCTGGCGGAGGGTGAAGTCGTCTCCGATGGCGCCGCCCGCGAGGTGGTGTGCCATTCGCCGGTGTTCGCACCCCAGGTGGCCAAGGTGCTGGCCCCTGAGGCATGGCTGACCGTTGATGAGGTCAGAGTGGCACTGGCCGGGAACTCGAGATGACGATGGCGATCTCCCACCGGGTGACAGCCATCCGTTTACGACCCCGGGCGTCGGTCACCTTGGCGGTGACATCCCTGATCGGCGTGGCGGCGTTCTGTTGGCCTTTGCTCGTACCCCGTCATGCCAACGCCAACCTGGCCCACTCGACCGATTCTCCGTGGATCTTCGTGGCCTTGCTCCCACTGCTGTTGGCGGTACTTCTCGGTGAGATCGCGGAAGGATCCCTGGACGCCAAGGCCGTGGCACTGCTCGGAATTTTGGCCGCCTGCGGTGCGGCGCTGCGGGTTCCGAGCCCGGGTGTCGCCGGTTTCGAGCCGGTGTTCTTTCTGCTCATCCCGTCGGGCCGGGTGCTCGGTCGGGGCTTCGGTTTTGTGTTGGGGGCGATGACCATCCTGGCATCGGCATTGATCACCGGCGGCGTCGGACCGTGGTTGCCGTTCCAGATGCTGGCGGCGGCGTGGATGGGGTTCGGCGCCGGGTGCCTTCCGGAGGCAGGAGGAAAACGGGAGCTGACGATGTTGGCCCTCTACGGGGTCATCTCGGCCCTTGCCTACGGCATGCTGATGAACCTCTGGTTTTGGCCATTCGGGGCCGGGACGTCGACGAACTTCTCTTTCGTCCCAGGGGCAGGGGTGCTCCAGAATCTCCATAGGTTCATCTTTTTCGATCTCACCACCTCGCTCGGCTTCGACATCCCTCGAGCCGTGACCACCGCAGTGCTGGTGCTGGTACTGGGCCACCCGGTGCTCGCCGCCTTGCGCCGTGCCACCCGCCGGGCGGCCTTTGACGCCCCGGTGACGTTCGAAAGCGCCGACCAGGTTGGAAGTCACCGCGCAGGCTCGGCGGAGGCTTACCCTGGCGACCGGCGCACCTGGTTAAAACTAGGCTCAGCAACGTCAAGGGACGGAGGGCCCAGCAATGACTGACAAGGTGGCGAAAGTCGGCGACCCGCCGGCCGGAGAAAAACCACCACCGGGCCAAGAGCCGAATCTCGACCGGATCGTGACTGTCCCGAATCTGATCACCCTGGTTCGCCTCGTCTGTACTCCACTGTTCGTATGGCTGCTGTTCGGCGCCCACCGCCAAACGGTGGCCGCCATTCTCCTCGCCGCGCTGGGTAACACCGACTGGATCGACGGCTTCGTCGCCCGGCGTTACCACCAGGTGTCGACGGTGGGCAAGGTCCTCGATCCGCTCGCCGACCGGGTGTTGGTGGCCACCGCGGTGATCACCCTCATCATCCATGGGGCGGTGCCGCTCTGGTTTGGCGTGGCCACGCTTGCCCGTGAAGCGGTCGTGTCGGCGGCGGTGCTGCTGTTGGCCTCGCTCGGGGCCAGGCGAATCGACGTGTTGTGGGTGGGAAAAGCGGGTACGTTCGCTCTCATGTTCTCCTACCCGGCATTTTTGCTGAGCCATGGCACCGCACGGTGGCAGGTGCCGATTCACGTTGTCGCCTGGGCAACCGGGCTGATTGGACTGGTGTTGGCGTGGATCGCGGCGGGCTCGTATGTGCCGGTGGCTCGCCGGGCACTGGCCGAGGGCCGGTCGGCTCACGCCAACCATCCAGTTGGGGATCATGTCCCTGTTGATGGGATGGCCCCATGAAGGCGGTGATCATGGCTGGCGGCGAGGGGACCCGACTCCGGCCCCTTACCTCCAACCAGCCCAAACCTATGTTGCCCATGGCCAACATCCCGATGATGGAGCACGTGGTCAATCTGCTGCGCCAGCATGGGTTCGAGGACATCGTGGTCACGGTGGCCTTCATGGCCAATGCCATCCGTACCTATTTCGGGGATGGTTCCGAGTTCGGCGTCCGGATGGTCTACGCCACCGAATCCACCCCGCTGGGCACGGCCGGGTCGGTGCGGAACGCCAGGGACGAGTTGGATGAGCGATTCTTGGTGATCTCCGGGGATGTGCTCACCGATATTGACCTGAGCGAGGTGGTGGCGTTTCACGAAAAGCGCGGGGCCTTGGCCACCCTGGCGCTCAAAGCAGTGGAGAACCCACTCGAGTTCGGCATCGTGATCACCCGGGAGGACGGCTCGGTGGAGCGATTCCTCGAGAAACCGACCTGGGGCCAGGTGTTCAGCGACACCATCAATACCGGGATCTACGTGCTCGAGCCCGAAATTTTCGATTTCATCCCCGAAGGTCGACCAGTGGACTTTTCGGGAGAGTCGTTCCCAGCCGTCCTGGAAGCCGGGAAGCCACTCTACGGTTTTGTTGCTGATGGCTACTGGGAAGACGTTGGGACCCTCGAGGCTTATCTGAAAACCCATCAGGACATTCTCGATCAAAGAGTGCAGGTCGATATCGCCGGGTTTGAGCTTCGACCCCGGGTCTGGTTGGGCAAAGGGACCCTCATCGATCCCACCGTCACCATTGTCGGACCGGCGGTCATCGGAGACAACTGTGTGGTGGGACCAGGGGTCAAGCTGGGGGAGTACTGCACGCTGGGGCGGAACGTCCGCATAGGAGACAACGCTGCATTGCAGCGTTCGGTGGTCCACGAAAACTCCTATCTAGGGTCGGCGGTCAGTGTGGACGGGAGCGTGCTCGGTCGGGCATGCGATCTGCGATCCGGCGCCCGCTGCGAGGAGGGCGTGGTGCTCGGAGAACACTGTTTCGTCGGGGCGCAGGCCGAAATCAAGCCTGGCGTCATGGTCTATCCCTTCAAGACTGTAGAAGCCGGAGCCATCGTCAACTCGTCCATCGTGTGGGAGTCACGGGGCGCCAGGTCGCTGTTCGGCCGGGATGGCGTTCAGGGTCTGGCCAATGTGGACATCAGCGCCGAACTCGCAGTTCGCCTCTCGATGGCCTGGGCATCGACGTTGGAGAAGGGTGCCACGGTCACCACCTCCCGGGATACCAGCCGGGCAGCCCGGGTGTTGAAACGGGCGATCATGGTCGGCTGCAATTCGGTCGGGGTGAACGTCGACGACCTGGAGGCGGCCACCGTTCCGGTTACCCGCTTCCAGGTCACCTCATCTTCCAGCCTGGCCGGAATCACCGTCCGGCTGACGCCTGACGATCCTGAGTCGGTGGTGCTCCGGTTCTTCGATGAACGAGGGATCGACATCGACGAGTCCACCCAGCGCAAGATCGAACGCCTCTATTACCGCGAAGATTTCCGCCGGGCGCTGGCTCGTGAGATGGGCGATATCGGGTTTCCAATTCGTGCCGTCGAGCACTACACGGCTGCTCTGATTGACTCGGTCGACCTGGCCGACTCCCGGAACGCCAACCTCAAACTGGTCCTCGACTACTCGTTTGGGACTGCCAGCTTTGTCATGCCCAATCTGCTGGCAAAGTTGGAAGCCGACGTGTTGGTGGTGAACCCGTATGCCAATACGGCCGGTGCCACCACATTCGACCGCCGGGCCAGCGCGGCCCGGGTGGCTGACCTGGTGCGGGCGTCGGGGGCCCACCTGGGTGCGGTGCTCGACCCGGGCGGCGAACAGGTCACGATCGTGGACGACGAAGGCCATATCCTCTCCGATGACGAGGCCGTGCTGGTCCTTTTGACCCTGGTCACCGATGCCCACCCCGGTGCCCGGGTGGCACTACCGGTAGCGGTGAGTCTGGCGGCGGAGGAGATCTGTCGTCGGTCGGACACGGAGATCGTCTGGACCAAGTTGGCTACCTCCCATCTGATGGAGGTAGCCAGTACCGAGGATGTGATTCTGGGCGTCAGTCAGCATGCCGGATTCATCTTCCCCGGATTCATGCCCGCCTTCGACGCGGCGGCGACCCTTGTCAACCTGCTCGCCCTGCTCACCCGCACCGGGCGACCGCTTTCCGACCTGGTAAGGACGCTGCCGAGGGTGCATATCGCCCATCAGTCGGTGCACACTCCGTGGGAGCAGAAAGGGACGGTGATGCGGAACTTGGTGGAGCATTCCGAGGGACGGGACCTGGTCCTGGTCGACGGCGTGAAGGTGCTGGAGCCCGACGGCTGGGCGCTGGTCCTGCCTGACCCCGAGGAGCCGGTGACCCACGTGTGGGCCGAGGCCGGGAGCGACGCCCAGGCCGGGGCCCGAGCCCAAGAGTACGCCGTCCGGATTCGCCAACTGCTGCGGTGACGACCCGCTCCTTCAACCGGTGCCCTGACCGATGGGAAGGAACCCAGGCACCCCTTCTCCCCGTCGGGTATGGTCCGCACCTATGAACGTTCCCGACGACCTTCGATACTCGACGGATCACGAGTGGATTCGCTCGGACGGGGACCGGGTAAGAGTGGGAATTACCGACTACGCCCAGGATGCCCTGGGCGACGTGGTATTTGTCGAGCTTCCCGCCCAAGGTGCCACCGTCGCCGCCGGCGGCACGCTGGGTGAGGTCGAGTCCACCAAGTCGGTTTCCGAGATCTATGCACCGGTGGGCGGCGAGGTGGTGGCGGTGAATCACGCACTGGCCGACGCCCCGGAGCAGGTGAACCAAGACCCGTACGGGGAGGGTTGGATCTGTGAGATTCTTCCCTCCGACCCATCGGCGGTGGATGGGTTGCTCGATGCGGGAGCCTACCGGGAACTCACCGCCGGCTGAGACCGGCGCCCCGGTATTCGACCAGAAGAAGCGAAGGGTCTAGAGCGACTACCGTGAGTAATGTGTTCTGTCATAACTGCGGCCATCGCAACCCGATGGGAGTCAACTTTTGTTCGTCGTGCGGTTCGGCGCTCGCCAGCGCGTCGTCAGATACCACCATGTCGGTTCTACCGGTTGAGGACATCAGCGAGGGAGTCGACGACGCCACCGCCGTAGGCCTGCTCGAACTGCCACGCGGTGTGGGCATGTTGGTGGTCAAGCGTGGTCCGAACACCGGGATCAGGTACGCGCTCGAGTCCGAAGTGACCCGGGCCGGGCGACATCCCGAAAGCGACATCTTCCTCGATGACATCACCGTCTCGCGTCGCCATGCGGAGTTCATCACCCACGATCACGTGAGCAGTGTCCGGGATGTCGGTTCGCTGAACGGGACCTACGTGAATCGCGAACGGATCGAAGAGGCCCGACTGTCCAGCGGGGACGAAGTCCAGATCGGGAAATTCAAGTTGTTGTATCTGGTGGCGACGGGCGAATGACGGTCATTGCGGGAGCACATCTGAGCGGGAGGGCAAAGTGAGCGGGCGGTCTTACCTTTCGATTGGTGACGTCCTCACCCTGCTCCGTCAGGAGTTCCCCGATGTCACCATCTCGAAGATCCGGTTCCTGGAGAGCCAAGGACTGGTCAATCCCGAGCGGACACCGTCTGGTTACCGGAAGTTCTACGAACAGGACGTGGAACGCCTGCGGTGGGTATTGCGACAGCAACGCGAGCACTTCCTTCCGCTGAAAGTCATCAAGGACCGACTCGGTGATGAGACGGATGGGTCGGAAGTGGCTCCTCACCTGGATGCCGATCACTCCGAACCGGCAGATGTCGACCGTGTATCACCGGCCCAGCCTCGGAGCGCCGATCCGGTGTTGGTGGGGCAGGGTGCCATGACCGTCACCCCGCCGAGGGCCTCATCTGTCTCCGGCTCGGGCGCCCCGGAGCAATCGCCCGCAAGGGATGGGGGACCCAATCGGCTTGGAAGGGACGCGGCCGGGTTGGCCTCCCCTTCCAAATCATCGCCGACCCGGGATTCCCCTGCGCCGGCATCGTCGCCTGCTGATTCTCCGGGGGATCGGGCCGATGCGGTGGCGTCCCACCAACCGGCAGCAAAGGTCGCTCCCGGTCCGGCCCCCCGATCTATAAACACAGAAAAAGCGGTACTCGCGCCCACCCGCCCGGTGACCGCGCCAGATACGGCCACCGGTGGATCGTCGGCGGCTGCAACCGGCGCCGCACATGAATCGGCCAATCGTCCGGCGCCCTCGAACCCGTCGTCGGGCCCCGCCTCCCGCGCACCGTCGGCGCCATCGGGATCTGCAGCCACCAAGGTTGGTGCCACCAGAGTGGCGCCTCCGCCCCAGTCGGCTCGGTCACCCAAACTGGCATCGTCAGGTGCTCGCCCGTCTGACCCATCCCCGGCACCCGCCGCCCGTCCCGCCGCCCGTACACCCGCGGGATCGGTCAACGACCCGGGCCAGGCACAGCCGACTTCCGAGGCAGCCGCTTCCAAGACCGTCTCGGTCATGGCGGGCATGGGCGGGGCCAGCCTCACCCTTCACGAGCTGTCGGCCGCCTCTGGACTCGACGTCACAGTGCTCGACGAACTCTGCCAGTACGGATTGTTGACCCCGTCTCAACTGGGCGGGGCCGAGTATTTCGACGAAGAAGCCCTTGCCGTGGCCAATCTGGTGGCCGGATTCGCCCGATTCGGCATCGAACCCCGCCATCTGCGGCTGTACAAGAATGCCGCCGAGCGGGAGGCCGGGTTCGTCGAGCAGATCGTGCTTCCGCTGGTCAGACAGCGAAACCCCGAAGCCCGGGCCAAAGCCAACGAGACTGCCGATGAGCTCGTCCATCTCGGCCAAGGCCTGCGTAGCTCGCTCCTCCGAAATGCCCTTCGCCACCTCCTGGGTGGCTGACAGTTCGTGGAGCAGTAGGGAACCAGCCCGCGGCAACTTTCATTCACCCGCGGCCGCGGTATCGGCCGCCGCCGAGTAAGTTGCAGAACATGGTCGAAGTTCGGCTTCGGGCGGTGCGGGTGGACCTCCAATCGAACACGCCCGTACTCCTACTCCAAGAGTCCGATGGGCTGGGCCGAACCCTCCCCATCTTCATTGGCGCTCCTGAGGCGACGGCAATCGCCTTCGCCTTGCAGGGAATGGATACGCCACGGCCAATGACCCACGACCTCATCCGCGACCTCCTCGATGCACTGGGGACGGACGTGGTCAGAGTGGTCATCACCGAACTGCGATCGTCCACCTATCACGCGGAAATTGTGCTTCGCCACAACAGCCATGAGGTCTCGGTCTCGTCGAGACCTTCGGATGCGGTGGCGGTGGCTGTCAGGACAGGAACTCCCTTGTTTGTTGTCGATGAGCTGATGGATGCCGAGGGGATCATGTTGGCCGTCGACGAAGATGACGAGGGTGACGATGGTGAAGAGGGCGGCAATCCCGACGAACTGGTCGGGGAGTTCCGTCATTTTCTCGACACCATCCGCCCCGAGGACTTCTCCGCCTGAGATCATGGGCAGTCAGCCGGTGGAGATCCGGTGGGGGATGTCAGGCGGTACCGCTAGCGGGTTCATTGTCGCCGATTGGACGCAGAGACCGCGACGAGGAGAAGAGGGAACGAGATGAAGAAACGTGTGATCAGCCTGATTAGCGGGGTGTGTCTGGGAGGCCTGGTCCTCGCCGCGTGTTCATCGGGGAGCTCAACCTCCACTACTGTCACGACGACGACGACGCCGACGACGCCGACGACGACGGCACCCGCCACTACCTCGACGACCGCCGGCCATGCCACCACCACCACGGCCACCACCACGGCCGCTGGGACCACTCAGTGCACCACCACCAATCTGGCCGCCTCGATCTATGGCAGCAGTGGAGCGGCAGGGACCATCGAGACAACGGTGGCCCTGAAGAACACGTCGGCATCCAACTGCACCCTCGGCGGCTACCCCGGTCTGGGAATGACCGGATCGAATGGCGCATCACTGACAACCACCGTGGTGCGCAAGGGTAGTTACAACTTTACGGCCATGGCACCGACCACGGTGATCATCTCGAGTGGGCAGTCGGTGTACTTCAACATGGGCTACTCCGACGTACCAACAGGATCAGCCACCTCGTGCCCAGCCGCGGCCAATCTGGTGATCACGCCCCCGAATGCCTATACCAGCGTGACGATTCCGGCCCAGCTCGCGCCGTGCGGCAACGGGACGATCGTCGTGTCACCGGTATTCACGGCGGCCAGTCCCGGGGCGCAGACCACCGCCCCACCTCAGTCATAACGCCGCGGACAGTGAATCCCTAGGGTGACGACACCACCGCGCCCGGGGGACCGAGGAGTGGGCGCGAAGCTTCGCGACCGGGGTCGAGCCGTACCTCCCGCCGCCCTGTGGGTGATGGGAGCCGTCTCGACCGGCCTGGTCGTGGCCTATGCGTTCGCATTCGCCTGGCACCGCCATGAGGTTGATCTCGACGTCTACCTCATGGGGGGCTCGCACCTGTTTGGGGGCCATCTCTATGACGTGCGGGCGGTCACTACCCACCTCTCGTTCACCTATACGCCCTTCGCCGCGCTGTTGTTCGGGCCTCTGAGTCTGTTTCCTGAGCAGGGCGCAGAGCTGTTGTGGGGAGCGGTAAACGTCGTCGCTCTTGCGGCACTGGTGGCCATCTCACTGAGGGCCGTGCGACCGGATATGGATCGCAGGCAGGTTGTGCGCTGGTCGCTTATCCTCATGGCACCGGCGTTATGGCTCGACCCGGTGCGACTCACCTTCTCCTTCGGTCAGATCGACGTCGTGCTTCCTGCGTTGATCCTGGCCGACCTCACCGGCGTGGTGAGAGTGGGATCGAAGACGGTGCCCAGAGGGGTCCTGACCGGACTGTCCGCCGCAGTCAAACTGATTCCTCTCATCTTCGCGCCCTACCTGTTCCTCACCCGGCAGTTCCGGGCGGCGTGGGTCACCGTCGTGACCTTTGTGGTCTGCGGTCTCGGGATGGCGGCTTTGGTGCCCGGGACCTCGTGGTTGTTCTGGACGAAATATGTCTCCGATGCCCATCGGGTGGGTGGCAGTGTCTTCGTCTCCAATCAGAGCCTCCGGGCGGTGATGATCCGGCTCCACCACGGAGCCGTCCCCAACTCGGTCATCTCGGTGGCGGTCGTCGGGTTCGGTCTCGCCGGCCTGGGATTGGCCGTGTGGGCCTATCGTTCTTCCTCGCCCCTCCTCGGGATCCTGGTCTGTGCGACGACGGGAATGGTTGTCTCGCCGATCACTTGGGCCCATCACATGGTCTGGGTCATCCCCATCATCTTGTGGTTGGCATTGGCCCACGATCGCCCGGTGGGCGGGCGGATCTGGGCCACCGGCGCTGCCGTGTTGTTCTGGCAGGCGCCCATCTGGTCAGTGCCCTACGGCAGTGGACGGGAGTTGAGCGCCCACGGCTGGCAAATCCTCCTGGGCAACTCGTTCTTCGTGGCCATGATGGTGTTTCAGATAGGCGTGGCGGTCATGTTGGCGTTCCGGCGAGCGGGTGGATCGGACAGAGGACGTCATCCGGACCGGATCACAAAAGGAGACGGCCGCCAAGTGGGCGCCGACCACATCGGCGCAGACCCGGAGTCGGTGCCTTCCCTACCCGGCTGATGCCGAGTGTCGATGGTCCGCCTAGGTCGCGGGCCGGACCAGAATCCGACCTCGGGTGCCGCCGGCGATGATGGTTGACAACGCCGTCGGGAGTTGTTCGAGGCCGATTTCCTCACTTGCCATATTGTCGAGAACACCATCGTCGTAGGCGTTGGCGAGCTCGCTCCACACCGCACGCCGCTCGGCAATCGGGGTCTTTACGGAATCGATCCCGAGAAGGGCCACACTCCGGATGATGAATGGGTACACCGAGGTCTCGGGGGCGTTACCTCCGGTGAGACCGCTGGCCGCTACCCCGGCCCCGTAGTGGAGGGTTCGCAACACGGCGTCGAGGGTGCGACCCCCGACACAGTCGATGGCGCCGGCCCACCGTTCCGGCCCGAGAACCCGGTCTGGGTCGGTCCCCAGGGCTTCCCGCCCGATGACCTGGGCGGGCGGGAAGTCCGATCAGGTAGGGATGCTCGGTGGCCTTTCCGGTGCTGGCCACCACGTCATATCCTTTGGATGCCAACAGAGCCACCGACATGCTGCCCACTCCGCCGGATGCCCCGGTGACCAGCACAGGGCCCTTGTCCGGGGTCAGACCGTGGTATTCCAGGCGCCGAAGGGACAACGCTGCGGTGAAACCGGCTGTCCCGATGATGGCGGCACGTCGGGCACTGAGCCCATGGGGCAGGGGCACTACCCGGTTGGCGGGCACCTGGGCGTACTCGGCGAACCCACCATGATGGGCCACTCCGAGTTCGTAGCCGTGCACGATGACCGGTTGACCGATTTCGTACTCATCGGCCGCAACCACGGTTCCCACCAGATCGACGCCGGGCACCAAGGGGGAGATACGAGCGACCCGGTTACCCACTTGTGTGACCATGCCAGTCCGCCAGTATTTGTAATTCACCGCCGACCAGCCGACCCGGATCCGTACCTGCCCGGCCGGGAGTTCGTCGAAGGTTAGTGTCCGGACGCCCTGATCCATCGAGTCCCCTTTTCGTTCGACGACGAAGGCGGAAAAAGCCATTGGCGTCCCCTGAGGGGATCTGCCAGCAGGGGTGGGGTCGGGGTGCACAGTGTCCGCAGCCAAGACGGGTACCGTACCGAGTTGATGAGGGGCGAGCAGAACGCGGGCGTAGATCCATCGGGCCACCCGAAGGCGGTTGCCCGGTTCGGGAGGTGGCCGTCACCTTTTTCCGCCGCTGGCGTGGCCTCGGCCAAGGTATCCCGCTCAGGATTGCAGGCCGACGGGACATCGCTGTTCTGGTTGGAGAGTCGCCCGGAAGACGGCGGTCGTCAGGTGGTGGTGAAGGACAATGACGGAGATGCTCCCGTGGAGATCTCCCCTCCCGCTCTCAGCGTGCGGAGCCGGGTCCACGAGTACGGAGGGGGAGCCGCCACCGTGTCGGGCGGGGTGCTGTTCTTTGTCGACCAGGCGGATCAACGCCTGTATCGGTCAGCGATGGGAGATGTTCCCGCACCACTCCCGCTCACCCCCGAGCCACCGGCCGGGTTCTCCTTGCGGTATGCGGACGGGATCCTCAGCTCTTCGGGGGACTGGTTGATCTGTGTCGAAGAGCGACACGGGAGTTCGGGAACCGGGCACCGGTTGGTGGCCGTGGCCACCGACGGTTCGTTGCGGCTGGTCCCCCTGGTCGACGCGGGCGACTTCGTGGCCGCCCCCCGTCCCTCTCCCGATGGTTCGCACTTGGCCTGGGTCACCTGGAGCCATCCCCACATGTCGTGGGACGGATCAGAGCTGTGGTTGGCAGATTTGGCGGAGTCAGACTCCGGTATCAGGATCGCCAAACCGCACCGGGTGGCGGGAGGGGACAGCATCTCGGTAGGTCAACCGTTCTGGTGTGGCGACGGCAGCCTGGTGGTGATCACCGATCGAACCGGATGGTGGTTGCCCCATCGCATTCGGGCCGAGAGGTTGCATGAGAGCGACGCAGCCACCCCGTTGGTCGACCTCGAGGCCGAGTTCCATGCTCCCGACTGGGCGTTTGGCCAATCCACCATGGCGGAACTGTCCGACGGATCACTCATCTGCCGGATGCATCGAGACGGCCAGGATCATCTGGCCCGGCTCCGACCGCCGAGGGTTGGCGACGATAACGAGCCATTAGCGGCTGTGGCGGCCACTGAGGTCCAAGACCTGAGCGATCAGGGTGGATGGGAAGTCGAGGTGGTGGATCAGCCATGCGTGACTATTGCCGGGGTGGCTGTTGCCGATGACGGACGACGGGTCGGAGTCCTGGGAGCCACCCGGACGGCAGGCACAGGCGTCTACGAGGTGAGTGCCGGTGGATCGCGCCCGGTTCGGCTGTTGACTCCGGGTCCCGCTGGCGCCATCGCCCCCGTCCCTGCCCCTGCCGATATCGCCTCGGCGGAGCCGTTTGTGGCCATGAGCAAGGTCGGGCCCATCCCCGGGTTCTTCTATGAGCCGACCAATACGTCAACTACCGGACCGGAGGGGGCCAGGCCACCGCTTGTGGTGTTCTGCCATGGAGGCCCGACCGGTGCCGCCGAACCCGGTTTCGATCCGGTCATCCAGTTCTTCACCAGCCGGGGCATTGCGGTGGCGGCTGTCAATTATCGGGGAAGCAGTGGGTACGGTCGTACCTACCGGCGGAGCCTCCAAGGCCTGTGGGGTATCGCTGACGTCGACGACTGCACGGCCTACGCGGTGGCATTGGCCGACGCCGGTCGGATCGATGCCGGCCGGATGGCCATACGGGGGACAAGTGCCGGGGGCCTCACCGCCCTGGGCGCGCTGGTACGTTCGGAACGGTTTGCCGGCGCAGCCTCGTGGTACGGGGTAACGGATCTCGAGGCGCTGGCGCTCGACACCCACGAGTTCGAGTCCCGATATCTGGATGGACTGGTCGGGCCACTCCCGGCTGCCACCGCGGCCTACCGGCAACGGTCACCCCTATATCACCCGGGGGAGGTATCCGGGGCGGTGTTGCTGCTCCAAGGAGCCGACGATCCGGTGGTGCCGTCCGCCCAGGCCGAACGCTTTGCCGAGGAGTTGTCGGCTCATGGGGTGCGATGCACGATCGAGGTGTTTCCGGGCGAATCGCACGGATTCCGCCGCGCCGCCACCATCGAAGCCTGCCTGAGTGCTGAGCTGGGGTTTTACCAGTCCCTGTTCGATCCGGACGGGACCACCGACCCATCGATCGGTGCCGGTATACGCGGGGGAATCACATGACCCCGGTGGTACCATCGTCCGTGCCCCCCGATCGCCAGCGGAAGCACCGGGCTCGGGATGCGGGCTCGTCGCGGAGAGCAAGCGTCGTGTACCGCCGGGTAGCCGCGACAGTCCGGGCTTGGTCGCCTGAGTGGAGGGATTCGCTTCTCTATTCAACGTCGGCCGTTTTCGCCGCGGTCACCGCCATTGCCGCAGGTATTCCGTTGTACCGGCAATGGGGTCAGATGGCGGTGGGACCCTATGCCGCCGCCGCCGTGTTCATGGCGGTTGTCGCCTGGCGAGCCGGCAAGCGGCCGAAGGCGGAGCCAGGCCTCGAGGTGCACCGCCGCCGGTGGAACGTGGCCCGCATCGGTGCGTGCATCGTGGTGTTGGGCGGCGCCACCGTCGTCCCTTTGACCATGGAAGTCGTGTGGCGCGCGCAAGGCGATGCTGCTGCCCACGTGCAGCCTGAAGTCCTGGTTGTGGAACGGGCCGGGGTATTGGCAGACAGGGGCAAGGACCCGTATCAGGTCATCGACAGAAATGGGCATATCCTCATTCACCAGAACAAGGAGCCGGTCTATGAGCTCTACTATCCCTATCTTCCCGGGATGGTCCTGTTCGGATTCTCCAGAGGGAGCAAGGTCGAGGCCCGGCTTACCGATGCCCGGATCCAGTTCCTGATCTTCACGGTGATCATTTCGTTGATTGCCTTGAGCCGGCTTCGCCCTGCCACCGATGCTCGTGTCCGGGCTTTTCAGGTGTTGACGGTCCTGCCCACCGCTGCGCTCCCGTTGGCCACGGGCGGCGACGATATGCCGGTGGTGGCGTTGATGTTGCTCGGTATGGTGGCCCTCCAACGACGAAGACCGGTGATTGCCGGGCTGGCTCTCGGAGCGGCGTCGTCGCTCAAGTTCACCGCATGGCCGTTGGCGATCCTGGCCGTGTGGGTTGCCCTCGATCGGCGGATGAGGCGAGCCGTCGGTCGTTACGTCCTCGGCTTGCTGGTGGTGGCCGGGCCGGTGGTGCTCCCGGTGGCATATCGCAATCCATCGGCCTTTGTCGACAACGTGATCCGGTTCCCACTGGGGCTGGCCGGAGTGTCATCGCCTGCGGCCAGCCCGCTGCCCGGACACCTGTTTGTGACGGCGTTTCCCGGCGCCCACCGTGCCTACGTGCTCGTCCTGGTGGTGGGTGGTCTCGTCCTGCTTGTCCGGCGCCTGATCAGAAAGCCCCCGGTCGACACAGCCGGTGTGGCCCGGCTGGCCGGTTGGGTGATGTTGTTCGGCATTGTGTTTGCACCGGCCACCCGGGTCGGATATCTGCTCTACCCGGTGAACCTCTTCGTATGGGCGTGGATGTTGGGCCGGGCGGACGATCCGGCGATGGTCACCGACGGTACCGGCGTACACGAGCCAGAAGTCGGCACGGATTGGATGGAGCCCCAACCGGCGTTGTAGCCGGCGCCGACTCAACCATCCCCGCTGTCATTCCTCGCTGGATTGCTCGAAGAGGACCAGCGTGAACGGCGTGACCCCGGAGTTCGTTGCCGGCGACACCACGGCTCCCACCTCCCAGTAGAAGCCGTCCCCGCTTCCTCGGCGGGCCAGTACCTCGGTGCCCGCCACCCCTTTGGTGGTGCCGGGGCCCTGGTAGAGAATCGCCCATCCCAGCCGGGGGAGGAGTGTCCGGTACACGTCGATAACCTGATCGGAGGAGAGCCCCGTAACGAACGAGATGGTGCGGTCGTATTGGCCCTGGCTCTGATCGATGTTGACGAAACCGTGGGACACGCTTCCGGTCGGAACCGCCAGTGCCCCCAGAATGTCGGCGGGGGGCTCACTGCTGATAATGGGTTTCAACGCGGTGACGGCGGGTGTGAGATGCACAACTGTGCCATCGGGAATCTTGATGGAATGAAGTGACAACACGGGGCTGCCTCCTCCGGTCAGGATGGAGGCCGTGATGCCGCCTACCAGGATGAACACCGCGATTCCCACCACAATGGCCGCCGGCCCCCGAAGCGACATCCGTTGGTAGACGCGATGCTCAGGGTCGACGCTGGTCTCCTCGTTCTCTGACGGCGCATCGGGCCGATGGGATGGAGCCTGTGTGGGGATGGTCATGCAGGGATCCATGCTATCTGCGGCCGTGGAGATGGTTTCCACCTCCACCCGGTAGGGGCTGACACGCATTTGTCACCATCGGGCAGGTCGGGTGACGCTTACACTCCTCTGAAACGGCACAATCGGCCATTGGGGAGGCACCATTGGGGAACCAGAATCGGTTGAGCGGCGATCAGACTTGGCTGATGAGAGAGGAACCCTCACCCGGCGGGCACTGTTGGGTGGAGCGGCAATGGGAGCCGCAGGCGCCGCCCTGGCGGCGTGTGGGGGAGGCTCGTCAACGGGAAGTGGGTCGGCTCCGCAGTCGCCGGCTCCGCCGGGCCGGGTAGGGGTTCCCCCGAACCCGAAGGCACGGATCGGGAGCGATCAACTTCCCGAGGTGGACCACATCGTGGTGGTGATGATGGAGAACCACTCGTTCGACAATATTCTTGGCACGCTGGGCAGAGGGGATGGTCTGGCTCTCGGTTCAGCCGGAATTCCAAAGGCCACCAATCCGGACGGGCATGGAGATCTGGTGCGGTCCTTCCATATGCCGACGGTGTGCCAGCTCAAATCCAAACCGTCCCAGGCGTGGAATGCCTCCCACACCCAGTACTCGAACGGCACCAATCAGGGATTTGTGATCAGCGACTCGGGCCCGGTGGCCATGGGGTATTGGACAGATACGGATATGCCGTTTACCAACGGCTTGGCCCGAACCTTTCCCCTGGCCGACCGGTACTTCGGCTCAGTTCTGGCCCAGACCTACCCGAACCGCCGGTATCTGATGGCCGGTACGTCGATCGGACTGATCAACGACACGTTCCCGACGCCGCTTCCCCCTAACGGCACCATCTTTGACATGCTCAATACCCACGACATCTCGTGGAAGAACTACTACTCGACGCTGCCCATGTTGGGAATCTACATTTCCCTCCTGGCCAAGCCGGCCATGTCCTCCAACCTGGCCAAGATCGACAAGTTCTACGCCGACTGCGCATCGGGGAGCCTCCCTTCATTTTGTATAGTCGATCCCGATTTCGACAAGCAGTCGGAGGAAGACCCTCAGGACATCCAGTATGGAGATGCATTTTTGGCCCAGGTGGTCAACGCGGTGATGTCCGGTCCGAAGTGGTCGAAGACCATGTTGATCTGGAACTACGACGAGCATGGCGGGTACTACGATCACGTGGCTCCTCCCGCGGCTGCCACCCCTGACGACATCCCGCCCGATCTGGCCCCCGGTGATGTCCCGGGGAGGTTCGATCGGCTCGGCTTCAGGGTGCCGGCCGGTCTGGTCAGCCCCTATGCCAGAAAGAACCACGTTTCACACACGGTGTATGACCACACGTCGGTGTTGAAACTGCTGGAGACGAAGTGGAATCTGCCCCCGTTGACCCGGCGGGACGCGGCGGCCAATGACCTGCTCGACATGGTCGACTTCAAGTCGTCTCCGGGATTCCTCCATCCGCCCGCCCTTCCGGCGGCGGCCAACCCGGATGTCGACGCCGGTTGCCTGACCACCGGAGCGGGCGTGATCCCACCACCGTCGGCGATCACACCGGCCAGCAGCTAGACACCCCTCACCGCGAGCGCTTGCGCAACGCCTTCTTCAGCACCGCGTCGTAGGCATCGAGACCCTCGCGGTAGAGCTTCGATTCCGGGCCGGAGGCGATCCCCACCCGCTCGGGGATCACACCCCAAATCGGGACACGTTCGGCGGTCCACCACTCGATGGTTTCGGCCAGGTCATTGGTCCCGAGCCGAGCGGCACAGATCACCACGCCGTGAGGCGTGCCGTTCGGAATGATCTCCAGGGTCGCCGCCACCCGGGTGAACTCCACCCCGCCGGCCCGTGTCGGGACCACCACGGCATCAGCCCCGCCGATGGCAGCCCGAACGATCCTCTCGTCCCCTGGTGGGGTGTCAACCACCGCCAAACCCTCGTGCTTCGTCATGGCGCGTATCACCGTCCGCTCAGAGGGCCCCTCCACCAGCTCCACACCCTCGATCGGACTCGCCTCCAACCATTCGGCCGATGACGCCTGACGGTCCGCGTCGACCAGCACGACGGGGTCATACCCTCGGGCCACGGCGGCGGATGCCAGATAGATGGCCGTGGTGGTCTTCCCCACGCCACCTTTCACATTGCTCACGACGATGTTCATAAGTGGTGCCATGATCGCACATCCGTCCCCCCTGGTTCTGCGCCCGCTCGACCTACCGGGTCGATGAGTCAAGAGCGATGGCGGCGCGGGTGGAGGCGACCGCCGCGCCCAGGGTGAGAGCCAGAATTCCCAACCGGGTACGCCGTGGCAGGTGGCTGAAGGCCACGATGCTGGCCACAGCATCGACGGTGTCGGCTATACCGCTGAGGGCGACCCATGACCGCCCCTCCGCGTCGGATACCGATAGGGCCCGAAGGGTGCCCAGACCGAGCACGAGGTCCCGGCCACCCATGGTGCGGGCGAGCATCCGCGCCGGAACGTCGTCGCCCACTTCGCCCACCCAGGGGCGGAGGACCAGGGACGGAGTGGTGACGGCCACTATCCCGATGCCCACCCGACCCCAGGCGATGAGTCGAGCGAGTTTCCGGAACATTTCATTATCCATGTGCCCACGCTACGTCGGGGGGCGCCGGTGGTGTCCACAATCCGGACTCTCAGAAAGCTTGATTGACCACAGCGCGCGGTCATCGATCACGACAGACTACGAAAGCCCCTCATTGTAAACGGTTTACATTTCGGTGACTATCCATCACAATGTGGTGAGCGACGACGTCTGCTCCGGCAGCGTCGACAGGAGGGGGTACCCGGCGTAGTCGGATACTGGTTCCTGTGAGACAAGGGGGGAGCGGCCTGGTCATTGCGACCCGGCCGTTGTCATTCAGTGGGACGTGGCTATTTCATCGGATGAAGCTGTGTCCCTGCAACCCTCGGCATAAGACCAACCGAAGTGGTCGAGGGGACCGTGACCCTTCCCCAGGTGCCAGCCCGCCCCTCCGACCAGCGCCAGGTGGACGAACTGCTTGGCATCGGTGACGGCGGTGACCACGTCGGCTCCATCCGCCAATCTGGCGGCGATGGCCGCCGACAGGGAGCACCCGGTGCCATGGGTATTGAGGGTGTCCACCCGATCGGTGGTCAACACCGTCACGGTGGCCCCGTCGTAGAGCACGTCCGGCACCGAAGGCCGTGGCCCCGAGCCCGATGACGACTCGACTCCGGCCAGGTGACCTCCTTTGACAAGTACCCACCGAGCTCCCATGTCGTGGATGCTCCGAGCCACACTGACCATGCTGTCCAGGTCGGTCAACTCGGCGGGATCGGTGCCGCACAACAAGGCTGCCTCCCACAGGTTGGGCGTGACCACGAGGGCGGATGGAAGCAAGAGTTCCCGGTAGGCGATCACCCCACCGCCATCGAGCAACTGCTGACCCGACGATGAGACCATGACCGGGTCCACCACCAGATTCGGGAGATGGCCGGATTCCGCACACTTACCCACCACCTCGATAGTCTCGACGCTACCCAGCATCCCGGTCTTGGTTGCGGCTACCGGGAGGTCGGCAAGGACAGTGGAGATCTGGTCGTGAACGAACGAGGCCGGGATCGCATGCACGCCGTCCACGATGCTCGTGTTCTGGGCCGTCACCGCGGTGATGGCAGTGACGGCAAACACACCGAGCGCCCCCATCGTCTTGATGTCAGCCTGGATTCCGGCGCCCGCGCCTGAATCTGACCCGGCGATGGTCAGCGCCACCGGCGGTTGGTTGCTCATCCCTCGATCATGCCGTCAAAGGGACTCGATGCCTCGGCATGCAACCGGCGGGGGATCCTTCCGGCAGAACGAGCCCGGTGTCCGGCGTTCACTGCATCACGTAGGGCGGTTGCCATCTCTGCCGGCTGGTGGGCCCGGGTGATCGCCGAAGCCACCAGCACCGCATCACAACCCAGTTCCATGGCCACGCAGGCGTCCGATGCCGTGCCGATTCCGGCATCGAGGATCACCGGAACGCCTGCCTGCTCGACAATCAGTGCGATGTTGTGGGCGTTCCGAATTCCCAGTCCACTGCCGATGGGAGAGCCCAGCGGCATCACCGCGGCGCAGCCCAGCTGTTCGAGGCGTCGAGCCACAATGGGATCGTCGTTTGTATAGGGAAGGACAACGAACCCTTCGTCGACCAACTCTTCGGCCGCGCCCAGAAGTTCCACCGGGTCGGGAAGCAGGGTGCGATCATCCCCGATGACCTCGAGCTTCACCCAGTCCGTTTCAAACGCCTCCCGGGCCAACTTTGCGGTGAGGACCGCGTCCGATGCGGTGAAACAACCAGCGGTGTTGGGTAGGACCCTGACGCCGTGCTCACCCAGCAAGTCGATCAGTGAATGCCGGGTGGTGGGATCGACCCTTCGCACGGCCACGGTGGCGATGGATGTCCCTGATGCCGACAGGGCTTCGGCGAACGACTCGGGGCTCGACATGCCGCCGGTCCCGAGGATGAGGCGCGAGGGAATGATCTCGCCGGCAATGACGAAATGGCCATCCAACGTCTCGGTCACCGAGCTCTCACGTGCGTCCACTTCCTTCCACGGTACCGGGACGGCTCACCCGCCGGCCACGGCGGTGACGATCTCGATGCGATCGCCGGGTACGAGATGGGTATCGCCCCAGCGGCTTTTCGGCACCACTTCACCGTTGCGGGCCACCGCCACCCCTTTCGGTGAGGGGCACGATTGACCCACCACATCGGCCACGGTTGAACCGGGTGCCCCGTCCCAATCGGATCCGTTGACCCGTATGACCTTCATGTCCCGACCCCTGCGGGTCGCGACGGTGGGTCACCCTGCAGACCATCGAACCGGTCGGGGCCGAAAGACCCGATCACGTCGCTCACCCCCTTGCCATCGAGCAGGGACACCACTGCGTCGGCGGTCACCGGCGCCAATAGGATGCCATTGCGGTAGTGCCCGGTAGCCATGAACAGCCCCTCCATGGACGTGCGCCCGATCAACGGGGCATTATCCGGAGACCCCGGTCGGAGACCGGTGGTTGTCTCGATCAACTCGTACTCATCGATGGCCGGGATGACGGCCCGGGCATCCCGGAGTAGGTCGTGCACGGAACCGACCTGCACGGTGAGGTCGAACCCCTTCTCCTCCATGGTGGCCCCGATCACCACTGTGCGGTCTTGACGCGGAACCAGATAGCAGCTTTTCCCGTGGACCAAACCCCGGACGATGCGGGTCAATACCGGAGTGCCCTTGGACGCCCGGACCCGGAGAGTGAGGCCCTTCACCGGCCGCACCGGCGGAATCACCTGGTGGGGGAGGCCACCCAGTCCTCCCGACCAGCAACCGGCGGCGACCACCACCGCTCCGGAGTCGAGCGTGCCGCCGTTGCGCAGTGTTACCCCGGTGACTCTTCCGTCCTTCGAGTTCACCGCGGAGACTTCGTCGGTGATCACGGTGACGCCCGATCGGTCGCTGGCAGCAAGCAAGGCGTCAACAATCAGCCGGTTGTCGACCTGGTGGTCGTCGGGGAATTCGGCTCCACCGACGACCCCGGGGGATAGGAGCGGTTCGAGTTCCCGGCACTCCCGGGATGAGAGCCTTCGGGGGGAAAGTCCCAGATCTGTCTGGAACGTGAGCACGTCGTCGATGACACGGCGGTCAGAAGCATCCATTGCCGCCAACACCGTCCCCGAAGCGACATATCCGACGGCCCGGTTCGAAGCCTCCTCGAGATCCCGAGCGAATGCCGGCCACTGTCGGGCCGCGGCCACATTGAGGAGGGCCAGACGATCCTCGCCGAAATGAGCTTCTCCCACCGGGCCCAACATGCCGGCGGCGGCCCAGGTGGAACCGTGACCAGGAGTGGGATCAATCACCGCCACAGCCAAACCTGAACAAGCTGCGCGCCAGCCGATGGACAGACCGATCACCCCACCCCCGACCACGACGGCGTCAAGAGGGTCGCGGGCTGACATGTCCCCATGTTATGGGATTATCGCCCAGACCCACGACATCGATCAGCTTGTTCTCGAAGTTCGGGTCGTTCGAAACTTTGAAGGTCTTGACCAGGTGCGGTTTGAGCCCACGCGCCTTCCACTCCCTCTGGACGGTGGTCCGTGACAGCCCGCAGTGCTCGGCCATGGTCCGGTTCGACCAGTGGGTGGCATAAGGCGGAGTCGTGTGCAGCGTGTCGTCAATCATCTGGTCAATCCGTTCCTGGCTGATCACCGGCTTGCGCCCCCGACCTTCGTGCACCTCGCCCACCCACTCGATTCCGTCGGTTTCGAAATGGTCTCGCCATTGGAGGACCGTCGAACGCGACACGCCCAGGGCGTCGGCGATGCTCGTATTCGCCGTACCCTCGCCGGCCACCAACAGGCCCTTGGCTTCTCGGACCGCGCGATGGGGCAGCGAGACACTTGCCGCCACATCTTCGAGCCATGCTCGTTCCTTTTTGGTCAAGTGAAGTCGCGGGGCAGGAGGGCGGGCCATGACCAGACATTACTACTAACGCGCGCTCATTTAGATGTCACGCACTAGCGAGGAGCCCAAAAAGGGGTCAGTCGCACCCAGGGTCAGACCCGAGCAGATGGGGCACCTGATTATCACCACATCGCCGATTGCGACAGGTGGATCTTGGGGGAAGTGTCACACCCCATCGCCGCGCTCCCGCGAAGGATGCGGCCGCTTAGCTCACGTTGGGACCGTGACCGAAGTTCCACACCGAGTGGGACATCCTGATGCCGCACGCCACCTCCGTATTGACAAGCCGCGCCTATGGCATGAATGCAGATTGGCGGCGCCAGTGCCCTGAACGTCCCCCGAGCTTCTCCCACAATGTGAGGTCCTCGATCGCCGGTGGCGGAT
>Ga0208080_1000286_pt1 | contig 25093 bp, 21 predicted proteins | sample NGESurdeep092012_3_FD_184476 | JGI IMG/M metagenome (GOLD analysis project Ga0208080, IMG submission 184476) | Arctic peat soil microbial communities from Barrow, Alaska - NGEE Surface sample 210-3 deep-092012 (SPAdes) | ecosystem: Environmental > Terrestrial > Soil > Wetlands > Peat ...
GTCACGAGCCGGTGGCGTCAGCAGCCCCCGCGGCGCCCGTCAGCGCTGGAGTCGAGTACACGTGCCCGATGCACCCCGAGATCGTGCGGCCCTCTCCCGGCTCGTGCCCGATCTGCGGAATGGCGCTCGAACCGCGAACGATCTCGCTGGAGGACGCGCCGAATCCCGAACTCGTCGACATGAAGCGCCGCTTCATCGTGTCGGCCGTGCTCACCGTACCGTTGTTCCTCCTGGAAATGAGCACGATGCTGGCGCCGGGACTCAGCGAGGCCCTCTCGCCGCGTGTGCACCTGCTCTTGCAAGTCGTCCTCGCGACGCCCGTTGTGCTCTGGGGCGGCTGGCCTTTTTTCCAGCGCGGATGGACGTCCGTCGTCACGCGTCGGCTCAACATGTTCACGCTGATCGCGCTGGGCACGGGGGCTGCCTACCTTTACAGCCTCGCCCGCGCCATGCCAGCCCTCTTCCCCTTCTTAAGCCGTTCTTCAGACCATCTCGCGACCCATGACGTCTATTTCGAGGCGGCTGCGGTCATCACGACCCTCGTCCTTCTCGGTCAGGTCCTGGAGCTCCTCGCGCGGAACCGCACGGGCGGCGCGATCCGGGCGCTCCTCGGCCTCGCGGCGAAGACGGCGCGGCTCGTGAGCGCGGGCGGCGCCGATGAGGACGTGCCGATCGAGCGCCTGAAGAGGGGAGACCGGGTGCGCGTGCGGCCGGGTGAGCGCGTTCCCGTTGACGGCCGCGTCGTCGAGGGAACAAGTGCGGTGGACGAGTCGATGATAACGGGCGAGCCGGTTCCGGTTGCCAAGAAGCCGGGCGACGCCGTGACGGGCGCGACCGTGAACGGAAACGGTGCGCTCGTCATCGAGGCCCTGAAGGTGGGTGGCGACACCGTCCTCGCGCAGATCGTGCGGATGGTTTCGGAGGCGCAGCGGAGCCGGGCGCCGATCCAGCGTCTCGCGGATCGGGTCGCCGCCGTCTTCGTTCCCGTCGTAATTCTCATCGCGGTAGCGACCTTCGCGATCTGGGCGCTCGTCGGGCCCGAGCCGCGCCTGGTCCACGCGCTCGTGAACGCCGTCGCCGTCCTCATCATCGCCTGCCCGTGCGCGCTCGGCCTCGCGACACCGATGTCCGTCATGGTCGCGATGGGCCGCGGCGCGGCGGCAGGGGTTCTCTTCAAGGATGCCGCCGCGCTCGAACGCTTCGAAAAGGTGGACACGCTCGTCGTGGACAAGACAGGCACGCTGACGGAGGGGAAGCCGCGGCTCGTCTCGGTCGTGCCGGCGGAGGGCGTCTCCGAGAAGGACCTCCTCTTCCTCACCGCGAGTCTCGAAAGGGGGAGCGAGCATCCCCTCGCCGCGGCCATCGTGGCTGGCGCCGAAGAACGCGGCGTGATGCCTGGTGAGGCGGCGGAGGGTGCGACCGTGCCCGGAGAGGGTGTCAAGGGCCGTGTGAGCGGGCGCCCGGTCGCGATCGGAAACCTCGCGTTCGTCCGGTCCGCGGGCGCCGATCCGGAGCCCCTCGCCGCGAGGGCGGAAGCGTTCCGGAAGGAAGGCCAGACGGCCGTCTTCGTCGCGGCGGACAGCCGCCTGGCTGGCATCCTCGGCATCGCGGATCCCATCCGCCCTTCGGCAGCTGACGCCGTCTCGAAATTGAAGGCGGACGGCCTCCGAATTCTGATGCTCACCGGTGACAGCCGGACCACCGCCGAGGCCGTCGCGAACCGGCTTGGGCTCGACGGCGTGGAGGCCGAGGTGAAGCCGGAGCAAAAGTCGCAGGCCGTGGCCCGTCTCAAGGGCCAGGGCCGGATCGTCGCGATGGCGGGAGATGGCATCAATGACGCGCCGGCGCTGGCGGAGGCCGACGTGGGCATCGCAATGGGGACGGGGACCGACGTGGCCATCCAGAGTGCGGGGATCACGCTCGTCGGCGGCGACCTCACCGGCCTCCTGCGCGCGCGACACCTGAGCCGCGCGACGATTCGGAACATCCGGCAGAACCTTTTCTTTGCGTTCGTCTACAACTCGCTCGGGGTTCCGCTGGCGGCGGGCGTTCTCTACCCCTTCTTCGGCCTCCTCCTCTCTCCGATCATCGCGAGCGCCGCGATGAGCCTGAGCTCGGTCTCCGTCATCGCCAACGCCCTGAGGCTTCGGCGGGCCGTCTTGTAGTGTTTCCCGGATTGTTGCGCAGGCTCCCGGAGCTTCCCGTCGCGGGCCTGGCCTTCGGCCTGAACGCGGCCTGGGAATTCCTCCAGTCGCCGCTCTATGCCGATCACGGTCGGGGGTTCGGCTATCTCCTCCGTACCCGGCTGCATTGCGCTGGGGGCGATGCGCTGATTCTTCTCTTCGCTTTCGGGGTCACGTCGCTCATCTTCCGGTCGAGACAATGGCTCCGCGACGGCCGCCGCGGGCCCACCGTTCTCTTCGTCGCCCTCGGCTTCGCGTACACGGTCTGGAGTGAGTGGTTCAACACGCAGGTGACACTCTCGTGGCAATACGCCGAGTCCATGCCCCGCGTCTTCGGAATCGGACTGGCCCCGCTCGCGCAATGGCTCGCGATCCCAGTTCTACTCGCCTTGATCCTCCGCAGAAGAGTTCTTTTCGCTGGATCGTGACTATTTCTTGAGAAGGTCCCGAATCTCGGCGAGGAGCTGCTGATCTTTCGTGGGCCCGGCCGGGGCGGGGGCGGAAGCTTCTCCCCTGAGGCGGTTCGCCTGCTTCACAACGAGGAAGACCGCGAAGCCCACGATCAGGAAGTCGATGACGGTGTTGAAAAAGATGCCGTAATTGACGGTCGGGAGGCCGGCCGCCTTTGCCGCTGCGAGCGTCTCGGCCGGTTTGCCGGAGAGATTGATGAACAGGTTGGAGAAATCGACTTTTCCCAGCAGCAGGCCGACAGGCGGCATGAGGACGTCGTTCGTGAACGACGACACGATCTTTCCGAACGCAACCCCGATGATGAGCCCGACGGCGAGATCGAGAACGTTGCCCTTGCTGATGAATTCCTTGAATTCCTTGATCATGAGTGCTCCTGTCATGGAACCGGAATGGTTCCCCGGATCAGTCGCAAAATATACGAGGGGCGTATGAACGCAAGTGCGGTGCCGGTTGGCGCGTAAGGTCCGGGGCGAGGTGGGTGCGAACGCAGCTCCGCGGCCCGCGGTGAACGGATGAGCGCGCGCGCATACACGCTCGTCTACGACGGAGACTGCCGGTTCTGCGTCCGGTCGGCGGACCTCGTCACCTCGTGGGACCGGGGCGGAACGGTCGAGCTCGTCCCGCTCCAGCGCGGCGGCCTCGGCGATCGCTTCCCGTGGATCCCGGAAGACGCGTACCGCGAGGCCATGCAGCTCATCGGTCCCGGCAACGAGACGTGGAGCGGCGCGGCCGCGGCCGAGCGCCTCGTGAAAATCCTTCCGGGAGGGCGCCCGCTGGGATGCCTTTTCGCGCTGCCCTTCGCGCGGCCGGTCGCCGACCGCGTCTACCGCCTCGTCGCGCGCAACCGGTTCCGGCTCGGCTGCGGCGCGCACTGCGCGCGGCCGGGCCGATGACCCTTATTCTCCCGGGTCGCCCAGCCGCGGACGGCCGGTGGCTGAGGGCTCAGGCGGGCCGGGGCTTGCGCGCGCGCGAGAAGCCGAGGACGCCGGCGAGCGGTGCGCGCGCATTGCGCCGGCTGCCGAAGAACGACGTCGACTCGCGCCGAATGAGAATCGTCACGACGATCGCGAGGATCCAGGGCACGAGCATGAAGAGGCCGACGAGAGGCCAGATGCTCGGGTCCTTCGGCGAAGACGAGGCCGCGCACGAGGGGCACGCCATCGCCCCGCGCGCGAGGAGCACGACGGCGGCAAGGAGGGAGGCGCGGACGGTCGTCTTCATGGCCGGCTCAGGGGTGGACCCACGGTACGGGCACGCCCCGCAGGAGATTGAACGCATCGAGCAGGAGGAACACCGCGTAGAAGCCCGCGAGCGGAAGGGGCAGGAACGCGAGCCACAGGAGCGAACGTTTTTCGTACTTCAGGTGCATGTAGTAGAGGCCCACGAACGAGGCCTTCGACAGCGCGAGCGCGATCATGACGGCCGACATGATCCGCTTGTCGATCTTCGTGTAGGAGACCGCGACCTCGACGATCGTGAGGACGAGGAGCACCCAGAAGATGCGGAAATAGTCGCGCCGGTGATCCGGGGCACGCTGGACGCCCGCGTCCGCCGCGTGAGGAACCGAGGATGCGTGCTCGCTCATGTCGTTCTCTTTCAGGGAATGAGGTAGACGAGGGTAAAGACGAGGATCCAGATGAGGTCGACGAAGTGCCAGAACAGGCCCGTGATCTCGACGAAATTCGCGCCGTTCTCGAGGTGCTTCCCGCGCGAGACGCCGAACGCCGTGATCAGCAGGTAGCACACGCCCGTGAAAACGTGCGCGCCGTGGAAGCTCGTGATGACGTAGAAAGTCGCCGGGAAGTTGCCTGATGGAAGCGTGAAGCCCTCGCGGATGAGGTGCCGGTACTCGTAGACCTGCCCGCACAGGAAGAAGACGCCACCTGACGCCGTGGCGAGCAGCCAGCGGACCGCCTGCTTCACGTTCCGGTGCTGGGCCGCGTCGAGCGCGAGCACCATCGTGAGGCTGCTCACGATGAGCACGAAGGTCATGACCGCCGTGAAGGGGATTCCAAGGACGGTCGTGGGCGTGGGCCACTGCTTGTTGCCGGCGCGGAGGATTCCATAGGCGAGGAGCAGCCCGCCGAACGTCATCGCGTCCGTGACGAGAAAGATCCACATGCCGACCTTGCCCGTCGTCGCCGGGCCGAACGTGGGAGTCGTCAGGGGAGTCGGAGCGGGGGCGTACGAGGCCTCAGGGCGAGAGCTCATTCACAGTCCTTCCATGTTCACGAGGAGTCCGGTGTCGCGCATCATCAGGTCGATCTCGTCGGGGGACGGCGCACCGAGGCGGCGCATGCGGCCGCGCGCGTCGAGGAGGAGAAGACGGCCCGCGAGCGTGCCGCCTTCGGGCGCTCGAAGCGCCTTCAGCGTGGCGGCCTCGAGGGGCTTGACGTCGCCGCCCGCGAGAGTCCAGCGCCACGCGCCCGCCCCGGCGCCCTTCGCGAGGGCGGCGAGCGTCGGGCCGGCCGAGGGGGACCGTGGCGTCGTGTCGACGAAGCTGACGAGGTGAACCGCTTCACCCGTGTTACGCACGCGCCGCTGGAGCTTCGCGAGCGGCGAGCCGCCCTCCGCGAGCGCGGCGGCCGTCGTGAATTCGGCGACGACGAGGTGCCCGCGGAGGGCGGTCTCGCGAATGGGGTTGCCGGCCTGGTCGACGAGAGCGAACGCCGGGAACGAGCCGAGCACGGGCGGCGCGGGCGGCAGCGCCCGGCGGACCGAGCGCACGAGCGGCAGCGTAAAGGCGGCCGCCACGAACAGCGCCCAGAACCACGGGCTGCCCGTGAGGCGAGCCGCGATGCGCTGGGGAAGAGAAGAGGAAGAGAAAGATTTCAATTGGCCTGCTTCGCGTCGCGAGACGCGACGCCCATTTGCGCCGTGGTGACGGGTGCCGCGGCCGCGGCGATGAGCCGCTCGCGGCGCGCGTCGGCCTCGGGTGTGCCCTTGATGTCGATCAGGGACCTCACGTAGTACGCCATCGCCCAGAGGTCGTCGTCGCTCAGCGCGCCTTTCCACATGGGCATGGCCGTGCCGCCGATGCCGGAGGCGATCGTGCGGTAGATGTCCTCGAGCGTCTCGCCGGAGCGGACGTGGTCGCGCGTGAAGTCGGGCGGCATGAGCTTGTACCCGTATTCGCTGTCCTTCAGCTCGGCGTGATACGCATCCGGGCGAAGGATCGCCTCGCGTTTGGACAACTCCAGGCTCGCGGCGTTGATCGTCTCCTTCGTCTCGTACGCCGGGTGGCACGAGAGGCACTGCGCCATTCCGTGGTAGACCTTCATCCCGCGCGTGACGGCCTCGTCCCGGCGCTCTTTCCCCCACGGATCGGGGCCGGGCACGATCGGCTCGCCGGGCGTTTTCTCAGCCCACTTCGGCGAGAGCGTCTTGATGTACTGGACGATGTCCATGAGCTCGCGCTCGGGGACGTCGTTCCACGGGAGCATCGCGCTGCCGTGGAGCCCCTTCTGGATGATGCGCAGGAAGTCCTCGTCGTTCGGAAGCTGGCCGCTCGCCACCGCTCCGAACTTGAACCGGCCCTGCGTGAAATTACGCGGCGGCGGGCGAAGGCCGATCGAAGCGGGCCCCTTTCCATCCCCTTTGATCCCATGGCAAGCGGAGCAGTACGTCACGAAGAGGTGCTCGCCGCTGTTCAGCCGGCGCGCCGAGACCTTCTTGCCACCGAGCGTCATCGACTTCGTGAACGTCTTGCCGGGCCCTGCGCACCCGGAGAGGAGCACAGTTCCGAGCGCGGCGGAAATAAGCGCGTGCCGCGTGCGTTCGGCTTTCGGAGAGATCTTCAGCACGTGAACCACCTTCAAACGAGATAGACCGTGACGAACATGACGACCCAGACGGTATCGACGAAGTGCCAGAACATGGCCGAGAGGCGCACGGTGCTCGCCCGGCCCGAGACGAGGCGCCCCGAGAACGCGCCCGGCAGGAGGACGGCCAGGGCCACGAGACCCGCGAGGACATGGACCGCGTGGAAGACCGTGAGAGAGTAGAAAATCGACCCGTACGTCCCCGTGTCGATCCGGAATCCGGAGCGCCAGAGCGGGACCCACACGGCGAGCTGCAGCGCGAGGAACAGGCTTCCGAGCGCGAGCGTGCCGAGGAGCGCGCGCCGGAGCGCCCCCGGCCTCTCTTCCGCCTCCGGGCGGACGCCGAAGTGGAGGACGACGCTCGACGTGAGAAGAACGAGCGTGTTCAGGAAGGGCAGCACCTTCGGGAGCGGTTGGAGGCCGTCCGGTGGCCAAGCGGGCGCCCGTAGCCGCAGGACCGCGTACGCGAAGAAAAGCGCGACGAAGAGCATCGTCCACGAGGCGAGCGCCATCACCATTCCGACGAACGAGGTTTGCCGGGACTGTTCGGACACCGGAAAGCGAGTGACAGCCATCGCGGTGCTCATCAGTTGCCGACAGCACTCAGAGCGACGGGCTCGTCGCCGATCGGCTCGTCCTGCGCGAGCCAGTCCTTGCCGGCCACCGCCGGGTTGTTGAACTCGTGCGGCCCGTGGAGAACGATGGGAATCTCGTCGTAGTTGTGGTGCGGCGGCGGCGAGGGAATCGTCCACTCGAGCGTGCCGACCTCCCACGGATTCTCCGTCGCCTTCTTTCCGGAAATGAGGCTCGAGAGGAAGTTGCCGACGAAGAGGAGCTGCGAGGCGCCCAGGAGAAGCGCCGCGCGCGTCATCCACACGTTGATTGGGTGAAGGTGCTTGAGGAACTCGTATGCCTCGTAGTTATAGAGGCGGCGCTGCATGCCGCCGTAGCCCACCACGAGCATCCCGCAGAAGACGATCGTGATCGGGATGATCGTGAGCCAGAAGTGCCACTTGCCGAGCGTGTCGTTCATCATCTTCCCGAACATCTTCGGGAACCAGAAGTAGATCGCCGCGAAGGCGCCGAGCAGCACGGAAGCCGCCATCGTGAGGTGGAAGTGCCCGATCACGAAGTACGAGTCGTGCAAGTAGATGTCCGACGAGATCGCGCCGAGGTGGAGGCCCGTGAGGCCACCGAGGCCGAACACGAAGACGACGCCGAGCGAGAACAGCATCGGCGTCGCGAAGCGGATCGAGCCCCGCCACATCGTCCCGAGCCAGTTCAGGAAGAACACGGCCGAGGGAATCGAGATGAGCATCGTGAGCGTCATGAAGCCCTGCGAGAGGAGCGGGCTCATGCCGACGACGAACATGTGGTGCCCGTAGACGACCATCGAGAGGAGCGTGATGACGCTCATCGAGAGCGCCGTCGCCTTGTAGCCAAACGCGGGCTTGCGTGAGAAGAACGACAGGAGATCGGACACGATGCCCCACGCGGGCAGGATGAGGATGTAGACCTCGGGGTGGCCGAAGATCCAGAAGAGGTGCTGGTAGAGCACCGGGTCGCCGCCGCCCTTCGTGATCGCGGCGCCGGCGAGGAAGAAGTGGCTCCCGAAGACGCGGTCGAGGAAGAGCAGGAGGACGCCCGCCGCGAGGACCGGCACGAAGAGGGCGTTCAGGATGGCCGTGAGCCAGATGCCCCACACCGAGAGCGGCATCTGGAAGTAGCCCATGCCGGGCGCCCTCAGGCGCACGACCGTCGTGATGTAGTTGACGGCGCCCATGATCGACGCGCTCCCGGTGAAAAAGATGCCGAGGATCCAGAGCGTCTGGCCGTGGCCGGGGGAGCCCACGAGCGTCGAGAGCGTCGGATACGACTGCCAGCCTCCTGCCGCGGCGCCCATCGGGACGAAGAACGAGACGATCATGCAGAGGCCCGCGAGAACGTTCGTCCAGAACGACATCAGGTTGAGCGTGGGGAACGCCATGTCCCGCGCACCGATCATGAGGGGAATCAGGAGGTTCCCGAACGCGCCGATGAGGATCGGCGTGATCGCGAAGAAGATCATGAGCGTCCCGTGCATCGTGAAGAAGGCCGCGTAGGACTGCGGGGGCATGACGCCGCCGCTCTGGGGCCACAGGAGCTGGCCGAGTATGGGGAACGGCGTGCCGGGATACGCGATCTGCCAGCGAATCATCATCGCCATGACCCCGCCCACCACGAGGAAGAAGAGGCCGTACCACAGGAACTGCTTCGCGATGACCTTATGGTCCTTCGAGAAGATGTACTTCTCGAGGAACGAGGTCGGCTCCGGGTGGATGTGCTGTTCCGCGTGGAATTCGGGACCGACGTGAAGGTGCCGGACGGCGGCCGGCTTGCGCGTCATTGCGTCGCCCATCTCTACTGCACCCACTCCCACCCCCACAGTTGTTCCCGATCAGCCGGGTCGAACCGGCGCTTCGCGTCGCCGACGGCTTCCTTCATCCAGCGCTCGAAGTCGGCCTCGGGCTGGACGATGAGGTCACCCTTCATCTTGTAATGGGCCCACCCGCACATCTGCGAGCACGCGATCTCGAAGTTGCCCGGCTGGAGCGCCTGAAACCACGTGCGCGTCACGTAGCCGGGGTTCGCGTCCTGCTTCAGGCGGAAATTCGGGATGTAGAAGCTGTGGATGACGTCCTTCGCCTTCAGGTTCAGCATCACGGGCCGCCCGACGGGCACCCGCATCTCGTTCAGCGTGACGACGTCGTCCGGCGTGTTGAAGACGCCGTCGGGCCCGGCATAGCGGATGTTCCATGCCCACTGCTGGGGCATCACTTCGATCCTGACCGTGTCGGGCGACGCAGGCCAGTTGTAGGTGTACTCCTTGACGTCCGCCTGCGACACCCTCACGAGATTCATGTCGATCGTCACGAAGACGAGGGCGGCGAGGATGCCGGTGACGGCGAAGCTCTTCCGGTCGGTCCCGTGGGTGTACAGCGCCTTGACGCCCGGCCGCGCCCGGTACTTCCAGGACGAGTACACGAGCGCGAACGCGACGAGCGCGAACGCGATGACGCACAGGAGCGTCGTGTACCAGAATAGGGCTTCCGCCCGCCAGCCGTCCCGCGAGACGTCGACGGTCGTCAGCCAGGGAAAGGGCCACTGATGCATTTCGTCCCCTCGCTGGGCGGTTACTATAATGGAACAGAGTCTCAGTTCAAACCGCTCGTGAACGTCCGCGTCTCGTTCTAGAATCCGGACAGAGTCTCAGTTCCAAGAGGAGGCGAAACCATGGGCGACGAGACCTCCCACAAGGGCCACAAGGCGGTGCTGATCTTTCTTTTCGCGCTCTGCGCCTACACGCTGCTGCCCATCTTCGGCGTCGGCTTCTACCGAAACGGCTCGGGCCAGCTTTTCTTCCAGCTCTGGTACCTCGCCGGCTTCATGATCATCGCCTTTTTCCTGATGCACGAGCTCATCACGCCGCTGCCGCCGAGGGAGAACAGGGAGTAGGCAGCTCGAGTCATTCCTGGGCCAGGGGTGAGGGAAGGAACCGCCGCGCGAGTTTTAGGGTGCGACCCGCCTGGGCCTCCTCCCATAGCGACCGATGTCGTCGTGCTTGACGATGTCAACGAAGTAAACGGTTCCGGCTTCGACGCGGAAGATGATGCGGTCACCGCTGTTGATGCGGGCCTCGAAGTAGTACTTCTCGGGCTGGATCGGCTTCACCTGAAGGCCGGAAGACGATTCCCGCTTGATGACCGCCATCACAGCGTGGTCGCAGAATAGCTGGCGATCGCTACTCAGGGTGGCATAAGCCTGCTTCCAACCCTCGGACCAAACAGCCTGGAGAAAAGTCTGCTTTTCGGCCACGCGCGTTCCCCTCGTGCGTCAGGGACCCCCCTTATTTGCGCCTTTTCGCGGGGCGGCGTTTTAGGCCATTGAGGAATGCCATGGCTTCCTTGGGAGTCCTGGTGATTGCTGCGCGGCCCGCCGCGAGACTCGCCTCGGCTTTTCTGATCCGCTCCTGCATCTCGGGGTGGTAGAACCAGAGCTGGTCCTTCGGGATGAGAGCCGCAGGGACAAGCTCGAACGTTCCGCGTTCGGTCCGCTCCAGGATGATGAAGTCACCGGCCTCGACGCCGAGGGCCGTGCGGACATGTTCGGGCAGAGTTGCCCGTCCCTTCTTGTCCAGCGTGACGAATGCCGAGCTCATTGAAACCCCTTGGGACCCTCCAGGCCCACAGTGGGACTATACCACTCAGTCGAACCGCACGCTGACGAGTTTCGACACTCCCGGCTCTTCCTGCGTGACGCCGTAGAGAGCCTGTGCGGTCTCCATCGTCCTCTTGTTGTGCGTGATGAGGACGAACTGCGTCTCCTCGGACAGCTCCACAAGGAGCGACGTGAAGCGGTCGATGTTCGCCTCGTCGAGCGAGGCATCGACCTCGTCGAGGATGCAGAACGGCGACGGCTTGTACTTGAAGATCGCGACGAGGAGCGCGACGGCCGTGAGAGCTTTCTCACCGCCCGACAGGAGGCCGATCGTCTGGTTCCGCTTGCCGGGCGGCTGCGCCATGATCTCGAGGCCCGAGTCCAGGGGGTCCTGCTCGTCGAGGAGATGCATCGAGGCGGTCCCTCCGTGGAACAGGCGCTGAAAGACCTGACCGAAGTTGAAGTTGACGGCCGCGAAGGCCTCCTGGAACCGCTCCGACGAGGTCATGTTGATCGTCCCGATGGTCTCGAGGATCTGCGCGAGCGACGCGTCGAGGTCGGCCTTCTGGGCCGAGAGCTCCGCGAGCCGCTTGCTCTCGACTTCGTACTCCTCGAGCGCCGCGCCATTGACGGGGCCGAGCCGCTCGAGCGCGAGGGAACGGGACACGACGTCCTCACCGAGTGCGGCCTCGAGCGCCTCCTCGGTCATCCCGGCCTCCTCTTCGCTCCGCGGGGCGGCCGGAAGCTCGCCCGGCAGGCAGCCGAACTCGGTCCGGCACTGCTCGAGGAGGTGATCCTGGTCGGCCTTGTGCCGCTCGAGGGCGAGCTCGGCCTCGAAGCGCGTCCGCCGCACGACGTCGAGGGCCTCGCGCGCGGCGGCGGCCCGCGCCTCGGCGGCCACGCGCGCCTCGCGCCGTGACGTCGCCGCCTCGTCGGTCCCGGCGCGACGCCGGTCGGCCTCGGCGGCGGCGATCGCGGCCGCCCCCTGCGCCGTCCGCGTGGCTTCTCCGGCCGCGAGGGCCTGCGCGCGGCGGCGTCCGATCTCGACGAGCGCGTCGGCCAGCTCGGCGACACGACGCGCCGCGTCGCGGGCGCGCTCCTCGGCCGCCGCGGAGGCGGAAGCGAGGGAGCGGGAGCGCTCGACGAGGACGTCGCGCCCGTTGCGCGCGGCGGCATCGGCCTCGGCGGCCGCGAGGCGCGCGGAGCGCGCGGCGTCGAGCGCCGTCTCCAGCTCCGAGAGCGTGCGTTCCACGGTCGCCATCTCGGATTGCCGCTGCGCCGCGAGGCGCGCCGCCTCCGTCCGGCTCTCGCCGGCTTTTGCGAGGTCCTGGCGGAGCGCGTCGCCCTCTTCGGCGAGGACGCGCAGCTCCTCAACAGCACGCTCTTCTTCCGTGCGCGCGGCCGCGGTCTTCGCCTCGGCCTCGGAATGCGCGCGCTCGGCGGCGCCTTTCGCGGCGAGCGCGGCGTCGAGCGTCGCGGCGAATGTTCCGACCTGCTCCGCGAGAGAGCCGATCTCGACATCCGCCGCCGCCAGCTTCGCGAGGACGCCTTTCCGCTCCACGGCGAGGTTCACGAGGTCGCGCCGGACCGTGAAGAGGCCCTCTCCCGGGACCTCGGTGCCGGCGGCTTCGACCACCGCGCCCCGCACGACGACGCCATCCTTTGTCACGAGCGTGCGCTCGGGATGCAGCGCCGCGAGCGCGAGCGCGTCGTCCATGTTCGCGACGACGACGGCGTCGGGCAGCGCGGATGCCGGCGCTCCCGCGGACTTCGCGGTGAGGAGCTCGCGCGCAACCCCGAGGACGCGCGGGTCCTTCGGCTTCAGCGGGAACGGCGTCTCGGGCAGCGGGTGGACGAAGCGCGCCATACCGAGCTTTTTCTCGCGCACGGAAGCGAGCGCGGCGTCGAGTGCCGAGCGGGTTTCGAGGACGGGCGCCTCGAGGGCGGACCCGAGAGCGGCGTCCAGGGCCTTCTCGAAACCGGCCGCCGCGTCGAAGTAGTCGGCGAGGACCCCCCTCGGCACGACTTTCGCGGCCTCGAGCGCGCGGCGTGCGGACTCGCCTCCGGCTTCGCGCGCGGCGAGCGTCGTCTCGAGCGCGGCGGCGCGGACGTCCACGGCATGGAGCACCGCGACGTGGGCCTCGCGGACGGCTTTGAGCGTCGCGAGGCGGTCCTCGGCGGCCCGGCGGCCGTGGCTGGCTTCCTCGAGATGCCGCCGCGCCGCGTCGAGGCCGGAAGCTGCCGCGGCGAGAAGCGCGTGGGCGTCGGCGGAGGCCGTCCGGCGCTCGTCCACGAGCGATGAGGCCCGCGCCCGGCGCTCCTCGAGCTTCGTGAGCGCGAAGCCGAGGCGGTCGACGAGCAGGGCGGCGTCGCGCTCGCGGTTCGTGGCCTCGGCGGAGCGCGCCCCCGCGGAAAGAAGGTCGCGCCGCGAGCCCTCGCGGCGCGCCGTCACGTCGGCCTCGCGGGCCGACACCTTGGCAAGCGCGTGCGCCGCGGCAGCGGCGGTCGTGGCGGCCTCGGCGAGCGCCGCCTCCGCCTCTTCCCGGGCACTCACGGTGCGGCCGGCCTCCTCGACGAACCGGCTGTGATCGGATTCCGATTCCCTGCGCTGCGCCTCGAGCAGCTCGTGGCGCGCGGCGGCTTCCTCGGCCTCGCGCGCGGCCGCCGCGACGGCGGCCTCGGCGGCAAGGAGCGTCTCTCTCGCGCGCGCGAGCGCGGCACCCGCTTCGCGGATGGAGCGCTCGTCCTCGTCAGCGACACGGCGGGCTTCCGTGACCTCCGCCTCGAGCCGGGCGAGGTCCGCGAGAGCCGCGGCCTCGGCGTCCGTCGCCGTCTCGAGGGCCGCCTGGCCTCCGGCGAAGCCGGCCCCCAGGCGGTCGGCGCGCAGCCGCGCGAGCTTCTTCTTCTGCCCCGAGAGGAGATCGGCCTGCTCTTTCCAGCGCGCGGCGCGCGAGGCTTGCCGTTTCAACGAGACGCACGTGCGGTCGATCTCCGAGACGATGTCCGTGAGGCGCAGGAGGTTTCCGCGCGTCTCCTCGAGCTTCACCTCGGCCTGACGCTTGCGGATCTTGTACTTCGAGACGCCGGCGGCCTCCTCGATGAGCCGGCGGCGATCCTGGGGCTTCGTCGAGAGGATCAGGTCGATCTTCTGCTGCTCGATGATCGAGTACGCGCGCACGCCGAGGCCGGTGCCGAGGAGGATCTCCTGCACGTCCTTGAGGCGCGACCTCTTTCCGTTGAGGATGTAGTCGCTCTCGCCGTCGCGCGTGACGCGTCGCGTGATGACGACCTCGCCGCCCGTTTCGGCCCACTGCTCGCCGCTGCGCGACTCGAGCGTAAGCGCGACCTCCGCCATCCCGAGCGGCCGCCTGCGCGCAGCCCCGTTGAAGATGACGTCCTCCATCGTCGTGCCGCGCAGGCTCTTCGCCGACTGCTCGCCGAGCACCCACTGCACGGCGTCGCAGATGTTGGACTTGCCGGAGCCATTCGGGCCGACGATCGCCGTGATGCGCGACGGAAGGGTGACGGAGGTGCGGTCCACGAAGGACTTGAAGCCCTGGATCTCGAGTCTCTTCAGTCGGAACATGAACGCCGAAAGCCTACCACTACATTTTGAGGTATCGCCGGCCCGGGGACTCCACCGGCTGGGGTTTTGCGGCCGATCGGGGCGCCGCATCGAGAGCTTTCAGAAGGCCCGACCGCGAGCCGACGCCGAGCTTCGAAAAGACGTGCTTGAGGTGGTCCTTGACGGTCCACTCGGTGATGAAGAGGCGGCGCGCGATCTCCGCGTTGCGAAGCCCTTCGAGCACGGCGCCCACGACGTCGGCCTCGCGGCCGGAGACGCCGCGCGTCGCGAGCCTCTCGCGCACGTCTTCGAGGGAAAGCGCCGACTGGACCTTCAGCGTGAGAACGGCGACGTCGTCCTCCTCCTCGTCGGCGAAGCGCGTGACCGAGGCTTCGAGCGCCCGGCCGTCGGCGAGGACAGCGCACCACTTTTCGCCCGCGGCGGCGCCCGCCCCCAGGCGCCCGATCCAGGTCGCGAGCGAGGTCTCGCGGCCGTCTCTCGGGACGACGACGAGCGGGCTGCGGGCCAAGAGGAGCGCCGCGGCGGCGCGGTTCGCGTAGAGCACGGAGCCCGACGGCCGGACGAGAAGGATCGGCGTGGACGCGGCCTCGGCCGCGCTCTCCAGCCGGCGCCGGGCCGCCGCGTGGATCTCGGCGGCCGCCGCGCTCTCAAGGAGCTGGGCGAGAAGCGGCCGGAAGACCTCGAAGCGCAGGGCCTCCGGCTGCGTCCACGGCCTCCGGGGCCCGCGGAGCAGCGTGAGCACCCCTCGAAGGAGGCCCGTCAGGTGGAACTCCACGGCCAGGGACTCTGCCGGCGTGGAGTGCCGCCGGGCCGGGCGCACGGTGCCCGCGGTGAACACGCCGCTGCGCAAGGCCCGCCAGCGGAAGTGCTGGCCGGAAGGCTCGAAGAGATACTCCATCTCGACCGAATCCGGGTCGAGAACCGAGCGCACGGTGCCGACGATTCGCGTCAGCGTCGTGGCGTGGCGCCCCCGGAAGGGCGGCCCGTCGAGCGGAGAAACCGGCATGTGTGGCGCTCAGCCTCCCCCTGAATTCTATGCGCCCCGCGGTCGACGGCCGCCGGTCGTTCAATTTGTGTTGACGACGGGCGGACACCCCCGAGCCGTGATAGGCTCCTGTTTGTTCCATGTTGAGCTTTGAGGTCCGCAAGGCGGGCGGCGAATCGGAAGTTCGCAAGGTCCATCGGGATGTCATCCACATTGGCGCTTCGACGGGCAATGATCTCGTTGTGCGCGCCCGCGGCGTGCTCGGCCGGCACGCCCGGATCTCGGTGGAGGGAGAGGAGCTTCGACTCGAGGTGCTCGGGAGCGCGCCCGGCTCCCACGTGACCCTGAACGGCTCGATCGTCAAGACCGCCGCCCTCGCCGCAGGGGACCGGATCGCCATCGGCGAGGCCACGATCACGCTCCTGAACGGCCCGGCCCCGAATCCGAACCGGATCGCGGCACCTCCGCCTCGCGGACGCGACGCTCTTTCGCTCGCAGCGGCGGCGCTCGCGCCTCTCGCACCGGCTCCCGCGCTTTCTCCGGCAAACGCGCTGGCCGCGGTCGCGGCGCGGCCGGCCACGGTTCCGGCCGGGCGTCTCGCCGCGGCCCCGGTCGAGGTGCCGCACCGGGCGGAGGAGCGGTCCACGAGAGATCCCTGGCCGGGATTCTTCGAACGCCTCCACCGACCGGTCCCCTTCGAAGAGCTGCTTCAGGACGTCACGGCCTACATCGCGTCGGTGACGCCCGTGCATAGCCTCGCGTTCGTGTCCCTGCTTCCTCCGAACGAAGGCGAGGCGATCGCGGCGCTCTGGAAGGGAACGCTTCCGCGCCTCTCGGCCAAAAGTCTCGCGGAGGCGCGCGAGAAGACTTCTTCCTGGGAGGTCACCGAGTCGGGCGTGCGCCTGCGTGTCTTCCCGGTGCCGCGGCCAGGGGGCGACCCCGTCGGCCTTTTGCTCGTGCCGGTCGAGACGGTCTCCGATCCCGCGCTCCTCGATTTCGTCGCGCACGCGGCGGCCGCCGTGGGCTTCGTGCACGGTGAGCGGAGCGAGGCGGCCTTCGGCGAGCGCGGCGCCTCGCTGGCACCCGCTCCCTTCGCGGTCCCGCTGGAGGATCCGCTCGCGCTCCTCGTCGGCGGTTCTCTGGCGCTGTCGAATCTCAAGGCGTCGCTGTCGCGCGTCGCGGCGGCGCGCGCGCCGATTCTCCTCGTGGGGGACGTCGGCAGCGGGAAGACGCTCGTGGCCGAAACGCTCCACGCTCTCTCGCCGCGGCGCTCACGTCCCTTCGTGCGCGTCTCGGCGACAGCCGCGAGCCCTCAGGCGCTCGAGGAGGATCTGCTCGGCGCCCCCGCCGCGGGCGACCGCCGACGCCGGGTGGGCCGGCTCTTCGAGGCGGATGGAGGCACTCTTCTCATCGAGGAAGTGGGCGACCTGCCCGGGCCGACGCAGGCGCTGCTCTTCCGCCTGCTCGAGGTCCGCGAGGTGACGGCGCCGGGCGGACGGACCGTGCCGGTCGACGTGCGCGTCATCGGCACGACCTCGCGGCCCCTCACGCGCGCCGTCGAGGACGGCGCCTTCCGCGACGACCTCTACTTCCGCCTCTCGGCGCTCACGCTGCGGCTGCCGCTGCTCAAGGATCGAAAGGAAGACATCCCGGCTCTCCTCGACGCGCTCGCGGCGCGACACGGCGGCCCGGTGGCGGAGCACTTCGACGTCGAGGCGATGAACGCGCTCCTCAACTATCAATATCCCGGTAACGTGCGCGAGCTCGAGAACGAGGTGCGGCGTCTCGCCGCCCAGATCGGGCCCGGCGCCATCACGCTGGCCGACCTCGACCAGAAGTTCTCGGGCGAGCACGTCGAGCTCGCGCTCAAGGAGAGCGACGACCTCAAGGAGATCGTCGAAAAAGTGGAGCGCCAGGTCATCGAGCGCGTCATGCGCAAGGTGCGCGGCAACCAGTCCCTCGGCGCGCGTCTCCTCAACATCTCGCGCGGCAGCCTCATCGCGAAGATGAAGGAGTACGACATCAAGGACTTCCGGTACCTCAAGCGCGGGGAGTGACGGCCGTCACGCTGGCTTCGCGCGGTTGATCCACGGCCGCGGCGTCGTTAGCATGTGAGAATACAAACGGGGGGAATCGATGAGAACCGCATTCGTTGGCCGCGGGGCCGCCGGCCTGGTCGCAGTCGTTCTCGTCTTCGCCGCCGGCCCCGCCCGCAGCGATAAGCCGGCGCCGGCGCGAGCCCTCGCGGCGAAACCCGCGAAGACGCGCCCCGCCCTGAAACCGGGGGAAATTCTCGAAGACGACCTGTCTCCGATGGGACGCCTCGCCCGGCTCGCCGCCACCGGCCGGCTCGAACGCCAGCTCGCGGCGGCCCGCGCGCGCGCCCGCGGTGCCGGGCGCGTTCCGCTGGTTCCAGGCGGCGGCCCACCCCCCGCGGACGACGAGTTCGACGGGCCCGCGGGCGGTCAGGCGGAAGTCACGATCGCCGTCGACCCGACCGGTCAGCACGTCGTGATCGGCTTCAACGATACGCGCGGCTTCTCGCTGAACCCCGTCTCGATCTCGGGGTTCGCGTACTCCGACGACGGCGGTGTCACGTTCACGGACGGCGGCCAGCTGCCCTCCGTTTCCAAAGGCAACATCGGAGCGACGCTCTTCCCCCAGGTCTTCGGTGACCCCGACGTCAAGTTCGTCGCCGAGGGCGGCGGATGCCAGTTCATCTACTCCTCGATCATGGTCAAGGGGCTCGGCGCGAGCCCCGCGTTCACCGGCACCGCACAGACGATGTCGATCCATCGCTCGACGGACTGCGGACACTCATGGACCGGGCCCTTCGAGATTACGGCGGCGACGAACCCCACGAGCGTTCTCGTCGACGGCAACGCGCGTGACGCAGCGGACAAGGAGTTCATCGACGTCGATCCGGACACCGGCCGTGTCCTCGTGAGTTGGACGAACTTCACCGACATCACGGTGATCCCCGGGGGGACGGAGATCCGCACCGCATACTCGGACAACGTCATGTCCGCCACGCCGCCGACGTGGTCGGCCGGCGTCGTCCTGAATTCGGGCGCGGCATTCTCGGAATCCGGCTCGATGCCGCGATTCGCGGGCAACGGATCGGCCAATGCGTACGTCGTCTGGAACCAGGACGGCTCGAGCACGGTGACGCCGTATTCCGGCTTCCCCTACACGAACCAGCGCTTTTCGCGCTCGATCAACAACGGCGCAGCGTGGAGCGCTCCGATCACGCTCGGAGGGCCGGACTCATTCCCGATCGACTACATCCTCGGCAACGACCGCGTGCACCAGCTCCCGGGGCTCGCCGTCGACAACTCGTCCGGGCCCAACCAGGGCAACGTCTACGTCGTCTGGGCGAACAACGCGAGCCAGGACGGAGCGGACGTCGTGTTCCAGAGGAGCACGAATGGCGGAGTGTCGTTCTCGTCGCCGGTGAGCCTGAACGGGCGCCCCGGCGTGGACCGCGCCCAGTGGTTCCCGTACGTTGCGGTCGACAGCACGACGAGCCGCATCTCGGTCATGTTCTACGACCAGGGCATCTCAGGCTCGGGCGACGTGCTGGAGACGACGTGGACGTACTCGGACGACGGTGGCGTCACGTGGAGCCGGCCTTCCCCGTTGACGGGCCGGCCCTTTCACGGGGGGTACGGAAACGACACCGGCCAGCCGAACCTCGGCGACTACATCGGCTGCACGGCGCGATCCGGAGCTCTCTTCGCGACCTGGGCGGGGACGCCGCCGGTCGTCAGCTTCGTGGACGGACAGCCGACGTCCAGCTTCACCGTCCCCGATTTCGTCTTCGGAAGACGCACGGCGGGAAACGCCGCGATCGCCCTCGGCACGGTCACCCTCACGGACAGCGGAGGGAACGGTTTCATCGACCCGGCGGAGACCGTCAGCTTCCAACTGCCGCTCCGGAACATGGTCACGAACGCCGCGACGGCGCCCGTGACCTTCACGAGCGTGTCCGCCACGGTCACGACGTCGACGCCGAACGTGACCGTTCTGCAAGGGACCCGCGCGTATCCCGACATCGCTCCCGGAGCAACCGCCACGAACGCGCTCGCCTTCACGGTGCAAGTCGGCGCCGGGTTCGTGCCGGGGACGAGGATCGACTTCACGCTCGCCGTGACGGCGGCCCAGGGCGCGACGACGCTGCTCTTCACCCAGAACACGGGAACTCCCGTCGCGGCCACGATCTTCTCCGAGAACTTCGACGCGGTGGCTCCGGGCAGCCTCCCCGCGGGATGGACCACGATCCACCAGGGGGGAAACAACACCGTCCCGTGGACGACGAACAACACGTTCGCCGGCACGTCCTCAAACGGGCTGTTTCACATCAACGCGAACGACGGTCTGAGCCACGATCACACCCGCTTCGAGCGCGTGGCCACGCCCAACATTACGATCCCGGCGAACGCGGAGTACGTCACCCTGGATTTCGACATCGCGTACGACCTCGAGGACGCGCCCGACTTTAACGTCCTCGCGTATGACGGGGCGACGCTGCGCATCACGGACTTCACGGCCGGGCATTTCGCCCGGGCGAATCTCGTCGAAGCGTTCGCCGAGTCCATCACGACGGGAACGTCCTTTCACTTCCCGAAGCACCTTCCGCGCAGTAGCAGCGCAGCCTATTTCCAGGACATGTCGGTCTGGTCGGGCGATTCCGGCGGCTTCAAGCACGTGAGCATGCGGCTCCCCGGCATGGCCGGCACGACGGTCCAGCTGCGTTTCGACTTCACGCAGGACTCCGGCGGGACCTGCACGGACGTCCGCCCGACGCACACGACGTGCGGCGTCCTCATCGACAACATCGTGATGAAGAGCGTGACGTCCGCCCTCCCGGCGCCCGGAGCCGATCTCGCGCTCGGGATGGCGGCACCGTCCGGCGCCGCCATCGGCGCGTCCGTGACGTATACGCTCACCGTCACGAACAACGGGCCTTCCCCCGCGACGAACGCCATCGTGACGGACGCGCTGCCTTCGTCGATCGCGTTCTCCTCGTGCGCGTCCACCGGGGGCGGCGCGTGCGGTGGAACAAGCGCGGTCCCGAGGGTCACGTTCGCGTCGCTCGCGTCGGGGGCGTCGGCGACCATCACGCTCACGGGTAGGGTCGTCTGCGCGACTCCCAACGGCGCGATCGCGACGAACAACGCCTCGGTGGCGGCGTCCAGCCCGTCGGATCCGGTCGGCGGCAACAACGCGGCGAGCGCGAGCACGACGGTGACGGCGCCGGCGGCGCCCGTCATCTCCGTTCCCGCCGCCGTCCCGGCGGGCGGAACGGGCCGCGTCGCCAGCGTACCCGCGGTCGCGGGAAGCAGCTTCACGTGGACCATCGCGAACGGCACGATCACGTCCGGGCAGGGCACGAACCAGATCACGTTCACGGCGGGCGTCGTGGGCACGCTGACTCTCGGGGTGACGGAGACGAACAGCACGGGGTGCGCGTCAGCGCCGGGGAGCGCGAACGTGAGCGTCATCGCGCCCGGGAGCGCGATGCTCCTCTACCCGCTCACGCCCTGCCGGCTCCTCGACACGCGCAACGCGGCCGGCCCGCTCGGGGCGCCGCCACTCGCGCCGTCGGGCTCGCTCGACCGCGCGTTCGCGATCACGGGCGTCTGCGGGATCCCATCGGACGCGCGGGCGGTCTCCGTGAACGTGACGGTCACGAACGTGCAGGCGAGCGGGACGCTCCTCCTCTATCGCGGCGACGGATCGCCGACGACGGCGTCGACGATCAGCTTCCGGCCGGGGGTCACGCGCGCGAGCAACACGCAGACGCAGCTCGCGCTCGACGGGTCCGGGACGTTCAGGGTCCAGAACAGCTCGGCCGGCACGCTGGACTTCATCGTGGACGTGAACGGCTTCTACCGCTGACGCGCGGGGCGGCTCGGCCGGACGGCCGGGCCGCTACACTGCGGGCGTGTCCGATCCCGAAGGCCGGGCCTTCCGGCGCTCGCTGACCCTCGTCCTCGCGGTTCTCGGCTTCCTGACGGCGGGGGCCGTGGTGCTCTTCGGGCACCTCCTCTTCAAGTCGCTTTCGAAGGACGTCGTCAACGACGCGATTCTCCACACGAAGCTCGATGCGGAGCGGCTCGCGCGCGGTATCGCCGAGCGTTCGTCGGGCGACCCTTTCATCCTGAAGCTCAAGCAGACGGAGATCGACCGGCTCGTCACGACGGGACTCTCGGAGCGCCAGATCCTCACGGAGATCGAGGTCCTCGACAGCGCGAAAAAGGAAGTCCTCTACGCGTATCACGGCACGCTCACCGTGCCCGACCGCAAGGGCCAGGCGGGCGCCGAGGGGCCGAGGGTTCTCGACGTGAAGCCGGCGGAGCCCGGCACGACCGCGCGCAGCTACAGCCTCGAGGCGCCCGAGCCCGATCCCTACGACATGGAGGTGCCCGTCGGCGATTTCGCCGTGCTGCGCTTCGGCGTCTCGCGGCGCGTTCTAGCCGAGCGCGTCGAGAAGCTCCGTCGCGAGCTGTACCTGCGGACGGCCGCGGCGGCCGTCGTGTCGTTTCTGGGGATTCTCGCGGCGTCCGCGGCGGTGATCCTCCTTTATCGCCGTACGCGGCGCGTGGAGGAAGCGCGCCTCGAGGCCGAGCGGCGCGCCGAGCTCGGCGAGGTGGCGGCGGGCCTCGCGCACGAGATCCGGAATCCCCTGAACGCGATGGGCCTCAACCTCGAGCTCCTCGAGGAGAGGCTCGCGCACCCGGTCGCAGCCCAGAGCACGGGCACGTCCGCGGCCTCGGCCGCGGATCTCGCCCAGGCCGCGCGCGTCGAGACGAGCCGACTCGCGCGGCTGCTCACGGACTTTCTCTCGTATGCGCGCCCGTCGCCGCTGAGCCCCGTTCCCGCCGACTTGAACGAGGCCGCACGCGAGGCGGTCTCGTTCCTGGAACCCGAAGCCTCTCGTCGCCACATCCGGCTGACGTTCTCGTCCCAGGCGGGAGGCGCTCCCGCGCTCCTCGACCCCGCGCGCGTGCGTCAGGTGGTGCTCAACCTCGTCGGCAACGCGCTCGATGCCGTGGAGGCGGAGGGGGCCGCGGCGCGCGAGGTGGAGGCGCGCGTCGAGGATGCCGGAAGCTTCTGGCGCCTCACGATCGCCGACCGCGGGCCCGGCGTACCGCCCGCGAAGAAGGCCGACGTCTTCAAGCTCTTCGTGTCGACGAAGCCCGCGGGCACGGGCCTCGGTCTCCCGATCGCCGAGCGGATCGTGCGCGCCCACGGCGGGACGCTGACGCTTTCCTCGTCGCCGGGCGAGCCGACGCGGGCCGTGGCGACGTTCCCGAAGGGGCGCTGAGGCTCAGCGCGGCGGGAGGATCTTGGCCGGGTCTTCACCCGCTTCGCCGCGCTGAAACGCGAGCACGCGCGCGACGAGCGTCTTCACCGGCGCCGGGAGCGTCAGCAGCAGCTCGCCCTCCGGATTCAGGATCACCTGCTCCGTCGTGCCGGTCGCGAGCAGCGTGCGCTCGGGCAGGCGGCGGATCTCATACGCCATCGCGAGCTTCGCCGTCTCGGACGGCGCGAGGACGGCGGAGACCTCCAGCCGGTCGTCCAGCTTCGCGGACCGTTTGAGGTTCAGCTCGACCTTCGTGATCGGCACCTTGTAGCCGTAGGCGAGCGCGTCGGCGGGCGTGAGCCCGAACGCCGCGCAGAGCGCGTTGCGTGCCACCTCGAAATACTGCACGTAGTGGCCGTGCCAGACGACGCCGTACGAGTCCACCTCGGGAAAGCGGACCTCGAAGGAGGTTGTGAACGCGCGCGTCGTCATGGCGCCGTGAGGACCGCCGCGAGGACGTTGCCGCCGGCGCCGAAAGCGTCGATCAGGATCGCGCCGGTTCCGGGATCGGCGCGCAGCTCGGCCGCCGCGAGGGCGAGCTGGATCGCGCCGATGGCAGGGTTTTCGCCGAGGGAATCCTTGACGGCCACGGTACGCGGAGGCTTCGCACCGAAGACGTCCGCGAGCGCCGCGCTCTCGGCGGCGTCCGTGAACGGCGATCCGTTCCGCGAGAGATGGACGAGGCCGATCCCGGAAGGAGCCAGGCCGGCCTGGTCGAGGGCGTCACGCATCGCGGCGGCGAGGACCGCCGGCTCGGCGCGCCGCTTTTGGGGCGAGAGAGCCGCGCCGCGCGACGCGAGGCCGGCGATCCGCGCGTCGATTCGGGCTCCGCGAGCGCGGGCCGCCGTTTCGTCCTCGACGAGGACCACGGCCGCGCCCTCGCCGAGAACGAACCCGGGGCGCCGTTCCGTGCGCGTGGCGCGCACGCGCTCGTACGCGCGGTGGTAGACGAGGTTCCACTCGTCGGCGGCGCCCACGAGGAGAGCGTCGGCGCGTCCGTCCGCGAGGAGCATCCGGGCATAGAACAGCGCGTTCAACGCGGCCGGGTCCTTCTGGGTGATCGTCACGTTCGGGCCCTTGATGCCGACTTCGATCGCGGCCTGCGAGGCCGGTGCGTTCGCCACCGTGTTCGGAAAGAGGAACGGCGACGCCGCGTCGGGCGATTCGACCGCCATCTGCCGTTCGAACTCGGTGAGCGGACCGACGCCGGCCGAGCCGGTGCCGAGGAGAATGCCGGTCCGCTCCTCGCGTCCCGCGACCGTGTAGCCCGCGTCGGCCAGCACCTGCTTCACCGCGACGATGGCGTACTGGCTGCCGCGATCGAGGCGGCGGGCCTTGCTCTTCGGCAGCTCCGGCTCCGTCGTGAACGCGCCGATGCGCGCCGCGGGGGAGCGGTCGGCGGCAGGCGGCGCGCCGTCGTCCTCGACCGGGCCCACGGCGGAGCGCCCGGCGGCGAGCGCGGCGCGCGTCTCGGCGAGCGTCCGGCCGAGCGCGGTGACGGCGGACTCTCCGGTGATGACAGGCGACTTCAAGACGCCCCGAACGCCACGACCGTGGAATTGCCCCCGAATGCGAACGAGTTCGAGAGCGCGATCTTCACGCGCGCCTCTCGAGCTGCGTTCGGGACGATGTCGAGATCGCACTCGGGGTCCGGCTCCTCCCAGTGAATCGTGGGCGGCACGAGGCCGGTCTCGATCGTGCAAACGGTCGCGACCGCCTCGATGGCGCCCGCCGAGCACAGGCAGTGGCCGAGCATCGACTTGATCGACGAGACGGGGATCTCCCGCGCGCGCTTCCCGAGCGCCCGTTTGATCGCCGCCGTCTCGGCCGAGTCGTTCTGCGGCGTGGCCGTTCCGTGAGCGTTCACGTAATCCACATCTCCCGGGTTCAGCCCGGAGGCCAGGAGGCATGCGCTGATCGTGCGTGCGCCCGCTTCGCCGGTCGGCTCGGGCTGCGTCATGTGGTGCGCGTCGGAGGTGACGCCGTAGCCGAGGAAGCGGGCCCGAATGCGCGCTCCGCGGCGGCGTGCGTGGCCTTCGTCCTCGAAGATGAGAAGGCCCGCGGCCTCCCCGATCGAGAGCCCCTTGCGGCGCAGATCGAACGGACGGCAGGGCTCGGGGTCGACCGAGCGCAGCGCGTTGAAGCCGCCGTGCGTGAGCCTCGCGAACGTGTCGGCGCCGCCCGTCACGACGACGTCGCAGAAGCCGTGGCGGATGAGATCGGCGGCGTAACCGAGCGATGTGGCCGAGGACGAGCACGCGGTCGTGATCGTCGAGCGCGGGCCGAGGAGGCCCCAGCGCTCGGCGATGCGGTCGGTCGTCTGGTCGGGCGGATGGTTGAGCACCTTCGTGGGGCGCGCGTGGCGCGGTCCCTTCGCGAGGAGGTCGCGGAAGTAGTTCTCGCTGTCGAGGAGGCCGGACACGCCCCCTCCGAGGACGACACCGATGCGCGACGGATCCTCGCGGTCGAGGTCGAGCCCCG
>Ga0208080_1000287_pt1 | contig 25056 bp, 29 predicted proteins | sample NGESurdeep092012_3_FD_184476 | JGI IMG/M metagenome (GOLD analysis project Ga0208080, IMG submission 184476) | Arctic peat soil microbial communities from Barrow, Alaska - NGEE Surface sample 210-3 deep-092012 (SPAdes) | ecosystem: Environmental > Terrestrial > Soil > Wetlands > Peat ...
GCGTTGCGGGAACGCGAGGGCGATCCGCTGAACGAGGAACTTGCGGCCGCGATGAAGCGGATTGGCGAACTGACGATGGACAACGAGGTTTTGCGGGCTAAACTGTCGACGATTTGGATGGAAAACCTCAATTGATAGGTTAGGCGCATGTGAGTTGCTCATGATAATCTCTCTAGAATCGAGACTGTTATGCCCCCGTCACATGTGACAATAACATAAGACAATGGCTGTGACAAGCGCACAAGTGCGCATGGCCCGCGCGGCGCTAAATTGGACCGTACGCGACCTAGCGGACGCTACTGAGCTTCACCGCAATACGATCACCAATATCGAAGTTGGCCGCTATGCTGGCGACCCCGAGACACTTGCAGCGATTGAAAAAGTGCTAACCCGTGCGGGCGTTGAGTTTATCGATGAGAATGGCGGTGGTGCCGGTGTACGGTTGAAAAAACGGCGGGCTGGGAAGGCATGAAGCCCGCCGCCTTGGCGCCAAGCCTTTAGGCCCTGTCCGGCCCTATGCCTCACATTGAAGTGGTAGACAGGCGAATCCATATGGCATATGCTTAGGCATATGCTTGCGGAGGTGATGGTGATCTCCGAACGACATGTAAAGCTTTTCAAGAACGGCCGAAACCAAGCAGTGCGGATTCCTCGCGAGTTCGAGCTGCCCGGCGAGGACGCCATCATGCGCAAGGAGGGCGATAGGCTGATCATCGAGCCCACCCCGCCGAAATCCCTGCTGGCGCTGCTGGCAACCCTCGCGCCGCTCGACGAGGAGTTTCCGCCGATCCCTGATCCGGCCCCCGATCCTATCGAATTTTGATGCGTTACCTGCTCGATATAAATGTCGTCTCCGAGCTCATCCGTAACCCGAAGGGCCGTGTAGCTGAGCACATCCGCAAGGTTGGCGAAGCGCAGGTCTGCACCAGCATCATCGTCGCGGCGGAATTACGTTACGGGGCTACGAAGAAGGGATCGCCACGGCTCACGGTTCAGCTTGAAGCGGTGCTTCGCGCCCTTGACGTTCTACCCTTCGAGGCCCCCGCCGATGCAGCCTACGGCCTGATCCGCGCCCAGCTTGAACAGGCCGGCAGACCGATCGGCGGCAACGATCTGCTTATTGCCGCTCAGGTCATCGCACTCGGCTATACCGTCGTCACCGACAATGAGGGCGAGTTCGCCCGCATCGACGGCCTTCCTTGTGAAAATTGGCTCCGGCAAACATGATGATTTTTTTACACCGCACCACTGGCGTCGCCTTGCCCCTGACAGCTCGGTTTGATCGTCTTGAGGCTTCACACTTCGAGGTTTTTCAGCGCCCCGCTAGGTCGCCTTCAGCACGCGGCGTACTGCGCCGATGATGCGATCCTGGGTCGGTGCGTCGAGATAGGCGTGCATTGGCAAACTGATGACTTCCGCGGCCAGGCGATCGCTCACCGCAACCCCGGCTTTGCCGACCGGGAAATGCTTGTAGGCCTGCTGCCGGTGCAGCGGGATCGGATAATAGATCGCGGTCGGAATACCTTCCGCCTTGAGTGCCGCGGCGAGCCCGTCGCGCCGTCCTGCAGGGAGCCGCAGCGTGTATTGCGCCCACACCGACGTCAGACCCGCCGGCACCACAGGCGTGGTGGCAACGTCGGCGAGCCCTTCGGCGTAGCGGCGGGCAACGCGGTCACGCGACGCGATTTCGTCCGGAAAGATTTTCAGCTTCTCGCTCAGGATGGCGGCCTGCACCGTGTCGAGCCGCGACGCCAATCCGATGCGCACATTGTCGTATTTGTCGCTGCCTTGGCCATGCACCCGCAGGCTCTTGATAGCCTCGGCAAGTCCGTCGTCGTCGGTCATCACCGCGCCGCCGTCACCGTAGCAGCCGAGCGGCTTGGCTGGAAAAAAACTCGTCGCAGTCGCATGGCCGAAGATGCCGAGCTTACGTCCGTGATAACTCGCGCCGAAGGCTTGCGCGGCATCGTCCAGCACAAACAAGTTCGCCGCCTTGGCGGCCGCGGACACCGCGGCGTGGTCGGCCGGCAGCCCGAACAGATCGACCGGAATCACCGCCTTCGGCGTGAGGCCCGCGCTTTTTGCGGTGGCGACGGCGGCTGCTATTCCATTCGCATCGATATTGAAAGTGGCTGCATCGACATCGACAAAAACTGGCGTCGCGCCGATCAAAGCGGCCACTTCCGCGGTCGCGCAAAATGTGAAAGACGGGCACAACACCGCATCGCCCGGCCCGATTCCCCTCGCCCGTAGCGCAAGCACCAGGGCGTCCGTGCCGCTAGCGCAGGTGATCACATGCTTGGCACCGCAATAGGCGGCAAGCTCGGCCTCGAAGACGCGCACCTCGGGTCCGAGAATGAACTGGCAATGGTTGAGAACGCGGGCGATCGCCGCATCGACGGCGCCGCCAAGACGACGGCGCTGGGCGGCGACATCAATGAACGGAATAGATGAAAGATCGGTTCTAAGATTCATCAAAACGTCCGGAATAAAGCGACCGCATCGATCAGCCAGCGACTGCGCGCGGGCCTTTTCGCTGTGCGGGTGTAATTGGGCGAGCGTCAAGGCAGCGCGTCGCGATTTCGAGGCTCGCCACGGCCTCTTCGCCGGTGACTGCGGGCGTCGAGCCCGTGCGAACCGCGCGCAGGAACGCGAGCAGTTCCGAGCGAAGCGGCTCGGCATGACCGACCGAAAGGTGCCGCATGGAATAGCTGCCGTCCGGCTGGAAGCCAAAACATTCCGTGACCTGGCGCGTAAGCAGATCGCCCATCACGTACTTGTCACGTGTGGCGACGGTGACATTGCGCGCCTTGAACGGCGTGAGCCAATTGGTGTTGATGTGCGCAAGCACGCCGGACGCCGTGCGGAATTGCAGCAGCGCGATATCCTCACGCTCCGCGACCGCGCTGGAGAGCTGCGGCTGTACCTCGACAATGTCGGAATCGGTGAACCAGCGGATCAGGTCGATATCGTGCACCGCAAGATCGATCACCACGCCGACATTCGACATGCGCGGCGGAAATGGTCCCACCCGGGTGATGGCGATCGAAAGAATATCCTCGTTGCGGATGGCTTCCTTGATCGCCTCGACCGCAGGATTGAATCGTTCCACATGACCGACCATCAAGGTCACGCCGGCGCGGCGCGCGGCATTGATGATCTCGCGTCCCTCTTCCACCGAGGAGGCGATCGGCTTTTCCACCATGATGTGGACGCCGCGCGCGATACAGGCGAGCGCAATATCGCGATGGAGATGGGTTGGCGCCGCGATGGTGATCGCATCGACCTTCAGGTCGAGCAATTCGCCGACATCAGCGACGGCCGCGCAGCCCAAGGTATGGGCAACAAAATCGGCCTGCTTGCGATCGGGATCGGCGACGCCGACCAGCTCGATGCCCGGCAACCCGACGAACACGCGGGCATGATTGCTGCCCATGACGCCAACGCCGACGACACCCACACGCAACGGCCGCTCCGCGCTCGGTACTGCAGCCTGCGTCATGTCTTGATGGTTTCCCCTAACCGCACCAACTGAGCCCCACCATCCCCTAGCACGCTCGGGAGCGGCTGGCGACCATCCCCAGAAAACGCGGTGAACACGTTTTGATTCAAAGCGTTACAGGTAAACAGATATGCTTAAATTCGCCCCGGCGGCGGCCTTGGCGTTCACCCTATTCGGCCGCGCGCGAGGCCGGAACCGCAAGCCTTAAGCCGGCGGCGATGGCATCTTCGCGGAACGATTTGACAGCGCCGAGTGAGAGTTCAGCCGCAGTCTTTGTGCCGAGCGCGGGAAGCTTTTTCAGGACGTCGGCCGGCGCCGTGATGATGTGGCAGCCCATGGCGTCGGCCTCCACCACGTTGAAGACCTCGCGGGTGGACGCCCAGATGATCTCAACATTGCGGGTCTTGCGCGCGCGCGCGATGGCATCCTGCATGATCGGCCGGTAGTCGATACCGAGATCCGCCAATCGCCCGGCAAATACCGATACGCAGGCCGGCGCGCCGCCATCGAGCGCCTCTACCGCACGGGCAACCTGCTCGGGCGCGAAGATGGCGGTCATGTTGATTTTAACGCCGTCGCGCGAAAGCGAGCGCACCGCCTCGAACAAAGGGTCCCCGCGCGTCGTCGTCACCGGCAACTTGACGTAGACGTTCTTACCCCAGGCAGCGATGACGCGCGCTTGAGCGACCATCTCCGGTATGTCGTCGGAAAAGACCTCGAACGAGATATGCCGGTCGGGAACGGCGACGACCAGGTCGCGGCCATAGGCGGCATAGTCGCTCACCCCGGCCTTTTTCAGCAGCGACGGGTTTGTCGTAAACCCGGCAATCCATGGCTGCTTGGCCATCTCCACGATCTGCGCCTTGTCGGCACCGTCGGTGAAGAGCTTGACCGTCAGTTTTGCCAGCGTTTGAGCGGTCATGGTCGTCCTACCTTCTGTCGTCGCGCGTCCTATTCAGCTCACTATACGGCGATAGCCGGCGCGATCCAATACGACCGCGAGCTGCCGCTAGAACGCTGTGCGGCCGGTCGCCCCGCCGGATCGCGCGGGAACCACGGCGGCCGCGACTGACGATCACAGCTTGTCGGCGCGAACCGCGTTCAGATCGCTGATGGCCAGCTCGGCGACCAGTTCATCGAAGGTAACTCCATCCTGGCCGGTGATTCGGTGATCAACGCGGTCTTATCTGCCATCGAATGTGTCCAGTTTCTTGCGTCGCCTGTCGTCATCACAGGTGATGGTAAGAGCGATACCATTCGACGAATCGAGCGATGCCCTCGGCTATCGGCGTTGCCGGCTTGAAATCTACCTCGCGTATCAGGTCGTCAACATCGGCATAGGTCGCCGGCACATCACCCGGCTGCATCGGCAGCATTTCTTTTTTTGCGGTGCGACCCAATTCTTGCTCCAGAATGGCCACGACTTTCGGCACATCCACCGGATTGTTGTTGCCGATGTTATAGACCCGCCACGGCGCCGCACTCGACCCGGGATCCGGCTTGTCGCCGGACCATTCCGGATTGCCTTGCGGCGCGCGGCCGATCAAACGCACGATCGCTTCCACCACGTCGTCGATGTAGGTGAAGTCGCGCCGCATGTTACCGTGATTGAACAGCTTGATCGGTTGGCCTTCGAGGATCGCCTTGGCGAACAGCCACATCGCCATGTCCGGACGCCCCCACGGGCCATACACGGTGAAAAAGCGCAGGCCGGTCGTCGGCAACTTGAACAGATGCGAATAGGAGTGCGCCATCAACTCGTTCGCCTTCTTAGATGCACCGTACAGGCTCAGCGGATGGTCGACGTTATCGTGCACCGAGAACGGCATACGGGTATTGGCGCCATAGACCGACGAGGAAGACGCATAGAGCAGATGCTGACAGCCATTGTGGCGGCAGCCTTCCAGCACATTTACGAAGCCCTGCAGATTTGCATCTACATAGGCGTGCGGATCGACCAGCGAGTGCCGGACGCCGGCCTGTGCCGCGAGATGCACCACGAACGGGAAGCGGTATTCCGCGAACAGCGCGGCGGTCGCGCCGCGATCCGCGAGATCAAGCTTGGCGTAACGGAAGCCGTTCTGCTTGGCGAGTTCCGCGAGCCGCGCCTCCTTCAGCTTGGGATCGTAATAGGACGTCAGACTATCCACGCCGATGACGGAGCGGCCCTTGGCCAGCAGGGCCGCGGCAACATGAAAGCCGATAAAGCCAGCTGCGCCGGTCACCAAAACAGGACGATCGATCATAGACGCCACAAATCGATTCCTTCTGGTTTGAGCGCGCGATCGAGCTTCGACTTAATGTCCAGCACGCTGCCCATCCCATCCTTGAGCAATCGCGTCACCAGCGGCCAGCCGCCGTTGATGTAGTCCTGATGAGCAACAGCGAGGATTACCGCATCGGCTGGCCGAAGCGCATCGAATGCCGTCAGGGCGATGCCGTATTCACGATGCGTCTCCTCAGCCGCAGCAAGCGGATCGTGCACCTGCACCAGTATGCCGGCCTTTTTGAGGGCACGGGCTACGTCGCCAACCTTGGAGTTTCGGATGTCGGGCACGTTCTCTTTAAACGTCATGCCGAGAATAGTGACGGCTGCGTTCTTACACCCGCGCGCCGCGAGGCCGCGCATGCATTCGCGAGCGACCTGTTCACTCATACCGTCGTTGATGCGGCGGCCAGCGAGGATGATCTCCGGATGATATCCGGCTTTCTCGGCGCGATAGGTAAGGTAATACGGATCGACGCCGATGCAGTGGCCACCGACGAGGCCAGGCTGAAAGTTTAGGAAATTCCATTTGGTCGCGGCGGCAGCCAGTACGTCGCCGGTGTCAATGCCCATGCGATGAAAGATCGCGGACAATTCGTTCATGAACGCGATATTGAGATCGCGCTGCGTGTTCTCGATCACCTTCGCCGCTTCCGCAACCTTGATCGAAGGCGCGCGATGGATACCGGCTTTCACGACTGATCCGTATACGTCGGCGACGATATTGAGGGTCTTTTCGTCTTGCGCCGAGACCACTTTTACGATCGATTCAAAACGATGCGCTTTATCGCCGGGATTGATGCGCTCCGGTGAATAGCCGAGCGTAAAGTCGCTGCCGGCCTTGAGACCAGAAACTTTCTCCAACAGCGGCGCACAATCCTCCTCGATCGCGCCTGGATAGACGGTGGACTCATAGACGACGATATCGCCGCGCTTGAGCACCTCACCGACTGTCTGCGAGGCCGCCCGTATGGCGCCGAGATCCGGCCGATTTGCCTTGTCGATCGGAGTCGGCACGGTAACGATATAAAAATTGCAAGCGGCGAGTTTTGCCGGATCGCTTTCATAGGAAAGTGACGGATGCGAGAGATCGGATGGCTCGACCTCGCGGGTGCGGTCGTTCCCGGCGCGCAACTCATCGATGCGCTTGCGATCGATGTCGAACCCGATCACCGGGACGCCGGACCTCGCGAACGCAGTCGCGACCGGCAGCCCGACATAACCGAGGCCGATAATTCCAAGCTTCCGGCCGTGCCCCAAAATGGTATCCTTTAATTATGCTGATGTGCTTGCGGATCGGGGCCGTCACCCCCGGCCGAGGGTGAGGTAACATGCCTCGGCCTCTCCCGAAATAGCATGCAATCCCAATACTGATTGGATCTCTGCGGCAAGTACGATCCGCTTGCGCACGGTGCCGCGGCCGAAGGCCGAAAAGCAAAATAGGAACAGAATCTCTTGCGGAAACCTTCACACTACATTAGATGTTCTAACATAAGTTATGACGCGCGTCGAGGAAGTGCCATGCTTACAAGGCTCAAAATTATCCAGGTCGGGAATTCCCTAGGTGCGACGTTCACCAAGGAACTCACCGCTAGGCTGAAAGTGGAAAAAGGGGACACCCTTTTCGTGACGGAAGCCCCCGGGGGTTACCGGCTCACTCCCTATGATCCTGAGTTCGAAGCTCAAATGGAACAGGCCCGCGCGATCATGAAGAAGCGCCGAAATGCGCTTCGTCAACTCGCAAAATAAGTGACCACTTGGATCAATAAAGCCGTCGTGCTCGCAATTCATGACGAGCAGCTAGCCGAGCACGGCGGCCCTGCCAGTACCGTAGACGAAAACATTTTAGAATCGGCTCTGGCCAAACCACAAAACCGATTGGTCTACGAAAATACCGATTTGGACATTATCGATCTGGCGGCTACGTATGCACTAGCGCTAGCCCAAAGACAAAGTTTTGCTGACGGTAATAAGCGCGTCTCAGCGGTCGTCACAGAATTATTTCTAAATTTAAGCGGATTTGATCTCTTGGCCGAGGATGAGGAGATCGTTCGAGTTTGGCGCGCCATCGCTGCCAAAAGCATGAGCGATGATGAATTCGTATCTTGGCTTCGTCAGCACACAATTCCAAAAGCTTAGCCACCCTTCTTGAGGGGGCAACGGCTATCGAGACAACGCACGGGAGACGGCCTCCGCCGCTTCGGACGCAGGCATGAACAGTCTGAGTGGACGGTTCGGAAATGGCGCAAACCCAAAGTTGCGATAGAAGGCCGCTGCCTTTTCATCCATTGCTTCAACCACGATGGCGAAAACCGCAAGCGAACGGGAGGCTCCAATCACCCTACGAACCGCGTCGGCGAGCAGAAGGCCTCCGACCCCTTCGCCGCAAACTCGCTCATCGCGCGCGAGACGCCCAATGAGAGCGGCGGGAATGACATCATAGCGGGGCAGACGTTTGACATGTTCGGGCGGCAGGTCGGCGATAGTGAATGTGAACGAACTCAAACTGTAGAAACCGACAATCCCGCGTTGATCGTCGATCGCGACAAAAATACGCGCGACATTGCGTTTTTCGTGCTGCCCAGCACGAAGACGGAACCAATCATCGAGCGCAGCAACACCGCACGAAAATGCCGTTCGGTCATGCCGGCCGAGCGGCTCGATCGCTTTGATCATGCACGATCAGCCGAAGAGATTGCGATGACGCTTTAAAGCTTCGACAAAGCGCGGGGATGGATCGGGTGTCCGACCGATCGCCGCAAGGAAGGCATCGCGATCTGCGCCCGATAAAACCATGCGCTGATGCTCGTCGAGAAGCCGGCGCGCACCCTCATAGGCAAGATCGCCAGCGGCAAGACCGGTGACCGACATGGCCTGCTGGATCATCTTCTTTGCCGATGGCGCTATGCGCAATTCGAGCCGCTGGGATTTGTATTCCCGCTTGGGCGATGCTGGCTTCTTACGTGCGGATGGCATGATCACTCTCCTCTGAGGCTTGTACGGCAATTCACCGTACTTGGCAAGAGTGACGGCACACGACCAGTGATCCGCTCTGCAGCACTGGTAAATGAAATTAGCCCTCGCTGCATCGATACTTCGGCACGGATGGCGCCTCCGAGCACAATGATGCCGGTCGGTGCCCCTCGCGAAGCGTCCCAAGATTGAGAGCACGTAATTTTGGCTTCGTTCCGCAAGACGCCCAATAAGAGCAGCCGCAATGACGTCATAGCGCGGCAGACGTTTCAGGCGCGCTCAAGGAGCGAGTGGGTTTAGCCAACGCAACGCCGAAAATCGCGCGAAATCCCCATCCGTAGAACACAGCGTAAGCCCATGCTCCAGCGCCAGCGCGGCCAAATGCGCGTCAGGCACGAGATTGGCATGCACACCGGGCAGCACAAGGAGCTCACTCAATAGATCGGCATGGCGCTCCGACGGTTGCGGTATCCATGCTGTTTCGCAAGTAATCCAAGCGCGCACCTGATGCCATGCATCGACCATCGGTTCGGGTCGCTCGAACACGCGGGGATTGGTGACTAGGCGGAGGAAAGCCAGCAAGCTGACCCAGGGCAGACCGACACGAGTAGATCCATTGAGTTGCTGGTCGAGCCATGCGCGCGCAGCTTTGTGCTGCACGAATGATTCGACATGCGAATAGATGAGAATATTCGCGTCGACCAAAATCACTTGAAGGCTTCAGCTTCGGCGACGGCAAGGCTTTCGCTGATGTTGTCGATGCTGGCCAATCGCAGCCGCCCCAATGCGACGGTTTTCGTTTGGAACGGCTCGCGCTGTTTGGGTCGCGTGGTCAAATCACTCAGTCCCTGGCGCAGCGCCTCGTTGACGACGTAGCTGCCGACCTGCCAAAACACATTAGTGCCTTGACCGCCGCTGATCACCGAGACGGTCGAACCGCTGGCAGTGCTTGAACGCCTTCTTGCGTCCTGTATCGCCTTCGATCTCAGGCAGCCTGCTAATGTCGTGGCGCTGGAACAGGCTGTCAATCGGCGTTGGATCGGGACCCCGGATCGGCATCCAAAAGGGACCCCTTTGAGCGGCGGGTTCGGACGGTAGCGCTCGCGCCGTCGGAGCTGGCCGGGTTTGCGGAGACGGTGCGAGCGCGGGTTGGCGCGTGATCGTCGGCTCGGCTCTTGGGGCGCCAACTGTCATTGCCGGTCTCGACGATGTCGCAGTGGTGGGTCAGCCGATCGAGCAGCGCGGTTGTCATCTTGGCGTCACCGAACACGCTGGGCCATTCGCCGAAGGCGAGGTTGGTGGTGACGACGATGGAGGTTCGCTCGTAGAGCCGGCTGACGAGGTGGAACAGGAGCTGACCGCCGGATTGAGCGAACGGCAGATAGCCGAGTTCGTCGAGGACGATGAAGTCCATACGCGTCAGATGCGGGATGGTTGCCTGAAGGGCGTAGAGACAATCGTCGAGCGGTAAAAGCGTGTGCAGAGAGGTGGTCCCGGGTCCTGAGACAGCCGGCCGCTCGCTGCTGACTATCGTCGCTAAGAATCCTAAGTTCGCACTCAAGGCACTCGCGGCGTAAGCCACCAACGGTCTCGGCACGCGCCGTAGGTTGAGAGGTTGGCGTTTGTGAGCTTGGCTCATATTCAGGCAGCGACTTGCTTGACCGGTGAGATTCGCTTGAGTTCAGTGGCCAGTCCATCTTGCGCGCGCTCTAACTCGTATTGCGCTTGCATTCCCATCCAAAACGCGGGCGTTGTGCCAAAATACGAGCGAGCCGAAGCGCCGTATCGGCCGTTATAGGCGTCTCCTCGCGCGCTAAGCGTTCAATCCGTGTACGCGGGACACTACAAGCCCGCGCCACGGCGTATCCGGCCCATACCGCGATCAAATTGATCCTCGACAATCATTCCGCGCACATCTCCAAGGAGACGAAAGCTTGGCTCGCCGCCGCCCACGCACGGCTCCTGGCTCAACCTGATCGAGGGCTTCTTTTCCAAGCTTGCCCGCTCCGTCCTGCGCCCGGCTTTGTTGAGCTTGTAGGACCAAGTGTGGACGACAGCGCCTGATATGATTCGAACCTTGGAAACGCTCAACTAGTTTACTTGGCAGATCGGTCAGTCGCAGCCCTATCGACATTTGCGAAGAGGCCGTCCCAATGGTCAAAAGACTGTCTGCAAAAAGTAAATGTCCAAGAGCCAGGCGAGCCATATGGCCGGAGCAAAAAAACATCCGAACGGTACGCGCGTTTCCCCGGTGATCGCTCGTCCGCGCATCGCAAGGATCGCGACCATCGCAAGTGCCGCCAAAGCTGCGATTTCGACCGCAAGAATAATCGCCAACCAATCGAGCCACACGCCGGCGACCGCCGCGAGCTTGACATCGCCAAGTCCAATGCCCTCGCGCTTACGGAGCCACATGTGAACGTTTCGCAAACTCCAAAATGCGAGTGCAAGCGCGAGACCGCGCAGGAGTGAACTGATCATTGCCGCAGAAAAAGTCTCCGATTGGACCATAAACGGTTGCAGCAAGCCCAATCCGAGGCCGGCCAAAACCAATGAATCAGGGATTATAAAAAGGCGGGCGTCGACAACCGCAATCGCAATCATCACGATAGCGAGACTGCCACCAAGTACGCCGAGAAGCCCGGGCGCTGCCAGCAGGCTCGTAGCGACAGCGCCGAGAAGAGACGCGCTGCAGGCTATGTAAGCCCAAGTGGGGAAAGGTGCGTGAGCTGCTGACAATTCTTGCGCGAAAAAAAACGCCCTCTTCTTCGGCCTGCCGCCTTCGACCGACAAAACAGTTAATTAAGAGCGAGCGACTCAGCGAACAAATCGAGGATTATTTAGCAGCGAGGGCCCGGGCGGAAACGCGGCCTCCGCCGATCCCCTAAGTTTGCTGCGCAACTCTTCTGCCACCTTGTAAGCATCGACGCTGTCGCGAATTATTTGCGGCTGAATGAAAACGATGAGCTCAGTTCGTACTGTCGACCGATCATTTTGCGAAAAGAGATTACCGAGGACGGGAATTTCTTCCAGAACTGGGATGCCGCTGCGACTGCGCTGTTGTGTTTCGGAGATCAACCCCCCGAGAAGCACCGATTGACCGCTGGCAACTGAGATCGTGCTTTTGATTTTGCGCTGTGTCAAAGTCGGCGTCAGCGTCGCAGCGTTGGCGTTAGCGGCCACGTTGCTGATCTCCTGGTCGACTTCGAGAATAACATTTCCGTTGACGTTAATCCTCGGGCTGACTTGTAGAATGACGCCGGTCGAACGGTAATCGATGGTATTGACCAGCGGCGTGGTTGGGTTCGTGATGACCGTGGCGCTTTGTGTCGTAATGGGTACTTGGTCGCCAACCACCAACGTTGCAACTTGATTGTCGATGACAACCAAGGACGGCGATGAGAGAACTTTCACGTCGGTAACTGTTCGCAATGCATCAAGAATTGCTTTGGGGTTACCCGCCGCACCAAGGACAAGGCTACTCCCAGGAAGCGCCTGATTAAGAAAGGTGCGCGCTACATTAGACACTGCAGCCGCTGCGATTGATGCGCCGCCGATCGTTGTTCCGCCTGTTGCTGATGTCGCCGCGTTAATTGCTGCCGCGCTGTTGCTGTTCACCAGCCCAAAGGAGCCGCCGTTGCCTTGAATGAAATACTGAACCCCGTATTGAAGATCGTTGTTGAGCGTGACCTCGGCAATAGTCGCGTGAATAGCCACTTGCAGCTGCGGCCGATCAAGTTGGGCTAGCGTCTGTTCGATGAGCCGATAGTTCTCTTGGTTGGCGAAGATCACCAACGCGTTGTTCACCGTATCTGCGGTAATTCTAGCGCCTGGCAGAACGACCGCCGGGGGCTGGTCGCCGGTCTCGCGGCTGGATGTTCCTACTTGGCCCGGGAGGGTCGACGTTGCAGTGCCAGCGCCTCCGGCACCTCCTAGGCCTCCGCCGCTTCCAAGCGCGCGTCCAAGACCGGCCCCGCTTCCAAGACCGGCCCCGCTTCCAAGACCGCTGCCGCTTCCGAGACCGCCGATGGGCGCTGAGCCCCCGCCCGGCTGCAGACCGGAACCCGATTGAGCACCCGAATAGTTGCGCGCCAGCCGATCACCGCTTGAGGTCGCCGTCACACCCGCCCCAGGTGCGATCTGGTTCATCGGAGAATTTAAGTCTCTCGATGAGCGGGCGCCGAATATATCGTTCAGCAGTATCGCGATCTGCTTGGCGCTGCCATAGCGCAAGCGATAGACCCGCACGCCTGCGCCTGCGGTATTGGACTTGTCGAGTCGAGTGATCCAGGTAGCGGCCGCTTTCAGCAGGGCGGGCTTTTGCGTGACAACTAGGACGGCGTTCAGACGACTGATCGGCTGCAGGGTGACGAGGTCGTGGTTGATTCCACTCTCTCCACTCGCCATGATTTTTTCGAGTTCGGCGATCATTGCCTCGGGAGCGGCGTTTTGTACCGGATAGATGCCGACCGATTGCCCGCGCATCCAGTCGACATCAAAACTCAAAATGGTCTCGGTTGCGCCGCGACGCTCAGGACCGCTGCCCTGAACCAGGATCAAATTACGTCCAGCATCCGCACGAGCCGTTCCTGCCTTGATCGCAAAGCTATCGAGGAGCTTAAGGATAGTTTGCGCCGATGCGTAACGCAGAGGCACAACCGTGATGCCGTATCCGCCCTCTGCGGTGTCGCCGCCGCGGCTCGCAACGCCACTGCCTTGGGCCTCGCCGGCCGGAATAAGCCGGTATCCACCATTGTCCGGCACCAGCACGGTATTGTTCACGCGCAGCGCATTCTCCAGGACGAAAATGAGGTCGCCCTTTGGCACCGGCCTGCCCGACGCTATCGTCACCGTACCTTGAACCCGCGGGTCGATCGTATAGTTGGTTCCGAGAATGTCCCCGAGTATAACCTTGGCGATGCTCGTTACCGCCGCGTTTTCGAAATTCAATTCGTAGCCTTCGCCGTTCGCAGCCGGTTGCGCGCCGCTCGCCGCCGGTTGGTCCGGCGGGGTCTCGCGTGTTTCTTCATGGCCGAAATAGCTGGCGGGTTTCAAACCTTGAGGCGGAACGCCGGCAGCCTCCGTTTGTTGCGGAAAGCGCGGCTGCAGATCGGTGTTTTTGATTGTTTCGAACGGATCGGGTAACCGCGACCGTTTATCGTTGTAAAAGGACGTATCGCAGCCTGCGAGCAAGGCAGTTAGTCCGACCAACGCGGCTACTAAGCAACCACAGATGATTCGGCGACGATTGAACACGCTCGTACCACCGACTGAAACATTTGGGTTACGACAAATCATCCTGTATACTATTAACATTACAATTGAACAAAACAGGCGCCCTCGTCAAGAACGAAGAATCCTCCGGAATCGGCTAAATGACCAAATTAGTCTTGGAAAAGAGCGATATTGGCGGCGGAAACGAGGCGGCACACCCTGGCGATATACTAGGGAATTTTTACGAATACCTTTTGAGTAAGCAATTCATCGTTGGCGATCTACCTTCGAGATTCAATATCGCAGAAGCCCGCAGGACTGGAAGACCACTGCAAAAGCTGTGGCAACTGACCGAGCTTTCGGCTCATGGCTTCGCCGATGAGGTGGCGCGATTCTTTGCCCTGTCACGGGTCAGCCTGCCCGAGCTGATAGCTGCCACTTCGCTCGCTGACAGATTTTCACCGCGCTTCCTGAGGGAATCGTCAATTTTCGCTTATTCAGCAGGTTCGGGACGTTCAAGGCTTGTCATCGCGGACCCATGCGACGCCGCGGCGATCCGCGCAGCGGAAATTGTTCTCGGCAACCCATTAGAGATCGAGGTGGCTTCGTTTGAGGACATCGCAACGGTCCTCGCCGCACGGCTGGACGATAGCGCGACTGTCACGGATACCACTGACGCGGTGCTTGCGCGCGCAGATGACGACGTCGAGAGCCTACGCGATCTCGCGAGCGGCGCCCCGGTCGTCCGCGCGGTTAACGATCTACTTGAAAGAGCGTTCGAGCTGCGCGCGACCGACATTCATCTCGAACCGTTCCAGCCTGGTCTCGTCGTGCGAATGCGGGTCGATGGCGTGCTGCGTACGGTTCCGACGCCGGCCGGCGCGCTGCCGCAAGCCGTCATTTCGCGCGTCAAAATTCTTGCCGGGCTCAATATCGCCGAGCGCCGGTTACCACAGGACGGTGCCGCTCGCCTGCACATTGCCGGGGTCGGCATCGATATTCGCGTGGCCACGATGCCAACCCAGCACGGTGAATCGGCGGTGATCCGCCTGTTGTCGAAGGACCGCGGGCTACTCGACATCGGCAAGCTGGGCATGGCGCGCGCCGACGAGGAGAGAATTGCCCGGTTGCTAGCGCTGCCGCATGGCATGGTCGTGATCACAGGCCCGACCGGCAGCGGCAAGACTACGACGCTTGCGACGATGCTCAATATCCTCAATGACACTTCACGCAAGATCCTGACAATTGAAGACCCCGTCGAATACGAGATCCATGGGGTCAATCAAACGCAGGTCAAGCCAGCGATTGGGCTCACCTTCGCGACCGCGCTACGTTCTTTCCTTCGCCATGACCCAGACGTGATCATGGTTGGCGAGGTCCGCGATTCCGAGACTGCCCATATCTCGGTTCATGCCGCGTTGACCGGCCATCTCGTGCTCACGACCCTCCATACCGAGACTGCCGCATCGGCGATGCCACGCCTGCTCGATCTCGGCGTCGAGGGCTTCCTCCTGACATCGACACTTCGCGGCATCATCGCCCAGCGGCTGGTCCGCTTGCTCTGCGATCGCTGCAAGCGGCCGCGCCAGCTGAGCAGTGAAGACTTGGCCGCCGATCCCCGCTATGCTGCCCTCGGCTTAAAGATCGGCGAAACGATACATGAGCCCCGAGGCTGCGAGCGCTGCGGTAACGGCTATCGCGGCCGCAACGGCGTGTTTGAGATCATGGAAATGAACGAAGAGATACGCAGTCTGGTGGGAACAACGACAAATGCGGGCGAGATCGAGCGTGCCGCTTTGCGCGGCGGCATGACGACTATGCTGGACGACGCGGTTGCCAAGTGCCGGGCCGGGATCACCTCGCCGGCCGAGGCGCTTCGGGTCGTCGCGCTACGGTGACGCTGTGCCGACCTTTCACTATCGAGCACTTAGCCAGACTGGCGAGATCGTTAGTGGTTCGATTTCAGCGCCGTCGGCCGCTGAGGTGGATCGTCGAATTGAATATCTCGGTCTTGTTCCAATCGATGCCGTTTCCAAAGAAGGCAAAGGGGCGGCCCCGCACTTCAGCCTTGCTTTTCTCAACCGACCCCGCGCCGAAGACATTACCGTGTTCACGCGCGACTTTGCGCTTTTGCTCAAGGCCGGCGCCCGCCTCGACACGGCGCTAGAATTGCTTGCTACCGATATAGATATTGGACGGTTGCGTCCGATTATCGGCAAGGTCCGCGCGAGCGTCCTCGGCGGAGAGAGCTTCGCCGACGCAGTGTCGCAGCATCCGGCGGTGTTTCCTTCGATGTATGTGGCGATGGTGCGCGTCGGCGAGGCCTCAGGTACGCTCGACCATATCCTTGAAGTCCTCGCCAATGAACGAACCCGAGCCGAATTGCTTCGCCGAAAGCTTACAGAAGCACTTAGTTATCCGGCCTTCGTGTTGTTCGCGGCCGGGTGCGTTCTGACGTTCTTCTTATTATTCGTTCTGCCACAGTTTGCCGCCGTCTTGCGCGACTTTGGGGCCAAGCTCGACCCCATCGTCGAGTTGTTTCTCGGTCTTTCGGATTTGGTACGCTCGCAAGGCGATATCATCGCGGCATCTTTAGCGATCGTGTTGGCAATTGGATGGCTGATGTCACGACGTGCGAATGTGCGGGCGGCCGTAGTCGGCAACTTGGCACGCCTGCCGCTCGTAAAACCAATTGTGACCTTCCATAATACCGCCCTATTCTGTCGTAATCTCGGCGTCTTGCTTGGCAGCGGCATGACGCTGTCGGCAGCGCTACGGATCCTCGTGGACATGATGGACCGCCGCGGTCACCCGGGAGCCTGGACGCAGGTGTCCGATCGCGTCCGACACGGCGGCAAGCTGTCGGACGTGCTGGCTGATGCGGAGGCACTTCCGGCGATGGCAGTACGCATGCTAAAATTAGGGGAAGAAACCGGGCAGCTTCCGATGTTGAGCGGTCGCATCGCTGAATTCTACGAGGCTAAGCTCCAGCGCAACCTGGATCGAATGGTCGGTATTGCCGGCCCAGCCGCCATTATTACCATCAGCATAGTTGTCGGGGGCTTGATCGTATCCGTAATGACGTCATTACTGTCGGTGAACCAGATCGTAGGGTGAGTGAGGTGATCATGACAGGTACCACTGCCAAGACGTGGCAGCGCCGACATTCACGCAATAAACGAGCCGCTGAACACGGGTTTACGCTCATCGAAATGCTTGTGGTTATCTCCATTATCGGTCTCATTATGGCCCTGGTTGGTCCGCGCGTTTTGAATTCCCTGTCCGAATCGAAGAGCAAGGCTGCTAAAATACAAATTGCGAGCCTTGGAGGCGCCCTTGACCTGTTTTTCCTCGATTCGGGTCGTTATCCAACAGGCGCAGAAGGACTCACTGCGCTTGTGCAGCCGCCAGGGAACATCGCCAGTTGGAACGGGCCCTACCTGAAAGGAGGAGTTGTTCCTGCCGACCCGTGGGGTCACTCCTATGTCTATCGGTCGCCGGGGCAACATGGCACCTATGACATCATTTCGTATGGTTCGGACGGACAGGAAGGTGGAACGGGTACCGCGGGTGATATTACGAGTTGGGCGCGTTGATCTTGCCAGTGCGCGTGATGGATTCACGCTAATCGAGGTCATCTGCGTTCTCGCCATCATTGCGATGCTTGCGGCCATCGTGCTGCCCGCTATACCGCACGGAACCTCGCGATCGCGGCTGGAAGGCTACGCTCTGCAGACTGCTGCAGTGCTCAATGCCGATCACAATGCCGCCCGGCGGCAGCACACAGAAATCGCGACCATCGTCGACGCGCCGTTGCGCGCCATCCGCTCAGGATCGAACGGGCGCGTCGTGCGTCTTCCATCTGACATCACCGTCGAAGCCATGCTCGCCGAACGCTGCAATCAGCGTCCCGCTGGCTCAATAATTCAGCATTTTGCCTCCGGCATGTCATGTGGCGGTGTCATTGCGTTGACGCGGCCGGGTGCTGGTTATCAAGTGCGAGTAAATTGGTTAACCGGAGGGGTCGAGGTTGTGCCGGTCAACTAACCTCAAATGTTCCCATAACGAGGCCGGCTTCACCTTGGTTGAAGTGCTGGTTGCGCTTGCCGTGGTTGCGGTGTCGCTCGCCGCGATCGGATCACTTGTGGCGAACAACATTCGCGCCACACAAGCCATTGATCATCGGTTGGCACTGATCGAGACGACGCGCGCGATCCTCACTGGCATGCCTGATCGCGAGCAACTAGTTCTCGGCAACTTGTCCGGCGAAATTGCAGATCACCGCTGGCGGGTCGATGTCCAGCCGTTCGCGGCCAATTTCGTTGATCCGCGTCGCCCCACCCCGTGGGTGCCGCAAACCGTCGTCGTAAGAGTACAGTCTCCTGCCGGACAAGTGCTGCGGATCGACACCGTTCGTTTGCGACGCGGGCAAGGAAGCGGAAGATGAGAAACGCTCCCGCTTCGTCGCGTAATGCTGGCTTCACGTTGGTCGAGATGCTGCTAGCGACCATCTTGATGGTAACCATTCTGGGGGCACTTGCGACGGTGACCGCGCAGTGGCTTCCCAATTGGAACCGCGGTTTTGCCCGTCTTCAGCGCGCCGAACTCGTCGCAGCGGGACTGGAACGGTTAGTCGCGGACCTTGCCGCAGCCGAGAACATCTCTGCCAGCGACGCAAACGACATCCCAATTTTTGACGGGGCCGAACTGTCGGTCACGTTCATCCGCACGACGCTCGGCCCCAATACCTTCACCGGCCTCGAAGTCGTTCAAATCGCCGAAACAAGTGATGATCGCGGCCCGGCCCTGGTAAGAAAGACCGCGCCCTTCGCGTCAATGATGGGAGGCGCGAGGCAGAGCGATCAACTCAATTTTTCAAATCCGGTCGTTGTGATCCGCGCGCCCTATCGCGTCTCGTTCTCCTATGCCGGGCCCGATCGTGTATGGCGAGCCACTTGGCGCGGCGCGGTGCAGCTTCCGCGCGCGATTCGCGTGAGGGTACGTGATGCTGCGACCTCCATGACCTTGGCCGTATCGACGAGCACACTCATTCACGCCGAGCTCCCGGCGCGTTGCACCATGGCAAATACAACCGCCAACTGTCCCCGTAACGGGCCATCGGCCAGCTCCGCGAACACCGGCAGCGTCCAGGGGCGATAAATAATATGCCGTCATTCAAATTTCTCTCCCATCACAAAACCTCTGACGGCTTCATCGTGGTTGCGGTCTTGTGGATTCTTGGCGCACTTGCGACACTTGCCGCGATCTATGCCCTGTATGTGCACGAGACAACGTTTGTGTTCGTTGGTCACGACGAGCGACTTCAAGCGCAGGAATTGGCATTGGCCGGGGTCGAGGTTGCGGCCTATCAATTGACGGCGATTCCCGCTGCGCGGCCCTCGCAAGGCAAATTTAGCTTTCGGCTTGGCAACGCTGACGTCGCTGTCACCTTTCGCTCCGAGAACTCACGGATCGATCTGAATTTGGCATCCAAACAGATTCTGGCGGGGTTATTCACTGGCTTTGGCGCCCGACGCGAAGATGCCGAGGGCTACGCCGATCGAATCCTCGCTTGGCGGACCCCGCAATCCCAGGGAGCGACAGACAGCGAAGCAGCGATTTATCGTACCGCCGGCAGAAATTTCGGCCCGCGCCATGCGCCATTCCAGCACGTCAATGAGCTCGGGCTGGTGCTGGGTCTGCCACCAGTCCTGATTGACCGCGCGTTGCCTTTTTTGACGGTGTATAGTGGCCAAGCGGAGGTCAACTTGCTCAATGCTGCCCCTGAAGTGCTCGCCGCGTTGCCTGGAATGACACCCGAGCGCCTTCATAATATCCTGCTCGGCCTGCGTGACGGCACGCCGCAGGATATTTTGACGGCGCAGCTTGGAATGGCGGCCCAATATGCCACCGTGCAACCGGGCAGATCTAACAGAGTAACCGTCGACGTGCGATTCGACGCCCACCGCCAAGTGCGTTCGGAGGCCGTCATCCTTCTTCGCGATGAGGACACCGAACCATTTCGCGTGCTGTCCTGGCGTGACGAGGACGGAGAGCTATCGACCGATGAACGTTCAAATACGAGCATGCGATGACGACAGCGCAGGCAATCAGTGGTGGCTTCTGGCGCTGGCTGGATCATGTTGCCGAGGCCATGATTGCAATCATCGCACGGCTTGCAGCGCCGCGTACCGTTCGTCTGGTCGAAGGAGAGAGCGGACAATTCGCCATTCATACAGCGGCTTCGAATGTGGGTCAGCTTCGACTCGAAGATGGCAAGATCATCAGTCTTCAACCCGCCGCTGAGACCGCGTTGCGCGGCGGCCGCGTCGAGTTGGTATTGCGGGCTGAGCGGTTTCTCTTCAAGCCGCTCGAATTGCCGTCGCGCGCTACCGAATTTCTGGATGCGGTCGTGCGTGCGCAGATCGACCGCCTCACGCCGTGGAGCGCAGAACATGTGGCGTTCGGTTGCAGCAAGCCTGCCGACGCAGGAGCCGGCCGAATTGTCGTTACCGTAGCGGCGACCGCAAAGGCAGTGGTCACTCCCTACCTGCAGGCGCTGGCCGGGCTTGGAGTCCGTTCCATTACCATATCCACCCGTTCGCCCGAAGCAGCGCCAAATGCGCCAGCCATCAATATTTTCGAAAAAAACGTCGCGGGCATTCGCGACATTCATCGGACCCGTCGAATACTGTTGGCAATTCTGGCTGCTGGATGCCTGATCGCCGCAACCAGCGTCACCGCCGCCACGATTGTTGGCGGCAATCTCCAAGCTCGACAAGACGAACTCGCACGTCGCATCACAGAGCGTCGGGCGGCCTTGATTGAAGCGCGCAACGCGCCCGGCGATCCGACGACGGTCGCCGAGCGCGCGCTTGCGCGCCGCAAGAACGAGACACCCTCCAGCGTCATCGTTCTTGAAGTCTTGTCGCGCATCCTGCCAGACAACACCTATGTCACCGAGCTGCGCATCGAGGGGAACAAACTACGATTGACCGGCGTTTCGCTCGACGCGCCCGCACTGATACGCCTGCTCGAACGGTCTCGAAATTTCACCCGCGCCACGTTCTTTGGGCCGACGACACGGGCACCATCCGATCCGGGTGATCGCTTCAACATCGAGGCCAACATCGAGCCTATTTTCCAGCCATGAGCATGAGTCTTCGCCCCGACGCCAATTCGACGCGATACGTGCTTGCCGCCACTAGCTACATCGCGCTCATGGGTGTGTTACTAGCTACGATCTGGATCGCGCTCTCGACGATCAGCGAGCGGCGCGTCACGGTATTGGCGGCTGAGACTTTGCTAGCGCAACTAGAGGGCAACTCGGCGTTTGCCGGTAAAGATGGCCGCTCGCCGCTAGGTGCCGCTCCCGCCGCCTCCTCGTTCCTCGAAGGACCGACGGTAACGGTTGCTGGAGCGGCCCTGCTACAGCGGATCGGGGGCGCGATCAACCGGATCGGCGGCAACGTGCTTTCTTCGCAGGTTGATCTGCAAAAGACGGATTCGAAGGATGGATGGGTCGGCTTGGTCGTGAGCTGCGAGATCGACGAGGGCGCCCTGCAAAAACTTCTCTACGATGTCGAAGCCGGCATGCCGTTCCTTTTCATAGATCAACTCGTGGCTCAGGCACCGGTTGTCGGGGTAGAAAGGAGTCGGATGCGGCTGTTGTTGACCGTCTCGGGCCAGTGGTGGAGTGGCAAATGATTGCTGACCGATGGCTCGTTGGCATGACGTCCGCGGCATTTACCTGGGCCGCGATCAGCGGCGATCTTGGTCTTGCGGCCAACGATCCATCTAGCTTCGACCTTCCCAATCAGCGGATCGGCACACCCACGATTGGCAGTGAGCTGGCGGCGCCGCCCTCCGCTGGAACGAACATTCCTACCAGTCGAAATCCACTTTGGGCGATCCCGCTCGATTCGCTGAGTGCCACGCGCCAGCGCCCGATTTTTTTACCATCGCGCCGGGCGCCGGCGCCGGCAGTTGCGGCCGCCCCCCGAGATCCCGAAAAACCCGCCAGCGTGCCCGTAGAGCCAGACAGGCCTGCGCTCAACCTTATGGGCGTCGTGATCGGCACTACCGACGGATTTGCGGTCTTCCTTAACGTCACGACGCGTGATATCATTCGTTTGAAACTTGGCGAAGGTCACGATGGCTGGATTTTGCGTTCAGTGAAAGGACGCGAAGCGGTGCTTGAGAAAAATCACCAAACCGCCGTGATAGGACTGCCCACACCAGAGGAGGTTCAAAAATGACAAGATTGCCAATGATCGCGCAGCGCATGCGTTATGGCTTACCTTTAGTCGGCGCTCGTGCTGCAATCGTGCTCGGCGCCGCCCTGGCAATTGTTCCAACAACATTCGTGCTTGCCGATGTGCAGGTTAGCGGCAGTCCGGAGGCCATCAGCATCGAGGCGAAAAATACCTCGATCAAGGAAATCCTTGCGGCTTTGGGCACTGCGTTCGATGTGCATTACCAGTCGTCGGCCAATCTCGAAAAGCAGATCAGCGGAACTTACGAAGGAACGCTCCAGCGCGTGGTGATACGCGTTCTGGAAGGCTACAATGTCATAGTGAAGACCAACAAAGGAAGAACTGAGATCACCGTGCTTGGAACGCGGAATGCCTCTGCGGTAGCTGGCGCATCATCCCCATCTCCTGCCTCGAAGACCGCCCCAGTGCTTCCTGCACCGCCGGCGCTGGCGTCAAGTTCGAGCAACGGTGCGGAACGACCGGCGGCCACCACTCAGGCTGCTCAGCCATCGCCTGTAAGCAAGGATGCTGAACTACCGGCACCCGCCGCATCGCCGGCCGCACCTTCACCGACAATTATGCTTGCGGAAGGACCGATGCCCCCCGTCCCGTCGGCGGCCTCGCCCGGTTCTGTGCCGACCCCCGTTCCTGAGGGACGGCCGTCCACCGTCGCGCCGCCGTCACCCACGACGGGTTCTACCTCGAGCCCGGTTCCCGAGGGGCGGCCGTCGGCGGTCGCGCCACAGCTTCCCGGCGCAGCGCCGAACGCTCCCGAACCACAGGGGTCCGCCGTGCCACCGCCGACCGTTGCGGGGAAGACGAAACCACCCCTTGCGGATAATCCAGTTCCGGCGCGACAATAGCGGCATCGCCGATTGGTTTGGATTTCGGGCCTGGGCAATCTCCCGCCAGGCAATATCAAGCTGTGATTTCCGTCGTGGCGGGTATGCCGACAACGGGGGCAATGGGGCGGCGTGGATCTTCATGCAAAGTGGCGGTGTCTGGACCCAGCAGGGAGCCAAGCTGGTCGGCACCGGCGCCGTTGGGGCCGCCTACCAGGGCAAATCCGTCTCGCTGTCCGCCGGCGGTAACATCGCCATCGTGGGCGGGTGGGCCGACAATAGTAGCACGAGATCTGCCGTTCCGCTGCTGAAATATTTACGTAAAATTAATTTGACGGCATGGGCATCGAACGTCGTATCTTCATTTGTTCGGTACACGCGCCATAGAGGCGATATGCATCTTGCGTTTCTCCCATTTTCGCAAAGCGGCGGCTGCGTTCTGGCCGTTTGTCCCCGGCCAGCGCCGAGGTCGATGCGCGTTGCCGAAAAGGGGCATCACAAAAAACAGACATACACAGACATACTACGGAGGCGACGATGAATATTCGTTCGAAAACGGCAACAGGTGCTAGCTCGGCTAGGTCCTTCCCAGGCATTCTGTCAACGACGTTGAGCATTGTGGCGGGCCCGCGTTTTAGGAAAAGGGAGGCGGCGATGGGTCGTGTTCGAGTGCGCGGCAGAGCCATGAAGCTTGGATTTTGCTTAGCGGTTGTCGCCCCAGCATTAGTTGCGTCTGCACAAACTCCAGTTGGGTTTCCGTTCACGTCCCCCTACCAGCTCGTGGCAGCCATCGCACCGCCGTCGGGCAAGATCACATCATTCGACATCAGTTGGGTCGACGCGGTCCGCCATCGGTACTACCTCGCTAATCGTACCAGCAAGGCCGTCATTGCGGTCGATACCGCGACCAATAAGATCGCGGGCAATTTTACGCCGGGATTCGCAGGATTCGCCGGAAACAACGACACAGCCGGCCCCGATGGCGTCCTAACCACCGAGACCGAGCTTTGGGTTGGCGATTATCCGAGCCGGGTATGGGCGCTGGATCCCAATACGGGGACGCCGGTGGTCCCTGCGATCAGCACCGGGGGTCTGAACCGAGCCGACGAGCTGTGCTACGACCCGACGCACAAGATCGTCGCCATAGTCAACAACGCCGACTCGCCGCCGTTCATGACTTTCATCTCAACCGTAAGTAAAACCGTCCTGGGCAAAGTCGTGTTCGACGGGACTGGCGGCACGCCCAACGCCACCGATGGCGCCGAGCAGTGCCAATGGAACCCGCGGGACGGTAACATCTATGTCAGCATTCCCGAGGTCAATGGTGCGGGCGATAACTCTTCGCCGGGCGCCGTGGTCGTGTTCGATCCGGTCAGCCACGCGATCGTGCGCACCATGAGCATCCCATTGGCGGCCTGCACTGGACCGTCAGGCCTGACCATCGGACCGGCGCCGCAAATCGGACTCGGGTGCGCGTTGGGCGTCGTCGGAGGCAACCCCGCCGCCAACGAGGCCATCATCAACGAGACGACTGGCGCCGTCATCAAGTCGTTTACCGGCCTGGGCGGGGCCGACGAGGTCTGGTACGATCGAGGCACCAATAAGTACTTCCTAGCATCGCGACAGGCTCCAATAGGTCCGTCGCTTTTCATCATCGATGCTGCCACGTTCGCGGTGCAGACGCTGTCTACGGGTACGCTATCGAACGCCCATTCGGTGGCGGTCGACCCGCTCACCCACATGGCTTACGTCCCAACCAGCAGCGCGGCGACTGACCATCTGTGTTCTTCCAAGGGGGCGGACGACACGTTCGGCTGTATTCTCGTCTATGCACCGCAACCACCGACGATGACCACTGCCACCCACGACTTCAACTTCGACGGCAAGAGCGACATTCTATGGCGGGACACCGGCGGCAACGTTGGGGTGTGGCTGATGAACGGCGCCACGATCACCTCGGCCGTGGTTTCCGGCAGTGCACCCAGCAACTGGAACATCGTCGGT
>Ga0208080_1000289_pt1 | contig 24952 bp, 21 predicted proteins | sample NGESurdeep092012_3_FD_184476 | JGI IMG/M metagenome (GOLD analysis project Ga0208080, IMG submission 184476) | Arctic peat soil microbial communities from Barrow, Alaska - NGEE Surface sample 210-3 deep-092012 (SPAdes) | ecosystem: Environmental > Terrestrial > Soil > Wetlands > Peat ...
TTGGCGGTATAGACTCATCGGGCGCCGGTAGCTCAATTGGCAGAGCATTTGACTCTTAATCAACAGGTTCCGGGTTCAAGTCCCGGCCGGCGCACCAAGAAGGCGCACCAAGAAGAACTGATCAAAGGGCGTCTTCAATTGGTCACGGTGTCGGGGGGTTGCCTATGTCTGCTTCGCTAGTAGTCCTCAGAGCAACTTCCCCGGCTCAAAGGAAGTGTCGTTGAAAGTTGCTTGACCAACATCAGCGGATTTCTCGTTCGAGAACGGTAAACCATCATCGTGATGATCAGCACGGCGCCTTCGATCATCGGAACGAGTGAGAGCGCGCTGAGTGTGCCGCCCTCCAATTTGCCGACACCAAAGAATGCAACCGCACAACCCACCACCTCCAAGGGGGTTGCAACCAGATCAAAGGGGGGCGCTGGGGCCTTAGGGGATGATGGGAACGACGATTGCTTTTTTCGTCCACGATGGCATCCGCCGATCCTCGAGCGCCACGTCCATGTTCGAGTCTGGGCCCTAATGTTGTGAGGGACCAAGGGATCAGTTCATGGAAGAACCGCTTTTCACAATCGGCGCGAGCGCTAACTGCAACGACGGTGAGTGTGGCGAAGTGATACGAGTGGTTATCGATCCGATTGTTCGCAGATTGACCCACCTCATCATTGAGCCCACGCACCGGCAAGGACTTGGCCGTCTCGTGCCACTCGAACTCGTCGCGCCCTCTAACGGCAACGTGATGCTTCGTTGTTCCCTGGAAGAGTTTGAGCGACTCGACTTGGCTGAGGAGACCGACTTTCTTCCCGGGACGGTCGGATACGAGGGGTACGATCCGGCGAACGTAATGCCACTGCCCTACTTCGCGCTGGGAGCGGGCAACACATCGTTGCCGGTTACGTACGACAAGCTTCCCGTGGGAGAAGTGGCCGTTCGCCGAGACGTTCCCGTTCACGCGACGGACGGCGAGATCGGAAGAGTCCATGGAGTCGTGATCGATCCAAGCGACCATCTCGTTACACACGTACTTCTCCAAGAAGGGCATCTATGGGGACGTCAAGAGGTCGCCATTCCCATCAGCGCCATTTCGGACTTCGGGTCCGACATTCGACTCAGCATCACGAAGAGCGAGGTGCAAGAACTACCATCCGTTGATCTTCTCGGATCTGACGATTAGGCGTGCGCTCGGGCTTCGACCAACGGCGGTCGCGCCTAACAATCTGCATGAAATGAGCAGGCACTGTATTGTCACTGCCCAAGGAGATTGAGCTGACGTGAATGTCGTCGAAGGAACGATTCGCCGTATCGATGGGTTTCAACAGCGTCACCTGGTTCCATCATTTGTCTTCGGCGTGTTCAAGAAGTACGGCGACGACAACGCCGGGAATCTCGCCGTCCAACTTACCTACACGATGTTCATCACTGTGTTTCCGCTCCTCCTCCTTCTGGTGACGATTTTGGCCATCGTGCTCGCCAATAACCCTTCGGAGCGCGCGCGAGTGCTGCATTCGGCCCTCGGACAGTTTCCCATTATTGGCCAACAACTCGGTCACAACATTCACGCCATCAAACGGAGTTCGGTGTTCGGTCTCGTATTTGGGATCGTCGGTCTGATCTACGGCTCAACGGGACTTGCCCAAGCCGGGCTCTATTCGATGGAGCAGATCTGGAATATTCCGGGTGCGGTGCGGCCCAATTACATCACTCGAATGATTCGCGCTGGCATTTTCCTCGTCGTGCTGGCAGTCGGCCTGATCGTCACTACCGCGCTCGCTGGGTTTGGCACGTTCGGAAAGCACGACTTCTGGCTCGGGGCTATAGCAGAGGTACTCGCCGTCATCGTTAACGTGGCGCTCTACTTCGCCGCATTTCGTACGCTCACTCCGCGGCAGGTGGCCACGCGTTCCCTGATTCCAGGCGTGATCATCGGGGGTGTGCTTTGGACGATCCTCCAAGCCGCTGGCGGTTACGTGGTTGGACATGACCTAAAGGGAGCGAGCGCCCTTTACGGGCTCTTCGGCCTCGTGCTGGGGCTGGTCGCTTGGATCTTTCTCGCTGCAGAGATCACACTCTATGCGGCGGAGATCAACACTGTCCTTCATCATCGTTTGTGGCCAAGGGGTTTGGTGCAACCTCCGCTAACCGATGCCGATCAACGTTCGCTCGCTTTCCAAGTCACCCAGAATCAGCGGCGTCTCGAACAAGAGGTCATTACCCGCTTTCGGGGAAGACCGATGACTCAAGACGAATACCGCGAGCGCGGCTACGAAGGCGACGATGCGGCACCGGGGATCGAACGTCGGGTTCCTGAAAATTCTGACGAGCAACAGACTGATCCGTAACGGAACATCGAGTCGATGGCCAAGGAAGGTGATCCTGATGGTAACGGAGATGGGCAGGCCAATCGCATTGCGTGTCGAGACACGAAGTGCTCTCGAGCCTGTGCCACTCACGAGCTCGCTCACCAGCGTCGTTGAAGTTCGTTTCGTTAATGCCAATAGAGGTGAACACCGATTGGTTCACGTTCTGTGGATTCCGGGCTCAGTTGGTCACACCATTGGAGGTCGACGACACCATTGCCAGGCGACAAGAATCGGGGCGGACACTCTGAAACCATAATTTGTGACATTCACGCGATCAGACGAGTAACAACTAAAATTATGCCTGAGGGCGCTACAACTCTAAAGAGTAACTATTCCGTTGGCGCTCACCTCGCGATACGTCGTCGACACTGATCGCCCGAGGCGCTCGGCGATGAACGGGAGCGTGAAAACAGTGATTTTTGGCGGTACGCGCGTCGCAGACTCTATCGTCGCTACACCGTATTGCTGCGCGACCTTACGCTCTCAGGACGAATCCGAGTTTCGTCGTAACACATTACGGCGGCCTTGACGACACGCGCGGTCTCCTTCGAATACTCGACGAGATTGTCGACGGAGCGATCAATGTTGTTTATCGCCCATGAGAGTTAGGTGCACAAAAGCGTTTGATTTCTTGGCATGCGTATGCGAGTATTCAGTTGATTCGCAAAGAGGAGGAACATGGACAATATTGGGAATGGTACAGAGAACGCACAGCCGGATGATTCACCCAGCGTGATGGGCAAGCCGGATGTGACTGATGCCGACGTCATGGGAGGCGCCGATCTCATCGATACCGACGTTATGGGAAACGCCGATCTCATCGATACCGACGTTATGGGAAACGCCGATCTCATCGATGCCGATGACGTGGAAGGCGTGATTCTCATTGACGGCAATGACGTGGAAGGCGTGATTCTCATTGACGGCAATGACGTGGAAGGCGTGATTCTCATTGACGGCAATGAAATTGGGGGGGGCCGATAAAATCGATCCGGAGGTTCTCGGCACTGAGTATTAAGTCACTGAACTCATCGCGGTTTCGTTCTTATGAATTGTGCGCCTGCGAATGCAACTTCTGTGAGATGCGTTCTTGATCAATTGCCGTTGCCCGATTGAGCACGTTCGTGAAAGCATCTTGCCAATTTTGATTGGACTCTTCATGAGGCTCAGATCGCCCCTGGAATCGTTGACAATGTGGAGACACATAAGGCCTATCCAACGTTGAAGCGGAAGACTTGCGCTGATGCGATGGTGTTCGAAGCGTGTGTCAACGCATTTGTCAACATTTCTGCTGCTTGGCGTACGCATACGTGCGCAAACCTTGCTCACTCACCTGCGGCGACAATGCCGATTGATCAGCACGAACACAAATACTGCTCATCAGGCGCAAGCCAATGACCCGACTCTTAATCAACAGGTTCCGGGTTCAAGTCCCGGCCGACGCACCAAGGCGCACCAAGGAAGTGCTGATCAAGAGGCTTGTTCGAGTCGTGGTAGTGGCGGAGGAAGTGTCTTTACATTATTCAAGTACTTCTTGATGGCATGGAATTGACTGACGCCATCGAGGCCAGCTTCGGCAAGCACCACCTCGCCCTGACCGCTTCCGAGATAGTGGCCCTGACGATAAGGATGGAGCGTCGCCTCGCGACCGGCGTCAGAACGCACCCAGCGATACATTGTCGCCAACGTGAAGCCGGTGATTCCGATGGCCTCGAGCGCATGCGCCTCGGGGAAGAGCGCGTGACGGCGCTCAGACGACAGCGTGTCGAAAAGTTCCGCGCTAGCCACGTAGTACACCCGGGGGTCGATGCCCTCGTTCTCCAGCAGAGGCAGAGCCTCGGTCACGAAGGCGTAGGTAACGGCGCTCTCCTGTAGCACGATCGTCACGTCGCCTGCCCCAAGCGGGCGCCTCAGCAGGTAGACGCCGGTCGCCGCCGCCTCAGGCGCCGCGAGACCGAGGGCTTTACGATCGAGCACCGTCTCCTCGGGTCGGGTAACGAACGGGGCGATGAACGCGGGTCGCTGAGCGAGAGCAGTCGCCAGTATGGGCCAGATCTCCTGGGGCTCCCAAGGCGTAAGGGTGATCGCCGTTCCGGCAGGGAAGTTCTCCTGGAGCAGTTGCAGCGCCTGTGGGTCTGCGTGGGTGGGACCGTCCTCGCCGGTCGCGAGTCCGACATGCCCGCAGATCAGAATCAGTGGCATACAAGGTTCGCCACCAGTTGGTCGCGCTTGGGCGCCGATGACGTGCAACCGAGCGGCGATATGACCGAGGGGCGCCATGAAGGCTCCGTAGGAGGACCCCACGCCAATGGCGTGGCCGTAGGCCGAGACGCCCGAAAGCACTCCGGCGATGGCGTCCTCGCAGATGCCCCCGATAGAGAGCAGCCGGGCGTCGGGGTTGGTGGCGGCGTTCCAGTAGCCGGGGGCAAAATCCGCCGCGATCGTTGCCACACTGGTCGAGCCGAGCAGGTCGGCAGAGGCCGTGAGCAAGGAACCGTCCGACGCCTTGTTGAGGAGTCGTAACGACCGCCCGAGGGTCTCGCGCAATGTCGTCTTCGTGCCGGGCTCGAGGCGAAGCTCCTCGGGCGTGTCGGTCGCCGCGCGGGTGACGAGTTCAAAGACAGCTCTAACGCGCGGCGCCGCCGGGCGCGCAACGCGGGCGTGTCGATCGAGCCGCTCGCGTGCGGCGACGAGTCGCGCGGCCAGCACCTGCACTGCCGGCTGTTCCTTCTCGAGGCAGTGGCGTACGACCTGCAACGCCTCCCAAAAGCACTCCTCGCGGACCTGGTCACCATCGGGCCCGGCGCAGCGCCGGTCGGCGGGGTTACAGCTCGGCAAGGACTGCTCAATGTCGCTGGTCAGTTCGCCCAATGCCCCGTAGAAGCCGGCGGAGCAGAGCTTGTGTCCGGCACCGTGTGAAGCCCGGCCTTCGAGCCCGTACTCCCAACCCTTTCGCGTGCGGTAGATGACCGCGGTGGGCTGGCCGTTGTCGATGCCAGCTGCGCAGCGCTGGGCGGCCACGACTTGCTGGAAGTCATGGCCGTCTGAGACCTGCACGACATTCCAGTCGTGCAGATAAAACAGTTCACCCGGTTCCCACTGGACGTAGTCACCGGGAACTGTGCCCTCCCGACAGACATGGTCACTGTCGATCGAGGCTTGGTTGTAGTCGATGTGCGCCACGACGTTAGAGAGCGAGGCCGTGCCGGCGGCGGCTAGAGCTTCGCTTACGCGTCCCGGCGTGAGCCCGCCTTCGCCCTCGGCGATATGGATGCGCGGGCAGTCTTTGCCGTAACGGTCGCGCGCGCCAATGGCCATGCCGATGGAGCTCGCCATGCCGACACCCGAAGCACCGGTGGCGAGGCGCACGAAGGGCGTGGCCGGCGTGGGGTGACCGTCCAGAGCCCGGGCATGCAGGGCCACAAACAGTGGTGTCGCAGTGATGGGGTTGCGGCGAAAGCCGAGCAGGTCCTCGAGACGCAAGCGATGCCGGTCGTCGCCCGCCAGGAGCTCGGGCGCCGCCAGACGCGCGATCTCGTCACGCAGGGCCCACATCGCGTAAAGGCCCATCGCCTTGTGGCCCGCCGCGTACGACAGGATATCGGCGTCTTCGCGGTCGGGCGCGGCGAGGTCGTAGTCGAGGCTGTCGAACAAGACGCCGGCCACGAGGCGCCCCGACGAGATCGAACCGCCCGGATGTCCTGATGTCGGTACGTAGTTGTAGAGCAAGGCGCACAGTGAGCGGTAGAGCATATCGAGGGTTTCGAATGCGGCTAACTCGCCAGCCCCCAGCGGGCCGTCCTCGGACGGCATCGTCTCTGCTGCAGGGACCCAGACCGCCCGCCTAGACATGGTTCTGGTCTCCCGCGAGATACGCCTTTAGATGCTCGAGTCCTTCGACGATCTGCATCGTGTCGATGCCCGAGTAGGCGAAGCGCACGAAATGCTCGTTCTCCCCGGGCTGGGGGCGGCCGAAATGCGCGCGCGAGCACACAGAGACACCGGTCGCGTGGAGCACCGCGCGCCGAAAGTCCTCGACATCAGTGAAGCCCTTCATCCGCATCGCGTCGGTGACGTTAGGAAAGAGGTAAAAGGTGCCATTGGGTTCGTAACAGCGGATGCCGGGCGTCTGGTTCAAGAGCGCGATCGCCATGTCACGCCGCTCGCGCAGGACCGACAGGATGTGACGGGGCCCGGATTGGTCGCCCGTAAGCCCCTCGATGGCGCCGTACTGGATGAAGTGGTTCGAACAAGACTCGTCGTTGACGTTGAGTTTGGTGATGACATCGATCACGCTGCGCGGCCCGATCGCTGCGCCCAGGCGCCAGCCCGTCATGGCGAATTTCTTAGAGAAGGTGTAGAGGATGACGCTGCGCTTAGCCATGCCCTCTAGCGAGACGAAAGAGGCGCCAAGGCCGGAGTAGCGGATGTCGAAGTAAGCCTCATCGCATAGGACCATGAGGTCGTTTCGTTCGACGAGCTCAGCGAGGCGTACAAACTCTTGCGGGGAGCACTCAGCGCCCAGAGGGTTCTGCAGGTCGTTCAATACGAGGATACGGGTACGCGGCGTGATGGCCGCCTCGAGCGCCTCGAGATCAATTTCAAAGCCATGCTCGACCTCGCGATAACCGTAAGGAACGGCAACGCCGCCGTGAAACTCAATCTGCGACTCGTAGATGGGATAACCGGGGTTCGGGTAGAGCACCTCGTCGCCTGGGTTCATGAGAGCGAGCATGAACTTGCCGATGACGGGCTTGCCACCCGGCTGGATGGCGACATTGTCCGCGGTGTAACTGAGACCGTGCGAGGCGTTCACGTCGCTCGCCAGGGCATCCCTCAGCGCCGGGATACCGGCGTTCGGACAGTAGCCAGTCTTGCCGTCCCTGATCGCCTTGAATGACGCCTCGACGACGTTGCGCGGTGTCGGGATGTTCAAGTCGCCCAGGTGGAACGGATAGACGCGATGACCCTGGGCCGCGAAGGCGGCCGCTTCGGCCGACACCGCAAAGGCAGTTTCAGTGCCTAGGTTAGCGATACGCCTCGCAAACTGGGGTCGGGTTCCTCCCGCCGCTACGCAATCCTCCTCGACGACCGATTCTGCCGTCCCTGTCTCATTGAACGTTCGTCTCTTGATAGCCATCTTGCCCTCCAAATGTCGACTAAGTCTGCGGTCTGGCCCCGCGATTACGTGCCGCTGAGTGGTGTCATTTAAGGTGAGCAAGCTCAACGCCTCTCCAGTCTGTCATCGTCATCCGGCGACCGCAACGGGCGGGTCGTCGTCGGGTGGTTCCATGGGTAGAGGCATTGTCCCTTCGGAGAGACAACGATGATCGCCGACGAACTACTCGTCATAGATCTCCACGGAGACGATCACTTTTAGAACGAGTAGAAACTGCTTGCGCGACGCGAAAGCGTCCACGCTGAGTCACCGATCGATAATGAAAACGTAAAGCGTCGTACGGATAGTTGACCTTTGCTCCCCTTTCCGTGATCGAAATGAATCGACACAATCGCGGCAAAATCATCGAGGCACGTGCGTCATACAAGAGTTGACGGAAAGAATCTGAAGAGAAATGGACCGGGCGTGCGCAACTCGACGTTGCCGTCGCGAGACGAACGATACGTTATGCGTCTGTAGACTGAGGACTTCGCTCCAGTCAATGGGGAAGGAGACGCGCAGTGGTTCGCCGGAACAACAGTTCGACTACTTCACAAATACGTGCAGTATTGCGCAACTTTTTGAGACAAGAATGACGAGCGTCGACGTCCCGCCCTCCAACCTCGAAGAGTTACGATTCGTACTCATGAGTCGCAGACTTATCGACAGTTCCGCGCATCTCTCGCTAATGCAAGGTGGCGTATCGTCCCTCGTCGCGATAGTTAAGCAGGGCGACGATCGATGGGTGGCCCGTGTGCCACTCGAGCGCCTCGATGTCGAGGATGAATGGATCGTGGACCGGAGCCGCGGCAACAACGAAGCCGCCATTCTTGATTTTCTCGAAGGTCGATTAGGACCAGTGCGCGTTCCACGACTTCGCTTCATGGACGTGATGTCGACGATTCTTGGTGAAGAGTTCATCGAGGGAGACGCTCCCACGTACAAGGACGAGTTGCTCGCGGGTCGCACGCACCCCGACGTCGCCGCAGCCCTTGGCATTGCCGCAAGTGAACTCCATCGTCGCACGCCCCCGGCAACGCTCGCCGGTGATGGGCCGCGCCAACTATTCGACGCGCTGCGCCTCGACCCGTACTACCGGGCAACGGCCCAACGAGTGCCGGACTTACGCGCCAATCTTGCCGCACTCATTGACGACACCATCGCTGCTGCGCCTCGAACTTTGGTGCACGGCGATTTGACGCCCAAAAACGTGTTGATCACGTCGCAAGAGCCGGTGCTCCTCGATTGGGAGGTGGTGAACACCGGTGACCCGGCCTTCGATCTGGGCACCGTCACCGCCCATTTCATACTGAAGGCGCTTCGAGACCAGCCCGCGGAGGGCGTTGAGCCTCTGCTGGAAGCCGTTCGAAGGTTTTGGATCTCCTACAACGGACCGGCGGACCGACCTCGCGCCTTTCGACACACGGGCGCCGTCATGTTGGCACGCCTGTACGGCAAATCACCCGTTGAGTATTTGGCAGACGACCACGCGAGGTCTCGAGCAGACAACGTGGGTCGACGGGCCCTCAGCGGCGAGATCACCGACATCGAAACTCTCGCTGACATCGTTCGCATGGTGCTCGTCGATTCAGGTCGCCAATGACCACGATAGAGAGCGTGGACGCTCACTGGATCTTGGACTCGCGCGCGACACCGACGGTGGAAGCTACCGTCACACTATCGGACGGCGTTAGCGCGTTCGCGCAAGCTCCGTCGACCGGTCGCCCCGAGTCCGTCGAACGACGTGACGGCGACGAAACGCGTTTTGGTGGCAACGGTGTCGAGAGCGCGGTCGACTCCGTTCGATCCGAGATTTCGTCAGCGCTACGAGGCATGGACGTCGCCGATCAGGTAGCCCTCGATAAATTGCTCGTGGAAATTGACGGTACGAATGACCGATCTCGTTTGGGTTCGAACGCACTGCTCGCAGTCTCCGCGGCATGCGCGCGCGCCGGTGCCATGGTGCGCGGCATCGAACTCTGGGAGCACGTAGCGATGGCTCGCCCAGCGTCGCTTCCGCTTCCGATGGTCAATCTCTTTAGCGGGAATCTGCACGCCAGTGGAGGAATGTCGATTCAGGACATTTTGATCGTCCCCTACGCAGCCCCCGACGAAGTGACCGCGATCGAATGGGCGTGCGACGTCTATTTCGCAGCGAAGTCACTCCTCATTGAACGATCAGCGTCGACACTCGTTGGTGACGAGGGCGGCTTTGGCGCGCCGTCGACGTCGAGCGAGTCCGCGCTCGCGCTGGCCGTCGAATCCATCGTCCGGGCTGGGCACGACCCCTCTACCGAAGTGGGCATCGCACTCGATATTGCCGCGTCGCATAAGTCACATCTTGATGGCGGAGCTAACGAATCACGCGAAGGCCCCTACGCCCGTCAGACCAGGCCTCATTTTAGGCCTCATATTTCCCCAACACCACAAGACCAGACCGGCACAGAACAACCGATGGAAAGTTTCTCTTAATCAACAGGTTCCGGGTTCAAGTCCCGGCCGGCGCACCAAAGTAGTCAAACTCTACGGACTCATGCATCCCAACGGTCGCGCCGACAGGGCGGGTTATATGGCCCGAGTCGTCAGCGCGCGTTGCCATGACCACGGTGTTCGGGGTCAACCGACTCGAGTAGAAGCCGCCACTCGGCGCGCGCGATCGAACGACGTGCCGACTCTAACGCATCGGAGTTCACTGACACCGATGTTATGCCGAGGCGTACCAGGTGTTCGGCAAACTCCGGGTGATTCGACGGAGCCTGACCGCAGAGCGAGGACGTGATACCCGCTTTGTGGCACTGCGCGATGATCCGTTCGATCTCGTCCAGCACGGCGGCGTCAGACTCGTCGAAGAGTTCGCCACAGATCTGTGAGTCGCGGTCAACGCCCAGCATGAGCTGGGTGAGGTCGTTGCTACCGATCGAAACGCCTTTGATGCCCATAGCGGCGTACTCGGGAATGCGGTAGGCAACGGAAGGAACCTCGGCCATCACCCACAGGGGCAGTTCATCGCCGACCGGACTCTGCTTCACGAGCTCGAGGCAGGCCTCGAGCTCCCACGCGGTACGCACAAACGGAATCATCAACGTGATGTTGGGCGTCTCCTCGAACACCTTCGCCAGTACCTCGAGCTCCAGACGAAATACCTCGGGGTCGCGAACGTAGCGAAAGCAGCCCCGGTAGCCGATCATCGGATTCTCCTCGACCGGCTCAAAACGACTCCCGCCCTCTAAGTGGGAGAACTCGTTGCTGCGAAAGTCAATGCTCCGATACACGACTGGACGCGTCCCGAAGGCCCGCGTAATTCGCAACAGTGACGCCGCCATGGCGTCAACGAACGTCTTCTCCTCGCCCCGCTCGATCAGCAGCTTGGGGTGCACACCCGCCAGCGCGTCGGTCACCATGAATTCGGCCCGCAACAGCCCGACGCCGTCGACGTCGAGCCCGGCAACCTCTTCGGAGTGCTCGGCGAAGGCTAGGTTGACGTACAAGCGCGTAGCCAGCGGCAGCACGGCGTGCTCGCCAGCATCGTGCATTCCATCGCCGCTCGAACCCGTCGCGACAACGCTGGGCGACGGACCTGGTCCGCCCACGTGCACAAGATCGCCTTCGAAGACCGCGCCCTGGGCGCCGTCAACCGTGACCACTTCGCCGTTGCGCAGAACAGAGGTCGCGTTTCGCGCCCCGACCACGCAGGGAACGCCGAGCTCGCGCGACACGATGGCGGCGTGACAGGTGATACCCCCGCCATCAGTGACGAGGGCAGAAGCACGACGCATCGTCGGCACCCAGTCCGGGCTCGTCATGCGCGCCACCAGAATCTCTCCACTGATCAGTTCGTCTCCTTCGTCGGCCGAGTTCAGAATTCGAACCGCGCCGGTGGCGCGTCCGCTCGACGCAGCGAGTCCCTGGACCAGTGGTCGGCCCACTTCGATGACGTCCTTGGTGTCGGGCGGCGCGACGTTCATCGTGGTGATCGGCCGCGACTGGACGAGATAGGTTTTGCCTCCCGCAATGGCCCACTCGATGTCCTGGGGGGCGCCATAGTGCTCTTCGGTTGCGAGGCCGAGCCGCGCGAGTTCCAGCGTGACGTCGTCGGAAAGTACGCGCTGGCTGGCCTCACTCTGTCCAAGGTCCACCGTCAGGTCGTTGCCGTCGGGACCGCGAACAATCTTGAAGTCTTTCGTACCCACGCGAACACCAAGCAGCGTAGGTCCGGCCTTGGAGAGTATGTACGTGTCAGGCTCCACCTGACCGCTCACCACCACCTCTCCCTGACCGAAGGCCGCGTCGATCACAATGCGCCCGGTGTCACCGGTCGAGGGGTCCGCCGTGAACATGACGCCCGACCGCTCCGAAGGAATCATCTCTTGGATGACGACGCCCATCGCCGGCACGTCGCTGAGCGCTCGTGTCATCCGGTAGGAGATGACCCGCGCTCCATAGAGCGACGCCCAGCACTCCTTCACCTTGGCGAGAATCTCGCCCTCACCGGCGACGTTGGTAAAGGTCGCGTTCATACCCGCAAACGAAGTATCTCCGGCGTCCTCACCGGTGCCCGAAGAGCGTACAGCTACACGAACCGCGCCGCCGAGGCGATGATAGGCATCAAGGATGGCGCGCGAAAGGTCGGCAGGCGGTGCAAGTTTGCGCAAGAGACCCTGAGCCTCCCCCGATGCGCGCTCGAGTTCGGCGGTGCTCTCAGCGTTGACACCGGCGAGCAACGCGGCCAAAGTGTCAGCGATCTGAGCACTCGCCACGGCGTATCGATAAGCCTCTGCCGTGACGACGAACCCAGGGGGAACGGGGAGACCGGCCAGCGTCAGTTCGCCGAGATTCGCCCCTTTGCCGCCAACGAGTGGGGCGTCAGCAATGCGAATTTCGTTAAACCACCGTACGAGCTCCATGACTCATCCTCCGACGAACAATTCCAAATACGTGTGAATTTTGCATCCTGAATGCGAACGTGCACTAGGGCAGAAAGTCACCAAATCGCCTGGGAGCACCGCTCGGCACAGCGAGAATTTGTCGCCGCGAATTCGACGGTTCCGAACTTCGAGAAAAGAACTTTCGCCCCTGAGGGAGATTTTGAGAAGTACGTCATAATCGGGTCAGTTCCCTCTTGGGGCGTTCTGACGAATCGCGCAAGCAGTTGCAGATCGGGCGAGTAAAATTTTCACCCCGCAGTCAAGAGCGACTTCGGATGCGCTCCTTCCACCAACGAACGGCCACCTGCCTGACGTAACTGCGCGTCCCCAGTCGGTGAGAACAGACTGAACCAGGAGCAGGGCCAACCAAAGCTCGGCGAAAACCCGGTTCAACGGCACAGACCCCTTGCTTACATAGTCACTCACATGGACACGAAGATGAGTGCTTCGAATTTCTGGAGGGCCGAAGGGAGCCCCCTACGACGAGGATGCCGCGGCGCACGGACAACCCTTCTCCGCGAAGCAACCACCGCTCACGATGGTCCTACGCGCCAGCCTGCCATCTTTTGAGGTGCCTTAATGAGGATGCGGCTGGCGTCAGAACAACTACAACACGACGCCAGCCGCCACAAAGGAACACCCAATTGAATCAGATGCGCTTCACCTCAATGTGCTTCACCGTTTCTTCAATGTGCGCCGTTGGCATCGCCAATCGAACCTCTAGCACGCCGTCCTTGTACGTTGCGCTGATCTTCGACGTATCGACATCTTTCGGAATCGGGACACTGCGAGTCAGGGACCCGTAGCGGAATTCGCTACGGTGGAAGTGCTTTGCGTCGTTGACGTGCGACACTGACTTCTCGGCCGTGATCACCAATTCGTTGTCCACCACCTCCACCGTGACGTCCTTGTCAGGGTCCACGCCCGGTAACTCGGCGCGCACCACCAAAGCGCCCCCCTCGTGGCATTCTTCAATCTTGAAGGCCCGACGCCACTCGCCGTCACGGAGCAAGTCATCAAACCGTGACCATAAGGGCCAACTCACGTTGCTCCAGATCGGGAGCTCGATTTCCTGATTCGCAAGCTTCATTGACATCTCACTCACCTCGATGAGAACTTCGCCGCCACGCCTTGCGGCGGCGCTGCCGTTCCCAGGCTGAGGGTATCGCTTAAGGTGTCGAACTTCTAGGGAAGGAAGTCCCATTTCAACCCGAAGCTGATCTGGCCCAAGGCGATGTGGGCGGCGGCGCGACTGTTCATGACCCCGTGGTTCTGTCAACTCCCCTACCCACGACGCCGACGCCATGCGACTTAGGAATTGTCCTTCAAGATCTGACGGCGCCGCAAGTAGTCATCCTCGTCGATCTCGCCCGCGGCGTAGCGCTTGTCCAGTATCCGCAGCGGGTCCATCCGTCGACGCATCGGTCCGGGGCCGTGGCCGTGGCCGAAGTCGCGGAACTCAAAACCCCCGGCGTGCTCGTCGTGCGCGCCGTGCTCGCCCTGGGCCCCAGCGTGGTCGTGGCCCTCGCCATGGCCGTGCTCGGCGTGATGGCGCGCGCAGCGCACGCACCCGTCCTTCGCGCACCCCTCGTGGTGCTTCTTGCCCACCTTCAAGCCGACCAGCGCCAGTAGCGCCGCCACCGGCAAGAAGGCGCACAGTCTCCGCGCGTCGACGCCTCGGCATTCCTGTTCGTGCATACTCCACCTTCCTCGATTGTGTCCAACAACCCGCAACCTAGCGAGGACTCATGGCTCGCCACCAGAGCCAAAGGTCACGACAAGGCAAGATCCCGCGGCCCTGCTGGAGGCGGCACTGGATTCAGACCGGAGTACTGGGCCTTCCAGCCTTTAGAAGGGCGCGCCAGGAGGTGCCAGAGCGTACCAACGTTACCGCGTCGTTCCTGGTGAGAACGGATGACCCAAATGATCACTTGATAATCGAACTTCTCGACAAGAGCCAAAAGAAGGTCCAAAACCATGAAGAAAGTTGCAATGTCGGAACTGCGAGGCGACCTCATGGTCGTCGAACGGAGCATGCTAAACGATTGCCCATGAGTGATAGCGGGGAGGTAGTTGCACCACTCTCGCCCGTACTCCATCCCAACCCACGTGAGAGAAAGCGGTCCACCAGGCTGGTGACATGTGGCCACTTCTCTGCGGCGAATCGCTCGGGACCCGATCCACGCCCTTCCCGTGCAGGGCAGGGCAGGCGGCAGCGTCAACCAACAGGAGATCTCGGTGCTAGCGCACCGACGCCGGGGCCACCCACTACCTCACGATTCGCTCCTATGTCTCGACTGCTCGCAAGCAGGGATCAACATACTGGGCGCCCTGCGAGATCTCTTCGAGGGCCAGCCCTTCCTTCCCAGCATCGCTCAGGCCCGAATCGTTACCCAGTGGTAACTTATGGATGGTTGCTTTCTCGAGCTACGACGAGGAGAGACAACATGGCACGAGCCACGTGGTCAGGCTTCCTCAGTTTCGGACTCGTGAGCATTCGCGTCGGCGTCTTCAGCGCCGCGGCCGACCGGACGATTCACTTCAACCAGCTTCATCGCGGCACCTCTCACCGCGTCCGATACAAGAAGCTCGACGAGGAGACTGGCGAAGAGCTCACGAACGACGACGACGTGAACGGCTATCCCCTCAGCGGCAGCAAATACGTCGTCGTGACGCGCGAAGAGATGGCAGAAGTCGCGCCGAGCAAGTCGGAGCTGATCGAGATCCAAGACTTCGTTGACCTCGAAGAGATCGACCCAATCTTCTTTCGCCAGTCGTACGACGTCGCGCCGAAGAGCAACGGTGCCGATCGCGCCTTCGCCCTGCTCCTTGAGGCGATGCGCGAGACGAAGAAGGTGGATATCTCAACGTTGGTGCTGCGCGACAAGGAGCACCTCGTCGCGATCCGCCCCGCGGAAGAGGTGCTCATGCTCGAGACAATGTTCTTCCAAGACGAGATTCGCGATCCCGAAGAAGAACTCGATACCCAACCACTCGTAGGCCACGCCAACGCACGCGAGCTGACGATCGCCAAGGAATTGGTCGACTCCCTCACCGACGAGTGGGACCCGAGCCGTCACACGAACAGCTATCGCGAACGGATCAAAGAGCTCATCGAACAAAAGCGCGCCGGCCACGCCATCGTCTTTGGCGCGCCGGAACGTCCGAAGTCGAACGTCATCGACCTCATGTCCGCGCTGCAAGCGTCGGTCGATCGCTCGTCGAAGCGTCACTCCCGCGCCGCTGCGAGCGCGACGTCGGCCAAGAAGAGTTCGAGGATGAGGCTCTCCGAGCACCGAGAACGGCAGGGACCAGGCACCATGACCAGGGCGGATCTCTCCAGCGTGCGGCTCGTCGCAAGATCAACGTCAGCGCGAAGATGACGAAGGCGCAACTCATTCAGGCATTGAGTGACGCAAAGCCCGCCACAAAGAAATGTGGCTGACGAGTTTCATGACTCGACCCGCTGACCCCCGGGCGACCCGTTCGCCCTCTGCGCCGTCGAGACTCACCGCCTACCGGGCCAAGCGTGACCCGAAGAAGACCCCCGAGCCCATGGACAAGACGACGAAGGCCCGCGCCAAGCAGTCGCCGCTGACGACGTTCGTCGTCCAAGAACACCACGCGCGGGCGTTGCATTGGGACTTTCGACTCGAGCGAGGCGGCGTGCTCGTGTCGTGGGCACTCCCGAAAGGTCTCCCGGTCGACCCCGGCACCAACCATCTCGCGATTCACGTAGAAGACCATCCTCTCGATTACGGCACCTTCGAAGGCGACATCCCCAAGGGTGAGTACGGTGCGGGCCACGTCACCATCTGGGACCACGGGACCTACGACACCGAAAAGTGGCGTAGTAACGAGATAAAGGTCGTCCTGCACGGCCAGCGCATCTCGGGCCGATACGTTCTCTTTCCCACGGACGGCGACAAGTGGATGATCCACCGCATGAACCCGCCACCAGAGAGTTTCGAACCAATGCCCGACCACGTACGACCGATGCTCGTCTTGGCCGGAAAGCTGCCCACGAGCGACAAGGGCTGGGCGTACGAGTTCAAATGGGACGGGGTGCGCACCATGATCTACGTCGACGGGGGAAAGGTGCGAGCCCTCACACGCAATGACAAGAGCCTCTCGACCACCTTTCCCGAGCTCCGTGACATTGGCCTCCACCTCGGGTCGCGCTCGGCGATCCTCGACGGCGAGATCGTCGCGCTCGACAAGAACAACCATCCGAGCTTTTCAACGCTGTCGCGCCGACTAAACCTCACGTCGAGCACGGCGATCAAGAAGCTCACCCGCACGACCCCCGCGAGCTTCTTCGCCTTCGACCTCTTGTACCTTGAGGGCCGATCATTGCTCAACCTTCCCTACGACGAGCGACGAGCGCAACTGGAATCGCTCAAACTTGATGGCGACACGTTCGCGACGCCCCCCTCGATCACCAACGCCCCCGGCGCTGAGGTGCTGAAGATCGCCGAAGAACGCGGACTCGAAGGTGTCGTGGCGAAGCGCCGGCGGTCGCCGTACTCTCCTGGACTACGCAATGGCGACTGGGTGAAGGTGAAGAACTTCCACGCCCAAGAAGTCGTGATCGGCGGGTGGACCCAGGGCAACGGCGAGCGCACGGGCAGTCTCGGCGCCCTCTTGCTCGGCATACCGACGAGCGACGGACTCGCCTACGTCGGAAAGGTTGGCACGGGCTTTTCGGCATCAACGCGCAAGGAGTTGCTCCAACTCTTGACACCACTCGCTCGAAAGACTTCGCCGTTTTCAACACCGCTCGGTCACGCCGAGACGACACTCGCCCACTTCGTACGTCCTAAGCTCGTGGGCGAGGTCAAGTACGCGGAGTGGACGCCGGACGGCATCTTGCGCCAGCCCTCCTGGCGCGGACTACGCCTGGACAAGGCTGCGGAGGGCGTCGTCCGTGAGCCCTGATCGAGTTCGGGTCGAGGTCGATGGGCGCCAACTGTCGCTCTCCAACTTGGACAAGGTCTTGTACCCAAAAACGGGATTCACGAAGAGTCAGGTGCTCGACTACTACGCGCGCATCGCCGACGTGATGGTCCCTCACATTAAGAACCGCCCCACGACGCTCCGTCGATACCCGAACGGCGTCGAGGGCACATCGTTCTATGAGAAGCACGCTCCTGCCAATCAGCCAGAGTGGATCAGCACGATCGATGTCCCCTCGAAGAGCGGCCACGAGCCGATTGAGTACACGGTCATCTGCGATCGCCCGACGCTGCTCTGGGCCGCCAACCTCGCGGCGCTCGAGTTCCACGTTCCCCTCTGGCACGTGAGAAAGGGTAAGCCAGTCCCCGCGCCGCCCGACTACTTGGTGTTCGACCTCGACCCCGGACCGGGCACGTCGATCGCGGAGTGCTGCCGGGTAGCGGGCTGGATTGGCGCGCACCTCGGCCGCGAGATGCTGTTCGCGAAGACGAGCGGGTCGAAGGGTCTTCAGCTGTACACGCCCGTCCATCGCACAACCTGGAATCGCCAGAGCGAACGAGCGCACGAGATCGCTCAGTTCATCGAGCGCGATCACCCTGATGACGTTGTCTCCACCATGCGCAAGAGTCTTCGCGAGGGCAAGGTGCTCATCGATTGGAGTCAGAACAGTCCCTCGAAGTCGACGGTGGCCGCATACTCGCTGCGCGCACGCTCGCACCCCACTGTCTCGACGCCCGTCACGTGGCGCGAGATCGACGCGTGCGCGAAGAGCGGGGACTCGAACGGCTTGCGTTTTGAAGCCGACGATGTCCTGCGACGTGTCGATAAATACGGAGATCTGATGTCAGCACTCGTCGTGCCGAAGGCACGCGCGACGGCAGCCACGAGGTAGCGGTTCGTCAGCGATAGTCACTGGGCTCGTACGGGCTGTTCGAGCCTGAGCGACTCCAACCAAGGTACGATGAGTCCCCAAGCGGATCGACAAATGGACTATCTAATTGGCGGTCAAATCTTTGGTCGTACCCACGCAAGCCTGCCTGACTACTCGGCATGACTCTTCGTATCGAGACGCGCGGCAGCGGCCGACCCGTCATCGTGTTGCCCTCGTTCAGCCTCGATCACGCCGCTATGGCCGAACCAGTCGATCCATCGTTCCGCGACACCCTCGGTTGGAAGCGCCTGTATGTCAATCTGCCGAGTACCGGTGGTCTCCGCCCGGTGAGCCGCATTCGGACGCGGTCCTCGACGATGTCATCAACGCAGTCCGAGCCGAGCTGGGCGATCAGAGTTTCGTCGACGCCGGTGTAGTCCGCCGCCTGTCGCGACAGGTATCGGGCTTGATGATGGTCTGTTTTGGATGCACGTTGACACCGTCGCTCAACATGACCGACGTCTCGAGTTACTCCGAGATTGCCAATGAACAACTCGATGAAATCGAGGCGTCTGGCGACGCGAAACTCGATGGCAACATTCTGGTGATCTGTGATTTCATTCTCGGCCATCCTGCCGACACGTAGTCGCGCTCAAGCGCGCTGACCACAAAGGAGGGCATCTGCTTTCGGCTGCCAGTGCCAGGACACCATCCATTCAAAGTCTTCTGGACGAAGAACGGCCTCCGGATCGAAGCAGTCTTTCCCTATTCGTAATCGATGTCGCACGACCGATCAGTGTCGATGATCGTTGTGTCGCTCTCCATGAAACAAATCGTCTTCAAGTTAGCGACTCGACACACTTGGCCCACTTGGGCAGGCCTCATTGTAGGCCTCATATTTCCGCAACACCACGAGACGAGACCGACACAGAACAACGCGTTTCCGTGAAAACAAGCGACATGCGCGACGAGACCGACACCGCGCAACCATCGAAAACTTCCTCTTAATCAACAGGTTCCGGGTTCAAGTCCCGGCCGGCGCGCCAAGAAAGAAGTACAAAAGTCGGGCATTTCGATGACGAAAGTCAACGGCCAAAGCCCAGTGTTTGACTGAGCACGTTCTTCGAGGTCAATGAAAAATCGACCGGATGTCAATGAAAATGTGTCGCGATTGGTTCACAGCGACCAGCGATTGCAAGGGCTCTGGACTTTTGTACTTCTCTCACCAAGATAGTCAGACTCTGCGGGCTCATGCGTCCCACCGGTCGCGCCGACTGGGCAACGGTATGAAGATTCGAAGTTCTAGAAGAATATTCGTCAACGCGAAACCCGTCGCGATTCAACGTGTGGCGCAGGGACTGCGCTGCCATGATCAAGGAAGGTCTCCGCACGGAGAGATGAGGCGGTCCCTGAGACGCTGCCTGATGTCTAGTTTCGATAGGTTCGCCTTATGCGCCTCCGATTAATCGCGTTCTTCTTGGTGGTGATCGCGGTGACAATCCTGCTCTACGAGTTTGGTGGCACCAAGGGCGCCCCCCATCAGACTGCATCGAATCTAAATGGAAGCCCGGTGGCGAGGTTTACGCCGTTCTCAACTTCGTTCCCAACCAATAGCAAGGGCTGGGTCCTGGGCACCGTGAAGTGCTCGGTCCGACAAACCTGCATGCAACTTCGTTCAACGCGTGACGGGGGTGCCGCCTGGAAGTTGGAGTCGCTGCCCGCAGCGCTTCTTAAGGTTGCCGACGAGAGGGTGGGCCTCAACGCAATAGCCGCCGTCTCTCCGTACTATCCGTATGGCCTTCTTAATGTTCGCTTCGCGAACGTACGTGACGGATGGATTTATGGCACGATTCCAAGTATTGATCGCTTCGGTGGAATTACGACCTCGCGGTGGCTGGTACTTCTTTGGTCGACGCATGATGGCGGGACGACGTGGACGAAGCAGAATCCTCCGGGTCTCGGGTCACAGGGCTCCACCTTCGACCTCGAGGCTTCCAGCCATGAGGTGTATCTGCTCGGACAAGGACCGACAGTCACGGCCGCGTTGGTGAACTCTCCCGTTCAAAGTGATCACTGGAGCGTGGTCAAGACACGGCCTCTGGAGTTCCCCGCCGGCGGCAGCGCGAATGGCGGCGACATTGTATTGAGCGGACATGCAGGTTGGCTCGTTGAGGGAAACGATCGTGGCGTCACGGGAAGCTTGCGCCTCAACCAAGATGGTCAGTGGAGTCGTTGGTCACCGCCGTGTGCCTCCGTAGGCGACAGCTACGCCGTGCCCGTGGCGAGCGACGCCCGCCATCTCGTCGTCGTTTGTGAAATAGGTGGCGTATTCGCCCAGCCGTCCCCGAAGGCCCCTCCGGGGGCAACGCCAGGCTCATGGTGGCTCTATGTATCAAGCAACGCAGGCTCGAGCTTTCACGCCGTGAGCGAACTGCACCCCGCAGGTGACTACTTCTCCGCGCTCGCGTCGCCCACTCCCAAGTCCTTGTTCTTTCGTTACGACGTTAGCTTTCCCGGGGAGTTAGTTATGAGTCGGGATGAGGGCAAAAGTTGGCACGTCGTCTTTCACGGCCTCGTTACGTACCTGCACTTCGTGAATACGACGAACGGAATTGGAATCGCCGAGTCACCGTCCAACACCTCCGAGATGATCGTGACTCATAACGGTGGACAATCCTGGTACGTCCAACGATTCATCTCTTAATCGCGAGCTCTTGGAGCAGCAGCCGCAAACTGAAGATTGTTTGGGTGGAAGGCCCACGTGACCCATTAGGTCTGCCACCTTCCACTGGCAACTTGACCCGACGAATTCACAAATGGCGCCATCAGTCAGGCAAATATTCATGGCCTCAACCTGATTAGATTCCGTTCATGAACAATGAAATGAAGACAGCGCTATCGCAACCAGCTGAACTCACCGAGGTCGAGTTCTCGGTGGACCTCTTCACAGAAGCATCCGACTCACTTTCCCAACGACTCGGGTTGGATTACCTGCGAATCGGTGGTGGCGTGGCCGCGCTCATGACGAACGATCCGACCGGCTTCTACTGGTCTCGTGTTTTGGGCCTGGGATGGACAGAACCAATCACTGATGATCTCGTCGCTGAAATTCTGAACTGGTATCGAGCGCACGGGGGCAGTTCGGTGGTCTTCCAAGTGAGTCCGATTGTGCCGCAGAGTGACTGGGAGCCCGTCCTCGAGCGTGCTGGATTCACTGCCGGCGGCAGTTGGGTCAAGTGCATTCGAGACACATCTCCGCCAATTACTCCACTCACAGATCTTCAGATCAGGCCGTTAACCGAGGCGGACGGACAACGCTATGCAGAGGTCTATTGGGCCGGCTTCGAATTTGAAGACCCGCTCTTCATCGAATGGATGGAGCGTCAACCCACAATGGATCGCTGGCGAACCTTCGGCGCGTTTGACGGCGACGATCTAGCGGCAGTCGGAGCAATATTTCTCAATGGCGACTTTGGCGGTATGTCCGGTGCTGCAACGCTTCCTGCATTCCGAAACCGAGGGGCCCAAGGAGCGTTGATTGCTGTGCGAATCGAAGCAGCTGCAATGGAAGGCTGTAGTTGGGTCATCAGCGAAACCGGTGCCGAAACCGAGGATGATCCAAATCCATCACTGCACAACCTGCACCGACATGGATTCACGGATCTTTATGACCGTCGGAACTGGCGAATACAACTCGCCGATCAATGAGCGATTGACCCTCTCTAACTTGGGTCGTGTTCCAACCTGTTAGGACTGTCGAGGGGCAGCGGTTGCGGAGTGCGCAAGTCATCCCGTGTTGGGATGGTTGAACTGATCTGGCATCCGGGGCCAGACCCTTTAGGAATGCAACCTTCCACTGGCGGCTTCAACCGGACAAGTCTTGAACGGTGTCGGCGGAGGCCGGACGTGACAGTCCTGCAACCCTCCACTGGCGACTCGAACACAAGATTAGGACCGGTGTCTGAGATATGGACTCTTCTCGAACCCAGACTCATTGCGCACCGATGTATAACTGGTCCATGTTCAACTGCCGCTCGGCTTTCAGCGCGATTCAAACCCTGATGATCGCGTTAGTTGTTATTGTGTCTACCCTTCTCTGTGTTACCAGCAGTCCTCCAGCCGCAAGCGCGGCAAGCGTCCTCGTTCCTTCGTGTGAAGGTTCGAGCCTGGTAGGTGCGTTCGTCAGCAATCAGGTAGCGACGGGACACATTGTCACCACCATCGCGATAACGAATGTCGGAACCACGACCTGCGAACTTGGTGGTTATCCAGCCCTTGTCGGTCTTCGGGGAACGAAGAAATTCAAATTGCACGTCACAGCTCACGGTACTTACGGCGGTGACCTTCGACCTACGACGCTCGCTCCTCGAATGAGTGGCGCCCTGATTATCGGAACCGGTGATATATGCGCCCCGAGTTACGGAGTGCCCGTCGCGGGACATTCCTACTCAGGACTGATTGTGGTGCTGGCCAAGAACAGAGGGACTATCCAAGTACCCGGCGTCGCTGTCGACACCACGTGTTACTTGGTCGAGAGTCAACTCGGATGGAGAAGGAACTTTTCGATCCGAGGTGTTTAGATTGCAACGAGACGTCTTCAGAACGTCACCGCACGTCTTCGATTCATGATTCGCGGAGCTTGTGAATAGGCTTGGTGTCGGAGGGCCGACCTCAACAACCTCCGGCTGGAGGAATAAATCGTGGCCACAACGTTAAAGAATTCGCTACCAACCTGTTACATGTTTCGGGTTTGGTGCGACTATCGGCATTCGCAGCAGCGACTTCACGACGGGACCTACTCGGCGCATTCTTGCCAACTGTCGACGGAGGGCGAACGCGCGATCGACATCGAACAATATTCGCTTGATTGGTGTCGTTCGCGCGTTCGCAATTAAGCGCTTACCCCAATGTGCAGTCTCCCGAAACTGCTGAATTGTTCCATCCGGTGGCAGGGGCGCCCGCAGGCACGCCGCCGCCCGTACTACCGCCGTCTGGGCCCAACGACCCGAAATTACCATTGGTATTGGCAAAGGCACCGTGGCACAGTCCGCTGGAACTCGCTGTCCCGGTGCGGTACTGGTTTACTCCGGCTGCTGAAGCTGGCCCGGAAGTTAACATCACTGCGGGCAGTGCGGTCATTGATCCGATTGCGATTGTAATGACCGCCCGTTTCATCCTGTTCATCATTCTCCCCAATCCTCGCTTAGGTGACGCACTTGCACAAAATCACCGCAAATCTTCGCGAGACTTTGGGCGACGATATTTTATCAGACACGCGCTCTCTATTCTGCAGCGGACTGGCTTATTGAACTGCTAGGTCGGTTGCGGGGTGTGCATCCTGATGCTCCTATGTTTGCCAAGCGGCTTTCTGCTGTTCAAGCCATGCCGGATATTGCTCGGCAAACTCCCGATCGTGATCGATGCCTCTCTCTGGCCGCGAGATTCGAAGCGGGTAGGTTTTCGAGTTCGCTTGAGGCGGTCGTCAAACTGAACTTCGCCGCGCTCTTGGAGTGGCGCGTACGACGACCGGTACGTGAGCACGCGTCGACAACAGCAACATGTTGTTGACTGACAGTTTGCGCGAAAGTGGTGGCCGTTGTCACTGTAATCATGGTAGAACGGAGATGTTGCGGTCAGTTGCCAAGCGACGCCGCTCCCATGAGGAGGTACAACATGCGAGTACTCGTGGCCTACGAAAGTCGCGGGGGCCGGACCCGTCGTGCGGCCGAGGCGGTGGCCGACGCCGTGCGGACTCGCGGGTCCGAGGTCACGCTCAAGGCCCTGAAAGATACCACCGCCGAGGATTTCGTACGCAGCGACGCGATCGCTCTCGGTACCTGGGTGGAGGGCTTCATCTTCTTCAAGGTTGGACCGGCCAAGGCGGCGCTGGCGGGAGTGAAGCGGCTGCCCGTGCTTGAAGGTAAGCCGGTTGCGGTGTTCTGCACCTACGGCTTCAACCCTCGCGCCACGCTCGCCACGCTGCGCCAGTCGCTCGAAGCCAAAGGGGCCAAGGTGGTGGCCGAGAACGCGAGTCCTCGCTCACACCCCGACCGGGGCGCTGATGAACTGGCGAAGCGTCTCTGTGCGTCGCCGGGAGGATCCTGACGCGCCGCTCGTAACTCGCGCCACTCATTGGCCCAGAGAGACCTCAGCGCCGGGATCGTGTCAGGAAAGTTGGGGTTACCGGCATTTGGCGCGGCGTCCCCGGTCCATTCGTCGTAATCAACCGTCGCCTTCGTCTGTCCGCGAGGCCCCAGTCGGTGGACCAACACTCCATAGTCGTCGTGCTGAGGACTCGAGTCATTGTTGGCACGGACAATCTCGATGGCGTGCTTGGTTGGCGAATCTTGTAATGGGTTACGAGCGGTGTCGCCCTCATTCACCGTCCAACGTCGTGTGTCGATCAGGTTCCCGCGTCGAGTAGCTGTCGCATCCTCGTTGTCACTCAAGACTGACTTAACCGGCGTCGGAGACCCGACGCCACAGTTCTGACACCAAGCGTTGGCGTCTACTCGCGAAATAGGTGACGAATTGCACGACTAAAAAAGCGTTGCAGACGCCTATTGATATACGTCGCATCGATGACCAACGGTCACCACCACAATCAAGAGGATCCCGTCATCAATGGTGTAAATGATTCGGTAGTCGCCCACCCTGAGCCGATAGCCGGGTCGCCCACGAA
>Ga0208080_1000292_pt1 | contig 24885 bp, 23 predicted proteins | sample NGESurdeep092012_3_FD_184476 | JGI IMG/M metagenome (GOLD analysis project Ga0208080, IMG submission 184476) | Arctic peat soil microbial communities from Barrow, Alaska - NGEE Surface sample 210-3 deep-092012 (SPAdes) | ecosystem: Environmental > Terrestrial > Soil > Wetlands > Peat ...
AATTCGTTCTGCACCTGCGAGCACATCGTCACCATGCCGGTGTCGTGCGGGCGCGGGCTGACTTCGCTGAACCAGACTTCGTCGCCTTTGACGAACAGTTCCACACCGAAGATACCCAAGCCGCCAAGGTCATCCGTCACCTTTTTTGCGATCTCGCGCGTGCGCTGCAAGGCCAGTGGTGACATGGCTTGCGGCTGCCAGCTTTCGACGTAATCGCCATGCACCTGGACATGGCCGATCGGGTCGCAGTAGTGCGTTTCTGTTTTGCCGTCCGTGCCGATCGCGCGCACGGTGAGTTGGGTTATTTCATAATCGAAACGGATCAGCCCTTCCACGATCACCCTGCCCTGATTCACGCGGCTGCCGCTGGCGGCGTAATTCCATGCCGCTTCCACCTCGGCGGCATTATCCACTTTGGATTGTCCCTTGCCGGACGAAGACATCACCGGCTTGATGATGCACGGATAGCCGATGTATTCAATCGCGGCGCGCATCTCGTCCAGGCTGTCGGCGAATTTATACGGCGAGGTCGGCAGACCCAGCGTCTCGGCAGCCAAGCGGCGTATGCCTTCGCGATTCATCGTCAAGCGTGCGGCACGCGCGGTGGGGATGACGCGCGCCAGCCCTTCGCGCTCGATCTGCTCCAGCATGTCGGTGGCGATGGCCTCGATCTCCGGCACGATCAGGTGCGGCTTCTCCTGCTCGATCAGCGCGCGCAGTTGTTTGCCGTCCGCCATGTTGATGACGTGAGCGCGATGCGCGACCTGGTGTCCGGGCGCGTTGGCGTAACGATCCACCGCGATGGTTTCCACGCCGAGGCGTTGCAGCGCGATGATGACTTCCTTGCCCAACTCGCCGCTGCCGAGCAGCATGACGCGGATGGCGGAAGGAGTGAGCGGCGTGCCGATGGTGAGCTGTTTCATTTGAGTAATCATTCAGTGTGATGGCGAGTGTTGGGACTGCGCGAAATTATACACGCGGAGGTATGGCTTTTCTTGTGCAACAAGAGGAGTAACATAAGCTGTTCATTCAACCGCAAGGAGCGAGATCATGACGAACATCGTGCAATTACTGGGCGACGAAGCAGAGCATCTGTTGAAATATCGTTGTACCTGCATACCCAAAGATTCGCTGCACCTGCCGGGGCCGGATTACGTGGATCGCGTCGTATCGATCAAAGACCGCAAGCCCGGGGTGCTGCGCAGCCTGCAAGCTTTTTATGGTCACGGACGGCTGGCCAACACCGGCTATCTTTCCCTACTGCCGGTGGATCAGGGCGTGGAACATTCCGCCGGCGCATCGTTCGCGCCCAGCCCGATCTATTTCGACCCGGAGAACATCGTCAAACTCGCCATCGAGGGCGGCTGCAACGGCGTGGCTTCCACGCTGGGTGTGCTGGGCTCGGTGGCGCGCCGCTACGCGCACAAGATTCCGTTCGTCGTCAAGATCAACCATAACGAAATGCTGACCTATCCCAACATCTACGACCAGACGATATTTGCCAGCGTGGATCAGGCCTTCGACATGGGCGCGGTAGCGGTGGGGGCGACGATATTCTACGGCTCCGAGCATTCGCGCCGGCAAATCCAGGAAGTCTCCGAAGCGTTCGAGCACGCGCATGAACTCGGCATGGCCACGTTCCTGTGGGCCTATCTGCGCAACCCGGCATTCAAGACTGCCGACAAGGACTACCACGTCGCCGCCGACCTCACCGGCCAGGCCAACCACCTTGCCGTCACGATCAACGCCGACATCGTGAAGCAGAAAATGGCCGAAAACAACGGCGGCTACAACGCGATCAAGTTCGGCAAGACCAGCCCCAAGGTATACAGCGAATTGACCACCGATCACCCGATCGATCTGGTTCGTTATCAGGTGGCAAACTGTTACATGGGGCGCGTGGGCATGATCAACTCAGGCGGCGAGTCGGGCAAGGATGACTTGCATCAGGCGGTGCGCACCGCGGTGATCAACAAGCGCGCGGGGGGCATGGGACTGATCTCAGGGCGCAAGGCGTTTCAGAAACCGATGCAGGACGGTGTTGCGCTGTTGAATGCGATTCAGGATGTGTATCTGGACAAGAATGTGACGGTGGCGTGATCGGCATGTTCACCATGTAAACGGTGACAACTGAAAGCCTCGGCGAGCTTGCTGTTACAGGATCAGGAACGGATCAATCCGGTACAACTATGGTTTGGGATTTTTCCGCGATTCCGCCGCGCTTGAGCATGGAAAGATATTCCGCCTCGTTGAGCGCAATCACTTTCTCCAGATAGGCGATGTTTTTCACTATCGATTCCATATAATAATTATTCTCGACGCCCATCACGTCCTTGAAGTGATGGGCCAGATTGACGTAGAGCCTGCCCAACGGGCCATCGAGTTTTTCCTGTGTGATTCCGTAAAACGATTTGGTCTGGCACAGCAGATCGTACATGTTCTGGTAATTTCCAAAATGCGCTTCCTTGAACTCCAGATACAGGAACAGCAATTTTTCCAGATAGGTGCGGTCAGCCATCTGACCGGTCAGGTCGGCGGTGACGACGATCTGCCCCAGCAAGCGGGTGCGTTCACCTGGAAATACAATTTCGGAAAACTTCAGCGCGGGCTCGGTACCGCTGATCATGGGCTCCAGCGCAGTCGCATAATTCAATGGTAGACGATGCTCGGCGAGGTATTTCTTCATGAATGCTATGCCGCGTTTGACATGGGTCTGCGTGTATTGGGCGCCGGTACCGCCTTCCTCGCCGTCCATCTGTGAATAGCCTATATCGTGCATCAGGGTGGCGATCATGATCAGCGTCATTTCATCGCCGGTCAGTTTGGTGCCGGAAATATGCACGCCGTGCATCAATCTGATGCCGCACAGGAAAACGTCCAGCGTATGGGGCTTGTCGTGGTAAAGCGTCTTGATAGAATGGTAGCCGGGGTATTCGCCGCGGAACAGGCTCATGACATCATTAAAAACAGTTTTGATCTGGGTCGTGTCATATCCGGGGTTGATACGGCCAAGAATGCCGTCTGCTTTGGTCCAAACCGTGCACGGGTCGGTGTTGGCAAACAGGTTGTCGATCTCGGCGGATGTAGGATTATTCTTCATGTTCAAATAATCAGTGCGTTGTGTACCCCGTCAAATTTATTGCAGTCGATTCGCGCAATATATTACAGGAATACCGCTGTATTCGGACAAAAAATTATCATGCTGAATCTCCAACAGAAAAATGGCGCGCCGCGCATCCTATATTTTTGATTCAGAATGTAATTTACCGGATAGCAAACTGGCGGATACGATCAGCAATGCGCCTATCCAGTCGCGCAGTTGCATCGCCTCATTGGCGAGGTAATACGACGAAATTGCAGCGATCACCAGTTCGAACAGAAACAACAGGATGGCGCGGTTGGACAACATTTTGGTGACACCGTATTGCACGGCAAAGCCAGTGGCGCATAACACGACACCGAGCAACCCGAGCAACAGCCAGGTTTGCGCATCCATCCCCGGCAGATGAACCTGCCCCCCGCCCTGCCACCAAAATAACGGGACCGTCAGCAAAACGGTGCCAAGCAGCACGCTACAAGACTTTGCTTCTACGCTCAAATGCGCGGCTCGCCGAGACACCACATTCGAAAGCGCGAAACTCATGCCCGCTGATAGCCCTATCCACTCGGAAATGTTTTGTGGCAGCGGCAAGCCGCGTTGCGGCTCCCACAACATGATCGCTGCACCGCATAAGGACAGTGCCATAACCAGATAGCCGTAGCGATTGAGCCGCTCACCCAGCAGCCAATAGGAAAACAGGATAGTCCATAGCGGCGCGAGGTAGAACAACAGCAACACGCGCATCACTTCGCCGTGCAGCATGGCCAGCACATAACCCAGATTCGCCCATCCCGCGCTCAACACCAGACCGGCTGCCCACCAGCCGGCTTTAGGGAGTTCGCGCCACACCCGCGGCAGCATGAACGCGCTGCATAGCAACGCCAGCGTATAGGTGATCAGCGTCGCCAGCGGGCCGGCCACGCCGGTTTCCTGCAACACCCGATAGGGATACCAGATCACCCCCCACACCAGGGCACCGCTCAGGATTCCGGCAACCGGCAATACATTTTGTTTTGATGACACTGGCCAGTCCCTAAATATGTAATGCGCCCGTATAATGCGCGCTGATTTTTCGCGCCACCCGAAATAGAAAACATAAATGGGATAGCAAATGAACCCGGATTTACCCAAATGAACCCAGATTTACAGAGACTGCAGCCCTACCCGTTTCAGAAACTCGCCGCATTGTTTCGCGAAGTTCAGCCCAACCCGGACTATCGCGCGATCAGCCTGTCTATCGGCGAACCGAAACACGCCACACCGCGATTCATCCGCGATGCGCTGACTGCCAACCTCGACGGGCTGGCGAATTATCCCACAACCGCCGGCAGCGACGCATTCCGCAGTGCAATAACCGACTGGCTGGCCGCGCGCTATGGCATTCCGGCACTCGAGGCCAAAACCCAGGTTCTTCCAGTGAACGGCAGCCGCGAAGCGCTGTTCGCCTTTGCTCAAACGGTGGTCGATCGCACGAAAACCAATCCCGTCGTGGTCTGTCCCAACCCGTTCTACCAGATTTACGAAGGGGCGGCATTCCTGGCCGGCGCCACGCCTCACTTCCTCAACACTTTGCCGGAACACAACTACGCGCTGAACTTAGCGCAACTGTCAGAAGAAATCTGGCAACGTACCCAATTGATCTACGTATGCTCGCCGGGCAACCCGACCGGGCGGGTGATGCCGCTGGCGGAATGGAAAACGTTGTTCGAGTTGTCCGACCGCCATGGTTTCGTAATCGCCTCGGACGAATGTTATTCCGAGATTTATTTTTCTGAAAAACCATTGGGCGCGCTGCAAGCCGCTCATCGCCTGGGTCGTGGCGACTATAAAAATCTGGTGGTATTCTCCAGCTTGTCGAAACGTTCCAACGTGCCGGGAATGCGCTCCGGCTTTGTAGCGGGAGATGCCAGGATCATCGAAAGATTTGCGCTATACCGCACCTACCATGGCTCGGCAATGAACTCGGCGATACAGGCTGCCAGCATCGCTGCCTGGAGTGACGAAGCACACGTTGCGGAAAATCGTCGCATGTATGCGGAAAAGTTCGCCAAAGTAGTTGATATACTCAAGCCGGTGCTGCCGGTCGAGATGCCGGATGCAGGCTTCTATTTGTGGATACGCACGCCGATCGCCGACACCGCCTTCGCGCAAGCCTTGTATCGAGACTATAATGTCACCGTGTTGCCGGGCAGTTATCTTGCTCGCACAGCTCAGGGTGTGAACCCCGGCGAGAATTTTGTGCGTCTGGCTCTGGTCGCAAGCACTGAAGAGACCGTAGAAGCCGCGCAGCGCATCGCCGAATTCAGTCGTCAGTTATAAGTTGCAGGTCGGGCTGTGCCCGACAACGCACCCCATGGGCACAGCCCGCCCTACAAAATCTAACGGCTAGCAACTGGCAACTTTAAATAGGAAAAATCATGGACCAATTGCAACAAATCATCGAAAAAAGTTTTGAACGCCGCGCCGAGATCACCCCGCGCAATGCCGACGCACAGCTCAAAGAAGCGGTCGATAGCGTCATCACCCAACTCGACCAGGGAAAACTGCGCGTAGCCGAGAAGATCGACGGTCAATGGGTCACTCACCAATGGCTGAAAAAAGCCGTACTGCTGTCGTTCCGCCTGGAAGACAATGCCTTCATCAAGGGCGGTTTCACCAATTACTACGACAAGGTACCGTCCAAGTTCGCCGACTACAACAGCCGCGATTTTCGCGAAGGCGGCTTCCGCGTAGTGCCTCCGGCAGCGGCGCGCAGAGGCGCGTTCATCGGCAAGAATGTGGTGCTGATGCCCTCATATGTGAACATCGGCGCTTATGTCGATGAAGGCACGATGGTGGACACCTGGGCGACGGTCGGCTCCTGCGCCCAGATCGGCAAGAACGTGCATCTGAGTGGTGGCGTGGGTATCGGCGGCGTGCTGGAACCGGTGCAGGCCAACCCGACCATCATCGGCGACAACTGCTTCGTCGGCGCACGCTCCGAAATCGTTGAAGGGGTGATCCTGGAGGACAACGTCGTGATCTCGATGGGCGTGTTCATCGGACAAAGCACCAAGATTTATGACCGAGAAACTGGCGAGGTCAGTTATGGCCGGGTACCATCCGGCTCTGTGGTTGTGAGCGGCAGCCTGCCTTCCAAAGACGGCAGCTACAGTTTGTACTGCGCGGTGATCGTGAAGAAAGTCGATGCCAAGACTTTGTCCAAGGTGGGCATCAACGAATTGCTGCGGGGAATTTGATAGGGAATCAATCGGGTGCCCCTAAAAATTCAAATTTCTAAGCCAGACAAGGCGTGCGAGAAAAATCGCCGCGCCGCATATTGCGTATATGCAAGCAAGATTTTTAGAGCACAACGAAGTATGGCAACGAAACTTTGGATTTTAAGGGGCACACGATGATCATCACACCATTACTGCAACTCGCCGCCAGCAAGCACGCTTCCGACTTGTTCTTTTCTGTCGGTGCGCCGGTCAACATCAAGATCGAAGGCATCACCATGCCGGTCAATGCACAAATTCTGGATGCCGATGTCGTCAAGCGCATCGCCTACGAGTTGATGTCTCCGAAACAGATCGCCGAGTTCGAATCCGAAATGGAGATGAATATGTCTTTCCGTGCCGATGGCATCGGCAATTTTCGTGTCAACATTTTTCGCCAGCGCGGCGACATCGCCATCGTGGCTCGCTTTATCAAGGCCCATATCGGCAGCTCGGAAGAGCTGCATCTGCCTGAAATACTAAAAGATCTGATCATGGAAAAGCGCGGCCTGGTGCTGGTAGTCGGCGCGACCGGCTCCGGAAAATCCACCACACTCGCCTCGATGATCGAGCATCGCAGCAACACCACCGGCGGCCACATTCTGACCATCGAAGAACCCATCGAATACATTTTCAGGCACGGCAAATCAATCGTTAACCAACGCGAGATCGGCACCGATACCCGTTCATACGAAAAAGCCTTGTCCAGCGGGATGCGCGAAGCACCCGATGTGCTGATGATAGGTGAAGTACGTGAGCGCGAGACACTCAAGCACGCGCTGATCTTCGCCCAGACCGGGCACTTGTGCCTGGCCACCCTGCACGCCAACAACAGCTACCATGCATTGAATCGCATGGTGAATTTCTTCCCTTACGATGCACGCAGAGGCGTTCTGGCCGATTTGTCGATGTGCTTGCGCGCAGTGATCTCGCAACGCCTGGTGCGTAACGTGCAGGGCAAGCAGGTTCCCGCCGTGGAGATCCTGTTGAACACGACGCTGATAGCCGACCAGATCAAGAACGATGAACTCGACAAGATACGCGAGTCGATCGAGAAGAGCGTTTCGACCGGTTCGCAAACTTTCGAGCAAGACCTCTACAGACTTTTCAAACGGGGAGAGATCACCAAGGAAGAGGCAATGCGCAACGCCGATTCGGCGAGCAATCTTTCTTCCCTTGTCGATTTCTCGGAGCGCACCAACACCCAAAAAGTGCCGGTATTTGACCCCAATCAGGTTGCGAATAAACCTTCTGCGAATTCTAATCTCGGCAGCATCAAGCTTAACTTGAATGACTCCTGATGAAGTTGTACGGCATTTCAAACTGCAACACAGTAAAGAAGTCGCGCGACTGGTTGGCGCAGCATGACATCGCAGTCGAATTTCACGATTTCAAAAAGCTCGGATTGGATGCCGCAACCGCGCAAGCCTGGCAGCGGCAAACCGACTGGACCAAGCTGATCAACCGCAGCGGCCTGACTTGGCGCTGCCTGCCTGACCAGCGCAAACAAGGCATCCAGGACGCGGCGGCTGCGCTGGAACTGATGCTGGAAAAGACCAGCGTGATCAAACGTCCTCTACTGGAAAAAAACGGCAAGCTGCTGCATGTCGGTTTCGACGCAGCGGCTTATTCTAAAATTTTCAATCTGACCTCATAACACTCAATCATGACCGATTCCCACCATGTCTGACACACTGCAACTTGCCAAAGCCCTGATCGCACGCCGCTCGCTCACACCCGACGATGCCGGCTGCCAGGACATCCTGATCGAACGCCTGGAAAAGCTCGGTTTCAAGATCGAGCGCATGCGTTTTGGCAACGTGGATAATTTCTGGGCAAGGCGCGGCACTACCGGCCCCGTCGTGGTGTTTGCCGGACACACCGATGTCGTACCCAGCGGCCCGCCGGAATCATGGTTCAGCCCGCCGTTCGAGCCGACCATCCGCGATGGCATGTTATTTGGACGCGGCGCGGCAGACATGAAGACCTCCATCGCGGCATTCATCACCGCCATCGAAGCATTTCTCGCGCAGCACCCGAAACACGATGGTTCGATTGCGCTGCTGATCACCTCCGACGAAGAGGGGGTGGCGGTGGACGGCACGGTACGCGTGGTGGAAGCACTGCAGGCACGCGGCGAATCGATCGATTATTGCATCGTCGGCGAACCCACCTCGAACAAGCTGGTTGGCGACATGATCAAGAACGGAAGGCGCGGTTCGCTGTCCGGCACGCTGATCGTCAAGGGCATCCAGGGCCACATCGCGTATCCGCACCTGGTGAAGAATCCGATCCACATGGTCGCGCCGGCGATCGCCGAACTCGCCGCCACCACCTGGGACAACGGCAACGAATATTTTCCGCCCACCTCCTGGCAGATCTCCAACATGAATGGCGGCACCGGTGCGACCAATGTCGTCCCCGGCACGGTCGAGATCTGGTTCAACTTCCGCTTCTCCACCGCCAGCACCGAGCAAGGCCTGAAAGACAAAGTCCACGCAATACTGGACAAGCACGGCGTGACCTACGACCTGAACTGGGAGTTGTCCGGCAAGCCCTATCTCACCGCCAAGGGCAGCTTGGTCGTGGCGATCAGCCGCGCGATCGAACAGTGTTACGGCATCACGCCGGAACTTTCCACCAGCGGCGGCACATCGGACGGGCGCTTCATCGCCGACATCTGCCCGCAGATCATCGAGTTCGGCCCGTTGAATGCCACGATACACAAGCTCAACGAATGTGTCGGCGTGGCCGACATCGAACCGCTCAAGCTCACTTACCAGCGGACGCTGGAAATTTTACTTGGGGAAAATTTACTTGGGCAAAATCTGCTGTGCAAATGAGCGATTTTTCTTTAAAGGCCGCACAAAATCTGCACACTGTGCGCGACTTCCTGCGCTTCGCGGTGAGCCGCTTCAATCAGGCAAAATTGTTTTTCGGGCATGGCAGCAGCGATGCCTACGACGAAGCCGCTTACCTGATCCTGCATACGCTGCATCTGCCGCTCGACAGACTGGAGCCGTTTCTCGATGCGCAGCTGACCGATGGCGAGCGCACCGAAGTATTGGGCATCATCCAGCGGCGCGTTGAAAAACGCATCCCTGCCGCCTATCTGACCCATCAGGCCTTGCTGGGGGATTTCAGTTTTTACGTGGATGAACGGGTCATCGTGCCGCGCTCGTTCATCGCCGAATTGCTGCTCGAACAACTCAGCCCGTGGATCGCCGAACCGGATGAAATCAATAGCGTGCTCGACCTGTGCACAGGCAGCGGCTGCCTCGCCATCCTCGCCGCACATGCTTTTCCGAATGCCCGCGTGGATGCCGCAGACTTGTCTCCTGACGCACTTTCTGTTGCCGAACGCAACGTAGCCGATTACGAACTGCAGGATCGCGTGAACCTGATCGAATCGGATCTGTTCGCCAAGCTCGACGGCAAACAATACGATTTGATCATCAGCAACCCGCCCTATGTGGATGCCGAATCAGTCAACGCGCTGCCGCAGGAATATCTGCACGAACCGAAAATGGCACTCGGCAGCGGCCATGACGGGCTGGATGCGACGCGCATCATCCTCAAACATGCCGCGCAACACCTCACCGGGAATGGCGTGCTGATCGTCGAGATCGGCCACAACCGCGACATACTGGAAGCCGCCTACCCCGATCTGCCGTTCACCTGGCTGGATGTCAGCGCGGGTGATGAATTTGTGTTCATGCTGCACCGCAACGACCTGCTGTAACTCGAAACAATTAGATGTCTGCCGAACACTACGAGAACTTCCCGGTTGCTTCTATTCTGATGCCCAGGCGGCTGCGCAAGCCGGTTGCGGCGATCTACCATTTCGCGCGCGCGGCGGACGACATCGCGGATGAAGGTGAGTCATCCAACGAGGAGCGCCTGAAGCGACTCAATGAGTTCCGTGCCGAACTGGCGCGCATCGCAGACAAAGAAACGCCCCTTACCACGCTGTTCCAGAACCTCGCCGCAGAAGTCCATCAGCACTCGTTACCGATGCAACCGTTTTACGATCTGCTCGATGCGTTCTCGCAGGATGTGATAAAAAAACGTTACGCCAACTTCGACGAGGTGCTCGACTACTGCCGACGTTCCGCCAATCCGGTCGGCAACCTGCTGCTGCATCTTTATGGCGAGGCCACGCCGGTCAACATCGCTTACTCGGATGCGATCTGCACCGGATTGCAGATCATCAACTTCTGGCAGGATGTCGCCAAGGATTACGCGATCGGTCGCATCTACCTGCCGCTGGATGAACTCGCGCTGTACGGTGTGAGCGAAGAGCAGATCGCGCAGGGCATCAGCAATGACGCGTGGCGCGCACTGATGAAGTTCCAGGTGAAGAGAGCGCGTGCGATGATGGTCTCGGGAAAACCACTGGGCAGCATACTCACCGGTCGCATAGGTCTGGAGATGCGCATGATCATCGCCGGCGGATTGCGCATACTCTCCAAACTGGAGAGCGCGCAGTACGACATGTTCCGCCACCGTCCGGTGTTGAAGCCGTTCGACTGGGTTATCATGCTCGCCAAGAGTGCTCCATATTAATTATTAAACCCGACATGGATCCAGATCAATACTGCCAGGACAAAACCGCCACCAGCGGCTCCAGCTTCTACTACAGCTTCATGTTCCTGCCCAAGGACAAACGCCGCGCAATCACCGCGCTGTATGCCTTCTGCCGCGAGGTGGACGACGTGGTGGACGAATGCTCGGATGCCAACGTGGCGCGCACCACGCTCAGCTGGTGGCGCACACAAGTAGCAGCAATCTATGGCGGAAAGCCGCAGCACCCGGTCGCGCAGGCACTGGTGCCAGTGGTGCAACAATTTCATCTGACACAGGAACATCTGCTCGAGATCATCGACGGCATGGAGATGGACCTTGAGCAGGCGCGCTATCCTGATTTCAAGTCGCTGCAACTGTATTGTTACCGCGTCGCCTCGGTGGTCGGCCTGCTCGCCGCAGAGATATTCGGTTACACCGACCGCAAGACACAGAAATATGCGCACGACCTCGGCATCGCCTTCCAGCTCACCAACATCATCCGCGACGTCGGCGAAGACGCGCGGCGCAACCGTATCTATCTGCCAATGGATGAGCTGGCGAAGTTCGGCGTGACGGCGGCGGACATTTTGAATTCGAAAGAAACCGAGAATTTCCAAAAACTGATGGCCTTCCAGATCGAACGCGCACAACGCTACTACCAGCAAGCATTGGGATACCTGCCCGCTGTGGACCGCAAGGCACAGCGCACCGGCCTGATCATGGCCGCGATCTACCAGGCCACATTGAAGGAAGTCGTCGCCAGCGGTTGCCATGTGCTGAAAGAGCGCGTCTCGCTCACACCGCGTTACAAACTGTGGTTGGCTTTCAAGGCGTGGCTCAAAAACTAAAAATAACAATTGCCCTCTCCCTAACCCTCTCCCACAAGTGGGCGAGGGGACAATCGTCATTTCTTCCATGCAAAAGAAATACCCTTTAAACCCTGCCATCATCGGCGGCGGCTACGCCGGCATGGCCGCCGCAGTCGCGTTGGCCGGGCGCGGCATCACGGTCACGGTGTTCGAAAGTGCCCAGCAACTCGGCGGACGCGCGCGGGGTGTGACCTATCAAGACACCCAACTGGATAACGGCCAGCACCTGCTGCTCGGTTGTTATCGCCAGACCCTGCACATGATCGAACAGGTCGGCGGAAATATCGAAAAGGATTTCCTGCGCCTGCCGCTGCAACTCGATCTGCACGGTGAATTCTCGCTCAAGGCGCCGCACTTGCCCGCCCCGCTCCATCTGATAGAACAACTAGCCATTCGAGTAGGTTGGCAAAAAACGCCATCCAACTCGCTGGTTATGTTGGTCGCTCTACTGACCGCACAAGGCCTGTCGTTCAGCGAACGCCTGAATGCCGCGCGCTTCATGCTCACAATGCGCAGCATGAACTTTCGTTTAGCCAACGACATGAACGTCACCGAACTGCTCGCACAACACGGCCAGGATGCCGAGCTGACGCAGAAGCTCTGGGAACCGCTGTGCATCGCCGCGCTGAACACGCCTATCCACAAGGCTTCCGCGCAAGTGCTGCTCAACGTGCTGCGCGACGCGCTGAACCGATCGCGTGCCGACAGCGACATGCTGCTGCCGCGCATCGATTTCACCGCACTGTTCCCGCAACGCGCCGCGAACTATGTCAAACTGCACGGCGGCAAGGTGTGCATCGCGTGCGGTGTGGAAGCACTGCGTCCGCTCGAAGACGGAATGGAAATCACTACGGCTAGCGGAACAACACGATTCAGCCACGTCATCTGCGCCGCGCCACCTGCGGTTGCCGCCAAGCTGCTGCGCCCCATCGCTGCACTTGCAGAAACCGTCGCACAGATCGACAGCCTGGAACATCAACCGATCTACACCGTGTATCTCCAATATCCCGCTCACGTCACCCTGCCCCACGCGATGCTCGGCCTGCACCAACGCTACAGCCAGTGGCTGTTCGACAAGGGACGCATCAGCGGACAACACGGCCTGCTCGCCGCCGTGATCAGCGCGGAAGGCATCCATCAGGAATTGCCACAGGAAGAACTGGCGCAAAAAGTAATCGCGGAATTGCGCGAAGAATTCGGCGTCGCCGAGCAACCCGCATGGTTCAAAGTCATCGCCGAAAAGCGCGCCACGTTCTGCTGCTCACCCAACCTGCATCGTCCATCGCAACAAACAGCCCTGCCCCGCCTGCTGCTGGCGGGCGACTATACGGCGGGCGATTATCCCGCCACGCTGGAAAGTGCGGTGTTGAGCGGGTTGAAATGCGCTGATGTTGTTATTATGCAGCGAGGCATTATGTAGGTCGGGCTTTGCCCGACATGGCGGGCACCCCCCGCAAGGAGTATGCCGTGGTTGTATGGGGCTGACGCCCCAACAACACATACGGCTTTACGTTGAGTCCACAAGGAGAGATCATGGCCTGGATCATTACGAAGTACTTTCTGACCGCCGCTGTTGTCGTGCTGGTCTCCGAGTTGGCAAAACGAAGCGACAAGCTCGGTGGCTTCGTTGCCGCACTCCCGCTCGTAACGTTCTTGGCGCTCATCTGGCTTTATATCGAGAAGCAGCCTCAGGAAAAGATTGCCAACCACGCCTGGTATACGTTCTGGTATGTCGTGCCAACATTACCGATGTTTCTCGCGTTTCCTGCGCTGCTTCCGCGCCTCGGTTTCTGGCCAACCCTGCTGACCTGCGTCATCATCACGGTCGTTTGCTTCGGACTCTTTGCGCTCGCGGTACGCCGCTTCGGCATTGAGTTGCTGTAATGCCAGAGTGGAAACCAGCCCGCGCATTTCTTATCAGGGCGGTTGCCGTGTTAGCATCCGACTGCAGTTTGAAATCAGGTGGGTAGTGCAGATGTCCCACTATGCGGCATAGCACTGCCAGAATATATGGCGTTTTTGCCATCTACTTTACTTTAGCCGTCTTGAAGCTGTATGCGAACCGGACTCTCACCATACAAATACAAGCGCCTTGCCGAAGAGTCTCTGAGGAATGCGCTACGACTGCACTGCGACTCAATTCTTTTGTTTATTTCTGGGTCATTCCCTTAGCGTTTCAGCTTTCCGTCCTTGCCTTAGAAGAGTTTGCCAAAGCAAAGTGAGTTGGCCATGTCTTCTATTCTTCCGTGACTAACGAAGGACTTCCCGATGCTCAATCTGAGCAGGAATGGTTGTCGTTGTTATATTCACATCCAAAAAAGTAATTTGCATTTGTGGCCAGAGAACTTTTTGACTTTTCACTGAAGTTAGTGCGTTTCATTGAAAGCAAGAAGCTTGAACACAAGAAACAGCAATCCGTGTATGTCGGTTTGGAGAGGGTCGGAAGAAGAGTAGATACAACCAGTCGAATCTCTACGCCGATGCGCATCAAAGAGCGGGATGCAAGACAAATCATTTCTTTGGCAAATCAAGAGTTCGTTGACATCTTCAATCTGATTGCACTAAACGATGGCTACTTTGGAATTTTCGAATTGGATGCCGTTATCAATCCCAATGAACATCAATTCATATTTGCGCGGCCCCATAAGTCCGGGCTAAAGGCGCGCCATTTTAGGAAGTAACATATTACGAAGGCCGACAATGCTATGTCATAGAACTCACACGTTAAACCGCGTAGGGCAGACAAGCGTAGCATTCTCGCCTTCGCGCTCTTCATAGCTTCGCCCGACTCAGCCGCAGTGCGTTTGTGATCACCGATACCGAACTGAAACTCATCGCAGCCGCAGCAATGATGGGCGAGAGCAGCAGGCCGAAGAACGGGTACAGCACACCTGCCGCAATGGGGATGCCGACCACGTTGTAGATGAAGGCGAAAAACAAATTCTGGCGGATGTTGCGCATCGTGGCGCGGCTCAGGCGCACTGCGCGCACGATGCCGTTCAGGTCACCCTTGACCAGCGTGATGCCTGCGCTTTCCATCGCCACATCGGTGCCGGTGCCCATCGCGATGCCCACTTGCGCCTGAGCCAATGCCGGTGCATCGTTGATGCCGTCGCCCGCCATCGCCACGAAACGGCCTTGTGCTTGCAGTTCCTTGACGATAGAGGCCTTCTGCTCGGGCAACACTTCCGCCTCGATACGGTCTATGCCCAGCTTGCGGGCAACCGCCTCGGCCGTGGTGTGGTTGTCTCCGGTGAGCATGATGACCTGCACACCTTCGTCATGCAGCGCGCGGATCGCCTCCTGTGTGGAAGCCTTGACCGGATCGGCAACGCCAATCAACCCCGCAGGCTTGCCGTCGATCGCCAGCAGCATCACGGTCTGGCCATCGCTACGCAATGACTCTGCGCGTGCGGGCAAGTCGCCTGCATCGATGTGTAATTCTTCCAAAAGTTTGAGATTGCCCAGCACGACTGCGCGACCTTCTACGGTTCCCGTCACGCCTTTGCCAGTGATCGAACGGAACTCGCTGACCGCCGTAAGTTTGATGTCCCTTTCCTGCGCACCCTTCACGATGGCTGCGGCCAGCGGGTGTTCGCTGGCGCGCTCCAGACTGGCACCCAGCCACAGCACTACTCCTTCATCGAAGCCTGTTAAGGCAACCACCGACATCAGCTTGGGCTTGCCCTCGGTCAACGTGCCGGTTTTGTCCACCACCAGCGTGTTCACCTTCTCCATGGTTTCCAGCGCCTCGGCATTCTTGATCAGCACGCCGGCCAGTGCACCGCGCCCGGTGCCGACCATGATCGACATCGGTGTGGCCAGCCCCAGCGCGCATGGGCAGGCAATGATCAGCACCGCCACCGCGTTGATGATCGCATGCGCCAGGCGCGGTTCCGGCCCCCAGATGCCCCATACCGCCAGCGTGATCAGCGCGACCCCAACCACTGCAGGAACGAAATAACCGGCAGCGACATCGGCCAGCCGCTGGATAGGCGCGCGCGAACGCTGCGCCTCGCTCACCATGTGCACGATCTGCGCGAGCAACGTATCAGCGCCGACGCGCTCGGCGCGCATCAACAAACTCCCGGTACCGTTCACCGTGGCGCCGATCAGGCGCGCGTCCTTGGTTTTTTCCACCGGGATGGATTCGCCGGTGACCATGGACTCATCCAGCGCGCTGGTTCCTTCCATCACGGTACCATCCACCGGCACCTTCTCGCCGGGGCGCACGCGCAGCACATCGCCCGGCTGCACCTGCTCCAGCGGGATGTCTTCCTCGTTGCCATCAGTGCGCACGATGCGCGCGGTCTTCGGCGCGAGACCCAGCAGCAGTTTGATCGCAGCGCTGGTTTGGCTGCGCGCGCGCAACTCCATCACTTGGCCTAACAGCACCAGCGCCATGATCACCGCCGCAGCCTCGAAATAAACCGGCACCGTACCCATCATGCTGCGCATCGCGGGCGGAAAAATTCCCGGCAGCAGCATCGCAACCACACTGTATATCCATGCCACGCCGACACCCAGCGCGATCAGGGTAAACATGTTGAGGTGGCGGTTGACCAGCGAGGCCCAACCGCGCTGGAAGATCGGCCAACCACCCCACAGGACAGCCGGAGTCGCCAGCGCGAATTCGATCCATTGCAGCGCCGTCATCGAAATGGATTCCGGCAGCGTTTGCGGAAACAGGTCGGTGCCCATCGCGATCACGAATACCGGCGCGGCCAATGCCGTGCTGATCCAGAAGCGCCGCGTCATATTGTCCAGTTCGGGATTCTCCTCATTGGCTGCCACCGTTCTGGGTTCCAGCGTCATGCCGCAGATTGGGCAATTTCCGGGTTCGCTGCGCACGATCTGCAGGTGCATCGGGCAAAAATATTCGGTGACATCCGGCTTGCGCATGGCATTTACCGGCTCCAGCGCCATACCGCACTTTGGACATGCGCCGGGTGTGGCCTGATGGACTTCGGGATCCATCGGGCAGGTATAGCCGCCGGCAGATATGGCTGTAGATGCGGGTGCCGGGACAGGGTTGAGGTATTTATCGGGGTCAGCCGTAAACTTGGCCTGACACTTCGGATTGCAAAACAGATAGGTCTTTCCCTCGTGCACGTGACGAAGCTTGGTGTCGGGCGACACGGTCATGCCGCATACGGGGTCCTTGTTTATTCCCGAATCCACTATAGGGGCTGTACTCATGATGTTCACCTCATTGAAATAATATCAATTCTAAATCGATAATACATTTTTTGTAGGGCGGGAGCAGCCCAACCTTATGCCGGTCAGCGCAGTTTCGCCGGTGCTACTTAAATGCGGAAAAACAAAGCGGGGGCTGGAGGAAACCCGGCGGATTGCCCGCCGGGTTTGCAGGATTACTTCTGCGCGGGTGACGCAGGCATATCCTTGTGCATCTGGTCCATCTGTTTACTCATCTGGCCCATCTTCTTCTGCATATCGGCATCCATCGTCATATCCATGTTCTTCATGCCCGACATTTTTTTCATCATGCCCGACATGTTATTCATCATGCTGCCCATTTGCTTCATCTGGCTTGACATCTTCTTCATCATGTCCGGGTTCATGCTGCCACCTCCCATCATGCCGGACATATCTTTCATCATATTCGACATGTCGCTCATCATTCCGGTCATGTGCTGCGTGCCAGGCTCGCCCTTATCGCCCATACCCATCGCTTCATGCCCGCCTTGCATTTCTGCAAAGGCCGGAAGCGCGAAGGCTAGTCCGATGATCAAAAATGCCGATCCAACTTTTTTCAATACTGAGTGTTTCATGGTTTACTCCTCGGTTAACAGGGACATCCCCTAAAATTATTGCTGGACTCAAAAAAGGCCACCGAACGATTTCGCATTACGATCGTTCCGGCGGTTTTTTCAGATCAAGCGGCCATCTTGCGGCATGCCTCGGCGCAACGACGGCACGATTCGGCACAACGCTTGCAGTGATCCATATCATGCTCGCCGCATTGTTTCGCACACCAGTCGCAGATGTCCGCGCACAGCTTGCATATTTGCTTGGCGAACGGACTGTTGCGGGCGATCGCGTCGGCGCACAAACGGCAGATCGCCGCGCACTCGATGCAGCAGGCCGGACAGGCATTTTTGCTTGCCTTGCCGCTCATGTGCGAGAAACAATTGCCGCACTCGGTCGCACAGTCGTTGCAGGCGGCGATGCAGTCCTTCGCGCTCTGGTTCAGATGATTACTCATTGTGTATCTCCTTTGGTTGATTGAGAAATGCAACCAAGGACAGCAGGAAGGAAAATTCTCTTGCCTGTGTCTCGACCGCTCAGGGATTGTCCTCTTCCTGAAGACATTCTCTGTGCGTTTGCACACGTTCTCGTCCCAGTCCGTGAAACCATGTATTCACAAAGCCTATCATTCCATCCGGGAATAGAATAGGTAAAAGGCCAGAGCGCATATCATATTGATGGTGCCTGCGGTCAAATCCAGCCCACTGCCCGTGCGCAAAGGGTCGAGTCGATCCCTGATTTGCTCCCTAAAATTCAGACTAACGAGAAATCCGGTGCGCGGCAATGAATAACACCTACCTTGCCGCGTTACCGGGCCGGGTATTTCAGTGCTTGTCTTTCGTGTGGTCATGCATAGGCATGTCTTTCATGGACCCTTGCTTGTCCGTACCGGCAGCAGGCTCATACATCGGCATACCGGTTTTCTCTTCCATATGATTGTGCTTCTTCACTTTCTTCTTTGCCGGCTTTTTTACCTCGCCGGTTCCCGTCTTGGCGGCCTCGGTTTTTTCCGCCTTGGCATCGGCAGGGTGCTCTTCGACAGCAAACGCGGTTGCAGTAGAGGCGGCAAATATCGCCAGCATAGCGGCAAGTAATGTTGATTTCAGTTTCATTTTGTTCTCCAATAATTTGATCAATGTGTGTGCTGCAATAAATTTAGACCCTATACGTGTTGAGACACCTCCTTTCTAAAATACTTTGTTGCGCAGCGATGGTTCGGCACGCCAGATGTTCACTTCTTCCTGAGAGTGCAAAGATCGCGCGGAATGCGCGAAGCGACCACGTGCCGGATACCGGAATACATCCGATCCATCGTTCGCTCCTGCTTAACAAGGATGCAAACATCAAATTTGACCGCTGGAGATGGTCAGCTTCTGGATAAGCGTCGCCATGTCCACCGCAGTCAGACCCGATACGTTCTTGTTGGAACCCATGAAACCCGTCATCGCCGTTGCCAGGCTGCTGGTACCGGCGGTTATTGGCATCATGCTTGTTCCTCCCATCATTCCGGTCCCCATGGTGACCGAGGTGTTACCCATCTTGCCGTTCATGATGCCATCCGAAGCATCGCTCATCATGGCCGTGACAAAGGCCGAGGAGACTGTCATGTTGAGGGTCGTGGCGGACTGCGACATGGCCGCTATCGTCAGGCCGTAGTTCTTCATATCTTGGGTGATCCCGACAGCGACGCCGGAACCCGCCACCAAAGGATTCATCGGCTGGACGTGAAGGATGTCGCTCACCATGAAGTAGTTGCCCATGGCCGTGTTCGCTGCGGTGATGTTGGCGTCGGTCATGCCGCCCGCCATGGCCTGCGCGCGGGTCTGCGCCATTGAGGTGACGGGCGTGACCTGGATGCCGGTGACGTTCGCGCCAGCTGCGACGGTTGGCATGACGGCAGTCATCACGTCACCGGTCGCCATGCTCATGTTAGTTCCCTTGGCCTCGTCAATATAGGTGCCGCCGCTCATCTGCAGCATCACCGGGCCCGCGTAACCGCCCGTGATCATGGTGAAGTTGCCGTTGGCGTCGCTCGTCGCGGTGGCGATCTGCGCGCCGATCTGGCCGTTACTGATGGCGTAGGCCGTCATCGTGGCATTGCTCACCGGGCCTTTGGTGGCGGTACCACTGATGCTGCCTTGAACCGTGGCGCCACCTCCGCCGCCACAGGCCGTGATGATGGACAGAGCGAGCATAGAGAAAAGGATTTTCAGTGTCTTCATGGATGCTCTCCATAATGTCGTAATTTCATGTGCATAGATTCCTGTTTTCATTTTGATCTCCAATGGTTTGATTAATGGTTGTGCTGCGATAAATTTAGACAAAATACGTTTTTGGACACCTTCTTTCTTAAACAAAATCTATAACCAACGACTTGCCCAGCGTTAACCAATGACTTGGTTGGCGTAGTTTGCCAACTTAGTCAGATGGCTATGCAAAGCCTTTTGCTGGATTAGCCAGAAGGCTATAACCAGTCGCTTGTCTAACGTTTTTTGGTGGTTTAGCGGAATGGCTAGTTGTTTCATCAGTAGTTCCATCAGTGCGGGTGAGCATGCTCATCATTTGGATATTTGCCGCTCGCGTTATCATCGTGGCTATGGGCATGGTCATCCTCATGAAGAGTGTCTTCACCTTGCACAGGCATGTCTACATGGTCATCGCCGTGCTCATGGGTATGACCTGGACCCTCCGGTTTGGGCATGGACATCACGCCCAAACCATAGCGGTAAACCAGTTCGCTGCCATGCCATGCGGTGGACAGCAACAAGCCCGCCGCGATGACCAGCAATGCGGTGAACAGCCAGCCCTTGCCTCTACCATGCCGCGACAAGTAATACTCCCAGCCCGCGATACCAAGCAACAGCGCGAAGGTAGCCATCGCCCAGTTGCGGTGTTCGGTCATCGCGATGTGCGAGGGCGCATCATGAGCGACCGTGTTAAAGGCATACCAGCCCGCCGCGACGGTGAGCAGCGTAAAACCCACGCCGAACCACAGGTTCCAGCGCGCGACTATCGTCAACTGGTTCGCCAGCTCGCCTTTGGGCAAAAAGTGGGACAGCAGGTGGATGGTTGCGGCGATGATCAACAGTGCCACCGTGAAGTGGACAAATATCGGATGCCAGTTGGGAATAATTTCGATCATGTTCACTCCCTCCAATTGTCATTATTCAGTGCTGATGTTCGGTTGTTTCTTGCTGCACAACCGGCTTGGGTGATTCGATCCTGGCCTGTTGCGCGGCATCACCTGCCATCTCGGCATGTCCGCCACTATGCCCCATGCCCATCATGCCCATATGCCCGCTTCCCAGCCAAACGACAGCCAGCATCACGACCATGATCACCAACATAACTTCTCCTGTTTGATAACGTTTCATCTTTGCTATTCCTTTTTCGTGTTGTGCATGAAATGAGTCATGCGCTCATGGTATGAACAGCCCCCATCTCTCAAGAAGAGGGGTGTTTAATTTCGCGACTTTTGACCAGCGCATACAGCACCGGTATCACCACCAGCGTCAGCACCGTGGAGGAGATCATCCCGCCTATCATCGGTGCGGCGATGCGGCTCATCACTTCGGAGCCGGTGCCGGTTCCCCACATGATCGGCAGCAAACCGGCCATGATCGCCACCACGGTCATCATCTTCGGCCGCACCCGTTCCACCGCGCCCTGCATGATCGCGGCATGCAGATCATCGCCGGTTAGCGCGCGTCCCTCGGCAACACAGCGCGCGCGGATATCCTGCCAGGCGCGATCCAGATAGATCAGCATCACCACGCCGGTTTCCGCCGCGACACCCGCCAATGCTATGAATCCGACAGCCACCGCAACCGACAGGTTGTAGCCGAGCAGCCACATCAGCCACACGCCGCCGACCAGCGCAAACGGCACGGACAGCATCACGATCAGCGTTTCGGTGATGCGCCTGAAGTTAAGGTACAACAACAAAAATATCAGCAGCAACGTGATCGGGATGACGATCTTCATCTTCGCTGCGGCACGCTCCATGTATTCGAACTGCCCGCTCCAGGTCGCGTAGTAGCCGGGCGGGAACTTCACCTGCTGCGCCACCGCCTTGCGCGCCTCGGCCACATACGAGCCGATGTCGCGGTCGCGGATGTCCACGTAGATATACGCCGACAGCAGCGCGTTCTCGGTGCGTATCGAAGGCGCACCCTTGCTGATGAAGATCTTGGCAAGTTGTCCGAGCGGGATCATCGTGCCGCCCCCTTCGCTGGTCATCGGTGTCGGCACCAGCACCTCGCGCGCGATCTGTTCCGGTGTGCCGCGCAATTCGCGCGGGTAGCGCACGTTCACGCCAAAGCGTTCCAATCCTTCCACGGTGGTGGTGACATTTTCGCCGCCCAGTGCGGTGGCGATCACATCCTGCACCTCGCCCACCGTCAGCCCGTAACGCGCCAGCGCGATGCGATCAGGCTCGATGTTGAGGTAGAAACCGCCGGTGATGCGTTCGGCAAATGCACTGCTCGTGCCCGGCACTTTCCTGACCACGGCTTCGATCTCCTTGGCCAGATGTTCCATCTCATCCAGGTTCTTGCCGAACACCTTGATGCCGATCGGTGTACGGATGCCGGTGGACAGCATATCGATGCGCGCCTTGATCGGCATGGTCCACGAGTTCGCCACCCCGGGAAATTGCAAGGCCTTGTCCATCTCGGCGATCAGCTTGTCGATCGTCATGCCCGGCCGCCACTCTTCTTGCGGCTTGAGGTTGATCACCGTCTCGAACATCTCCAGCGGTGCAGGATCGGTGGCGGTCTGCGCGCGTCCCGCCTTGCCATACACCAGCGCGACTTCGGGAAAGCTCTTGATGATCCTGTCCTGCGTTTGCAGCAGCTCTGCAGCTTTGGTGACCGACATGCCCGGCAGTGAAGCAGGCATGAAAAGCAGCGTGCCTTCATTCAGGGTCGGCATGAATTCGCTGCCCAGACGCGACACAGGATAGAGGGTCAGTCCCATCGCCAGCAGCGCCACGACGATCGTGGTTTTTTTACGGCGCATCACGGCGGCAATGATCGGGCGATAACCCCAGATCAGGAAACGGTTCAGCGGATTCTTTTGTTCCGGCATGATGCGGCCGCGTATGAACAGCATCATCAGCACCGGCACCAGCGTGACGGAGAGCAACGCCGCACCGGCCATCGCAAACGTCTTGGTAAAGGCCAGCGGTGCGAATAGCCGCCCTTCCTGCGCCTCCAGCGTGAACACCGGCAGGAACGAGACAGTGATGATCAGCAGCGAGAAGAACAGCGATGGGCCGACTTCCTTGCACGCCGTCAACATTGCTTCAAATCGCGACTCACCCTCCTTGAGTCGCTCCAGATGTTTGTGCGCGTTCTCTATCATCACGATGGCCGCATCCACCATCGCGCCGATCGCGATCGCGATCCCGCCCAGGCTCATGATGTTGGAATTCACGCCCAGTGCGCGCATCGCGATGAAGGCGATCAGCACGCCGACCGGCAACATCACGATCGCGACCAGCGCGCTGCGCGCGTGCATCAGGAACACCATGCACACCAATGCGACGATCAGGCCTTCTTCGAACAGCGTGCGTTTGAGCGTGGCAATGGCGCGCTGGATCAGGTCGGAGCGGTCATACACCGTCAGAATCTTCACACCATCCGGCAGGCCGGCGGAAATTTCGGCGATCTTGTCCTTGATGTTCTGTATCACTTCCAGCGCGTTCTGCCCGTAGCGCGCCATCGCGATGCCGGACACCACTTCTCCTTCACCATTCAATTCTGAAATCCCGCGCCGCTCGTCAGGTCCCAACTCGACCCGCGCGATGTCACGCAGCAGCACCGGTGTGCCGCGCTCGGATTTCACGACCAGATTCTCGATGTCGCTCTTGCCGCGCAGATAGCCTTTGCCGCGCACCATGTACTCGGTCTCGGCCATCTCGATCACCCGCCCGCCGACATCGCGATTGGAATCGCGTATCACCTGTGAAACTTTACTCAACGGAATGTTGTATGCGCGCAACTTCACCGGATCGACCGTCACCTGATACTGCTGCACGAAGCCGCCGATGGAAGCCACTTCCGCCACACCGTGCGCCTTGGTGAGTTGATAGCGCAGATACCAATCCTGGATGGTGCGCAGTTCGGCCAGATTATGTTTTGCGCTGAGCACGGCGTACTGGTACACCCAGCCCACCCCGGTCGCATCCGGCCCCAGTTGAGGAGAGACGCCTTTGGGCATGCGCCCCGCGATGCTGTTGAGATATTCCAGCACACGCGAACGCGCCCAATAGATGTCGGTGCCGTCCTCGAAGATCACATACACGAACGATGCGCCGAAAAACGAGAAGCCGCGCACCACCTTGGATTTCGGCACGGACAGCATCGCCGTGGTGAGCGGGTACGTCACCTGATCTTCGACCACCTGCGGTGCCTGCCCGGAGTATTCGGTATAGACGATCACCTGCACGTCGGACAGATCAGGCAATGCGTCCAGCGGAGTTTTGACCACCGCATAAATTCCCGCCAGCGTGATGAACAGCGTGACAAGAATCACCAGAAATCGGTTGCGGGCCGACCAGTCTATGATGGCATTCAACATATCAGTGTCCCCCGTGCCGGCTTTGGGCAGATTCTGCCGGCGGTGTATTGCCATCCGGTTGCTCTTGACCGCCCATTCCACTCAACGCCGCCTTGAGATTGCTCTCCGCATCGATCAGAAAATTGGCGGATGTCACCACCTGCTCGCCTTCTGCAATCCCTTCCAGCACTTCGACATAATTTTCGCTGCTGCCGCCCAGCTTGACGGTGCGCGGCTCGAAGTGTCCCTCTGCCAGTTGTACCAGCACGACTTTTCTGGTGCCACTGTCGATCACGGCAGAAACCGGCACGGTAAGTACCTTGCCACCATGAGAAACAGCAAGCTCCACGTTGGCAAACATCGCGGGCTTGAGCAATCCATTCGGATTGGCGAGTTCCACCCGCACTTGCACCGTGCGGGTTGCCGTGTCCAGGGTCGGATAGATAAAGTCGACCTTGCCCACGAAATGTTTGTCCGGATAAGCGGCGATATTGACCTGGGCGACAGTGCCTGCCTTAATCAGGCCGATGTCCTGCTCGGCCACCTCGGCCAGGACCCATACCGATGAAAGATCCGCGATCTGATACAGCACCTCACCCGGCATGAAGCGCATGCCCTGCACCGCTTTCTTTTCCAGCACGATACCGGTGACCGGCGCGTAATACGTCAGGTTTTTCCTGGCTTCCCCATTCGCCAGTTGCTTGATCTGATCATCCGCGATATCCCAATTTTTCAGGCGCGCAAGGCTGGCTGCGGCGAGTTG
>Ga0208080_1000294_pt1 | contig 24773 bp, 19 predicted proteins | sample NGESurdeep092012_3_FD_184476 | JGI IMG/M metagenome (GOLD analysis project Ga0208080, IMG submission 184476) | Arctic peat soil microbial communities from Barrow, Alaska - NGEE Surface sample 210-3 deep-092012 (SPAdes) | ecosystem: Environmental > Terrestrial > Soil > Wetlands > Peat ...
GATCGCTGAACTCGCGCTCCTTGTTGCGGCGCTCGGTTTCCGGCATGGTGACCGCGTTTTTCTCCAGGCTTTCCTGCAGCTTGCGAATCTGCTCGGCCATTTTCTGCATTTCCTGGTCGCGCTTGGCGAATTCCTGCTCGATCTTCTTCTGCGCGCGCACCGCCGGGGCGGCGTCACGGAACACCCTTTCGGTGTTGACGAACCCGATTTTGAAATCGGCGGCGGCAGCCGTGCTGCCTATCATTGCAATCAACGCGCCAAATACGATTTTTTTCAAACTGATCTCCTCAAACCCTAAAAGACCTGCCCCATCTGGAACTGCAGGTGCTGCACTCGATCCTCCGGTTTGGCATTCAGCGGATGGCCATAACTGAGGCGCAACGGCCCCATGGGCGAATTCCAACTGAACGACAGGCCGGTCGAATAGCGCAAATCCGACATGCGCATTTTCTCATCTGCACCGAATACCTGACCCGCATCGAGGAACACCCCCATCCGCATTGAACGGTCCACGCCCGTTCCGGGCACCGGGAACAGCACTTCAGCGTTTCCGACCAGGCGCTTGTTGCCACCCAGGAAGGCGCCTTGCGAATCACGGGGGCCAAGGGAGTATGAATCGTAGCCGCGCACCGAGGTGACGCCACCGGCATACAAATTCTTGTAAAACGGCAAAGGTTTTCCGCTCATGCCATTGGCTGCCCCGATCTCGCCGTTGAGCATCAGCGTATAACTGCGCGATATGGGGTAATACCACTGCGCCTGCTGGGTGACCTTATAGTATTTCAGCGTTCCCCCCGGCAGTCCAGCTTCCAGGCTGGCCCGGACCAAGGCACCCTTGGTCGGCAAAAGGGCACTGTCGCGTTGGTCGCGTATCCAACCAATTGTCCCCGGAAACGCGCTGTTGCTCTTACCGAAGATGTTGACAAATTCCTGGTACCTTTGCGGACTGGTCTGATCGACGCCGATCTTGGTGTTTTCGGCGCCAAGACCGAAGCCGAGATTATCTAGCTCAGTCAGCGGCACGCCATAGCGCACCCCTCCGCCGATCGTGTTAGTGGTGTAAAAGCCCAATCCCAGCAAAGAAGCGTCGAGGCGGCGATCGTAGATGTCGAAGCCGCGGCTGACGCCGTCCACCGTGTAGTAGGGGTCGGTGAAGCTCAAGCCGATGTTCCTGCTGATTTTGCTGGTGTTGAGTTGCAGGCTGAGGTGTTTGCCGCTGCCAAAAATGTTCTGCTGCGTGATCGAGCCGCTCAGCACCAGTTTTTCCGTGGATGAAATGCCGGCGCCAAGCATGATGGCTCCGGTCGATTTTTCCTTGACCTTTAAATTCACGTCCACCTGGTCCGAGGTGTTCGGCACGGCCGGCGTGTCGACGTCGACCTCCGAAAAATACTGCAGCCGCTCCAGGCGCTGCTTGGATTTCTGTATCTTGTCGCCGTCGTAGTAGGCGCCTTCGAACTGGCGCAACTCGCGGCGGATCACCTCGTCACGGGTTCGGGTGTTGCCCGAGATGCTGATACGGCGCACGTAGACCCGCCGCCCCGGATCGATCATTATGGTCAATGCAACCCGCTTGGCGGTCTTGTCCAACTCGGGAACCGCGTTGGCGTTGGCGAAGGCGTACCCCTCGTTGCCCAGCCGGTCGGTGATTTTCTTGGTGCTCTCGCTGAGCCTTTCGCGCGAGAAGGTCTCGCCTGGTTTCAATTGGATCAGCCGGCGCACTTCCGCCTCCGGCAGCAGCATCTCTCCGCCTACCTTGATATCCGAGACGGTGTATTTTTCGCCCTCGGTGAGGTTGATCGTGATGTAGATGTCCTTCTTGTCCGGGGTGATCGACACTTGCGTCGAATCGATGTTGAACTCGAGGTAGCCGTTGTTGAGATAATGTGAACGCAACGTCTCCAGGTCACCGGACAATTTCTGCTTCGAATACTGATCGTTCTTGGTGTACCAGGTCAGCCACCCCGGCGTCTGCAGCACGAACAATTGCAGCAGGTCCTTTTCCTTGAATGCCTTGTTGCCGATGATATTGATCTGGTGAATCTTGGTGACATCGCCCTCGTTGATGGAAAAGCTGACGCCCACGCGATTGCGCTCGAGGGGCGTGACCGTGGTGACGACGCTGGCGCCATAGCGCCCGCGCGCCAGATATTGGCGCTTGATCTCCTGTTCAGCCTGATCGAGCAGCGCCTTGTCGAGAGATCGCCCCTCGGCCAAGCCAATTTCGCGCAGCCCCTTGCGCAATGCCTCCTTTTCGAATTCCTTGTTGCCGATGAAATCGATCTGCGACACGGCCGGGCGTTCCTCGACCATTACGATCAGCACATCGCGCTGGACTTCCAGGCGCACGTCTTTGAAAAATCCGGTCGCAAACAGCGCCTTAATCGCCGCGGCGGCCTTTTCATCGGTCATGGTTTCACCGACCTTGACCGGGAGATAGCTGAATACCGTACCGGCCTCGATGCGCTGGATGCCTTCGACGCGGATATCGCGCACCACGAAAGGATCGAATGCGTGCGCGGCGCCGACCCACATGCAGATGAGTGCGACGGCAAGGTGTCTGATCATGTTCAGGGTTAGCCGGAAATCAAGCGATTAATATCGTTATAGAAGGCAAACGCCATCAGAACCAGCAACAGGGTCAGCCCAAGTTTCTGGCCGATTTCCATGATCCGATCCGATACCGGGCTGCCTTTGAAAATTTCGACCGTATAATACATCAAATGTCCGCCATCCAATAACGGAATCGGCAGCAGGTTGAGCACCCCGAGGCTGATGCTGATCAGCGCCAGGAAATTCAGATACGACACAAGCCCGAGCTGCGCCGATTGACCGGCATAATCGGCAATGGTCACCGGTCCGCTGAGATTCTTCCATGAGACCTGTCCGATCAGCATTCGTCCAAGCATGCGCAGACTGAAGACGGACGTGTCCCAGGTCTTTTCTACTGCCTTCGCCAGCGCGCTTGCGACACCATAGCGTACCACGGTAACGAGTTTGTCCAATGCCTGCTGGTCGAGCTTTGCCGCCGCGCCTATGCGCCCTGTTGCGGAACCGTTCTGCTGCACGGCTTCGGGAACGAGCGTCAGCTCGCGGCGTTCGTCTCCGCGCTGGTAAGTCAGCCGCAGTTCACTGCCGGCATGACTGCGCACCTGTTCCACCAATTCGTCCCACGAAAGGATGGGCTTGCCGTTCGCGACAAGGATGCGATCACCCGCTTGCAGGCCGGCCTGTTCCGCTACGCTGCCGGGCACGATCTGGCCGATCACCGGACTGATTTCCGGTCGATAGAGCCTCAAGCCGATCAAAGCCAGCGTGTCGCCTTCAAGCTGCTCCGCGTCGAAGGGCGACAAATCGAGCGTGCGCCAGTTGAGCTGGTTGCTTCGGTTGAGCACTTCCACCTTCACCTGCGCTCGCTCCAGCGCGAGTTGCAGCATGCGCCAGCGCACATCCTGCCAGGAGGTCACCGGCTCGCCGTTGATCGCGCGTATGGTTTCGCCCGATTCGAAGCCGGCGCCGGCGGCGGGCGTGCCCGACGGCGGCAAAGCCACCACCGGCCGCGCTTCCTGCACGCCGTGCATGAACAGCAGCCAGTAAAGCAGTATCGCGAACAGGAAGTTGGCGAGCGGCCCGGCGAGGACGACGGCATAGCGGCGCCACACGTTCTGCCGGTTGAACGCGCGGCCGAGCTCCTCTGGCGCCACCTCGCCCTCGCGTTCGTCCAGCATCTTGACGTAGCCGCCGAGCGGCACCGCCGCTACCACCCACTCGGTCTCGTCCCGGCCGAATCGTTTCTTCCACAACGGCGGGCCGAAGCCGATTGAAAAGCGCAGTACCTTGATGCCGCAAAGCCGCGCGACCAGGTAGTGGCCGTACTCGTGCACGATGACGAGCGCTCCGAGCGCGACCACGAATGCGGCGATCGTATGCAGCAGGTTCATAACTTGGCCGCCATAGCCCCGACCTGCAGCGCCGCGTGCCGGCGCGCGGCGGCATCCGCTTCGAGCACATCATCCAAGCTGGCCAGCGGGCGCGGGCGCAATTCATTCATCACCGCCTCGATCACCGCGGTGATGGCAAGAAACGGTAGCCGCCGCTCGAGGAAGGCGGCGACCGCAATTTCGTTGGCCGCGTTCAGCGTCGCCGGGCTGGTACCGCCTTCCTCCAGGGCACGATACCCCAGCCGCAGCGCCGGAAAGCGCACGAAATCCGGCGCCGCAAAATCGAGCCTGCCGACGCGGGACAAGTCGAGCGAGCCCACGCCCGCTTCAATCCGCTCAGGGTAGGCCAGCGCGTGCGCGATCGGCGTGCGCATGTCGGGGTTCCCAAGCTGGGCGATGACCGAGCCATCGGCGTATTCGACCATGGAATGCACCACGCTCTGCGGATGGATCACCACCTGAATTTGCTCAGGCGTTGCTCCAAACAGCCAGTGCGCCTCGATGATTTCGAGCGCCTTGTTCATCATGGTGGCCGAATCCACCGAGATCTTTCGCCCCATCACCCAGTTCGGATGGGCGCAGGCCTCATCCGGCGTCACGCTCTGCAGCCGTGCCAGGTCGGTTTCCCGGAACGGTCCGCCGGAAGCGGTCAACAGCACACGCCGCACGCCGTGGCTGCCCAGATCACCGGCGAGAAAATTGGGCAGGCACTGGAATATGGCATTGTGCTCGCTGTCGATGGGCAGCAGCGTCGCACCATGAGTGCGCACCGCGTCCATGAAGATGGGCCCGGCCATGACCAGGGCTTCCTTATTCGCCAGCAGCAACTTCTTGCCCGCGCGCGCCGCGGCGAGGGTGGGTGCGAGGCCGGCCGCGCCGACGATTGCCGCCATGACGCAGTCGGTTTCTGGATGGGCCGAAATCTGCTCCAATCCCTGCGGGCCGATCAGGACTTGCGTCGCGCCTGCGTCAAGGCGCGCATTCAGTGCGTCGGCCTGCGCGGCATGCGCCACCACTGCGTAGCGCGGTTTGTGGCGCAGGCACAGTTCGGCCAGTGCATCGATGCGCTCATTTGCGCTCAGGGCAAATATGCGGAAACGTTGCGGATGCCGCGCCGCTACATCGAGGGTGTTGAGCCCGATGGAACCGGTCGCCCCGAGTATGGTGAGATTCTGCAGCCGGCTCATGACAGATATACCAGGGCCGCAACCGGCAGCACTGCAGTGAGGGCATCGATGCGATCAAGCACCCCGCCGTGGCCCGGCAACAGTGCGCCGCTATCCTTGACCCCGGCCTGCCGCTTCAATGCCGATTCGAACAAGTCACCGTAAATGCCGATCGCGGTGAGCAACCACAGAAACAGCAACATGCCGAAGGTCCCGAAGCGCATCGATTTGAGCGCGTGCGGAAAATGCGCTTGCCAGACCAAACTCCAGATCGCGGCGTACAAGCTCACAGCCAGTACGGCCCCAAGAACCCCTTCCCAAGTCTTGCCCGGACTGATCGACGGCGCCAGTTTGTGCCGCCCGAAGCGGCGTCCGGCGAAATAGGCCGCAGTGTCCGAAATCCACGCCACCGACATCAGCAGCAACAGCAGCAAAGGGCCGAGGTTGCGCAGTTCGACCAGCGCCAGCCAGGTCGGCACCAGCACCAAAAGACCGGTCAGTGCCGCCAGCCAGTGTGCCCGGGGCAGCCAGGAACGCCATAACCACAGGGGCACCACGACCAACCAGAACAGGCTTGCGCCAAGATAGACCGCGGATTGCAGCCCGCCGGGTTGCAGCACGGCAGGGCCGCCCGGCGTATCTCCCTGCACCAAACCAAACAGCACCGCGCAAACTGCCGCGACGACGAGGACATACAGGCCGCAGGCGACGCGCGAGAACTTTATCAGCTTGCCCCATTCCCATGCCGCCGGGACGACCAATACGCCGGCGAATGCGGCCCAGGCGCGCTGCGGCAGCCAGAACAGCGCCGCCAGAAAAACGACCAACAACACCAGCGCTGTAATGACCCGCGTCTTGAGCATAGGTCAATGCGCCCGGCCGATTGGCACAATCAGGCAAGCTCCCTCTTGGGGGGCGGCGACTTTTCTGCGACCTCGACCTGCTCGCTGGTGCGGCCGAAGCGGCGCTCGCGCCGCTGATAAGACGCAATCGCCAGGTCCAGGGCCGCGGCGTCGAAGTCGGGCCAGAGCGTGTCGGTGAAATAGAATTCGCTGTAGGCAAGCTGCCACAGAAGAAAGTTGCTGATGCGCTGCTCTCCGCCGGTGCGGACGAACAGGTCCGGCTCGGGTGCGTACGCCATGGCGAGGCAACTGGCCAGCTGCTCTTCAGTGAATGCGCCATGCTGTTGCGGCTGCGACTCGACCAGGTGTTGCATGGCCTGCAACAAATCCCAACGCCCGCCGTAATTCGCCGCGATGGTAAGGGTCATGACCTTATTGTCGCGAGTCAGCCGCTCGGCCCGCGCAACCAGCTCGGTGATTTTGTTGCCGAAGGGCGCGAGGTTGCCCACCACTCGCAGGCGTATACCGTTGCGGTGCAGCCTTTCAGCTTCCCGCTCCAGCGCCAGGATGAACAACTGCTTCAGCATCGACACTTCTTCGGCCGGCCGGCGCCAGTTCTCCGAACTGAACGCGAACAGGGTGAGGTATTCTACGCCCCGCGCCGCACAGGCTTTAACCACTTCGCGCACGATTTCCACGCCGCGTTTGTGGCCGGCCGCGCGCGGCAGCATGCGTTGCTTGGCCCAGCGTCCATTGCCGTCCAAGATGATGGCGATGTGACGCGGAATCTCCTTCACCTGCGGGATGTCGCGTGTCGAGCTGGAAAACGAGGGCATGGATATTCCGGTGCTGGAGGTTGCCCGAGTCAGACTGCCATCAGGTCCGTTTCTTTGGTGGTGAGCAGCTTGTCGATCTCGGCAATGAATTTGTCGGTAAGCTTCTGGATCTCGTCCTGCGCGCGGCGTTCATCGTCCTCGGAAACGGCTTTCTGCTTGAGCAGCTCCTTGAGGTGGTGATTGGCATCGCGCCGCAGGTTTCTCACCGCCACCTTGGCGTTCTCTCCCTCGCCCTTGACCACTTTGATCAGTTCGCGGCGGCGCTCTTCGGTCAGCGCCGGCATCGGCACGCGGATGAGATCGCCCTGAGCGGAGGGGTTGAGACCGAGATCGGACTCGCGGATCGCCTTTTCAATCACCGCGCCCATCTTCTTTTCCCAGGGCGAGATGCCGATGGTGCGCGCGTCGAGCAGGGTCAGGTTGGCGACCTGGTTGAGCGGCATCTGCGTGCCGTAGTAATCGACCGTGATGTGGTCGAGGATGCCGGTGTGGGCGCGCCCGGTGCGCACCTTGCCAAGATCGGTTTTCAGCGCCTCGAGCGACTTGTGCATTTTCTGCTCCGCGGTCTTCTTGACATCAGCAATCATGGTCACCCCTCATTCAGCTATGTACCAGCGTTCCCTCGTCTTCGCCCATCACTACCCGTTTCAGCGCCCCTGCTTTGAAGATGCTGAACACATTGATCGGCAGCTTCTGATCGCGACACAGCGTCAGCGCCGTCGCGTCCATCACCTTCAGGTTCTGGTTGATCGCGTCGTCGAAGCTGAGCCGTGCATAGCGCCGCGCCTGCGGATTGGTCTTCGGATCGGCGCTGTACACTCCGTCCACTTTGGTGGCCTTCAGCACAATATCACAGCCCATCTCGGTGCCGCGCAGCGCCGCCGCCGTGTCGGTGGTGAAAAACGGGTTGCCGGTACCGGCGGCAAAAATGACGATCTTGCCCTCTTCCAGGTAACGCATGGCCTTGCCGCGGATGTAGGGTTCCACCACCTGCTCAATGTTGAGCGCCGATTGCACCCGGCCATTCAGGCCGCCGCGGCGCATGGCATCCTGCAGGGCGAGCGCATTCATTACGGTGGCGAGCATGCCCATGTAGTCGGCCGTGGCCCGGTCCATCCCGGCGGCGGCGGGGGCTACGCCGCGAAAAATGTTGCCGCCGCCGATCACCACTGCGATCTCCAGGCCCATGGCAGCCACCACGGCGATTTCAGCGACGATGCGGTCTATGGTCGTCCGATTGATGCCATAGGCGTCCTCGCCCATCAGGGCCTCGCCCGAGAGCTTGAGCAGGATGCGTTTATAGGCTGGCGCTGAGGACACGGCGCTCAACCCGCAGCGGCCCTGGTCTGTGCCGCCACTTCGGCGGCGAAATCGCCGGACTTCTTCTCTATGCCCTCGCCCACGACGAAAAACTTGTAGCTGATCAGCTTGGCGCGCTTCGCGGCGAGCATCTTTTCCACCGTCAGCTTGCCGTCCTTGATGAAGGCCTGGCCGAGCAAAGTGATTTCGCCAAGAAATTTATTCAGACCGCCTTCGACCATTTTTTCCGCAATATTGGCCGGTTTGCCCGATTCCTGGGCGCGCGCGACGAGCACATCGCGTTCGCGCGCGAGCACCGCGGGAGCCACCTCGGCGCGGGACAGGAACTGCGGTTTGGCGAAAGCAATGTGCATGGCGAGGTCCTTGCCGACTTCGTTTTCGCCGTCGAACTCGACCAGCACGCCGATCTTGACACCGTGCAGGTACTGGGCCAGCTTGGCTCCGGTCTGCACGCGGTGAAAGCGGCGGATCCTGAGATTCTCGCCGATTTTCTGCACCAGGGCCTGGCGTTTCGCCTCGACCGTGCCGCCCTCCAGGCTGAGCGCAGAGAGTGCCGCCACATCGGCCGGATTGTGTTTTGCCACCAGTTGCGCCAGTGCGGAGGCGAAATCGAGAAAATCTGCGTTCTTGGCCACGAAATCGGTTTCGCAATTGACCTCTACCAATGCGGCGCATTTGCCGTCGTCGGAAAGGTAGGCGCCGATCACGCCTTCGGCCGCGACGCGCCCGGCGGCCTTGTTCGCTTTGGCGCCGCTCTTCACCCGCAACAGGTCTTCAGCGGATTTCAGGTCGCCGCTGGTCTCGACCAGGGCTTTCTTGCACTCCATCATGCCCAGACCGGTGATCTCGCGCAGCTCCCTTACCATGGCTGCGGTAACTTCTGCCATTTATTCGCTCCTAGTGTCCGTTACAAAACCATAGGAAAACATTGCCTCCTGTTTCCCTATGTCAGGGGCCGTATCAGTCACCCTGAAACAGCCTCTTGAAGTTCAAAAAAAGGGGCTTGCGCCCCTGTTGCATGGCGCTGCCGGTCCGGCTCAGCCAGCCGATGCTTCGTGCGTATCCACTTCCACGAACTCATCGCCGCCGCCGCCTGCGACGATCTCCTGCACCGACATATTGCGACCTTCCAGAATTGCGTCGGCCACACCGCGGGCGTACAGACGGATGGCGCGGCTGGAATCGTCGTTGCCCGGGATCACGTGTGTGATGCCCTCGGGCGAGTGGTTGGTGTCGACCACGCCGATAATCGGTATGCCCAGCTTGTTGGCCTCGACCACCGCGCCTTTCTGGTAGCCGACGTCAATGATGAACAGGGCATCCGGCACGCCGGTGAGATCCTTGATGCCGCCCAGGCTGCGCTCGAATTTGACCAGCTCGCGCTGGATGCCCAACGCCTCTTTTTTCGGAAGTTTTTCAATGCTGCCGTCGGCGAGCATCGCCTCCATCTCCTTCAACCGCTTGATCGACTGCTTGACGGTCTTGAAGTTGGTCAGCATGCCGCCCAACCAACGATGGTCGACGTAAGGCGCGCCGCAACGCAGCGCCTCTTCCTTGATGATTTCGCGCGCCTGGCGCTTGGTGCCGACGAACAGAATCGTGCCCTTGTTCGAAGACAGCTTTTTCACGAATTTCATCGCCTCCTGGTACATGACCAGGGTCTTTTCCAGGTTGACGATGTGGATTTTGTTGCGATGGCCGAAAATGAAAGGAGCCATCTTCGGGTTCCAGAAGCGGGTCTGGTGGCCAAAATGCACTCCCGCTTCCAGCATTTGACGCATGGTCGTGGACATTCAAACTTCTCCGTTTAGGGTTGGTCATAGCCGCCCGGCTCGTTATAACCCCGCAAGGGGCACCCTAAAGAGGGGCGGATTAAATTTAGCCAAGAATTTTGACTAGCTTTGAAGTATAACATGGCGCACCCGCTATATTCAAGAATATGTATGACTAAACAGCAGATTAAGCTTAGGCGTAGGCGGGTGCGCTGGCGCGGGATTCGTGGCTGCGCCGCGCCGACCACGGTCCCGAGCGGGATCGCGAATGCCGCTACTAGTGTTGATCGTGACACCCGGTGGTCTCGAAGGGCGCCGCTGGCGCCATCGGGGAAGCTCACAATGCGGTGTCGTTCGGCTTGATGCATCAAGCGGCGCTTCCCTTGGCCCGGGCTATCCTTTATCCTTCCCACCCTTTAGGCGTGGCCCGCAGATGACCATCCACATCAAGACCCCGGAAGAAATCGAAAAAATGCATGTCGCCGGGCGCCTAGGGGCGGAAGTGCTGGATTTTATTGCTCCTCATGTCAAGCCCGGCATCACCACCGGCGAACTCGACCGGCTATGCCACGACTACATGGTCAAGGTGCAGAAAACGGTGCCGGCGCCGCTCAATTATGCGCCGCCAGGCTACCAGCCCTACCCCAAGTCCATCTGCACCTCGATCAACCACCAAGTCTGTCACGGCATTCCCGGAGACAAGCAGTTGAAGCACGGCGACATCGTCAATATTGACATCACGGTGATCAAGGACGGCTACCACGGCGACACCAGTCGCATGTTTTATGTCGGCGAACCCGCCATCCAGGCGCGCCGCCTCTGCGAAACCACGTACGAATGCATGTGGCTGGGCATCGAAGAGGTCAAACCGGGCGCCCATCTAGGCGACATTGGCGCCGCGATCCAGAAGCACGCCGAGGAGCATGGTTACAGCGTGGTACGCGAATTCTGCGGCCACGGTATAGGCAGGAAGTTCCACGAGGATCCCCAGGTGCTGCATTATGGCCGCGCCGGTACCGGCATTGCACTGCAAGCGGGGATGATTTTCACCATCGAGCCCATGATCAACGCTGGCAAGCCCGCGATCCGCGAACTCTCCGACGGTTGGACCATCGTGACCAAGGATCACAGTCTGTCGGCGCAGTGGGAGCATACTGTGCTGGTCACTGAAACCGGCCACGAGGTGCTGACCTTGTCCGCCGGCACTCCGGCACAGCCAGCTCTGAAGGTCCATCACCGCTGATGCCCGGCGCGCAAATAGCGACTACTGCCCGGCCCTCTGCGGCAAGCCTGCGGGAACAGCTGCAGGCAGACCGGCGCGAACTGCGCGAGCGCTATCGCACGGACGGCAAGGCGCAGCAAATGCTGCGTCAGCACCGCCTGCTCATAGACCGCACACTCAGAAGCCTATGGAGCGAGGCCGCCCTGCCCGCCTCGCTCGCGCTCGCCGCCGTGGGCGGATACGGCCGCGGCGAACTTTTTCCGCATTCCGATGTTGATCTCCTCGTGCTCCTGCCGAGCGAACCGGATGCAGAGCTGCGCAGCAAGCTGGAGGCCTTGATCGGCAGCCTCTGGGACGCCGGCCTCGAGCCCGGTCACGGCGTGCGCACCGTCGGGGAATGCGTCTCCGAATCAGCCAAGGACATCACGGTGCAGACCAGCCTGCTCGAAGCCCGATGGCTCGCCGGCAGCCGCAGCCTGTTTGCCGCCTTTACCCGGGCCATGCGGGAGCAACTCAACCCGCAAGTTTTTTTCCAGTCCAAACGACTGGAGCAGGAGCAACGCCACGGCAAATACCAGGAAAGTCCCTACAACCTCGAACCCAATCTGAAAGAGGCACCGGGGGGGCTGCGCGACTTGCAGGCGATCCTCTGGATCAGCCGCTCCGCCGGTCTGGGCGAAAACTGGATGGATCTGGCCGCACGCGGTCTGATCACGGCCGTCGAAGCGCGCCAGCTCGCGAGCGACCAGAAGTTCCTGAGCGAGTTGCGCATCCGTCTCCACTACGCTGCGGGTCGCCGCGAAGACCGGCTGCTGTTCGACTACCAGGCCGGGCTCGCCGCGCAGTTCGGCTATGCCGACACGCCGAGCAAGCGCGCCAGCGAGCAGTTGATGCAGCGCTATTACCGCACCGCCAAGGCCATCACCCAGCTCAACACCCTGCTGCTGCAGAACATCGCCGTGGAACTGTTTTCGGGGGAGGACAGCCTGCCAGAGATCCTCAATGAGCGCTTCCAGATCGCGCACGAACTGCTCGAGGCGCGCGACCCGGACCTGTTCGAGCGACAGCCGAACGCCATTCTGGAAAGTTTCCTGCTGCTAGAGCAGCACGCCGAGTTGAAGGGCATGAGCGCGGCTACGCTGCGTGCGCTATGGCGCGCCCGAGCCAGGATCGATGCGCGCTTCCGGCGCGATCCGGCCAACCGCGCGCTGTTCCTGCAGATCCTGCAGCAGCCGCGCGGCGTGATACACGAACTGCGGCGCATGAACCAGTATTCCATTCTCGGGCGTTACCTGCCCGCGTTCGGGAGAATCGTCGGCCAGATGCAATATGACCTGTTCCACGCCTATACCGTGGACCAGCATATCCTCACCGTGATTCGCAATCTGCGCCGTTTCACCATGGTCGAATTCGCCCACGAGTACCCGCAGTGCAGCCGCCTGATGGCGGGTTTCGAGCGCCACTGGCTGCTGTATGTCGCGGCGCTGTTCCACGACATCGCCAAAGGCCGCGGTGGTGATCACTCCAGGCTGGGCATGGGGGACGCACGCGGCTTCTGCCGTGCACACGGCCTTACGCGCGAGGACACAGAGCTGGTGGTGTTCCTGGTCGAGCACCATCTGACCATGTCGTCGGTGGCGCAAAAGCAGGACCTTTCCGACCCCGACGTGATCAAGGCTTTCGCCAGCGCGATGAAAACCGAGCGCTGGCTGACCGCGCTGTATCTGCTCACCGTGGCCGATGTCCGCGGCACCAGTCCGAAGGTGTGGAATGCGTGGAAAGGCAAGCTGCTGGAAGACCTGTTTCTGCTCGCGCGCCGCCTGCTGCGCGGCGACGGCATCGGTTTCGAACGGGATATCCAGGCGAAGCAGGACGAAGCGCTGCGCCTGCTGCGCCTGTATGCCCTGTCCGACGAGGTCAAGGACAAGCTGTGGAGTCAGCTCGATGTGGCCTATTTCCTGCGCCATGACGCGCAGGATATCGCCTGGCAGACGCGCACCCTGCACTACCGCGTCGACACCGACCAGCCGGTGGTGAAGGCACGCCTCTCGCCCATCGGCGAAGGCCTGCAGGTGATGATCTATACCCGCGACCAGCGCGACCTGTTTGCGCGCATCTGCGGCTATTTCGAGCAGATCAATTACAGCATCGCCGATGCCCGCATCCACACCACGCGGCATGGCTATGCACTGGACACGTTCCTGCTGCTCGGGCCGGGCAACAATCCGCATTACCGCGACATGATCAATCTGATCGAGACCGATCTGGCCGACCGGCTGCAGCGCCAGACGCCCCTGCATCCTCCGACCCGCGGCCGGGTGTCGCGCCAGCTCAGGCATTTTCCGATCACGCCCCAGGTCAATATCCGGCCGGATGAAAAAGGCGCGAGCTATGCGCTGTCCATCGTCGCCGGCGATCGCCCGGGCCTGCTCTACGCCATTGCGCTAGTGCTGGGAAAATACGAAATCAACCTGATCACCGCCAAGATCGTGACCCTGGGCGAGCGCGCCGAAGACGTGTTCCTGGTCTCGGGCGCGGCCCTTGCCAACCCCAGGACAGTGCTGCAACTGGAGGCCGAGCTCCTGGACGCGCTGCAGCTCAAGTAGGTTTCAGCCGGCGGCCGAATGCGCAACAATCAGTGTTGCGACGAGATCGAGGGTTGTTGTTAACCGCAGAAGGCAAAGAGAACAAAGAGCAGAAACGGTCGCGTTCCCGGCGTCCTCTGCCGTTCAAGCCTTCTCACTCGTCGATGACGTCCTCGCCCGGAAACAGTGCCTGGATGAAGCCGAACTTGCTGAAATCGCGGATGCGCATCGGGTACAAGATTCCCATCAGGTGATCGCATTCGTGCTGCACCACACGGGCGTGGAAGCCGCTGACGCTGCGGTCGATGGGATTGCCCCGCTCGTCAAAGCCCTGGTAGCGCAGGCGGGCGTGGCGCGGCACCATGCCGCGCAGGCCCGGCACCGACAGGCAACCCTCCCAGTCTTCTTCCAGTTCGTCCGAGAGCGACGTCAGCACCGGATTGATGAGCACGGTATCCGGAATTTCCTCGGCCTGGGGGTAGCGCGGGTTTTGCTCGACGCCGAAGATCACCACCTGCAAACCGATGCCGATCTGCGGCGCGGCCAAACCCGCCCCGCTCAGATGCGCCATGGTGTCGCGCATGTCGGTCAAGAGCGCGTGCAGTTCGGGCGTGTCGAATCGTTCCAGCGGCTGCGCCTGTTGCAGCAGGCGCGGATCGCCCATCTTGAGCACCTCGCGGATCATGCCCGCGACACCAATTTCTCGATGATGCGGCGCACCCGAGCCAGCGACTGCTGCAGCACCTGCTCGATGTCTTCCAGGCGTATGCCGTGCAGGCTGGCGGCACGGCCGGCGGCGTAATTGGCGACCACGGCGATGGTGGCGTAATCGAGGTCCGCCTCCCGCGCCAGCGCCGCCTCGGGCATGCCGGTCATGCCGACGACATCGGCGCCATCGCGCTCCAGGCGGTCGATCTCGGCCGCGGTCTCCAGCCGCGGGCCCGGGCTCGCGGCGTAGATTGCGTCCTCCACTACCGGTTCTTCGCAGGCGCGGGCTGCATCGAGGATGCGACGGCGCAATTGCGCCGAATACGGCTCGGTGAAATCGATATGGGTGACGGCCTGTTCTCCGCCCTCGAAAAAGGTGCTCTTCCTGCCCCAGGTATAGTCGATGATCTGGTGCGGCACGGCGATGACGCCGGGCTTCATGTCGGTGCGTATCCCGCCCACCGATGCGACCGAAATCACGCCCTCCACCTTCTGCTCTTTCAGAGCCCAGATATTGGCGCGGTAGTTCACTTCATGCGGCGGAATGGTGTGGCCATAACCGTGCCGCGCCAGAAACACCACATCCTCGCCGGCAATGCGCCCGAAGGTGAGCGCACCCGAAGGTTCCCCATAGGGGGTGCGCACCGCCATGCGGCGGGTGACGTCGAGGTTGGACAGCTGGGTGAGGCCGCTGCCGCCGATGATTGCTAGCATTTAGGTAAGGCGTGACGAGTCAACGGTGAACGGAAAAAATCATTCAAATCTTAGCACGGACGACTCACCGCGCAGCAGCTGAATCGATACGCAGCATAGGCTTGCGCGGGCCCCGTTTCCCGCGTTTCATTGTTTCAGCGCATAGATCGCCGGCAAATTGCGCCAGACCCCGTGCGCGTCCATGCCGCACCCGAATACATAGCGGTCAGGCAAGGAGAGGCCGACAAAATCGGCGTAGATGGGTTTTGCCCCGCCCTTCTTCTTGTCGGTAAGCACCGCGCTGTAAAATGCTCGCGCGCCAAGCCCGAGAACGCGCTGGCGTATGGCGAGCATGGTGTCGCCGATATCGAGGATGTCGTCCAGCACCAGCACCACCCTGCCCGCCACATTGCCCTTGGGCTCGACCTTCCAGTCGACCGGCCCGCCGCTCGTCGCGGCGCCGTAGCGCGAAGCGTGGATGTAGTCGAAATCGAGCGGGAAGTTCAGCAGCGGCAGGATGCGGCCGGTAAACACTACCGCACCGCCCATCACCGACAGCACCAGCGGGTACTGGTCCTTTAGCTTGGCGGCGATTTCCGCAGCGACGCGCTCGATCGCGGCCTCCACGACGGCGGCACTGTGGATCAGTTCCGCCGCTTCGAGGATCTGCCAGGCGCGCGCCGTTCGGTCCATTCGATGCGGGTATTCTCGAGCCTACAGCGACTTCAGGTACGCGGCAAACGCGGCGCCGGTCTCGGGATGTTTTTTTCCGTACTCGACCATGGCCTGCAGATAGCCCAGCTTGGAGCCGCAATCGTAGCGCTTGCCCTTGAAGCGATAGGCCAGCACCTTTTCTTCCTGCATCATGGCGGCGATGCCATCGGTCAGCTGAATCTCGCCCCCGGCACCCGCCTGCACCTGCGCCAGATGATGAAAAATCGTCGGACTCAGGATATAGCGGCCGACCACGGCCAGCGTCGAGGGTGCGTTTTCCGGTTGCGGTTTCTCGACGATGGCGCTGACCACGCCCGGTTCGCCGCCGTCGGTCTTGACGATACCGTATTGGCGCGTGTGCTCGCGCGGCACCTCTTCCACGCCGAGCACCGAGCACTGGTGTCGCTCGTACACCTCGGCCATTTGCTTGAGGACCGCCGGCTCACCGTCGATCAGGTCGTCCGCCAGGATGACCGCGAACGGCTCGTCGTTGACCACCGGCTCGGCGCACAGCACCGCGTGTCCCAGGCCGAGCGGTTCCGGCTGGCGGATATAGATACAGTTGATGTGCTTGGGGATGATGCCCTGCACCAGTTCGAGCAAGTCCAATTTGCCGCGCGCCGCAAGTTCTGCTTCCACCTCGTAGGCCTTGTCGAAATGATCTTCAATGGCGCGCTTGTGGCGGCCGGTGATGAATATCATGTCGGTCATGCCCGCCGCCACCGCTTCCTCCACCGCGTACTGGATCAGGGGCTTATCGACGACCGGCATCATCTCTTTCGGGCTGGCCTTGGTCGCCGGCAGGAAGCGGCTGCCCATGCCCGCTACCGGAAATACACATTTGCGCACGCGCTTCATCAGTTTCCTTTCAGCAATTGCTGCAATCCTGCCTCATCCAGCAACCGAATGCCAAGTTCCTGCGCCTTGGTCAGCTTGCTGCCCGCTTCCGCTCCGGCCACGACGTAATCGGTTTTGCTCGATACCGAGCCGGTGATTTTGCCGCCCTGCGCCTCGATCAAATCCTTAGCCTGATCGCGGCTCATGGCCGGCAAGGTACCGGTAAGAACGAAAGTCTTGCCGATGACGCTGCCGCCTTGGACCGCTGATGGCGGTGATTCCTTGCGCACCGCGCCGCTCTCACGCAATTGTTTGATCACTTCGCGATTGTGCTGCTGACTAACGAAATTTGCCACGCTTTGCATGATCTCCGGGCCCACCCCGGGGAGGATCGGATCGAGCAAGGTGTCGCCCTTGGTGCGGCGGCGCGTGTTCTCCTTCTGGACGCGTTCCTTTTCAGCTATCAGCGCGTCCCAATCGGCATTCAGCAAGCCATCAAGCGAGCCGAAATGGCGGGCGAGGATCTTCGCCACCTCCTCGCCCACGTGATAGATGCCAAGCGCGAAGACGAATCGGGCAAGAGAACTGCCTTTGGTCTTTTCGATTGCCGCAATAACGTTCGCCGCCGACTTTTCCGCCATGCGCTCCAGCTCGGCGAGGCGGTCGGCATTCAGCTTTTCCCGGTCGTACAGATCGGCTGGCGTATGGACTATGCCACTATCGACAAGCTGGTCAACCAGTTTTTCTCCCAGGCCTTCGATATCCATGGCGCGGCGCGACGCGAAATGCAGCAGTGCCTGCTTGCGCTGGGCCGGGCAGTAGAGCCCGCCGGTGCAGCGATACACCGCTTCGCTTTCAAGGCGCTCAACCTTGGATTTGCATTCCGGGCATATGCCCGGCATCTGGAACTCGACCGCGCCGGGCGGGCGCTTCTCAGGCAGCACGCGTACAACTTCGGGAATCACGTCGCCGGCGCGACGCACGATGACGGTATCCCCCACCCACACTTTCTTGGCCCGCACCTGGTCGAGGTTGTGCAGCGTGGCGTTTGTGACCGTGACGCCCCCCACAAACACCGGCTTGAGCCGGGCGACTGGGGTCAGGGCTCCCGTGCGCCCCACCTGTACGTCAATGGCTAGCACCTCCGTGCTAGCCTCCTCGGCAGGAAACTTGTGCGCTATTGCGAAGCGGGGGGCGCGCGCAACGTAACCCAGCCGATCTTGCGCAACGAGGTTGTTGACCTTATAGACCACGCCGTCAATTTCATAGGGCAATTGATCGCGGCGCGCCCCGATCTCGCTGTAGAACCGCATCAGCCCCTGCGCTCCGATAACCACGCGCCGCTCCGGACAGACGGGCAGGCCCAGTCTCTCCAGCCAGCTTTCCATCTCACCATGCGTTTCGGGCGCGGCCGCACCTTCGATCACGCCGACCGCGTAGGCAAAGAAGCGCAACGGCCTTTTTGCGGTGATGCGCGAATCGAGCTGGCGCAGGCTGCCCGCCGCGGCATTGCGGGGATTTACGAATTCTTTGTCGCCATTGGCACGCTGGCGCAGATTCATCCGGTCGAAGTCGCGTCGGTACATCAGCACTTCGCCGCGAATCTCGAGAAGCCCGGGAACCGCCCTGCCTTTCAAGCGTAGCGGAATGCTCTTGACTGTGCGCAGATTGGGGGTCACGTCTTCGCCGGAGTAGCCGTCGCCGCGGGTCGCGCCCTGCATGAACATGCCCTGCGCGTAGGTCAGACTAATCGCCAGGCCATCGAACTTGGGTTCGGCCAAATATTCGATATTCCTTGTCTTCAGGCCCTCGCACACGCGCTTGTCGAACGCCATCACCTCTTCCGCGGAAAAAGCGTTGTTGAGCGAGAGCATGGGGGTGCGGTGGGTAACCTGCTCAAACTGGGGCAGGGCTGCACCGCCGACACGCTGGGTCGGTGAATCGGGGCCGGCGAGTTCTGGATGTTCGCTTTCGAGTTGCTGCAGTTCGCGGAACAGCCGATCGTACTCGGCGTCGCTCACCAACGGCGCGTCGAGTAGATAGTATTGGTGGTTGTGACGCTCAATTTCTGCGCGCAGCTTGCGCGCCTTCGCCTGAATTGGCTGGGGGACCGCCATTACGAAAACAGGCGCAGTGCCAGCGGGCTGCCTGCCGGAATTCCCTGATTCTCCATACTGGCGTATAGGGCCTGCAGTTGGGCGTGGATCTTGCCCAGCGCAGCGTCATCCAGCGGCTGGCGGTTGTCATCGACGATCGCGGCAGACAATGCGTCGGCCAGGACGCGCGTGAACTCGACGAAGCGGTCGAAGGCGACGATCCCGCCGGGCACCCTGGCGACATCGAACAGCAGCGTCAGCCCCTTGGTGGCGAGTTCCTTCATGCCCTCCGCAGAAAATGCTGCCGCCTCCATGTTGCACAGGGTATAGAGTTCGAGGCCGGAATCGTCGCGGCGGTGAAATCTGCCGTCTCTCTCCAATATGAGCCCGTGCGCTTCTGCCAGGGCGCGGATCCTGGTGCCGAGGACCGGGCCGCCGCGGGTGATCAGGTTGAGCCCGATCTGCACGTCCACATCGGCACACAGCGCGTCGAGCTGCTGCGCGCGCTGCAACGCCGCACCGGGCTCGGCCAGCGTGCTGCTGGCGCCGATGGCTTCAGCCACGGCCTGCGCCATGGCGGCGAAGGCAGTCAATTCCTGTTGGCTCGCCGCACCTTTGCGGTCGGCCAGTTGCAGCCCGACACGCAGCATATCGTATTCACCGGCTGCGGCCAAAGGCTCCCAGCTCGCCGTCTGCCGGTTGTAGCATTCCCAGCTGACTGCCTTGGCAGGATTAGCCAGGCTATCGACGATCGCCGTGGAAATCGCCTCCCCTGCGACTGCTTTATCCGTCTCCAGAGTCGCAATGAAATCGATGCGTGGATCGAGCATGCCGCTTGCCTCGCCGCGCTCGGCCGGGAGCGCTGACAGGGTCGGCTCGATGCGCTCGACCGGACCTGCGGGCCGTCCGGGTGCGGTGCCGCCGCTCCTCCCGCCCATGAGCACGTCATCGTGGCGCGAACCGAAAACCTCCTCGGCCTGGCGCTTGAGCCGCGCCTCTTGCAGCCTGTTGTATATCAGCACCCCGACCACCACCAGGACGCCTATTCCCAGCAGACTGAGCTGCAGCTCGCTCATGCCGCCAACTCTTCTTTCATCCGCAGCGCTTCCTCGATGTCGACGGCGACCACGCGCGATACGCCTGACTCCTGCATGGTCACGCCAACCAGCTGGGCCGCCATTTCCATGGTGATCTTGTTGTGGCTGATGTAGATGAACTGGGTCTCGGCCGACATGCTCTTCACCAGATCGCAGAAACGCTCGGTATTGGGGTCGTCCAGCGGCGCGTCCACCTCGTCCAGCAGGCAGAACGGCGCCGGGTTGAGCTGGAACATGGAGAACACCAGCGCCAGCGCGGTGAGCGCCTTCTCGCCGCCGGAAAGCAGGTGGATGGTGGATGTTTTTTTGCCCGGCGGCTGGGCAATGACCTGGACGCCGGCGTCGAGAATTTCCTCGCCGGTCATGACCAAGTGCGCCTCGCCGCCCCCGAACAGGCTGGGGAACATCTGTCCGAAATGCCCATTCACGGTGTCGAAGGTCTGCTGCAGCATCTCGCGCGTTTCACGGTCGATGCGGCGGATGGCTGCCTCCAGCGTTTCCAGTGCCATGTTGAGGTCGGTCGCCTGGGCATCGAGGAAGCCTTTGCGCTCGCGGCTGGCCTGCAGTTCCTCCAGCGCGGCCATGTTTACCGCGCCCAGATCGGTGATGGCCTGGGCGAGGCGGTTGATCTCGACCTGCAGCGCATTGGGCCGCATGCCCTTTTCCAGCATCGCCGCAAGCGCCTGTTCGTCCGCACCGGCCTCGAACAGCTGGTTGGCATACTGTTCCTTGTTGAGCCGCGCTGCCTGCTCCTTCAGGCGCAGGTCGTTGATGCGGTTCCTGAGCGGCTCGAGCTTTTGCTCGCACACCAGCCGCTCCTCTTCGGCGCCGCGCAGGCCCTGAGCCAATTCCTCCTGACGGGAGCGGGCAGCGCTGAGCGTTTGCTCGCGCTGCACCCGCAGTTCCAGATGGGTCTGCAGACGTTGCCTCAGGCCCTCGTCCTGTTGCGCCGCCAGGTCCGTCTTGAGCTGCTCCAGCTGTTGCGCGGCCGCGCTCGATTGATCAAGTATTACTTTAATAGAAGATTGTAGCTCATTGATTTTAGTAGAACATTCCTTTTCATAAAATATCGATTCCTGCTCTTCGTGCTCGGCTTGCTGCAGCGCCTGCCGTTGCGCATTCAGCGCTTCCTCGGCTTGTTTGTGGGCCTGCTCCGCGGCCTGCACGTGCGCTGCCGCCGCGTCCATGACCTGCTGATGGCGAGCCAGGCTGACCTCGGCCGCCGTCTGGCTGGCCCGCTCGGCCGCCTGTTGACGCGAGATTTCGTCCAATTCCAGCTGGATCTGCCGGCTGCGCTCCTGAAATCGCTCCAGCCCCTGAGAAAGCCTGAGGCTTTCCATCTGCTGCTCATGCAGCCGCTGCTTGAGCACTGCCGCTTCCTGGCGCAGTGTTGCCAGGCGCTGGTTATGGCCGCCGAATGCCGCCTCGACCACGTGTTGTTCGGTGCGCGCCTGGCGCAGCGTCTCCTCCCGCTCGCGCAACTGCGCGCTCAGGTCCTCGATTTCGCGTTGCCGGGCGAGTATGCCGGTATCCCCGGGATCCGGCGCATGGAAGCTGACCGCACAGCGCGAGAACTGATGCCCCTCGCGGTTGACCAGGATCACGCCGGGCGGCAGCGCTTGCCTGTCTCCGGAGCCGGGCGCGCGCTCTACCGCATAAACTCCGTGCAGCCAGTCCTGCATCACCCCGCGCACAACCTCGTCGTGGATGGCAAGCAGGGATGCCAGAGGCCGCCTGCCCTCCAGCGCCAAGTCCTGCGCCGCCGTCGCGGAGGCATAGACGCTCAATTTCGCCGGGGGCGCATCCTCGAGCATGCGCTGCAGCATTTCGGGCTGCGACACTTCGACAGCGTGCAGTTTTTCGCGCAGCACTGCCTCGAACGCGGTCTCCCAGCCAACCTCGACCCGTACCTGCTGCCACAGCCGCGGCAGCGATTCCAGCCGGTGCTTGATCAGCCATTCGTGGATCTGGGCGTTGCTCTCGACCTGATCCTGCACCTGCTTGAGCGTTGCCAGGCGCGACTCCAGGCCTGCCTGCTCGCGCTGCTGCGTATCGAGTTTTTCCTGGGCCGTCCTGCGCGCATTCTCCAGCTCCGGCAACTGCTGCAGTTGCAACGCGAGCTGGGCATCCTTGCGCACGAGCTCTTCGGCCAGCTCGGCAATCCGGCGCTGCTGCGCTTCGATCGCAGCGGAATCCGGCTTGGCCAGCCCTTGGTGTTCGGCAAGCAGCCGCTCCTGCCGCAACGTCAGCCCCTGCAGCGTCTTGTCGGCATGGCTGATATGCGTCTGCTCTATCCTGAGCGCCTGCTCCGCCTGAGCCAGAGCAGTACGCTCTTCGGCCAGTCTGGACTGGATGGCGTGGAAAGCCTGATCCGCCTCAGGCAGTTTGGCCGATTCCACCGCAACGCGGTCGCGTGCCTGCTGCAGCCTTTGTCCGGCGCCGCCTTGCCGCCCCTGCCACATCGCAAGCGCGCCATTCAACTCGCCTGCCTGCTGCTGCCATTGCACGCTTTGTGCCGTGAGCTGCGCAATCTGGTGTTCAAGGCGCGTGCGGCTCTCGCCGATGTAGCGGATCTCGGTTTCCAGGCGCTGCACTTCGGCATTCGCGGCGTAGAGTTCGCCCTGCGCAGTACTTAGCGTGTCGCCGGCCTCGTAGTGCGCGCTGCGCACTTCCTCCAGGCGCTTCTCGATCTCGCGCAGGCGCGCGGTCTCGGCTTCGAGCTCGTTCGCCGCCTTGTCGATCTCGCGCGCATGGCGCTGCGCCTCGTGATCGGCCTCCATCTTGCGCAGCAGCCACAACAGGTTCTGCCTGCGCTGCATATCGCCCTGCAGCTCCTTGAACTGCATTGCCACCTTGGCCTGCTGGTCGAGCTTCTCGATCTGCAGCGATAGCTCCTGGCAGATGTCGGCCACCCGCGCCAGGTTCTCGCGCGTGTCGTGCAGGCGGTGCTCGGTCTCGCGGCGCCGCTCCTTGTACTTGGAGATGCCCGCCGCTTCCTCCAGGAACACGCGCAGTTCTTCCGGCTTGGCCTCGATGATGCGCGAGATCATGCCCTGTTCGATGATGGCGTAGGCACGCGGCCCCAGGCCGGTACCCATGAATATGTCCTGGATATCGCGCCGGCGCACGTGACTGTTGTTGATGTAGTACAGCGACTCGCCCTCGCGCGTCAGCACGCGCTTCACCGCGATTTCGGCATACTGTGACCACTGGCCGGCCGCCTTGCCCAGGCTGTTGTCGAACATCAACTCGACACTCGCGCGCGCCACCGGTTTCCTCTGCGCCGAGCCGTTGAATATGACGTCCTGCATGGAATCGCCACGCAAAGCCGAGGCACGCGACTCGCCCAGCACCCAGCGCACGGCATCGATCACGTTGGATTTGCCGCAGCCATTTGGACCGACGATGCCGACGAGCTGGCCCGGGACATCGATAGAGGTCGGATCGACGAAGGACTTGAATCCGACAAGCTTTATCTGAGTGAGGCGCACTGGGGTTTCTTGTCTTGGAAAACCGGTTTTCGACCGGATTTATTCGGGGTTATTGGCAACCGATATAATACCATCTTAACTTTGTTTTCCGAGCCCCCGCATGCCTGCCAAACCCAGCAAGGAACTGAGCACCTTCGACAATCCAAACGCGCGGCGCGACTATCTGATCCATATGGAGATTCCGGAGTTTACCTGCCTTTGCCCGGTTACCGGGCAGCCGGATTTCGCGCGCCTGGTGCTCGACTACGTCCCCGAACGCAAGTGCCTGGAGCTGAAAAGCCTCAAGCTCTACATCTGGTCCTACCGCAATCAAGGCGCGTTCCACGAGGCGGTCACCAATCGCATCCTCGACGATCTGGCAGCCGCCACGCACCCGCGGTTCATGCGTCTCGCCGCGAAATTCTACGTGCGCGGCGGCATTTTCACCACCGTGGTGGCCGAACACCGCAAGAAGGGCTGGAAGGCCCAGCCCGCGGTAGACTTGCAGCGCTTCGAACCATCGTCCAGCAATCAGTAGGTTTGCCTCCGGCCTGTCCGGATTAAGGGAGAACGACAATGTCAGCGATGAAACGCCTGTTCCAGTTGATGGCGGAAAAGAAAGCCTCCGACATCTTCCTCTCGGTCGGCTCGCCGATCAACATCAAGATCAACGGCACCGCCATGCCGATCAACCAGCAGGTGATGGACTCGGACAACATCATCAACCTGCTGTACGAAGTCCTGACCGACAAGCAGAAAAAGGAATTCGAGGACACGCTCGAGCTGAACACCGCCTTTCCCCTGCCCGGAGTCGGCAGCTTTCGCATCAGCGCTTTTCGCCAGAAGACGACGCCGGCAGTGGTGGTTCGCTACATCCCCGGCGAGGTGCCCAACATCGACACCCTGGGCATGCCGCCGGTGCTGAAGGAAGTGATCATGGAAAAGCGCGGCCTGGTTCTGATGGTGGGTGCAACCGGCTCGGGCAAGTCGACCACGCTCGCCGCCTTGCTCGATCTCAGGAACGCGACCAAGTCCGGCCACATCCTGACGCTGGAGGATCCGGTGGAATTCATTTTCACCAACAAGAAATGCATCGTCAACCAGCGCGAAGTCGGTACCGATACCCTCGATTTCAAGGTTGCGCTGAAAAATGCGCTGCGCCAGGCGCCCGACTGCATCCTGATCGGCGAGATCCGCGACAAGGAAACCATGACGGCGGCGATCGCCTACGCCCAGTCCGGCCATTTGTGCCTGGCGACGCTGCACGCCAACAACAGCTACCATGCGATGAATCGCATCATCAGCTTCTATCCGCTGGAAAACCGCCCTGCGTTGCTGCAGGATCTGGCGGCGACGCTCAAGGCCGTGGTCTCGCAGCGCCTGGTCAAGAACCTCAAGGGCGGGCGCTCGGCGGCGGTGGAGGTTCTGCTCAATACGCGCTACACCGCCGAACTGATCGACAAAGGCGAAATCA